>Ga0065721_10048684_pt1 | contig 158285 bp, 138 predicted proteins | sample Mesricmetagenome_FD_59108 | JGI IMG/M metagenome (GOLD analysis project Ga0065721, IMG submission 59108) | Mesophilic microbial community from rice straw/compost enrichment Sample: eDNA_1 v2 (version 2) | ecosystem: Engineered > Solid waste > Grass > Composting > Bioreactor | place: USA...
GCTCTTTGGAATCCGGAAGTCCGACAAAAACCTTAAACCAGCGTTGTCCTCTCCGATCACCCAACTCCACTCATCAACTACTTAAAAACTAAAAACCGCCTCATAATTGACTTATGAGACGGCCTCTTCTTCCAACTAAATCGATATCGGGTTAAAACTCTATTTAACAGCGTCAATTACAGCCTTGAATGCCTCCGGATTGTTCATTGCCAGATCGGCAAGCACCTTACGGTTCAACCCGATTTCCTTGGCATTCAATTTTCCGATCAGCTGAGAATACGAGATTCCGTGCTGCCGGGCTCCGGCGTTGATACGCTGTATCCATAAAGCCCTGAATTCCCTTTTTTTGGTCTTGCGGTCGCGGTAAGCGTACTGCAAGCCTTTTTCTACTGTGTTTTTCGCAACGGTGTATACCTTGCTGCGTGCTCCGTAATAGCCTTTGGCTAATTTAAGGATTTTTTTGCGTCTTCTTCTCGACGCTACTGCGTTAACCGAACGTGGCATAATTTTCTAATTTTTTGGTAGCAGGCGCCGCGTTTCTCAGCGGTCTTACAACCCGGTACCCGGTTACTGATTTTTGATTCTAACTTCTGACTTATTACTTTCCTATTGCGAGCATCCGCTTCACGTTGCCGGCATCGGCCTCGGATACTAAACCGGAATGCGTAAGATTGCGCTTGCGCTTGGTGCTTTTCTTGGTCAGGATGTGACTTTTGAAAGCATGCTTGCGGGCTATCTTACCGCTTCCAGTAAGCTTGAAGCGTTTTTTCGCACTGGAATTGGTTTTTACTTTTGGCATGATCTACTCTTTTTTATATCGATTTGTTTGTTGCGTTATTTCTTTCCCGCCGCTTTCGGCGCAATGGTGAGGAACATCCGCTTCCCTTCCAGCTTCGGCAACAGTTCCACTTTCCCATAATCTTCAAGCGCCTGCGCGAAACGGAGCAGAAGGATCTCGCCCTGCTCCTTGTATACGATGGCCCGGCCCTTGAAATGCACGTACGCCCTCACCTTTTCACCTGCCTCCAGGAACTTGATGGCATGCTTCAGCTTGAACTCGAAATCATGGTCACTGGTATTGGGACCGAAGCGGATTTCCTTGATCACCGTCTGCTTAGCGTTCGCTTTGATCTCTTTCTGTTTCTTCTTCTGTTCATAAATGAACTTGCTGTAATCAATGATCTTGCAAACGGGCGGGTTAGCATTTGGCGAGATCTCCACCAAATCGAGTTCCAATTCATCAGCCAGCTCCAATGCCTTGCGGGTGGGATATATCCCCTGCTCTACATTGTCTCCCACCAAGCGTACCTCCGGTACCCTGATGTGTTCATTGATCCGATGTTCTGGCTCCTTCTTTTTAAATGGAGGCCTTGGGCCCCTGAACCCTGGTCTTTTTAATGCCAAATGCTAAAAAATTAAACGGTTATTTCTTTAATTAACTGCTCTTTAAATGCTTCTACCGACAGTGACCCTATGTCTCCCTGGCCATGCTTCCGAACAGAAACCATGCCGCTTTCCACCTCTTTCTCCCCAACAATCAGCATGTACGGTATTTTTTTGATTTCTGCGTCACGGATCTTCCGTCCTACTTTTTCGTCACGCAGGTCAATCAAGCCGCGAATATCGGAATTATTGAGCGATTCTAAAAGTTTTTTCGCAAATTCTTCGTATTTCTCGGATACGGGAAGTACAATGAATTGTTCAGGGGCAAGCCACAGCGGGAACTGCCCCGCGCAATGCTCAATAAGCACAGCCACAAAGCGTTCCAGCGATCCGAACGGTGCGCGGTGTATCATTACCGGGCGATGCTTGCTGTTATCGCTGCCGGTGTATTCCAGTTCAAAGCGTTCAGGCAGGTTATAGTCTACCTGGATGGTGCCGAGCTGCCATTTGCGGCCCAGCGCATCTTTCACCATAAAGTCCAGTTTCGGTCCGTAAAATGCTGCCTCGCCGTACTCCACCACCGTATTCAGGCCCTTTTCCGCTGCCGCCTCGATAATGTCCCGCTCAGCCCGATCCCAATTTTCGTCGGTGCCGATGTACTTACTCCGGTTCTCGGGGTCACGTAGCGATACCTGTGCCGTATAATCTTCAAAGCCCAGGGCGTTGAACACATACAGCACCAGATCGATCACCTTTTTGAACTCTTCTTTTACCTGGTCCGGTCGGCAGAACAGGTGGGCGTCGTCCTGAGTAAAGCCGCGTACCCGGGTAAGGCCATGCAACTCACCGCTCTGCTCATAACGGTACACCGTGCCGAACTCCGCAAAGCGGATGGGCAGGTCTTTGTACGAGCGCGGCTTGGTTTTGTATATTTCGCAGTGATGCGGGCAATTCATGGGCTTTAGCAGGAACTCCTCTCCCTCCTGCGGTGTATGAATAGGTTGGAATGAGTCTGCCCCATACTTTTCGTAATGTCCGGAGGTCACATACAGATTCTTGTGCCCGATATGAGGGGTAACTACTGGCTCATACCCAGCCTTCAGCTGTGCACGCTGCATGAAGTCGATCAGCTTCTGCCGAAGGCGTGCACCTTTAGGCAACCATAAAGGCAGCCCCATGCCCACTTTCTCGGAAAACGCAAACAGCTCCAGCTCCCGGCCAAGCTTGCGGTGATCCCGTTTCTTTGCTTCCTCGATCATATGCAGGTAATCCGCCAGCTCGCCCGCTTTGGGGAAAGTAACCCCATAGATCCGGGTCAGCTGCTTGCGGCTTTCGTCGCCTCGCCAATAGGCGCCGGCCACATTGGTAAGCTTAACCGCCTTGATGAAACCTGTATTCGGTATATGGGGGCCGCGGCACAGGTCCGTAAAATTACCCTGTGTATAGAACGTGATGCTACCGTCAGGCAGGTCTTTGATCAGGTCAAGCTTGTACTCGTCCCCCTTTTCGGTGAAGTAAGCCTCCGCCTCGGCCTTGCCTACCGGCTTGCGCACGTACTCGGATTTGGTCCTGGCCAGTTCAACCATCTTGTCCTCAATCTGTTTGAAGTCGTCTGAGGAGAACTCCCTGTCGCCAAAGTCTACATCGTAATAGAAGCCTGTTTCAATGGCGGGGCCTATCCCGAACTTGATACCTGGATACAGCGCTTCCAGCGCTTCGGCCATCAGGTGGGCTGATGAGTGCCAGAAAGTAGCTTTGCCTTCGGCATCATTCCAGGTCAACAGGCGGACACTTGAGTCCTTCTCAATGGGACGCGAAGCATCCCATACTTCGCCGTTTACTTCTGCGGCCAGGACATTCCGCGCCAAACCTTCAGAAATGGATTTCGCGATCTCCAACGCGGTGGTCCCTTCTGCATATTGGCGAACGGAACCGTCAGGTAGGGTAATACTAATCATCTACAACTATGATAATGGTTATTTAAATAATTCTTACCAGCGACTTACAACATCGCTTCATATTCAAAAATGCCCGGGTTGACGCCCGGGCGTCGCAAATATAGGCTTTTTATTTCTTATCTTTGCACCTCAGAAAAACGAACAGATGGCACACCAGATTCCTGACGACGGCACGTTACTCCCCTTGATGGAAGAGTTTTATACCATCCAGGGTGAAGGGTACCATACGGGTAAGGCCGCCTACTTTATCCGTCTGGGAGGCTGTGATGTAGGTTGCCATTGGTGCGACGTAAAAGAAAGCTGGGACGCGGAGCTGCATCCGCTTACCGCTGCGGACACGATAATTGAACGCGCCGGGCAATATCCCTCTAAAACGGTTGTGGTTACCGGAGGGGAGCCGCTGCTGTACAACCTGGACTACCTGACCGCCGGGTTACACGCCTCCGGTATCCGGACGTTCATTGAGACATCAGGCGCCTACCCATTGAGCGGTGAGTGGGACTGGATCTGTCTATCACCGAAAAAGTTCAAGTGGCCTCTCCCTGATGTGATCGCCGCTGCGGGCGAACTGAAAGTCATCGTATTCAACAAAAGCGATTTCGACTGGGCTGAAAAACATGCTGCACAGGTCCCTCCCTCCTGCCGGCTCTATCTCCAGCCCGAATGGTCCAAGGCCAGGGAAATGGCCCCCTTAATCGTGGAATACGTAAAGGAGCATCCTAAGTGGGAAATCTCTTTGCAGACCCACAAATACCTTAACATCCCGTAGTGCATCCGTTTTTGGAACATTTTTTGACCTATCCATCTTAAATCGTAAGTTTGTATCGGATTGAAAAAAACATTTACTGAAACAAAAACGAATAGAACATGAAAAGGATCGCTACAATTTGCACACTGTTGGTTGCCTTTGTTTGCGGCTCGGCTTCGGCCCAGCAAAACAGCAAAGCAGAGTTTAAGTTTGAAAAAGAGACTCATGACTTCGGGAAAGTCCCGCAGAATAAACCAGTATCGTACGAATTCACGTTTACCAACGTGGGCACCGAACCGATTATCATCAGTGAAGTGAAACCTTCCTGCGGCTGTTCGGTTGCTGAGTTTACGAAGACGCCTGTAAAGCCGGGCGAAACAGGTAAAATCAAGGTCACTTATGACGCAAAAGTAAAGCAGCCGTTCACCAAAAACTTTACCGTGCGGTCAAATACCAAGACGCCGGTAAAAACACTCTACATTAAGGGAGAAGTAACCGGCTAGGCAACAGCAGTTTGCTGAATCATAAGAAAACCGCTACTCCGATAGCGGTTTTTTTATGTTTAAGTCAAAACCTATGCTTAATATTGCAGCAGAAAATCATACAACGTTATGCCTTCTATATCCATAAAGGGCCGTGAAATGCCGGCCTCTCCCATCCGTAAACTGACACCTTACGCTGATAAGGCAAAACAGGAGGGGAAGCACGTTTATCACCTCAATATCGGCCAGCCCGACATCGAGACACCTGAGATCATGCTGGAGGCGATCCGGAACATCGGCTTCAAAGTCTGGGCATACACTCCCTCTGAAGGCACGGCATCCTACCGGGCCAAGTTGAGCGGTTATTACAACAAGCTGGGATACGGGATCTCACAGCAGGATATCCTGGTTACCAACGGGGGCTCCGAGGCCATCACCATCGCCATGCAGGCCTGCCTGAATCCCGGCGAGGAGATCATCATTCCGGAACCTTTCTACGCTAACTACAACGGTTTTGCCAAGTCGGCCGGTATAACGATCAAACCGATCCTCTCCCATATCGATGACGGTTTTGCCTTACCGCCGATCGCGGCCTTTGAAGAGCTCATCACTGAAAAAACGCGCGCCATAGCCATCTGTAACCCCAACAACCCTACGGGTTACCTTTATTCCCGTCAGGAACTGGAAGCGCTTCGCGATCTGTGTCTGAAACATGACCTGTTTCTATTGTCAGATGAGGCGTACCGGGAATTTTGTTATGACGGCCGGGAATTTGTCTCGCCTATGCATCTGGAAGGGCTGGAGCAGCACGTCGTCGTACTTGATACCGTATCCAAGCGGTATAGCGCGTGCGGGGCGCGGCTGGGTTGTCTGATAACCAAAAACAAGGAACTGTGGAGTGCGGCCCTGAAATTTGCACAGGCGCGGCTTAGTCCGCCGGCTGTTGCGCAGATTGCGGCTGAGGCAGCTGTCGACACCCCACAAAGCTATTTTGATGCTGTCAAGACTGAGTATACTGCAAGGCGGGATGCGCTGGTCGCGGGACTGAACCGTATACAAGGCGTTTTCTGCCCGAATCCGGGAGGTGCGTTCTACGTTGTGGCGCGCCTGCCAATTGATGACGGAGACCGGTTCTGCCAATGGATGCTGGAACACTTTGCGCATGAAAACCAAACCGTCATGATGGCTCCTGCCAGCGGTTTTTACAGCACCGCGTCTGCACCTAAAAATGAAGTCAGGCTAGCTTATGTGCTGAACATAAATGATTTGAATAAAGCGCTGATTTGCCTTGAAAAAGGCTTGGAAGCATATCCCGGCCGGGATCGATGATGCAGAGCGCGCAGCAGCTACAGCCTGTCCAGTACAAACTGTAGCTGTTCCTGCTCGTTAAGTTCAGTGTTGTCCAGGATGATCGCGTCTTCGGCCCGTACCAGCGGACTTTCCTTCCGCGTGGTGTCTATATAGTCGCGGTGAGCCAGATTCTCGAACACCTCTTCCATGGAGACATGTTCCCCTTTATTTTTCAGTTCCAGATATCGGCGCTCAGCACGGACTTTCGGATCGGCAGTCATAAAAATCTTAACGTCAGCATCGGGAAAAACCGTGGTGCCGATATCTCTTCCGTCCATGACAATATTCAGGTTGTTGCCCATGCGCTGCTGTTGGGCCACCATCGCGAGGCGCACAGCCTTGATCGCACTCACCTCACTGACGTATTCGGAGACATACATCTGGCGGATTTCCTCTGACACGTCCTCTCCATTCAGTGTAATCCGGACCTTGTCCTGTTCCTCAATATGGAAGTCAATATGGATGTCATTTAAGGCTTCAGCAATTTTGCCCCCATCCTCCAGCGGCACCTCATGGCGGATGAAATACAATGTGACAGCCCGGTACATCGCTCCGCTGTCAATATAAAGGTAACCTAGGGTCTTGGCCAGGGCTTTGGCCAATGTGCTTTTGCCACAGGAAGAATAACCGTCTATGGCGATGATTTTGTTCGTTCTGGCCATTTATTATTTATTTCCGCCGATCAGTACACCCGGTTTGTTAAGCACCGGAACCTTGACGAGGTTATCGTCGATAATGCTTTCGGGGAGAAAGATGTATTTTTTGTCGTAGATGGTACCATCAATATAGTAACTGAGCCAATATTCATTTGTCAACCCAAACACTTGTTCATCAATAGCCTCAATACGGGCGTAATCATGCGGGTCGATGTCCCCGATAAAATGCCGGAGTACTGAAGTTTTCACTTCTTTTTCGTCTTTGGTGCCATAGCCCTTGGAACTGACCATGACATTTTTGATGACTACATCTTTTTCATTGACCAGATAGACATTCCACACTTTGCTCTCCGGCGACTCACTTTCCAGCACCACAGCAATGAAAATATCGCGGACGGTATTCTCAGGCAGATCCTTTATCATGCTTTACCTCCTCCCCCGCTTTTTCGGCTTACTCTCTTCAGCCTCAGACCACTTTAGCACATCATCGTAAGTAATGCTTTGCACATCGGTACCCTTTGGTATCTTGATATTTTGTTTACCGAACCGGATGAATGGACCCCAGCGGCCATTCTCAATACGGGCATCAGGATTTTCATCAAACGTTTTAATGATTTTCTCCTGGTCCTTCTGCCGTTTATCCTGAATGATCTGGATGGCGGCCTCTGAAGTAACGTCATGCGGATCCATTGCTTTCGGCAGCGAATAGAACGCATTATTATGCCGGATATACGGCCCAAACCGACCAATGGCGACTGTCATTTCCTTTCCCTCGAACTCCCCCACCTTTTTCGGCAGCTTAAATAAGTCCAGCGCCTCTTCAAACGTCAGCGTTTCAATCATCTGTCCGGGACGGAGGCTTGCGAAACGTGGCTTTTCTTCGTCATCCACGGATCCGATCTGGACCATCGGACCGAACCTGCCGATCCGCACACTAACCCGCTTGCCCGTTTCCGGGTCGATACCGAGCTCCCGTTCGTTGGTAGCGCGGTCCGCATGTTTGATCGTGCTTTCCACCTCGCTGTGAAAAGGCCCGTAAAAGGTGCGCAGCATGTCCGTCCATTCTTTCATCCCCTGGGCGATCTCATCGAATTCCTTCTCCACCTTTGCGGTAAAGTTGAAGTCCACGATCCCCTTGAAATGTTCAACCAGGAAATCGTTTACCACCACACCGATATCGGTGGGGAAAAGCTTGGACTTTTCAGCGCCGGTCATTTCCGTTTTGGTCAGGGCGGCAATTTCCCCCGCAGATAACTCCAGCACCCGGTAGTCACGGGGCTTGCCGTCCCGGTCTTCCTTTACCACATAACCACGGTTCTGAATAGTGGATATTGTAGGAGCATACGTGGAAGGCCGCCCTATCCCCAGCTCCTCCAGCTTCTTGACCAGGCTCGCCTCCGTATAGCGTGCGGGTGGACGGGAGAAACGCTCGGTCGCTGTCATGTTCCGCAGTTCCACGTGTTGATCCCGCTGCAACGGCGGCAGCAGCGCGTTTTCCGCATCATCGTCAGACGTACGGTCCTGCTCGTCATCAGTTGATTCAAAATAAACTTTCAGGAAACCGTCGAAACGCATAACCTCCCCGTTAGCCACAAGTTCTTCACTACGCGTTGAAATTCCGATTTTGGCGGTCGTCTTCTCGAATTCTGCTTCGCTCATCTGCGATGCGATAGCACGTTTCCAGATCAACTCGTACAGCCGCCTCTCCGCTGGGTCACCTTCAATGGTATGCCGGTCGAAGTAGGTGGGCCTGATCGCCTCGTGTGCTTCCTGTGCACCGGCTGCCTTGGTTTTATACTGACGGCGCTTGTGATATTTATCGCCATACGCCGCCTTGATTTCCTGCTCGGCCCCTTGCAGCGCGGTGTCGCTCAGGTTTACAGAATCGGTACGCATGTATGTAATCCGGCCCGACTCATAGAGCCGCTGTGCAACAGCCATGGTCCGTGCCACGGAGAAACCGAGCTTGCGGCTCGCTTCCTGCTGGAGCGTCGATGTTGTAAACGGCGCTGCGGGGTTTCTTTTCGAGGGCCTGGTCTCCAAGCCCGTCACCCGGAATTCCGCCGCTGCGCAGTCGGTCAGGAAACGCTCCGCCTCCGCTATATCGGTAAAACGTTGCGGCAACTCCGCCTTGAATGTTTCCTTAGCGTTGCCTGTATGGAAAATCGCCACCACACGGAAAGCCGGTTCCGCCGTGAACCGGTTGATTTCCCGCTCACGCTCCACGATGAGGCGCACGGCGACCGATTGCACACGTCCCGCAGAAAGGGCGGGCTTAACTTTTTTCCATAATACGGGAGACAATTCAAAGCCGACCAAACGGTCCAGTACCCGTCTTGCCTGCTGTGCATTTACCAGATTGAAATCGATGCCCCGGGGGCTGTCGATAGCCTTCAATATGGCGGGCTTGGTGATCTCATGAAAAACAATACGCTTCGTCTTTTCCTGCGGAAGCCCAAGCGTCTCATACAGATGCCATGAGATGGCTTCTCCTTCGCGGTCCTCGTCGGACGCGAGCCAAACGGTTTCCGCTTCTTTAGCTAGCCGCTTTAATTCACTGACTACAGCCTTTTTATCTGCCGGAACCTCATATTTCTGTTTAAAGTCATTGGCTACATCGATCGCGTCATCGGTCTTCACCAGATCACGTATATGTCCGTAGCTTGACTTCACCAGAAAATCCTTCCCCAAATATCCTTCTATCGTTTTCGCTTTCGCCGGAGATTCTACAATCAGTAAATTTTTCGCCATTGATTTTTCAGATTTCTGCAAATAAAGGGATTTATTCAGGGAATGGCAAAACGTTTTGTCATTTTTAGCCGCAGCGGTGACCCTCCGCTGCGCTAACGCCGGTCAGCGCATAAGCCTGCTCAAAACACTAAATCCAACAGGTAAAAACAGGCAAACACGACGGAGGCGATACCGTTTGTCGTCATGAACGCCCGGTTCACCTTGCTCAGATCCGTGGGGCTTACAATGCGATGCTGGTAGATCAGCAGCAGGCTGTAAAATACCACGCCTGCAATGTAGAAGCCTCCAAATCGCACAAAAAACACGGGTAGGATCACCAACACGGCAGACAGCACATGCAACACCTCTGAAACGCGTAAAGCCCTATGTTTACCGAGCCAGGCCGGGATAGAGTTCAGCCGGTGAGCACGGTCAAACTCTTCATCCTGCAACGCATAAATGATATCGAAACCGGAAACCCACGTCAGGACTGCAAGTGAATACAATACCGGAACCAAGTGGAACGCTCCCGTCACCACCAAGTATGCGCCGAGTGGTGCCAGCCCTAGGCCCAGACCCAGCACCAGGTGACACAAAGGCGTAAAGCGCTTAGTATAGCTGTACCCCAGCACAACACCCAGTGCCACCGGGGAAAGAAAAAAACACAGGCGATTGATAAACCATGTGCACAGTACAAACAGCAGGCAGTTGACCAGGGTAAACGCGAGCGCCTGACCTGGCTTGATCCGGCCGGCCGGAATATCCCGCATGGCGGTTCGCGGATTTGCCGCATCTATATCCCGGTCCAGGTACCTGTTGAACGCCATCGCCGCATTGCGGGCGAATACCATGCAAGCCAGCATCAGCGCCAATTTTAGCCAATCAAACCCGTGCCCGGTGGTTTGCACGGCCAAAAAGAAACCAATAACAGCAAAGGGCAACGCAAATACGCTATGTGCAAACAGGACGAGGGAAAAATATTTCTTCATGGGTGAAATTTGGCATTGACATCACCAATGGTTGCCAGCAGCTCTTCACATCCGGACTTTGTTTCAGCAGAAGTAAGGAAATGCGGCGGCACTTCCTCAAACCATTGCAGCAACGCCTTCCGGAATTTCTCAATGTTAGCGTTAGCCTTTACCGGTGACTGTTTGTCAGCCTTGGTAAACACCAGCAGGAACGGAACCTGCTGTTCGCCCAGCCAGCAGCAGAAATCCAGATCGATTCGCTGTGGCTCCAGACGACTGTCAACCAATACGAAAACACATTGCAGATTTTCCCGCATCAGCAAGTAGCGCCTGATAAATTTTTCCCAGGAAGCACGGCTTGTTTTTGAAGCTTTGGCAAAGCCATAGCCGGGCAGGTCCACAATGTACCACTCCCCATTGATCAGAAAGTGGTTGATAAGCTGCGTCTTTCCAGGTGTCTGTGATGTCTTGGCCAGGTTCCGGTGTCCGGTAAGGGCGTTGATAAGCGACGACTTGCCCACATTGGAACGGCCGATAAAGGCATATTCCGGCAGGTCCGGCGCCGGCAATTTGTCCACGCGGCTGTTGCTGCTAACAAATGTCGCTGATTTGATGATCATAGCTGACAAAGGTAACAACTACGCGGCTATTTGCATGAATCCGGATTCAAATTACTAAATTGGCCAGCCGATAAAACACCCATATCCATGAAAAAATTTACCTTTTTGCTGTCGTTTTTCCTTTTTCTGTCGGCTGCATCTGCCGTGGCACAAAAACGGTATGTGCTCGTTATCCACGGCGGTGCGGGAACTATCCTGAAAGAACATATGACCCCGGGCCAGGAGCAGGCTTTCCGCGAAGCCCTTACGCTGGCATTGAAGGCCGGCTATAGTCAACTTCAGGCGGGCAAGAATAGCCTGGAAGCGGTAGAGGCAGCCATCTTAATAATGGAAGACAGCCCGCTGTTCAACGCCGGCAAAGGGGCAGTCTTTACGCATGAAGGGAAGAACGAACTGGACGCCGCCGTGATGTGGGGGCCAACGCGCGCGGCGGGCTCCGTGGCCGGAGTCACGACCATACGGAATCCCATCCGGGCGGCCCGGGCAGTAATGGAACAGTCCGAGCATGTAATGCTTACGGGCAAGGGCGCCGAAACATTTGCGGCTTCAAAGGGTCTGGAAATCGTAGATCCCAAGTACTTTTGGACTGATAACCGCTGGCAGGCCCTGCAACGTGCCCTGGCACGGGACTCCGCACAGATGGAGCTGGACCATGACAGCAACAAGCAGTCGTTTAACGCGGCTATGATCAATGATTTCAAATATGGTACGGTCGGTGCCGTGGCGCTGGACAAGCAAGGGAACCTGGCGGCCGGCACATCAACCGGCGGTATGACCAATAAACGTTACGGCCGCGTCGGGGATGCCCCGCTTATCGGAGCGGGCACGTATGCCGACCCGCAGGTTGCGGTCTCTTGCACCGGCTGGGGTGAATTTTTCATCCGGAGCCTTGCCGCCTATGACGTAGCTGCCCAGATGGCCTATCAGGGCACAACCGTTCGTGATGCCGCCGCAAGTGTCATTGAAAAAATCGGAACGATGGGTGGCGACGGCGGGATGATTGCACTGGACAAGGATGGTAATATGGCCATGCCATTCAATACAGCCGGCATGTACCGCGGAGCCATCACAGCGGAAGGAGACATCGAAATTTCCATCTACAAATAATCAATGATACGATGAAATGCATTCGCCTGGGAATAGTTCTGTTATCCAGCGTATTCATGTTCAGCGGATGCCTTTCGCGGAAGGATTCCCTGCCGCCCGTCCGCTCTGGAAAGAAAGGCGTGATTGCGACAGATGCCGCTGCAGCACCAAAAGGCATCCGCTCTTCTGGATCCGGTCTCCTCAGTGGATACGCCGCGGTACTCGGAGTATCTGCGGGCGAGCTACGCACTCCCGCACTATACCGGTATATTGACAGCTGGATGGGGGTGCGTCACCGGACCGGTGGCACAGACCGGCGGGGCCTGGACTGTTCAGCCTTTGTCGGCATGGTGATGCGAGACGTGTATGGAAAGTCATTACCAAGGGTATCCGCGGCAATGGCCGACCACGTAAATCGCGCGCGGAAGCTGGAAGAGGGCGATCTGGTATTTTTTTCATTCGGCCGGCGGGGGATCGATCATGTGGGAATTTACCTGCAAAATCATAAATTTGTACATGTATCAACAAGCAAAGGCGTCATCATCAGCGACCTGCGTGACAGTTGGTATGCAAAGTATTTTTCCCGTGGAGGGCGTGTGCAATGAAGAAGAACGCGCAGATGATCATAGTGGCAACAGCCATATTGCTGTCTACGGGGGGCATGGTGGCCGTAAAGCAACGGGTACCACTGATTACTTTGGATGAGCTGGAGCGGCGGCTGGAAAACGGGGGCGACACCACTTTCGTGGTTAATCTCTGGGCCACATGGTGCGCGCCCTGCGTTGCGGAGATGCCGCACTTTGAACGGCTGCAGGCGAAATTCCGGTCCAAACCTTTACACGTGCTATTTGTTAGTGTAGATGCGCGGAAGGACCTAGAGGCCGTGAACAGGTTCGTGGAAGCCAGGAAATTGAAAAGTGAAGTGCTCCTGCTGGACGAGCAGAACGAGCAGGAATTTATTCCAAAAGTCAGCCCGGACTGGTCAGGTGCGATTCCGGCCACTTTATTCGTCAATAACAGCATGGACTTCCGTGTCTTCAAGGAACAGGAATTTGACTATCAAGAGCTTGAACGGACGTATTTATCTATTATAACACAATGAAGATGCTATGTATCGTAATGATGGGGTTGGCGATCCTCTTTTCGCCCCCATTTGACAACGGTTACCAGATCGGCGACACGGTTGAGGATTTCCGCCTGAAGAACGTAGACGGAAAGATGGTCTCTCTGGCGGACTACCCCGATGCCAAAGGGTTTATCGTAGTTTTTACATGCAATACCTGCCCGGTGGCGGTGGCCAACGAAGACCGCATTCTGGCGCTGGACGGCAATTACAAACCGAAAGGCTATCCCGTTATCGCCATCAATCCCAACGATGCGGGGGTGGAACCGCGGGAATCCTATGAACAGATGCAGCAACGGGCCAAGGAAAAAGGATTCACGTTCCCTTATCTGCTGGACCCGGATCAGACCGTCAGCAAGCGCTTCGGCGCGACGCATACACCCCATACGTTCCTGCTGCAGCGTACAGCGGAAGGAAACACATTACAATATATCGGGGCCATTGATAACGACAGCCGGGGCGGAAACCCTGATACAAAATTTCTGGAAGATGCCATTGCCGCACTCGATCAGGGCAAAAGCCCTGATCCCAATACCACACGCGCCGTGGGTTGTACCATTAAATGGAAAAAAGGCACGTGAAGAAGTCCCTCCTATTCACGCTATGGGTCATTTGTAGCGTTTACTTCCCGGTTTCCGGCCAGCAGAAAAAGCGGCCGCGGGAAATGGGCATCGAAATCGGCGTACTGCCCACCGGAAAGCTGAACGCCATCACAGACGTTGCAGGGGTACGCGTCGGGCATACCACACTGCGAAAGGGCGATTCGGTGAGAACCGGTGTGACAGCCGTCCTGCCGCACGTGGGAAACGTATTCCAGCAAAAGGTGCCCGCCGCGGTCTTCGCCGGGAACGGGTTCGGTAAACTCACGGGCAGTACGCAGATCCGCGAGCTGGGCAATCTTGAAACTCCTATCATTTTGACCAATACGCTGAGTGTTCCCACGGCTATGGATGCGCTGATTGACTACGCGATTGATTTACCCGGCAATGAAGACGTCCAGTCAGTCAATGCAGTGGTGGGCGAAACCAATGACGGATACCTGAACGATATCAGGGGGCGCCACGTAAGTAAGGCCGATGTATTATCCGCCATCCGGTCTGCCGATGAAGGAAAGCCCCGCGAGGGCTGTGTGGGGGCAGGCACCGGAACCGTATGTTTCGGTTTTAAGGGTGGAATCGGCACCGCTTCCCGTAAACTTCCGGAACAACTGGGCGGTTACACCGTAGGCGTGCTGGTACAGAGCAACTTTGGCGGCGTCCTGCAGATTGACGGCGTACAGGTCGGCGAACACCTGGGTACCTTTGCCTTCAGTGATCAACTCCTCAACAATGTAGACGGCTCCTGCATGATCATTGTTGCAACGGATGCTCCGCTGGATAGCCGTAACCTGGAACGCCTGGCCAAAAGGGCATTTATGGGTCTCGCCAAAACGGGCGGTATCGCGTCCAACGGAAGCGGTGATTACGTCATCGCATTTTCCACAGCTCCGGAAGTCCGCATACCGCATCAAAGCAGCAATACCGCTCAAGCCGCCATGTACGTATCAAACGACAGGATATCACCGGTTTTCATGGCCGCAATCGAGGCTACCGAAGAAGCCATCATCAACTCCCTGTTTGCTGCGGAAACGACCACCGGAAAAGCAGGCCGGAAAGTAGACGCGCTACCTCTTGATAAAGTATTGCCTTTACTGGAACACCGCAAATAGCCTGGATCAGGCGCCCGTGCGTTTGATAAAGATTTCCTGAATGCGCTGGGTGACCGGGCCTGCGGCCGTGCCGATCACCTGTTCCTGCCCTCCGTTTCTGATTTTCCCGATGGCCGTTACCTGCATGGTTGTGCCGGTAAGAAACGCTTCCGAGACGGCGGGCAGCTCTGACACGTCCAGTGCCTCTTCCCGCGTCGGTATCCCAAGCTCGTTTGCTATTGCCAGGATTTCCGCACGCGTGATTCCCGGCAGAATATACGGGCCGGCCGGATGGGTCCGCAGTGTTCCCTCGTGAACAAAAAAGACAGACGTATGTGAGCCCTCGGTTATCTTTCCCTCCCGCTCAAACAAATACTCGGCCACGCCCATATCGTGTGCGGCATTATTGGCCAATACATTACCCATCAGCGAAATCGATTTGATATTACACCGTTGCCACCGGAAGTCCGGCCCAAGAACGGTATCAACAAAACGCTGTTCAAAACCGGCAAAAACGAACGGGCTGGTATACAGCAGCACGGTGGGAACAGCGCCCTCCGGAAAGTAATGCGTACGCGGCGCGGCGCCCCGTGTCACCTGTATGTATACTATGCCGTCATCAAAACCGGCACGGCTGATGGCATCCTCCACTGAAGGTTGCAGCTGCCCCACCTCGTAAGGCATACCGACGGCTTTCAGGCCATCTTGGAGGCGCTGCAAGTGGGCGGCCAGCAGAAACGGGCTGCGCCGGTAAAACGGGATAACCTCATAGATTCCGTCGCCGAACAGAAACCCCCGGTCAAATACGGACACCATAGCCCGCTCGCTGGGTAACCAGGCGCCATTCAGGAAAACCTCTCTCGGATAAGTTTTTTTCATCGCTTGTTTATTTAACGTCTTTCAGCAGTTCTTCGATGGCCTTCTCCAGTTGCTCATCTTTGCCTCTGATAATGGTTTCCGGCCGGTTTTTCACCTCAAAGGTAGGCTTGGTTTCGTTGTTTTCCAGCCACTCACCGGCCTTATTTTTCGCACTGACCGGTACCGCTCCCCACCGTACGCCGTCGGGCAGGAGCTCCCAGCCCGCGAAACTGCACGTTCCCGGAACAGGCATGCCTACAGTCTTTCCAATGCCCAGGTCCGTATATCCGCAGGCGAAACAGTGTCCGTCACTGTAATTCGCTTCGTTGAACATGGCCAGAGTAGGCTTGGTCCACCGGAAAGTCGGTTCATAGCCTACGGAACGATCAGCCGTGGCATAGTCCAGGAACTGCTCTCCGGTAAAGAACATAGCCAGGTCCGCTACCAAGTCTCCCCCTCCATTGAAGCGGGTATCCACAATGATCCCTTCGCGGTCTGCGTACTTGCCCATCATTTCCTCATAGGTATTCCGGTATTGGCCATCGTTCATGCCTGAAATATGTACATAGCCCAGCTGTCCGTTACTCAGGCTGTCCACCTCTGCCTGGTTCCTTTTCACCCACCGGCGATAAAGCAAACGGTTTTCCTCACTCAGCGTAACAGGCTTTACGGTCACCTGCCGGCGCGCTTTGGTTTCCGGATCCAGCACATCCAGCAATGTAAACCTGTCTGCCTTCCGGTTAAGATAACGGGCCACATCCTGATCAGCCGCTATGGTATCTCCATCGATCTTCTCGATGATCATTCCCGGTCGTATGTCCAGACCGGCCTTATCCAGCGGACCTCCGCTTATGACTTCAGTAATGCGGATACCGGCCCCACGGTGCCGGTAATCCATAAAGATCCCCAGCGATGCGGTCTGGTCCCCTTTATCGTCGCTATTGCTGTACCGGGCGCCGGCATGCGAAACGTTCAGCTCACCCAACAATTCGGACAGCATTTCGGCAAATTCATAACCGTTGCCTATGTGCGGCAGGTAACCGGCATAATCGACCTTCAATCCGTCCCAGTCGGCACCATGCATGTCCGGGGTGTAGAACATCTTCTTTGTGCGCAACCACACATGCTCAAACAGGTGCTTCCGTTCGGCTGCTGCGTCATAAAACAATTCACCGGCTACATTGACCGTCTCTCGTTTATTGCCCTCGGGCGTGATCTTCGTGATCTTTCCTCCACTCAACAGGTAAAGGTGTTTCATCTCCTTATCCCACGCCAGGCTGCCTCCCTGGGCGTTCAGCGCAATCTCGAGCTTAGTTTCTTTGGTTCGCAGATCGGTGCTCCACAGATTTGCCCCTTTTTCAAACCGGGCCAGGTAATAAAGTTTTTCCCCGTCCTTGGACACCACAGCATCGCTCAGTGAAGAAGAGTGGATGGTAAGCCGCGCCTTCCGCTCGTGGAGTCCCTCCCAGTCAATGGTCAGCGGCGCCGCCGCGTCTGTTTTGGCGCTGTCCTTTTTCCCTTTAGCATCGTCTTTGTCGCCCGCTTTTTCAAGTTCTTTCAAGAGGTTGAAATCATCCTTGTCCATATTGAAACGATCCCATCCTTCTTTCGTAAAGAACAGCGTATAAACATCCATCTGTGTGGAACCGCTCGCCGCATGGCTTTTCAAGCCATCCCGGTTGCTGAACCACAAGAGCTGTTTCCCACCGTTAACCCATTTGGGGGAGCGGTCGCTGTATCCACTTTGGGTCAGGTTGACCATGGGCCGCTTTCCTTCCGCATCCAGGAGCACTACCTCACCGTTTACCATCGTAGGACGGTAGGTGGCCAATAACCACTTGCTGTCAGGACTCCAGGTAAAGTACTGGTCCCCGTCCTGCATGTGGAACAGTTGTGCCGGTGTGAGCAGCGTCACCGTGTCGCGGGTGTTCATGTCGTAGACTTTCAACGTGCGGCGATCTTCTATATAGGCCAGTTTTTTGCCATCAGGCGATAATTCCGGCAGATAATTGTCGCGCGCATTGCTGATCAGCGGGGCTTCTTCCAATACCGTGGAAGCAAAGAAAAAAGGTTCTTCCTTGCGCATCTTCCTTGTCTGGAAAATCTGCCAGCGTCCATCCCGTTCGCTGGCATACACCAGCGAATTGCCATCGGGAGCGAATCTGACGAAACGCTCCTGTTCCGGTGTATTCGTAATGCGTTTGGTCAATTTGCCGTCAACGGAAGAAACGAACACTTCCCCGCGCGCAATGAATGCCACTTCTTTTCCATTTGGCGAAATGGCCATTTCACGCACGTCGCCATCGACCTTGACATAGCTGTCATTGTTCGACGCGTTCTGCGTATAAACCTCTACCGGTACCTTGCGCGGCTCCTCGCCGTCCCGCACGGTATACAGCTCTCCGTCATAGGAAAAGCTTAACAGCCCATTGCCGGCTATGCTCAACGAGCGCACTGGATGCCGGGACAGCCGGGTAACCTGAGCTGTTTCCCCCTCGCCGTGCAGCGGACGCCTGTGGATATTGAACGTGCCGCTTTCCTCGCTGAGGTAGTAGACATCCTGTCCATTACCGGCAAAGACCGGATTACGGTCTTCGCCATAGAACGAGGTGAGCTGCGTATGCTTACCGGATGCCATATCATACATCCAGATATCCCGGGCGATCGAGGACTGATGGTGCTTGCGCCACTCATTCTCTCCACCTTTTTTATCATGGTAGATCAGGGTCTTCCCGTCTTTGCTCATCTGAACATATTCAGCCGGGACGGTGAGTACCTGCGCTACCCTCCCGCCTTTCACCGGCACGCTGTACAATTCCGGCTGGGCCGCCGTAGGGTATTGCCGGTGGCTTGCCAGGTCCTGCCGGTTGCCGCCGAATATAACCGAGGTTCCGTCTGCTGTAAAGGTATACGGCAACTCGTCGTTAGAGTGGAACGTAAGACGCTTGGCCTCTCCCCCTTCAGCATCCATGATGAACACATCGAAATTGCCATAGCGGTCAGAGGCAAAGGCCAGCTGCCGGCCGTCACGGCTCCAAACCGGCATAAAATCGTGCGCGCTATGGAATGTCAGCTGCGTTGCACGCCCTCCTGAGGCAGGCACGCGGTATAGGTCCCCCTTGTAGGTAAACGCTATCGAGCTCCCATCCGGCGAGATGCTGGGATAGCGCACCCATTCCGGAGTAACCTGGGCAAAAGCGGAAACCGCCAGTAGGCAGGCGGCAGTAAGCGGTAAAAGTCGTTTCATGGCCGCCAATATACACGTTTTACCGTTGACCGCACAACTGCGTCCGGCGTTGTAGCCGGAAAATTACATGCTAAGCAATGCGCACTGTTTAGAAAGAATACAAATAAATCTTTCTGTTAAACGGAGGCTTCTCAGGGCTTCTGTAATAGGTAACTTTAAGCGTTTTACTAATGTGTCATGGATGATTTACTAGCAGCCCGTTCCCAGATGGCGATGTCCCTGGGATTCCACATCGTCTTCGCTTGCGTAGGCATGGTTATGCCTTTTTTCATGGCCATAGCCCATTTCATCTACCTGAGGACCGGCAATGCCCTCTACCAGGGACTCACCAAAGCATGGAGCAAAGGGGTAGCCATCTTATTTGCGACCGGCGCCGTATCCGGCACGGTCCTTTCATTCGAGCTTGGGTTGTTATGGCCCACGTTTATGGAGCACGCAGGTCCGATCTTCGGCATGCCGTTTTCCCTGGAAGGCACAGCCTTTTTTATAGAAGCCATAGCCCTTGGTTTTTTCCTTTACGGTTGGGGGCGGCTGAAACCCTGGTTCCATTGGGCTACGGGCGTGATTGTCGGCATCAGCGGCCTGGCGTCAGGCATTCTTGTTGTGGCCGCCAACGCATGGATGAATAGCCCTGCGGGTTTCGACTATGTCGATGGCAAATACCTCAATATCGACCCCATAGCTGCAATGTTCAATGACGCCTGGTTTTCCCAGGCCCTGCACATGACGCTTGCAGCGTTCGTGGCTACCGGTTTTGCCGTGGCCGGCATTCATGCGCTGATGATTATGCGCGGCAAGAATGTGCTGTTTCATGCTGCCGCATTCCGCATATCCGCATTGTGCGCCTGCATATCGGCCCTGCTGCAACCGATGAGCGGAGATATATCGGCAAAAGACGTAGCCAAGCGCCAGCCCGCCAAACTGGCCGCCATGGAGGCACACTTCGAGACCGAATCCCGTGCCCCCTTTGTCATCGGCGGTATTCCTGATGAAAAAGCTGAGCGGCTGGATCATGCCATCAGGATACCCGGTGTCCTGAGCTTTCTCGCCCACGGCGATGTGAACCAGCCCGTCACCGGTCTGAAAGACATCCCAAAGGAGAACCGCCCCCCGGTTGCCGTCACCCACTATGCTTTTCAGATCATGGTCGGTCTCGGGATGCTGATGGCCTTACTCGCTGTCGTCTACCTGATCGGGCTGGCCCGCCGCAAGGCGTGGGTACAAAGCCGGTGGCTGCTGCGCCTGTTTGTTATCGCCACGCCTATGGGCTACATCGCAGTAGAAGCGGGCTGGACCGTTACGGAAGTAGGGCGTCAGCCCTGGATTATTTACGGCGTAATGCGCACAGCTGATGCGGTCACCCCCATGCCGGGCATCGTGTATTCGTTTTACCTGTTCACCGCGGTATATGTCTCCCTTTCGGCCATCGTGATCTTTCTGCTTTACCGGCAAATCAAAATGGTCGGCAAACTTTACGATGTCACCGATCCTTTGTACCAAGCCAAGCCCTAATTGCCATGTTATACGTCGTAATCATATTCCTGTGGACCTCTATCTGTTTGTATCTGTTGCTCGGCGGTGCTGATTTCGGCGCAGGCATCATAGAGTTCACCACCCGCCGGAGGCACAAACTGAAGATACGGCACATTATGTCCCACGCCATCGGACCGATCTGGGAAGCCAACCACATGTGGCTGATCATTGCCATTGTAATTCTTTTCGTCGGCTTCCCGCAGATCTACGCACAGATGTCCATATTCATGCACATACCGCTGGTTGCCATGCTTTTGGGCATCATCGCCAGAGGAACGGCCTTCGTCTTCCGGAACTATGATGCCGTATCCGATGACTGGCAGCACGTATACACCCGCATCTTCACTTGGTCAAGCGTCATTACTCCTTTTTTCCTGGGCATGATCGCCGCAGCCACGGTATCGCGTACCATCGATCCGCAGGCGGCAGATTTCGTTTCCGCCTATATAGGGAGCTGGCTCACCTGGTTCGGGGCGGCGATAGGCTTTTTCACAACCAGCATCTGTGGTTATCTGGCCGCTACTTATGCAATCGGCGCGGTTGACAATGAGGCAGACCGGACGCTTATGATCCGTACGGCCAAACGGTACATCTTTGTGGTGGTGGTGGCCGGCGCATTGGTTTTCGCGGCCGCGGGATTCTCGGGCATTCCGTTGATCGAATGGATCTTCGGCGGCTTTATCGGACAGGCCGCCATCCTACTGGCCTCCATCTCTTTGGTGCTTACCTTCATCGCCTTCCGGAAGCGCCAAGCCGTTTGGGCACGTGTTTTTGCCGGATTCCAGGTAACCATGATCCTCCTTGCGGCGACTTACCGGCACTATCCCGAGCTGATTCTTTTTAAACATGGGGGCGGCCTTTCGCTGATCGAGCACGCTGGAAACACAAGCACGGTGACGGTATTGGCATGGGCGCTCCTGCTGGGAAGCGTATTTATTCTGCCGTTCCTGTTTTACCTCATGCGCGTCTTCGGCAACCGGCCCTCGTAAAATGACATGCAGCAAACCGTCCTGTTTTGCAAAATCATCTGATTATGTTGATATTTGTATCGATGACCGACGGTTGGCGGCAAATTAAACAATAGAACAATGGTAACAGTAACGGAAAAGGCGAAGCAACGTATCCTGGACATCATGCGGGAAGAGAACTACGATGGGACTTATTTTGTACGCGTAGCGGTAGAAAGCGGCGGTTGTTCTGGGTTAAGCTACAAGTTGGATTTCGACAACCAGGAACGCAACGGTGACCAGCTCTTTGAAGATAAAGGCATCAAAGTCTGTCTGGATATCAAATCTTATCTGTACCTGGCAGGAACCGAACTGGATTATTCCGATGGATTGAACGGTAAGGGATTTGAATTCCACAACCCAAACGCTTCGCGCACCTGCGCATGCGGGGAAAGCTTCGCTGTCTGACAAGTAACCGCACCAGCGACCGCTCGAACCGGTCGCTGGATTAGCACCTGCGTTACTTCAGGGCGAACAGATTGTCCACTCCCAGCAACCTGCGGCAGGTGAAGCCCTCTCCATATTTTGCACCTATATATTTTCCATACTCCCGCGCGCGGCCTTCAATGTACTGGAGAAAGTCCGGTTTTGATATGTACGTTTCCGGCTCATCTTTCGCGTATCGCTCATTATGGAATTGTGAAGCGAACGCCTTGATGGCGGCTATTTTCTGCTCCCAGTGGTCACTGATATCTACCACGATATCCGGTTTGATGTACTGATCCTGGATAAGCTGAAGCAACAGCCGGGGCCGATGCGCATCCTGCTCCCCACCTTCGGCCGTCGTTCTCACTTTTCTTAACCCCGCTAAAAACACCGCATCATTCACCAACTCACCGGCACGCCCGTGGTCCGGGTGTCTGTCATGCAACGCATTGGTAATAACAATCTCTGGGCGGTATTTACGGATTGCCTGTACGACTTTCAGCTGGTGGGTTTCGTCATTCCGGAAAAAGCCATCCCGCATTTCCAAGTTTTCCCTGACGGATACCCCCAGGAGCTCCGCCGCATGGCTCGCTTCAACCATCCGGGTCTCCGCGGTACCGCGGGTACCAAGTTCACCACGTGTAAGATCTACAATGCCCACGCGGTGTCCCAGTGCAACGTGCTTGAGAATGGTCCCCCCACAACCCAGTTCCGCATCATCGGGGTGTACAGTAATCACCAGAATATCCAGCTGCAAATTGCTTTCCATGTTTAAACGTCTAATATGCCGCAAATTTACGTGAAGTTTTTCAGAACTCCATACTAACTCCATCCTTTATCCCTGCATTGCCCCAACTCCTGAGCACCACCTTTGACCGTATGCGGTCCTCAATAAGGCAACGCGTGCGGGACGGCTAAAAACTGGCCGAAAAAAAAGCGCTTACTTAAAAGTAGGAATACCGCGGACGCTCCAGGCTGCGGATGATGTTTTCGATCTCGAAATCCTCTTCCGGGCTATAGGTGTTTTTGAGGTTATGTCCAAAGACCTTCGCTATTGATTGATAAAAAAATGCGGTAAATCCGCCCTTCAGGTCTTTGACCACCTCATAGCTGGAACTGCCCGTCTGCCGGTCAATCAACTTGATAAGTATCTCTCCCTGAGAAACCGTCAGCTTTTTAACCTCCCGGTTAAACATATCCTTGATTTCCTTTTCGCAGGCTTTGACCAACCGCTTTTGCTCCCGCCGGTTCGGCGTCAGCGCCAGGTCGCGGTGCAACTGTTCATAGCGGCGTTGCGCATACTTGGCATAAGGCAGCACTTTGATGATGTTATAGCGGAGCCGCATATACCTTGCTTTATCTTCGGGATTCCTGAAAATCCGTTTGCGGGTTACCTCCACCTCAGGGATCACCATCCAGGGAATCAGTTCGCCGTCCACCAGCGTGGTCGGAACCATCCGCCCGCGCGGCTGCCGGTCACGGACGTCAGCCGTATCCTGCGCAAGTGCGTTGCCCGCAAGCCCCATCAGCATCCCAAGAAACAACAGTATCCGAATGCGCATCTCCCGTATATTCAATAATTTTGCGTATATTTATAAATTAAACGGAGGGTTCATTATTTTGCCCAACCGTTACGTGAGACAAAGATATGCATTCTTAATTACAAAGCGTAGGCAGGTGGTTTATATATGAAGGAATTAGTAATTGATTTAGAGGCGGAAAGCAAGGAAATACGCAAACGGTACCGGGCGTTGCTGCGTGCGTGCAAACCCACGCTCCAGCGCGGCGACAAACAGATGATACGCAAGGCGTTTGACATGGCTTTGGAAAGCCACAAGGACATGCGCCGGAAATCCGGGGAGCCGTACATTTACCATCCCATAGCCGTTGCCCAGATCGCGGCAGAAGAGATCGGGCTGGGCACCACTTCCATTGTGTGCGCACTGCTGCACGATGTTGTGGAAGACACACCCATCACCCTGGAAGACATTGAGCGCGAATTCGGCAAGAAAGTAGCCCGTATCATCGATGGCTTGACCAAAATATCCGGGATATTCGATCCAAACAGCTCCCTTCAGGCGGAGAATTTCCGTAAAATGCTGCTGACACTGGCGGATGACGTGCGCGTGATCCTGATCAAGTTGGCCGACCGTTTACACAATATGCGTACAATGGATTTTATGCCCCGGGACAAGCAACTCAAGATTGCGTCCGAAACATCCTACCTATACGCGCCACTGGCCCACCGCCTCGGGCTCTACGCCATCAAGTCAGAGCTGGAAGACCTATCCATGAAGTATACCGACCCGGATACATACAAGTTCATTGCCAGAAAGCTGAATGAGAAGAAGGCGGAACGGGAGCGGTTTATCCAGCATTTTATTGAACCGATCAAAGAAATTCTCCACGAACAGGGCATCAAAGCAGACGTATTCGGGCGTCCCAAGTCCATTTATTCCATATGGAACAAGATGCGCAAAAAGTCCATTCCGTTTGAAGAGGTGTATGACCTGTTTGCTATCCGGATCATCATCGACACCGCGCAGGAGCAAGAGAAAGCGGAATGCTGGAAAGCATACTCCATAGTGACCGACCTCTACCGTCCTAACCCGGATCGCCTGAGAGACTGGATTTCATCGCCCAAGGCGAACGGCTATGAATCCCTGCACACCACAGTGATGGGCCCAAAAGGTCAATGGGTGGAGGTACAGATCCGTACCGTCCGGATGAACGAAATTGCGGAAAAAGGCTTCGCGGCGCATTGGAAATACAAAGAGTCCAACTCAGACAGCGGCCTTGACCAATGGATTCAGAAGGTACGGGAAATCCTCAGCAACCCGGAGTCCAATGCCATGGATTTCCTGGACGATTTCAAGATGAACCTCTTCTCGGATGAGATCTTCATCTTCACCCCGAAAGGCGCACTGATCCAGCTGCCGCATAATGCCACCGCGCTGGACTTTGCCTTTGAAATCCATTCAGATCTCGGAGCCAGCTGCATCGGAGCCAAGGTGAACCATAAACTGGTACCCCTCAGCCACCGCCTCCAGAACGGAGATCAGGTTGAGATCATAACCTCCAGTAAGCAAACGCCGAAAGAAGACTGGCTCAATTTTGTGGTCACGGCCAAAGCCAAATCCAAGATAAAATCCGCACTGAAAGAAGAAAAAAGGCGGGTGGCTGAAGACGGGAAAGAGATTCTTGAACGGAAGCTCAAATCCCTGAAGATCACATACAACACTGAAAACATCAACAAACTGACGATGTACTTCAAGTACCCTTCATCGCAGGACCTGTTTTACAATGTGGCGAAGGGCGTGATCGATATCAAGAACCTGAAGGAATTCGTGCTCAGTGAAAAAACAGTTGAGCATCAAAACGGGCAGCAATTCAATTCCCATATCAGCGGACTGGTCGACAAAATCAACAAAAAGGATCACGAGACCTTGCTCATCGGTGATGACCTTCAAAAGATCGACTACACACTTTCTCCCTGTTGCAACCCCATTCCCGGAGACGACGTTTTTGGATTCATCACCGTAAACGATGGCATAAAGATCCACCGGACCAACTGTCCCAACGCCGCCAAGCTGATGGCCAATTACGGATACAGGATCGTCAAAGCGAAGTGGACCTCCCAAAAGGAGCTTGCTTTCCTTACCGGACTGCGTATCGTTGGCATAGATGACGTAGGGCTGGTAAACAAGATCACCACGGTAATCTCCCATGATTTCAAGGTCAACATCCGGTCCATCACCATTTCAAGCAACGACGGCATTTTTGAAGGGTCTATCATGATTTTCGTCAACGACACCGCGCATCTGGAGAATCTCATCAGGCACTTGAAACAAATCAAAGGCATCACGGGCATCACGCGGTTCGATTCGGATAATTGACGAATTTTAGTTAGCTTTGTACGTTAAACTTTCGGATGATGACTCAAACGGAAAACTATCAAACAGTAAAGAAAATTTTCGAGGCTTACCTGGAAAACAAAAGTCTGCGCAAGACACCGGAGCGGTACGCCATTCTGGAAGAAATTTATTCCCGGAATGACCACTTCGATGTGGAATCGTTATATATCCACATGAAAAACAAAAAGTACCGGGTGAGCAGGGCTACTGTATATAACACCCTGGAACTGCTGGTATCATGTGATCTGGTAACCAAACACCAGTTTGGAAAGAACATGGCACAGTTTGAAAAGTCTTATGGGTACAAGCAGCATGACCATATCATCTGCATCGAGTGCGGCAAGGTCGTTGAATTCTGTGATCCGCGTATCCATCAGATCCAATCCATGATGGGTGAACTATTGAAATTTGACATCAAACATCACTCCCTTAACCTTTACGGGGTATGCAGCGATTGTGCTGCAAAAAAAGAGGCCGTTGACCATGTCCCTTCAAAAACCGGCGTGCTCGCTGAAACCCACTGAGGTTAACCGGTCTTTCCACACCGCCCCTTCCCGGCAGACGATGTATCCGCCGGCTTTTCGATTTTAAATCGGAGAATATTAAAATAATGTTAGATTTGCCACGAGTTTGCTAACTCCTATAATGATTTCAATTTTTCAACGCTGATTAAACTATGCAAGTTGATGTGCTCTTGGGCCTGCAATGGGGCGACGAAGGGAAAGGTAAGATTGTTGACGTTTTATGTCCAAAATATGATTTGATTGCCCGTTTTCAAGGCGGGCCGAATGCAGGGCATACCCTGGAATTCGATAATCAAAAGTACGTTTTGAACACCATTCCGTCGGGTATTTTCAACAAAGATACGCTGAACCTGATCGGAAACGGTGTAGTCATTGATCCGATTATTCTGAAACGCGAACTGGATACCCTGAAAAAAGACGGCTTTGATCCGGTCGCTGCCGGCAAACTCGTCATAGCCCGTAAGGCTCATCTGATCCTCCCCACTCACCAGCTGCTTGATGCGGCATCTGAAAGCAAAATGGGCGACGGCAAGATAGGCTCCACCCTGAAAGGGATAGGCCCGACCTATATGGATAAGACCGGCAGAAACGGCCTTCGCGTCGGCGACACCACCCTGCCTGATTTCCGGGAACGGTATGACCGGCTGGTGGAAAAACATAAATCGATCCTTTCGCATTACGGTGAAATCCCTGACTTCAGCGAGCGCGAACAAGCGTTTATGGAGGCTGTGGAGTTCCTGAAGACGATCCCACACGTTGACAGCGAACACGTAGTAAATCAGTATCTGAAACAGGGTAAGCGCATCCTCGCTGAAGGGGCACAGGGCACCTTGCTGGATATTGACTTCGGATCCTATCCGTTCGTAACCTCTTCCACTACCACTGCGGCCGGCGCCTGCACCGGCTTAGGTATCGCTCCGGCTAAGGTCGGACAGGTCATCGGTATTTTCAAGGCCTATTGTACCCGCGTGGGCGGCGGGCCATTCCCAACCGAGCTTACCGACGATACCGGCGAGAAACTGCGCCAGCTCGGCCATGAATTCGGCGCTACAACCGGCAGGCCGCGCCGCACGGGCTGGATCGATCTCCCCGCGCTGAAATACGCGATTATGCTGAACGGCGTCACCGAATTGGTAATGACAAAAGCCGATGTCCTAAGCGGATTCGACACCATCAGCGTATGTACCCACTATATCCAGGATGGGCAGAAAATAGACTACATGCCCTATGACATCGTGAGCGTAAAACCGGAACCGGTATATGAGCAGCTTCCCGGATGGAATGTTGACCTATGTGGCATCACAAGCAAAGACGAGATTCCGCAGACCCTGATGGACTATATCCGGTATCTGGAACATCATCTTGAAGTGCCGATCAAATACCTCTCAGTAGGTCCCGACCGTAAACAGACACTGTTGTTGAGCTGATATAACCCATGGTATCGTTAGCGTGCCATCTTGATGATAGTGATACGTTCGTTCAGAAGGCGTTGCAATGGGCTGCGCAATTTGACACCGTGTGTTACCTTGACTCAAACGGCTACCGCGATAATTATGGCAACATAAATGTGTTTCTGGCTGCCGGAACCGTTGCCTCATTTACTTCTGACGGATCAGACACCTTCCCAAAACTGCAGCGGTTCGTAGATGCCCATGCCGACTCATGGATACCGGGATTTTTGGGTTACGACCTGAAAAACGAGATTGAAGCCCTTGATTCCCGCCATCCAAACCGGACCGGTTTTCCGGATGCTTACTTTTTTGTGCCGCAGTATACGCTTTTGATCGGTCAGTACAATGTGGAGATCAAAGGGACCGATCCGAAAGCGGTCATCCAGGAAATCGAAGCGACGGAAGTCCTCGAGGAGCCGTTGGCCTTCAAGGGCCAGCTCCGGTACCGGATGAACCGCGCCGCGTATGCTTCTGCTTTCGCTGATTTACAGGAACATATCCGCAAGGGAGATATCTATGAAGTGAACCTTTGCCAGGAGTTTTTCTCCGAAAACGCATCGTTGAATCCGCTGGGTGCGTTCCGGAAGCTTAACGAAGTATCCCCCACCCCATTTTCCTGCTTCTTCAAATATGGTGAAAAGTACATCCTGTCCGCCTCACCTGAACGCTTCCTCTCCAAAAACGGGAAAACGCTGCTTTCGCAGCCGATAAAGGGGACGGCTCCGCGCGGCAAAACGGCTTCCGAAGATGAACAGTTTAAAGCAGCCCTCGCCTCGAACCCCAAGGAAATCAGCGAAAACATCATGATTGTAGACCTGGTACGCAATGATCTGACGCGCAGTGCACAGCCGGGTACGGTAAAAGCATCCCAACTACTGCAGATCCACAGTTTCAAACAGGTTCACCAATTAATCTCAACCATCACCTGCCAGATCCGTGAAGGGTTGAGCGCTACAGAAACTATCCGGAATACCTTTCCTCCGGGCTCCATGACCGGGGCGCCGAAAATCAGTGCCATGCGGCTTATCGATGAGTACGAAAACAGCCGCAGGGGCGTATATTCCGGTGCACTGGGTTATTTCAGCCCGCAGGGGAATTATGACTTCAGCGTCGTCATCCGCACCATGCTTTACAATGCCGAAAACGGGTACCTCTCGTTCCACACCGGAGGTGCAATCACCGATGGCGCCGATCCCGAAAAGGAATACAATGAGTGCCTACTAAAAGGCAAGGCGCTCTTTGAGGTCCTGAAGAGCCAGTAATAGTTCATATCAGTTTACCGACCACCACTTTGACCATTTTATCGTAATCCAGATAGGTGTCGGCCAGACGCAGCAATTCCTCCGGTGTAATGGAATTGACCACATCGATGTAGTAGTCGTAATAGGATAAATCCAGGCCGGAAAAATAGACGTTCTTGAACTTATCGGCATGGGAAAATATATTCTCAAGACTACCCAGCATGGAGCCCATGATATAATTTTTGACCAAGGCCAGTTCGTCGGCTTCCAATGGTTCGCTCCGCAGCCGCCGGATCTCATTTTCAATTTCTGAAAACGTTGACTTCGTTACCTGCACCCCTACTTCAGAAGCCAAAGTAAAAAATGCCGCGTGCTTGAGTGACACAATACCGGAACCGATATTATACGTATAGCCCTTGTCTTCTCGGATGTTTGCCATCAAGCGGGACCCGAAATAGCCGCCGAGCACCGTATTGAGCACCTGCAGCCCTGGAAAGTCCGGGTGTGAACGGCGTATGCTCTGGTACCCCAGCCGGATGGCCGACTGCAGTGCCTCCTTCCGTTCGTCAACCACCATCAAGGCATGGGGCGGAACGAATGTGGGAGGAGTATCCGTAACCGGCTCCTGTTCCTGGTCGCGCCAGATTCCGCCGAATAATCGTTCCAGGGCCGTGATGACCTCGTCAGTCACCCTGCCTGATATGATCAGGGTACAGTTAGCTGGGATATATTGCCTACGGAAGTGAGTAAGCAGCGCATCACGTGTAATCCCGTCATAATCGCCCAGATTGGGCACATATCCATACCGGGTTGGGCCGAAGATCCGTTTATTGAACAGGCGGCGAGCCACAAAGCTGTTCTTCTTGAGTGATACCTGGAGCTTTTGCTTGTTGTTGCGTATGTACGTCTCAAGCTCATTATCCGGAAAGACGGCATCGGTAAGGATGTCCTTGACCAACGGCAACAAGTTTCCAAGGTGTTTATTGAGTGAATACAGTGTCAAAGAAGACTGGTCGTAAGCAAACCGGGGCACAAGAAACGCACCATGGAAATCTACCATCTCCGCAATCTGCGAACTGCTGTAGGCTGAGGTTCCCTCAAGCAGCATTTCACAGGCAGCCGTACTCAAAAGCGCCTGATCCTCCTGCGTAAACACATTATCAAATATCCATTCGATGCGGACCAGATCCGGCTTATCCGCATAAAATATGAATGCCTTGACACCATTGGAAAATGTCAGCTGCCTCGGCTGAATCAGGTTGAACCCGGTGATTGGACGATAAACGGGTGGCAATGTTCTATCAAGCATCGGCATTGGCAATATATATAAGGGTTGACGAATTCTGTTTTCTGAAAAGTTGACCGGCGAGCCGCTGGATTTCATCGGCAGTGACACGCAGATATTGGTCTATTTCATGGTTTAGTTTATCAGCATCGCCCAACAGCTCGAAATAAGCCAGGTTCATTGCTTTCTCCAGGATAGCCATTTCGGCAAAAACCATCGTTGATTCAACCTTGTTCTTCACCTTATCCAGCTCATAAACCCCTACAGGCTCCGTCGCCAGCTGCTCCAATTCCGTCCAGATGGCTTTTTCCGCCACGTCAATATCGACATGAGGCAGCGGTTTGCCTTCCACGACAAACAGATTGGGATCCAGATTGCCGGTCTGATAAGCGTTGATCTCACTGAACAGCGCGTTCTCCTTAACCAAGCGTCGATACAGCCGCGAAGATGTGCCTTGCGAAAGCAGGTCAGAGATAAGGTCCATGGCGTGATAGCCCTGCTCCAGACGCCCCGGTCCATGAAAGGCGATATACAGACTGTTTGCAGGCACATCTGCATGGACCAGCTCGCGCCGCACTTCCCGCTGCTCAGGTTCAACCGGCAGGCTCCGCATGTACCTCCCTCCAGCAGGAATAGGCCCGAACCACTTTTCCGCAAGCGCTCTCACTGACCCGGCCTCCACGTTCCCCGCCACGACAAGTATCGCATTGTCAGGTGTGTAGTGTTTTGTGAAAAACGCCTTCACGTCCTCCATCTTAGCCTGTTCGATATGTGCCAGCTCCTTGCCTATGGTCGCCCACCGGTAAGGATGCACCTTATAAGCCAGCGGCCTAAGACGGAGCCAGGTATCACCATAGGGTTGATCAAGATACCGTTGCTTGAACTCCTCACATACTACGTTTCGCTGTATCTCAAGGCTTTTCTCGTTAAAAGCGAGTCCAAGCATACGATCGCTTTCAAGCCAAAAAGCGGTCTCAAGGTTTGCTGCAGGCAACGTCACATAATAATTGGTGATATCGTTGCTGGTAAAGGCATTGTTCTGGCCGCCTACGCGCTGCAATGGAGCATCGTAGTACGGTATATGAACGGAACCGCCAAACATCAGGTGCTCAAACAAATGGGCGAATCCGGTCCGGTCGGGATCCTCGTCCCTTGCGCCTACGTCATATAAAATATTAACCACCGCCATAGGGGTGGCTGCGTCCTCATGAACCAGCACCCGCAGGCCGTTAGTCAAGGTAAATCGCTCAAAAGTTACCATCGTTTGTTATCATGTTAATCGATCCAATCCATTCCCGGCTTTAGCAACGACAGCGTTTCCGCTTCCGCGCTGCCGGAGGGAGGCCTGAAATCGTAAGCCCAGCGCGCCTCCGGCGGCAGGCTCATCAAAATAGATTCGATCCTGCCATTGGTCTCAAGACCGAACTTTGTGCCAGCATCGTACACCAGATTAAATTCCACGTACCGCCCCCGGCGAATATATTGCCACTGCCGGTGCTCATCGGTAAACGGCCGGTGCCTGTTCCGCTCTGCAAGCTCGGCATAAATCGGCACAAAAGCGTTGCCAACCGCGCATGAAAAATCAAATAGCCCGTCCCAGCCGACCGCCGTTTTTGCCGGCGTCAACCGATCATAGAATATCCCGCCTATACCCCGCGTCTCCTCCCGGTGCTTTATGTAAAAATAGCGGTCCGCATACGCTTTGAATTCCGGATAAAAGGTAGGATCAAATCCGTCACAGACCTCCTTTAGCTGCCGATGAAAAAAACGGGCATCTTCGGGTTGTACATAGTGCGGCGTCAGATCGATCCCGCCGCCGAACCAACGTGTTTCCTTATTAAGTTCGAAATAGCGGATATTCATATGAATAATCGGCACAAACGGATTATCCGGATGAATCACAATGGAAACGCCTGTAGCGAAAAAGTCCGAAGCGTCCACGCCGAATGCCTGTCTGACAGGCTCCGGCAGGGCTCCATGCACCGCTGAGAAATTGACCCCACCTTTTTCAATAAGCGCACCATTCTGCATGATGCGGGTACGCCCACCACCTCCTCCTTCGCGCTGCCATAATTCTTCAGCAAAGGTAGCCTTCCCGTCCAGCGCTTCCAGCCCCTTGCAGATGCTATCCTGAATTGCTTTATATCGTTCCGCGACCTGTGACTTATCCATACACTATGCTTAATATCCCATTGCTTTATCGTCGCCCCGCGGATCGGCTCCCCCTTGCAGGCTCCCGTCAGGAAGCACAAGGATGGCATCCACCCGGCCAATAGCGCTCCGGTCGACCAGTTTGTACCCTGAGCCGCTCAACGAGCGGCGCACCGCCGGATCGATGGCTTCTTTTTCCGCTGCTACCTCGTCAGGCAGCCACTGATGATGGAAGCGCGGGGCCGAAACCGCTTCCTGCATATTCATCCCGAAATCAACAACATTCAGGATAGTCTGGAACACGGACGTCATAATCGTAGACCCTCCCGGTGTTCCCACAACCAGAAACAGTTCACCATCCTTTTCCAGAATGGTCGGTGTCATGGAGCTCAGCATACGTTTTCCCGGCTCAATGGCGTTAGCCGTTCCACCGATCAACCCATACATATTCGGCGCACCCGGTTTAACCGAAAAATCATCCATTTCATTATTAAGCAGGAATCCGGCACCCGCCACCACCACATGTGACCCGTAAGAACCGTTAATCGTCGTCGTCAGCGACACAGCATTACCCTCCTGATCCACAATGGAAAAATGCGTGGTTTCCTCATGCTCCGGCTGCGGCAGGCTTCCCGCATGAATGTCACTGCTGAATGATGCGTGGCTGAAACTCATGTTACGCATCCGATCGGCATTATAGGCCGAGTCGATCAGCATATCCTGCGGGACATCGTAAAAGTCCGGATCACCAAGATGCGTTGCCCGGTCCGCATATACCCGCCGTTCCGCCTCTATCATTACCCGCATGGTCGAGTCCTGCTGAAAGCCCCATCGTGACAGCGGAAAGGCCTCTACTGATTTCAACATGGAAATCAGGGCAATCCCTCCGCTGGAAGGCGGCGGCATGGAGACCACCCGATATCCTCTGTAGGTTGAAGCCACCGGTTCACGCCATTTCGCTTCATACCGTTTAAGATCATCATAGCTGATGATTCCATTGCCCCGGTTCATCTCTTCAACAATCCTATCAGCCACTTCACCTTCATAAAATCCTGCCCGCTTTCTTTCAGCGATCAGAGACAGCGTATGCGCCAGCTCCGGCTGGACCAGGGTATCCCCTTCTGTCCACTCCACTTCTCTGACAAAAGCCGTTCCTAAAGGGTTATACTTCGTGAAACTCTCTTTTCTGCTATTAAGTTCCCGGGCCTGCATAGCAGTCAGCGGAAAGCCCTTCTGTGCCAGATCCACGGCGGGCTTGACCAGGGCGGCCCAATCCAGCTTGCCGAAACGCTCATGCGCCCGCACCATTCCATCAACCACGCCCGGAACCCCGGAAGCAAGCTGGCCCCGTAAACTGAGGTCAACGATAGGATTCCCCGACTCGTCCAGATACATATCACGGTTTGCCGCCGCAGGCGCAGCTTCCCGGAAATCCAGCGCCGCGAATTCACCGTCCACGTCCCGGTAAACCATAAAACCGCCGCCCCCAATGTTACCGGCGTTAGGGTAAACGACTGCCAGCGCGAACTGAACCGCAACCGCCGCATCCACTGCATTCCCTCCGGCCTTCAGGATCTGAAGCCCCACGTTGGAGGCCTCCGGGTGAGCTGTCACTACAAGCCCATTACGGTAAGCCCGGGGCAATTTTTCCTGACGGAAAGCATTACAGGAAATCAGTACAGCTCCCACTGACAAGCAGAGCAGCTGTTGCAGCATAATTCGTCTGTTCATTTTTGTTCGTTAAGTTAGTTTTTCAGCCAGCAGTTTCATCTCTGCAGCAGGCGATTGTTGATTATATAATACATTGTACACCGCCGTACATATCGGCAGGTCAATAGCATGTTTCAGGCAGATCTGCTGGATACCCCTTGATGCATAGTATCCTTCAGCGACCATATTCATTTCCAACTGGGCGGATTTCACCGAATACCCCTTGCCCACCATGTTGCCAAACGTCCGGTTCCTGCTGAACTGCGAATAAGCCGTGACAAGCAGATCACCAAGATATGCAGATTCCTTGATATCCCGTTCAATAGGGTGCACGGTATTGACAAAATGCGCCATCTCCCGAATCGCATTGGACACCAATACGGCCTGGAAATTATCACCAAATCCAACCCCGTGGCACATCCCACCGGCTACAGCGTAGATATTCTTCAATACCGCGGCATATTCCGTTCCATAAATATCATCAGAAACGTTGGTTTTGATGTAACGCGTACCGATCAATGAAGCTACCCTTGCCGCAGCGTCCGTATCCTGGCACGCGACGGTCAGGTATGACAACTTCTCAAGCGAAACCTCTTCAGCGTGACAGGGCCCGCCAATCACGGCAATACGATCTATGGGAATCTGATAGCGTTCCTGAAGGAAATCGCCGACGATCTGGTTCTCATCCGGAATGATCCCTTTAATTGCCGACACAATAATTTTGCCCTGCAGCATTTCCGGGGTAACCCCCTTCAGGGCATCTTTCAGGAAAGCAGCCGGAGTATTCAGCATGACGATATCTGCATGCGCAATCACCGTCCGCGGATCTGAGGAAATGTGACGCTTCGGAACCTTGACAGTAACGGCACTGAGATAATTGGGATTATGTTTATACGTACGGATGTAATCAGCGGTATCCCTGTTCCGCACCCACCAGTATACAGACTTATCCGTTTTGTTATCCTCCAGCATTTTAATCATTGCCGTGGCCCAGCTGCCACTACCAATAACTCCAATCGCCGGTTTGGTTAAGTCTATCATCCTCCTGTTTAAAAAATTAGATTTCTGCGTGCATCTGGTCTGCGGAGCAAAGATAGCTTAATATGCCCAATTTTCAAAGATTTCTCCCACGGAGCCCTTTGGGCTGGTCCACGGCGTGTCCACACAATTCTAAGTAAAAAGCAAAGCGGGGGCAAAGCAGTCCCAAAGAGACGGCGGTAAATAGTCGGTAGAAAATCCGGCGCGAGGGTACAGTTCGCGCTCCACATAAAATAAGGTAAGGTTATTAAGGAACAAGGGAATCGGCCGCAGCGAGGCTGGAGATCTATATGTTTTTTCTGCGGCTTGTTCGAGGACATTTCGCCCCAACGCGCCTGAGACCTGTCCAACCGTCGCTCCAGCGATTCGGTTGATTTTCCTGCGGCCTGACGCGATGCTATCTTTGTTTACAGTGTGTTTTGAATCTGGCTTTCCCTATGTACCTGCCCGTGTTCCAGATGGGCGATATGTTCGGGTGATCAGCTGCCGCTTTCCGAATCCGTCAAATCAAAAACAATCCCTATATTTACGCTCGATGTATTTCGTGCAGGGAACACCGTTGCACGTCAGCGCAATTATGACAAAACGATCTGCCGCAAAACAGCCTGCTTTCGACTGGTTCAATTGGTATACACCAAGGATGCGTGTGCTGTGCCACGTCCTGTTCTGGTTTGCCGTTGCCCTGCTGTATTACCTGAACTACAAACGGATAGCTCCGGATCTGATCTGGATTTTCCTGCCCAAGGACATGTTTGTAGTGATGGTGATGTTTTATGGGACGACGTCTTTCGTGGTTTCCAACTGGCTGCTGAAGGGTAAGTGGTTGCTGACGCTTCTTTGGGTGGCATTCGGCTATGTGCTGTGGGCGGCTGCCACGTATATCGTCTGCCTGATCATTGTCAACCATTTCCCCACGTCTGGGCGATACCTGACTTTTTTCTTCAATCTTATTCTCTCGGACGGTCCGTTAGGGCTTATACACCCGGAAAAAATACCTGTTCTTATTCTGGACTATGTGCTGCTGGTAAGCTTGCCGCTGTCGCCTAAGCTGATGAAGTCCCTTATGGAACAGGGGTATCAGGCGGCAAAGTTGGAGCAGCAGAATCTCCAACTGGAACTGGATTTCCTGAAGTCACAGGTCTCTCCGCATTTCCTGTTTAATACATTGACGAATATTTACCAGATGTCCAAGCAGCAGGATGCAGGGACACCTGAGATCATTTTCCGCCTTTCGGATTTGATGCGCTATATCCTGTACGAATCTAAACAGGAGATGACTGCGTTGCAGAAGGAGATCGGTTTCTTGAGAAATTATATAGAGCTGGCCCGCATTCGGTATGAAGAGGATCTGCCGCTCACCGTAAGCATAGATGAACCCGACGAGCCCTACACTATTGTCCCCCTCATACTGATCCCGTTTCTGGAGAATGCGTTCAAGCACGGACCGGACAGGAGCCTGCATAATGCCTGGGTAACTGTTGAGCTATACGTGAGGAACGACGTGCTGACGTTCTGTGTTGCCAACGGCATAAACGGGAATGCGGACAGACCGGCAAATGGCGGCATAGGGTTGGAAAATGCGCGCAGGCGACTGGCCCGGTACTATCCGCAGGCGCATACGCTGGACATCGAGGAGCAGGCAGACAGTTATCAGGTGAAGTTGACCATGGATCTAAAATAACGGCATATGATCACGTGTATTGCAATTGACGACGAACCGCTCGCCCGCGCTTATTTGGAGGATTTCATCAAAAAGACGGGTTCGCTGAAGCTGCTGGCGAGTTTCGGCAGCGCCGCCAAAGCGTGGGAGTTTCTGGGCAGGCAGACGGTGGATGTGGTGTTCTCGGATATCGCGATGCCGGACATGAGTGGCATCTCCTTCCTGAAGACGTTGAAAAACCCGCCTATCTTCGTGTTTGTGACGGCGAACCCGGAACACGCGGTGGAGAGCTATGAGCTGGATGTAATGGATTTTATTGTTAAGCCTTATGATTACGGCCGGTTTCTGAGGGCGGTCAGTAAGATCCAGGCGTTCCTGCAGAAAGATAAGGGGACGCAGGAGGCCTCTGCTTTTGTTACGGTGAAAGACGGGCACCATAACGTGATTCTCCGGACTGATGAGATCTATTACCTGAAGGGTGAAAAAGAATACACCAGGATGTTTACGGAAGGGAACAAGGAACACCTGGTCCACAAGACCCTGGGGAACCTGGAAACACTGCTGCCCAAAGAGCGGTTTTTAAGGGTACAAAAATCTTACATAGTCAACATTGACTATGTAAGGTCGGTGACACCGTCAACCATCAGTATGAAGGGCAGCCTGCCTGACATTCCACTAGGCACGCAATACCGCCAGGAGGTTTTCAAGCGGTTTGGTATCGGCTAGCGCGCCTGGATACCGACAGGTAGTATTTGGCCAGGAAGTGATACATAACCATTTCATGTGCGCGCTGATCGGCAAAGAAAACACGGTTGAGATACATATGGCATAGGCTCGGTAAAATGTGCTTTACGGTCTCTGCATCCCACCGGGCATTCCCGGCTACTTGGGACAGGGTTTTGGTCCGGCGTTCCAGCACATTGCTCAGTGTGCTGTTCAGGCTGTCGCCACGGAAACATGCGTCAATGAGCGTGCTGTACTGCCTGAACCGGGCATCCAGCGCACGGCGCATGCGTTTGTCAACACCGAATTCGGCATGGAAGGCTTCCTTCCAGTTTTCGATCCAGTGCAAGCGGTCAATCGTGGTCACACGAAACGCTGAGAACAGGTCATCAACGCCCAGCATGGCGGTGAGCCAACGCTGCTGCTCTCCTCCTTTTGCGTCTGAAAATACCGGCAGTAACTGCATGAGGCATTGGCTATCGGCATGGAAAACGGATTCGCACCATTCGATGGCCGCATGCCCGTACCGTTCCAGTTCCCGGACATACGTGTCGTAGACGATACGTTGCACCACTCCGTCAGCAACCAGCGGACCGATGTGTTGCTCAATGCACTTCATCAGCAGGCTGCTCCTGTCCGCATCAGGGATGAGAAACCTGAGCCGCAGGTGCGGTTCGGGATCATGGTAGCGGACAAAAAACCATTTGTCGATCCAGTTTGCCTGAAAAAATTCGCTCGTCAGCGGGGCAATGTGCCGGTAAAGCAGTTGATCGGCGTCTCCCTCACTGCAATAGAGTTTGCAGTACAGCCACTCGCTTCCGGGCGGAAAGCTTCGGACGGCAGCAGATGCGGTATCGGTCCGGACAACGGGTGGTGTGTATGTGGTGCGACACGCGAAGGGGATGATCACTTCATTTGCGTAGGTATTACCGTCCGTGTCTGCGACTGGGCTGGCGCCGGGGGAAAACAGGTTCTCATAGAGCCGCACGCCGCCTTTCCTGAGCCGTTCGTGAAGCACCCGCCGGGCAACCGGGTTCCGAAGATCTAACGTAAGCTCATTGTCTCCGTCTGCCAGCACAATTTCCATGGGCAGGCCGTACCGTTCCTGTATTTGCAGGAGTATATCTTTTCCACCGGTGCTTTCATCCAGCGAAGCGCGGGGAACGTTCCACTGCGCGCGCGATAAGATGAGGTGCTTGTAGGTGACGCGCGGCAAGGCCGGAAGGGCTGACAGTTCGCCCCAATCCCATGAGAGGTCCAGGCCGTTTGCCTGATACTGCAGATCACACAGGAACTGATAGACAGCGATACCGGACCGATAATTATGGGCATTGCTTAGCGTGGGAATCACAATTTTCCCGAGTCGGCGGGAACGGAGTAGCACGCTGCCGCTCCTGACCGAGACAAGCAGATCGGAAAGCGGGATCTGATATTCGGGCTCCACGGAGCAACTTCCCAGCAGGGGGATCTCATACTGCCGAAGGGCCGGACGCTGCAGAATGTTTCCGATACGATCACCGGGAAGGTGGACGACTTCAGCGAATATCACATCCGGGCAGGCACGCTGCTCCATGTCGGCACATTGCCGTAGTTGCCGTTCCAAACCGGGATCCAGGTAGCAGAATCGGGCCATCAGCGGTATCGCTGACGGCCCGCTGCAGGTCAGCAGGTTGAAGCTGAAATCTCCATTGTCCAAATGCTTTGCGCCGGCGGCGATAAGATTACCGTGCAGGTAAGCTGTGAGCGGTAGCTGATATGGCTTTTCCTTACCGGTACTTAACCGGTCCAGATCCTGCTCAGTAATGGTTATTCCGGACGACGGAACGGAACTGCTCCAAAGCTGCCGGATGAGATTTTGCTGGGGCGAAGTCCGTTTGGCTGTGCCCACGCCCGCGTGCAGCGACGGTAGGTTCTTCAACAAAGGACTGCGATCCAGGTAGCGGTCAGCCCTGTTCCCGTACCCGACTCCACGGTCAGGGTCAAGTGCTTGCATGAGCGGCACTTCCTGCTCGGCATACCTTTCCAGAAAGCGTTGTTTAAATACATCCAGGAGGGTTGGCGGGGTTGCACGGTTCAGCGGCAGGAGCTCTTCCACCTCGCGTAGAATTGTGCGCAGCACGCCGTCGCTCAGCGTAATACCTTTCGCCGATACACGGGCGTCTACCTGCACGATTGACGGACCGCTCCAGCCGTGCAGTGATGGCCCAAGCAATTGACGGGTCGCCTGAACCACTTCCTGCACAGAACCGCCGGTACGCCCTAAGCGGTCCAGCGCGGTGAGCTTACCTGCAAAGTCACGCTCCGGCGCCAGCGCCGTTACGTGCTCCAGCAGCAGCTGAAAATGGTGTTTGCCCGTAACAGCCGGTGCCAGGCTGCCTATCAGTACCTGCGCCCCCACCAACTGCTCAAGATAAGGAATGGCTAGGTCTGACGGGATGTCGTGCGCAGCCAAAAAGGCCGTCAATTCTGCAAACCTTCTTTCGCTCCTGGTGTATTCAATCAATGATTGCAAGACGGGATTCCGGGCGACCTTTACCCACCGGTAACTGCGCTTGGATTCCACGTCGCGGTATTCGATATACCGGTAGTGATCCGGCAATGCGTATAACGTGTCATTGCACCGGTAATGCAATGTCTCGCTCAAAGCGGTGTCCTGATACGCCAGCTTGACGAGGTGCGCTGTAAACCCCATATCAAACCGCATGGTGCTCACGGGCGCACCCTCAATCAGCAGCGATGTCCGGCTACTCTTCTCTCCGGAGGCAATCCCGGAAAACTTTCCGAACGGAGTGCAGCGCCCGGACATCCGTAAACCGTATTTGTAGAGCGCTGACTGTGCCTTAGGTTCCAACGTGGATTTGCCCGCGATCCAGCCCTCCAGCTGGGAGGCTAATGATTCGCTGGCCAGAAAAATGGCATCCCGGAGTTCCGGATCACGGAACAGCTCCAGGAGCCGGCCGTCAAGCGAAGGCACATCAAACCGCTCATTCAACGCGCGCAACGTCTCCAGCGGCAAGCGGGGCGTACGGATCACAAAAAAATCAAAACCTGCTATAAGACGTTCCTTATTCCTCATTGCGGTCTGCGATAACCTGCTCCATACATCGGTCAAATGCTACTATGGACACCGGCTTAAGTAGCTCATATGGATTACTGAGATATTGGGCACCATCAAACTGATGAGGCGGTATGGCTGATATCACGACTATGCTCGAACTTTTGGGAAGCATGCCGAAATGGAAACCCTGTGCATTGCCCGGCGGGATGATGAAATCCAGAAAGATGATGTCCGGCACAAACCTGCCGACCATTTCCTTAAGTTCCGCCAGCTCGGTCGCGATCCCGGCAACTTCCAGGTCTGCACGGTGCGCAATGCAGTCTTCAATCATCCTGATGGCCAAGGGTTCATTTTCAACGATCAGGCAGGAGTAGACCCGCTGTCCATAACCGTCCATTTGTGTGAGTGCTAATTGTTCATAAGCCCGGAAGTTCCGGACGTTATTGAGGAACTGCTGCTTACGCTGGTGTCTTCAATCCAGAAAGGGTTCTCAGCTGAACCAAGCTGAGCGTCCAAACTGCAGATGATCTCTTTCTCTACGCGGAGAAAATTCTGAAGCTGTTCGATGGTAAACTTTTCCATTTTTCGGGGTGATTTACGTGACACATTCTGTTTTCACCGCTAAACTGCTGCATACAGGCCACGTAAAAAATTTAATTCAACCAACTGCCAAAGTTTTACAACGAAACCTTGCATTTCACGTTATTAGGGGAGTTAATAGCGGATTCCCGGATTTCGTAGACAGAAAATGCCTTTTGGTTGACAGATTTAGTAAATTTACCGCTGCTTGATCATGAAACATACCGCTAACATAAACGACAGCAGCATCGAATCCGCTGGCTTACCGAAGGATTACAGGGAGGCACTGGCCGAGTTGATCTGGAACGGATTTGACGCGCGCGCCACAACGGTTGACATCCGGTTCAGAGCTGACGGCCTGGGGAGGGTGGAAAAACTGGTGGTTGCCGATAATGGGGAGGGTATTGCCTATCAGACCCTGGGGCGGACCTTTGGCAGCTTCCTGGACTCCGTGAAGCGGAACTCTTACCGGCGTTCTTCATACAGCAAGGGAAAGAAAGGGAAAGGGCGTTTCTCCTTTTCCATTTTTGCGACCAGAGCTACCTGGCATACGGTGTCCAGGCACCATGACAAGCTGATCGAGTACGACCTGGTGATCCACAAGTCTGCAAAGAATGTCTATGAGGAACTGAACAAAAAGGTTTCCAAGAGCCGGCATACGGGCACGCAAGTGATTTTGGAGGGGCTGTTTGATTTAAGCGGTTATTCGTTTACTGATAAAAGCTTCACCGACTACCTTGCCCGGGAATTCGGGTGGTTCCTGTTTCTGAACAGGGAGGCGGGCTATGCGCTCACCATAAACGGTGAGCCGGTTGAGTATGCACACCTGATTGCTGACAGTACCGCCACGGCACTGACGATACAGGACCGCAAGGGAAACGAGCACGTGTTCCGGATAAACTACGTGCGCTGGCTGCATCGCATCGGTGATAAATACTATTACTATTTCCTGAATGACAGGAAGCTGGAGGTGGCCAAGCGCCTGACCTCCTTCAATAATAATGCGATAGATTTCCATCACAGCGTCTTTGTGGATTCACCGTTTTTCAATGCCTTTGATATCCAGAACGCGGACGCGGATGAGGAGAACCTGTTCAGTGAACTGGATGGTAACCGGATATTCAAGTTGCTCCTGGCCGACCTGAAGGGATTTCTCACGGGCAAACAAAAGGCGTTCATAAAGGAGTCCGCGGCGGAAAAGCTGGTCCTGAAATATGAGAAAGATGGCGTGTTTCCGCAGTTTGCCAACAATCGTTACGATCAAGAGCGGAAAAGGGACTTGGTCAATGTCGTAAAAGAGCTGTACTATGTGCAACCGAAGCTCTTCAAGGGCTTGAAATCTGAGCAGGAAAAAACGTTTATCGGTTTTTTGAACCTCCTGCTTGACACCGATGAACGGGAGAACATCCTGGGGATTATCGACGGGGTGGTCCGCTTGTCAGCGAGGGAACGGGAGGAATTATCCAATGTACTGAAAAAGACGACCTTTTCACGGATCGTCGAAACGATCAAACTTATCGAAAACCGGCATGAGGTCATTGAGTTGCTGAAGACGCTGGTATTTGACCTGACGCGGTTTACCACGGAGCGGGAGCATGTTCAACGGGTTGTTGCAGAGAATTATTGGCTTTTCGGGGAGCAGTACCACCTGGCCTCCGCGGATCAGAACTTCCAGCAGCTGCTATCCTCATACCTGTACATCATTGACGAAGTGAGGGACAGACAGGAAATAAGCTCTTATGACTGGAAACGGCGGCCCGATATCTTCCTGTGCCGCAAGCAAAGCCTTCCGGACCCTGCGGATAACGAGTACCAGATTGAAGAGAACATCATCGTGGAACTGAAGCGGCCTTCTGTAACGATCGGCAAGGCGCAATTCCGGCAGGTGGATGACTATATGGACTTTATCATGCGGGAAGACCGGTTCAACAGCCAGACAAGACGCTGGAAGTTTTTTGTGATCAGTAACAAGGTGGATGACTATATCGTTAAGCAATATGAAGCCTTCAAGGAAAAAGGCAAAAAGTTCCTGGTCCACCAATCCGGAAGGTATGAAATCTATGCGCTGACCTGGGATGACCTCTTCAGGACGTTTGAAATCCGGCACCGGTATCTGCTGGATAAGCTTGAATTTGACAGGAATGCCATTCAGCAGGAACTGAAACTGAAGGGAATCGTTCTAAACAGGGAATCGGCAGACCTGGTCGCCGGGCAGGCAGTCGGGAAAAAGGAGGCGTGAACAAATGCATGAAAAGCTGATCCAAACGCTGCGCGCGGGCAATGTCAGAGAGGACGTCGCGATGGAAATGGCACGGTACTTCCGGCCCGTAAATAAGCGGACCGGCATTCTGCTGGCGCGGGGCCGGGTGGCCGGCAAGGTGTATTTTGTGGACTCCGGATATGTCGTGCTCGAAAGCGAATTCAACGGCGATCCGTTTACGCGGCACATTGCAAAGGAGGGGGAGTTTATTACGGTTATCGAGAGCTTCACCTCCCGCAACCCGAGCAAGGAATCGCTGAAGATGACTAAAGGTGCCCGTATCCTTGCACTCGGCTATCAGGACTTCATGGCACTTTTGGGCAAATATCCGGTACTGGAAAGCGCTTTCAGACAGGTTCTCCAGGACACACTTATAAAGTGCCAGGCAAGGATAAATGATCTGCTGACGTTAAGCGCGGAGGAGTACTATGAAAAATTAATCAGCGAAACCCCTTATATCCTGCAGGCAATACCGCAGTATGAGCTGTCAACGTATTTGGGTATAAAGCCACAGAGCCTTAGCCGGATTAGACGGAAGCTGATGGGCGTTTCTTAACAAATGTGAATATTTCCGATGTGTGCACCGGCTAGTTTTGTAATCAAGAACATCAGGATTATGAAACCACTGAAACTGTTATTGCCCGTCATCGCATCTGTATCCGCTTTGCCACTGTCAGCGCAGAACCCTCGCGCCGCTTCTGCGGACTTTTCCATCGAAACCCGCGTCACGAATTACATACAGGGCGGCTACGATCTCAAGTTTTTCTTTCATGCACCGAACACTCGGATGTCTTACGGTTTATCAATCGGCGGCCAGCGCCTGGAAGGCCTGGGCAAGGAGCTCGTTTTTGAGGGTGAGAACCTTGATGAGATCAGCCTGCGGTTGAGTTGGGTAGCGAGCGCGCTGGCACGGTACCATCTCTCCCCGGGTGATAACGGCTTCTTTGCGGAGTTCAGCGCAGGCGTGGAACAGTTCAGGGCGGAATATGGCAGTGAAACGCGCGCTGACGTCAACGGGTTTATTTCCCCGGCTATCGGCTACCTATGGTTTCCGTTTAAAAAGCACGCATTCTACGCCATGCCGAAGTTATCGGTCAACTTCTTGGTATTCAGGCCGGGGATGCAATCCCTCGGGCCAGCGGGCTACAGGCTGAGAGCTATTCACCCCAGCCCTTCTCTTTCTGTTGGATGGAGATTCTGAGGAGCTTTGTCAATTGTTCATATTCCTTACCTTTGCGACACGGGTTCTGCAAACGGTAGCAGGAGATATAAACAATGGCACGGTTCAAGCGCATCAGACACATCCTTCTATACGGGTTGATCTTAGCGGTCCTGGTTTTCCTGCTGAAATGGCTGCAATGGAAGTTTCTGATCGTGGACCACAGCATTGATATCTACATCGGCCTGATTGCAGTCTTCTTCACCGGATTAGGCATCTGGGTATCGGCGCAGATGACCAAACCCAAAACGCAGACCATCGTGGTGGAAAAGGAGATCATTGTCCGTCAGCACGGGCCGTTTGTGCTGGATCAGGAGGCGCTCAAGCGGCTGGATTTAACGAGCCGGGAATATGAAGTCCTGCAACTGCTGGCAAAGGGATGTAGCAATGCGGACATTGCCGACCGCCTGTTCCTGTCGCTGAGCACCATCAAAACACACGTTTCGAACCTGTTCGTTAAATTGAACGTGGAAAACCGCACTCAGGCCGTCAATAAGGCAAGAGACCTGAACATCATTGAATAATTTGCACTTTGGTACTAAAGTATGAACATCCGCTGCCTGGCGGATGGTACTTTTGCCGTATAATTCAAACAACCAAAGGTATGAAAAGAAACATATTGATTTTCGGACTGATCATCGGGACCATTCTGTGTGCAAATATGATCCTTATGGTCAACATGATGTACACTAACCCTGATTTCAAAGGCAACGACATTGTTGGCTACGCGGCGATGGTCGTGTTGTTCTCCCTGATCTATTTCGGGGTGCGGAACTACCGCAACAAGTATCTTGACGGTTTCATATCCATTGGAAAGGCTTTTAAAGCAGGGGCGCTGATTGCGCTGGTGGCGTCAACCATGTACGTGGTGGTCTGGCTTTTCTACTACTATCTGTTTGTCCCGGACTTCATTGATGTGTATACCGAGCATTTGCTGAAGACCTGCGCCGCATCAGAAGTGGAAACCAAAAGGGCCGAGATGGCCAATTTTAAGGAAATGTACAAAAATCCCTTGTTTGTCATCCTGATCACCTATTCGGAAGTCCTGCCGGTGGGGCTGATAGTTGCGCTTGTCAGTGCGCTGGTTTTAAAGCGGAACCCTCAATGATCCGGATGGCGTTTTCTATACCGTTCTCTTTTGACAGTTTTGCAGCCATTTCCTGTGCCTGCGCGTGAAGGCCCGGATTTTCCAAAAGCTTTCTAACGCCTGTAACGAATGTTTCGACGGTCAGCTCTTTAAGCGGTTGGGGATATAAGGCCACACCTTTCTGACAGGCGACTTTACCCCAAAAAAACTGATCACCGAATGGGTGCAGCACCGGGCAGGCCAGGAACGGCTTGCCCGCCCTTAGGCATGCGGCCGCCGTACCGATACCTCCATGGTGTACGATAGCTTTCACGAGCGGAAATAATCGGTCATACGGCGCGCCATCAATCACTTTAACGGCTGGGTCCGCTTCCAATTCCGTGGTATGGGAAAGCCCCCACCCTTTTACCACAATAATCCTGATGCCCAACCGTGCGCTCAACGCGCTGATCAGTCCGGAAACGGTCACCCGGCTATCAAAAGGCATGCTTCCGAAGGTAATCAATAAGGGCGCTTCCCCTCCAGCGATAAATGCGGCAAGATCTTCACTCAATTCTGCAGCAGAATTATCAAACCAGAATCCCGTAAAATAACTGTTCCCTGGGAAGTCATCGGGTTTTTCCAACAAGTATTCGCTTATACCATACATGGAAGGCAAATCAGGTTTACGGTACCGCTCCGGCAGCCCGACGCTTTGTCGGAATTCCCGGATAGGCTTTATCCACATCCGTAAACCCAATCCGGTGAGCCGGTACGTGAACCTGTTTAAAAAGGCCGGCAACGGGAGCGCACTGAAAACAGGATTCGGAAAGGCTTTGGTGGGTTGGCTTGCAGGTACCACATCTGCCTTTATCATCTTTTCAGGGAATTGATCAGCGAAGCAGTCGGCCATCGTTTTGATATGGAATAACACGCGGTCACTGCGCCTTGCCAGATCATAAAACTTCACCAACGCGTCCCGGAACATCGGATAGACGAATTTTTTCAGGTGTTTCTGGGCCAGAAACGGATTTTTGCGGATTTCCCTGCCTTCCTCAGAATCCAGCAAGGACTGGAAGTCCGCGTCAACGGGGACAAAAGCTAACCCGTAGGAAGTGACCAGGGCTTCAAAGTTTTTCGCAGTAGACAGGACCACTTCATGTCCACGTTCCTGCAGGACTTTTCCAAGCGCGGCGCGGCGTAAGGCTGGACGTCCCCACGTGTCCCCAAAGTCAAGATGGCGATTTTCATTTATATATAGTTTGTTTTTTTTGCGGTGATGAAGCTATAAGATTTATTCATTCCGCTGTGTGAATGAATAAATCATGATGGTTCCATGATGCAATATAATGTTTGTTTTGCTGAACTGAAAAAGTTTATCTTTACCCATGACAGCTGTCCGGTTTCACGATATGACAATTAACAGAACTCAGGCCACAAAGGTCTCCTTGATGCAGGCATGCGAGGAGCATGTGAACCAGCGGATAGCCAATGCGCGGCAGGCGATCGAATCGGCAAGTGACGCAGCTGCGGATGATACCAAAAGCAGTGCAGGCGACAAATTTGAGACCACCAGGGAAATGATGCAGCAGGAGCTGAACCGGCACCAGCAGCTTCTGGGTGATGCGCAGCGCATGGCGCAGGCATTAGCCAATCTGGATATCCGCAGTAACACCGGTCCGGTCAAACCGGGCAGCCTGGTGGAAACAAATCATGGATTTTTTTTCATTGCGGTCAGCGTGGGGCAACTGGAAGTTGACGGTGTAATTTTTCGGGCCATCTCTCCCGCATCGCCTTTAGGTCAACGGCTTATCGGCCTGGAATCCGGGCAGGAGGCAGCTTTTAACGGAACGGTCTACCGGGTATTGAGCATTAACTGAAGTGCTTTTAAGTTAAACTACTAAACAATAGCTTAAAAAAAGTAACGCCTGATATAACATCTTGCATCATTCGACGTTTTCCTTAGAGAAAACATCTTACCGCTTTAGGTTGCCTTAGAAAAAACGATTGCTTATGTTTCGTAGCGTTTATCCCCTGTCTTTAGTCGTCCTCTTGTCGCTTTTAGGTTCATGCACAAAGGAAAAAATCAATTCGGTTCATGTGAATGAACCAGATGGAGATGCCATAACCGGACCGGACAACCCGCCAGTTGACCTAGGGGGACCGTTCCTTTATGGCTCAAATATGGGATCATATTCAGGTTGGTCTGATGAGCAACTTGCTGAACTCCTGATGGGTAATCCGGACAGGGATCTCGCCGGTGCGGGGGTAAACAGCCTCCGCCCTGCCATGTACGACCGCTTTGTGCAGCGATGGGGTTATGACATCCGGGTAAATGCTTTTGAAACCTACCGGCAGCTGGGTGGCAAAGACCACACCATCTTCCTTAATGGACCGGCTGATGACCACAAGGACCAAACCAGGTATTGCAATGGCGTGCAATCCCAAACTTTTGCCAACCTGTATGAACCAATATGGTCCTCCGCCGGGGAAGTGAATCCGGATAATTACTATGCCAACTATGTCTACAATGTGGTAAAGACCTACGGCCCCTATGTGAAATATTGGGAAGTTTGGAACGAACCTGACTATACCCGTAACTGGCAGGCCACGCAGACATGGGGCGAATCAGATCCGAACCCCTGCGACCTGCCGAATTTTGCGGCACCTATCCAATCCTATGTGCGGATGCTGCGGATTACACACGAAATCGTCAGGCATCTGGACAGCGATGGACTGGTCTGCGTGGGCGGCCTGGGCTATCCGACCTTTCTGGACGCGATCTTGCGCAATACCGACAATCCTGAAGGGGGAAGCGTCAGCGATAATTACCCTAAGAAAGGCGGAGAATGGTTTGACTGTCTGAGTTACCACGTTTATCCAATGTATGACCTGGGAAGCAATACCAATTCAGACGCGGCTGCTACGGCAGTAGTCAGCCACAAAGACCAATTTCAAGCGGTACTGGATAAGTATTCCTACGAGGGGGAAAAGACCTTCATTGTCACGGAAAGCAATATCCCGCGTAAGGCCATCAACGGCTACGTGGGAGGCGATGAGGTGCAGCGGAACTTCCTGATCAAGGCCGCTGTAGTTGCACAAAAGGCAGGCATTAGGGGGCTTTACGTTTTCGGTGCCGCTGAAGGCGCGCCGCTGTCACAGGCTAGCACCCCTTACCAGGCAATGGGTCTTTACCAAAATATCACGTCAGGCCCATATCAGGCCACCATCACACCGGGCGGGACGGCATGGAAAACGGTCAGCGACCTGCTCGGCAACAGGCAATATGACCCGGAAGCAACGGCTCAACTGCAACTACCTTCCAACATTGACGGCGGAGCCTTTTATTCCGCCGAAGACAAGGACCATATTTACGTACTGTGGGCTAAAACCAACGGAGCATCTGAAACCGCGCAGGCAGCGTACAGCTTTCCGGCTTCATTAAATATCAACGCCGCGACACAGTTCGATTGGCAAAATAAGCAAAGCAGCGTAAGCAACACCGTCCGGCTGACGGGGTCGCCGGTGTTTATCGTCCGCAATTAAGATAAGATATGTTCTTTCCATGACGTCACAGGCGATTAACTTCGTTAACTTTGTGTCGTTATCGGAATAACTTCGAATGAAACTACTGCTGTCTTATCTGAGCAGGCACAAAGGCCTGATTCTGCTGGCGCTGTTGCTGGCTGCCATTAACCAGATTTTTTCCCTGCTGAATCCCTATATCCTGGGTAACCTGATCATTGACCCTTACGCCAACAGGGCGGCTAGCTTCCGGGAACAGGGTGCGGATACCGCGTTCTTCCGGGGTATCACCATCGGTCTGCTGCTGATCATCGGCGTAGCGATGGTCTCACGCATAGCCAAGGCCTTCCAGGACTATGTTGTCAATGTGGTGATCCAGAAATTTGGCGCACGCCTGTATACGGATGGTCTGCGGCACGCCCTGCGGCTCCCGTTTCAGGATTTCGAGGACCAGCGAAGCGGCGAGACCTTATCGGTACTGCAGAAGGTACGGGCTGACTGCGAAAAGTTTATTACCAACTTCGTAAATGTCCTGTTTGCCACGCTTGTGGGAATAGTCTTTGTCGTGATCGTTTCATTGCAGCTGAGTCCTTGGCTGCCGGTCATTTACCTGGTCGGCGCCGTAACACTGGCCTTCCTCACCAGCTACCTGAGCCGGAAAATCAAGTATATCCAGAAAAATATCCTCAGTGAAACCAACGCATTGGCGGGGTCAACCACTGAATCGCTACGCAACATTGAGCTTGTCAAGAGCCTGGGATTGACGCAACAGGAGATCCAGCGGCTGAACGGCACCACACTGAAGATCCTGAAACTGGAACTGCGCAAGGTAAAGAGCGTACGTGCCGTAAGCTTCGTGCAGGGCACCTTTGTGAATTTCCTTCAACAGTGTATCATGTTTGCGTTGCTGTTCTTCGTGTTCAGGGACCAAATCACCGTGGGACAGCTGATGATGATGCAATTCTATTCATTTTTCATCTTCGGTCCCCTGCAGGAGCTGGGCAATATCATCCTCTCCTACCGTGAAGCAGAAGCCTCACTGAACAACCTGCAGGACCTGTTTAGCCGGAAACCCGAATTTCAGCCCACGGACCCTGAAAGGCTTGACGCCATTGTCAGCCTACGTTTTGAAAACGTCCGCTTTCAGCATCAGTCTGCCACCAGGCCGGCACTGGAGGGAATATCGTTTGAAGTTAACCGCGGGGAAACAGTGGCCTTTGTGGGACCGTCCGGCGCGGGTAAGACCACCCTGGTCAAACTTTTAGTAGGCCTCTACCACCCCAGCGAAGGGCATATTTTCTACAACGACTTCAGCGGTGACCGCATAGATTTCGATGAGTTCCGCCACCAGATCGGTTTCGTAACACAGGACACGCAGCTGTTTTCCGGCACCATACGGGAAAACCTCCTTTTCGTAAATCCCCATGCCACCGATGAGCAGATCATCGACGTCTTGCACAAAGCCGCCGGCCAGAATATCCTTGCCCGCGCGGACAAGGGCCTGGACACCGTGATCGGTGAAGGAGGACTCAAGCTCTCAGGCGGCGAAAGGCAAAGGCTATCCATCGCACGGGCCCTGCTCCGACAGCCCCACCTGATGATTTTTGACGAAGCCACCTCCGCCCTTGATTCCATCACCGAGGAGGAAATATCCAACACGATCCGTCACATCACTGCCCAGCGGCAGCACATCACCATCATGATCGCGCACAGGCTGTCAACGATCATGCATGCCGACCGGATCTTCGTACTGGAAAGAGGCAAAATCGTCGAAACCGGTAGCCACACCGAGCTGCTCGACATCAAAGGCCTTTACTACGCGATGTGGAGACAACAGATCGGCGAGCGCAAGGAGGAGTTGGTTTAGCTCTTTTCTTCCTGGCCTGTACAGGTTCCGCTGATCTGCGTTTTCAAAAGTTGCCGGAGGGCGGCAGCGTAACGCTCGGTGAACCCATAGACCTTACCATAGGAGGGCTACCGACCAATGTCGATTCCGTCCAGTACTACGTTGACGGCGTGCTTTCTGAAACGGAAAGCCGAGCGGGTGGCTTGGTCTTGAATTCAAACGAACTGAGAATGGGACGGCATGTTGTTTCTGCCCAGGTATTCCTTGGAAATGGTAAAAGGTTAAGAGTCTCTTCTGCGTTCATGCTGCTTGCCCCTGCTCCGCAACAGTTCCGCTACAAACTGGTCAACAAATATCCGCATGACTCAAACGCGTACACGCAGGGATTGCAATATAAAAATGGGACGCTTTACGAAACTACCGGTATCAGAGGCATGTCAGCACTGCGGCGCGTTGATCTTACATCTGGCAAGGTCATCCGTTCAAAGGAGCTGGGGAATCGTTATTTCGGTGAAGGGATGACCTTTGTTGGTGACAGTATCTATGTGCTTACCTACCAGGAAAACACGTGCTTTGTCTTTGACAGCGGTTCTTTTGAACTTATCAGGACCTTCCAGTATGATGAACCCCGCGAAGGGTGGGGACTTACCTATGATGGGAAGTTTCTCATAAAGACCGACAGCTCAAACCTGCTGTCCTTCCTCGACCCTGGAACGTTCCGTGTTACACACACCGTCCCCGTGTTTGACAACAATGGCCCGGTGGCCAAACTGAATGAACTGGAGTACATCAACGGAAAGATATACGCGAACGCTTACGGCCAAGATTATATCGTAGTGATCAATCCGTTGACCGGAGCGGTTGAATCCAGGATAAACCTCATTGGAATATACGACCATAAGCCCCATGACAATGAGCTAAACGGAATAGCATACAACCCGGCGGATAGCACCTTATATGTGACCGGCAAGATGTGGCCCTTTTTGTTCGAGATCAAACCAGAAAAGCTCTAAGTCAGCCAGAATATACCACATGCGTTTCCATATTGCAAGAGAATCCATAAAAATGCTCATATTTGTGTGAACGACTATGACATGATATGGATTACAATGCGATATTAAACGCTGCCAAATCCTGGATCAACGACTACATTTCCCGGTGTGGATCGGAAAATTACTGCTTTCATGACCTGGTGCACACCACGGATGTTGTTAATGCGACCACGCTGATGGCGTCTCACTATGATCTATCTGAACGTGACCGGTTTATCGTGCTGATCGCGGCGTATTTCCACGATGTTGGATATTTTACAGGGGGAGCTGCGGGGCATGAAGAGCGGAGTGCCGAACAGGCTGCCGACTTTTTGAAGGAACATGGTGTTGAGTTGGATATAATTGCAGCGGTGCGCGGCTGCATACTGGCAACAAAGATGCCTCAGCAGCCGCAGAATCTTATTGAGCGCATTGTATGTGATGCTGATTTCTTTCACTTGGGCACCGATCGGTTCGAGGAGCGTAATGGCATGATGCAGCGCGAATACAGCCGCACTCAGAATGAGGTGGAATGTGAAAGTTGGCGGAAACAGACCCTCGAACTATTGGAGAACCATGAGTACCATACGGAATATGCGAAACAGCTTCTGGATGAGCAGAAACGCCGCCACATCGACCTGCTGAAACAAGGGGAACCGATGGGTGCCGTGGCTTTGCCGGCTGATAATTCCGGAGCCGGGGTGTCCGGAGCAAAAAAAAAGAAAAAAGGTAAAAACGCACGTCCGGACAGGGGTATTGAGACCATGTTCCGCGTTACTTCCACGAACAATCAGCGGCTCAGCGACATGGCTGATAATAAGGCAAACATCTTATTAACGGTCAACTCCATTATCCTCTCGGTGATCATCGCCGTGCTGGTGCGTAAATTGAATGATAATGAACACCTGGTTATACCCACGTTTATCCTGCTGTTGGTAAGTCTGGCAACCATAGTTGTCGCGATATTAGCCACCCGCCCCAAGATTCCGGCGGGGATTTTCACTCAGCAGGAGGTGGATAATAAAGATGTTAATCTGCTGTTTTTCGGTAATTTTTACCGTATGGGACTTCCGGAATACGCCGCCAGTATGCGCAAGGTCATGGAAGACCGGGATTTTCTGTACGGCACGCTGACAAAAGATGTTTATTCCCAAGGCGTGGTGTTGGGCCGCAAGTATCGCCTGCTGCGCCTGGCCTATAATATTTTCATGTTTGGAATGGTTGCTGCGGTAGTGACATTCACTTATTTTACCGTCCGTTATGGGATCGTCGGCTAAAAGTCGTTTCTATGGTTTGCGCTGGTCCGGGAGCGCAGTGCTCACTTGGATGCTCTTTGCTGTATGCGGCTGCGCCCAATCACCGGACAAGGTTGCTTATACCAGCCCGGCGGGCTATGATTTTACTACGCCGGAGGTGTTTGAAATGGATAATAACCTACGGGAAATTTCTGGTATTGCGCTGATTGACGGAAACCCTGACACGCTATTTGCACAACAGGATGAGGCGGGCCGGTTGTTTTTCTTTGCGCTGGGCGATGTTGACCCCAAACACGCTCAGTTCGGCAAAGAGGGTGATTATGAAGATATCGAGATCCGGGGCGGCCGGACGTTTGTGCTGCGCAGCGATGGCACGTTGATGGGGTTCCCGGTGAATGGTAGGCATCAGGGGCAGATTTCTGATGTCGTGACCTGGAAGAAGCCGTTTCCGCGGGGCGAATACGAAAGCCTGGCAACCAGAGCGGACAAGAACAGGCTGTATGTGCTTTGTAAGGACTGCGATACGGATAGAAAGCGACCCCGAACCACGGGTTATGGGTTTACATTGGACAAAAATGACAAGATTACGGATCTGAGGCCTTTCACAATCCAGACCGAGCAGATTGAACGGCTCGTTCCTTTAGGCGGTACTGCGTTCCAGCCTTCGGCAATGGCGTGGAATCCGTTCAGCGGGCAATGGTACGTGATCTCATCCGTTAACATGCTGCTGGTGGTCCTTGATGGGAATTGGGAGGTTAAGCAGGCCTACCCGCTGAATCCGGCACTGTACGTACAACCTGAAGGAATCGCTTTTGACCGTCACCGCGCCCTGTACATCAGTAGTGAGGGAGGGAAAAAAGGAATTGCGAAGGTCTTCAAATTCCGGTTCAATGGTTAAGTGGTTGGCCAGGTCGGCGGTTGTTGGTTGTCTCGTGCAGCTATCGGCGTCAGGCGGATACGCACAGGACAGCCATGAAGGTGTCTCACAACGGGTTATCTTTATCGGTGATGCGGGTGAAATCAACGAAGGGCAGCAGGCTGTTATTGCCAATGCTGCTGAACGGGTTCTATCAGGAAAGACTACCGTGTTTTTTCTGGGGGATAACATCTATCCTCGCGGCATGGCGCTTGCCGGGGATGACGGGGCCGGAGAAACCGGGCAAATTTTACGTTCGCAGTTTGAGCCGCTGCGGGCAATGAAGAGTCCGGTCTATTTTATTCCCGGCAATCACGACTGGGACCGCATGGGGAAAGATGGATTGGCGAAAATAAGGGCGCAGGGTGCCTTTCTCCGGAATCAGCAAGACTCGCAGCTTCAATTATTACCGTCTGACGGATGCCCCGGCCCGGAGGTCGTTACGATCTCCGATAGCCTCGTAGTGATAACGTTCGACAGCGAATGGTGGCTATTTCCACACCAGCGGACCGGCGGGGATGTGGAGTGCGCCTGCGAAACGGAGGATGAAGTCATTGAACGCCTTGAGGAGCAGCTGTACGAACACCGAAAAAAAACTATTTTGCTCGCCATTCACCATCCCCTGCGGAGTTATGGTGTCCATGGCGGTTACTATTCCTGGAAGGACCATATTTTCCCGCTGACCGAGCTCAATCCCAACCTATATTTTCCGCTGCCTGTGGTAGGCTCTCTCTACCCCCTTCTGCGGAAGACGGTTTTTCTTAGTCCGGAAGATATGCCCCATCCGGCTTATCAAGCGCTGATTCGCCGGGTACGCGAAGTAACAGATGGCCAGGCAAACATTATACATGTTGCTGGGCACGATCACGGCCTGCAGTTTATCCAAGAGGGCCGATTCCGTCAGATCGTGAGCGGAGGGGGTTCCAGGACGGGGCATTTCAGGAAAGGAGGAAATGCGTTGTACGCCAAGGGCACATTCGGTTTCGCCGTTGTAGATCTGCTTAAGGACCGTAGTACCCGGGTCGCATTTTACGCTAACGATGCTGCGGTAGAAGCGTTTATGCATACGATTCCTTACCAGCAATCCACGCATGGTTCGTCTTATGTCGAAAATCAGTCCATTAAGGCGGATTCCGTCATGGTCCCTGTGAACGTTCGGTATGATGAGGTGGGACGCCTGCATCGTAAGCTTTTCGGAGAAAACTACCGTAAAGAGTGGGCCATGGCCACGAAGGTTCCGGTGTTGCGCCTTTCGAAGCTGCACGGCGGGTTGCGGCCTATTCAGCGTGGCGGCGGTATGCAGACCATGTCATTACGGCTTCAAGATCCGACCGGCAAGCAGTGGGTGCTCCGATCGGTCAACAAGCAATCCGAATCCCTGCTGCCCATGGAGCTGCACCACACCCTTGCGCATGAATTTCTTGATGATGCTAACAGTGCGCAACATCCGTATGCGGCACTGATATTTCCGCCCCTGGCCGAGGCGATAGACTTGCCGCATACCAATCCTGTCATTGGCCTGGTAGCACCTGACAGCCTGTTAGCCCAATACACCGAATTTGCTAACACAATTTGCTTACTGGAAGAACGGGAGCCTATAGGTGACTCGGACAATACGCCAAAAATGCTCCGCCGTCTGACCAATGACAATGATGATGTATATAAGGCAAAGACTTTTCTCCGTGCGCGTATGCTTGATCTGTTGGTTAACGATTGGGACCGGCATGAGGACCAATGGCGCTGGCGGGATGCCAATGACGGAAAAAAGGGCGCGGACCGCGATTACCTGGGTGTACCCCGTGACCGGGACCAAGCGCTCCGCAAGATGGAAGGGTTGTTTCCCGCTATCGTATCTATGCCTTTTGCACTGCCGCTCATCCAGGGAATTGCGCCGGAGATCCGGCATGTGCACTACTCCCTCCGCAAATCCGGTTTTCTGAACGCGCACGTAAAAAGTCAGTTCTCGTGGGAAGAATGGCAGGAGGAAGTGACCGGTTTCGTTGAAGCCATGACCGATAGCGTCTTGGAGGCTGCGCTCAGGCGCCTACCCCCGGAAGTGTATGAGCTTCGGCATGACGAGCTGCTTCAGACGCTGAAAGCCCGCCGTGACGCACTGCCGGCGGCTATGGATGCCCACTATCGGTTCATTAACAGGATAGTCGATATCAGGCTCAGCAACAAGCATGAGCGGGTGACTGTCGCAGAAGAAGCGGACGGGGCACTCCGGGTCACCGTACGGAAGATCAATAAGGAGGGTGAGGTTAAACGGAAGTTGATGGAAAAATCCTATGACCCGCAGATTACCAAAGAAATACGTTTATACCTTTCGTCCGGCGAAGACAGTGTCCGGTTGCGCACTGAGCGGTCTCCTATCCGGGTACGCATCATCGGCGGCAACGGCAAAAAGCACTACGACATACAGGCCGAGGCAAGGCCTGTTGACGTATACGACCGCGGTGAGGGGTCAACATTCGGATCTGAAGACATCAGGCGCCGTGTCATAACCAAAACCGACAGTAGCCATACTGCTTTTGTCCCGGTTAACTTATACAACGTGTGGGCGCCGCTGGTTACCGCTGGTTACAATGCAGATGATGGTCTTCTCTTGGGCGCAGGCTTCAGGTATACCCATCAACGGGGATTCCGCACAGAGCCGTTCAATCACACGCAGCAGTTTATGCTGTCCGGCTCCTTCAACACCGGAGCACTGCGTATGCGCTACCGGGGCCATTGGAAACGTGTGATCGGAACGGCAGACGCCGTAATAGAAGCCGAGGCATTAATGCCGCATACGCGTAACTATTTCGGCCTGGGTAACGGGGCTTTTTATGACCGGCAGAAGGATATGCGGTATTACCGGACGCGTTTTGAAACTTACCGGTTGGATCCTCTTCTGCAATGGCAGGGAAATGATCAAACCACTATACGCGTGGGCCCAAGCCTGCAATGGTACCGTTTCAGTGCTTCACGCAACGAAGGGCGTTTCATTCTTCAGCCGGAGGCTGTCCATACTTATGATAGCCTCACGTTAGCCGAAAGCAAAGGACATGCTGGAATTGTAGCTCACTTCAAGAAGGACACGCGCAACAGCGCCCTCCGCCCCAGCAGGGGTGGGTATTTTCAAGCGGATGCCGCTGCCTATGCCGGCATTTCGGAGTACGCGAGGTCCTTCACACAGGTCAACATGGAATTGGCTGTGTATGCGGGTCTGGCAGGCGAAGCGCTGGTCCTTTCCAATCGGATTGGCGGCGGGGCTACCATTGGCCATGCGGCCTTCTATCAGTCGCAATTCCTGGGTGGCCAAGGCAACCTCAGGGGCTTCCGCCAATACCGGTTCGCAGGGAATCATATTGCATTCAACAACCTGGAGCTGCGGGCGCGGATGGCTTATATAGGAAATTATCTCCTGCCCGGCGAGTTGGGTCTCATGGGTTTTTACGATGTGGGCAAGGTGTGGGCAGATGTGCGACAAAATGACCGGATCCAACAGGGCGTGGGCGGCGGACTGTACTATATCGCTGCAAATTTTACCGTTTTGCAAGCTGTGGTAGGTCATTCGAGGGAGGGATGGTACCCCTATTTCAGTTTAGGATTCAGGTTTTGATCAAATGAAGGCACAGGAATACCATATGTTCGCCGACCGGGTAACAGCTTCCGGTCCAGAAAGGATTCTCTCTTTCCAGCACTTCCTGTCCCATCTGGGTCAGCTCGCGGAGCGCCATCCCTCACGCCGGAAAATGCTCAGCTTTGTGATTGATCATTTTAACCAAAGTCTCCGCCGGCATGGACCTCTTACTTCTGAAAATATTTCCAGGTTCGCAAGTGAACTTTACTATCTATACACGTTGTGTGTTCCCCTGCTCTCCAATGAAGAGAATGTCCTATGGGCGCTTGCCCACCCCCTTTCAGGCGACATCTTTTACGGAACGGAGGCCTTCTACCAGTATGTGTCTAAAGGGCGGCTATCTGAACAGATGAGCGAAAAGCTGAAACCGGTGCACGGCGATGTGGGCCGTATGCTGGCCTATCAATTGATTTTTGAACGGTTATATGGTTTTCCGGAGCTCTCGGGTGACCGGTTGACTTATACCATTCAGCTCGACAACAAGTCCCTGCCCCGGTACTATGCCATCCGGTTTGATAATTCATTCGTCACGGTCACGCCTAAGGGTAATCTGACAGCTATCGACTATGATGTGCTAAAGGGTAAGAAATTTGACGAGATCAATAAACATCACCTTACCGAAATGATCTCCTTGGACAATTTTCGGGTTGAAGGCTTCTCAATCATTTCAATGGAAGATATCACTCAAGAATACGTCCTGGAAGAACTAAAAAACATCACCGCGAGAGGTGGTCCACACGATCTTCAAGACTATCAGGCCGGCATCCAGAAAAACCTTCAACTGCTGACAGACCGTTGTGAACTGCGTACGTGGGTAACCCCTATCCTGAAGCTCAATGGTAGTCCGTTACTTCATGAGCACCTGTGCAGCAACAGCCCGTTATATAACCAAATACTTGAAAAGATCGGCGAAACACAGCTCATTGATTACCTGCAAGCACCTTATCCAATCACGTTCCAGACCAGCGGGAATGTTTCCGAACTGCCTGCAGTTTTCAGGCGGGTTGCCATTGATTCCAACTCGGGAAGTTTTGCGGCCCTTCCGCTATTTCACAATGCCCACGCCGTCGGCCTTCTGGAACTCCACTTGGAGGAAGGCACGATGACCGCCAATACGCTTACACAGCTGCGCCCGGCAATCCCCCTACTCACGCAGTTCGTCAATGATATCATCCTCGACTTCAAAGCCCGGCTGGACGCTGTGATTCTGGACAGATATACCGCGCTGCAGCCTGCGGTCCAATGGAAGTTCAATGAGGCGGCTTTGCAGTACATTAAAGCCAAAGAACCTCAGACCAATGCCATTCGGTTTGAACATGTCTATCCCATGTACGGAGCTATCGACATCCGGAACAGTACGGTCAGGCGCAACGAGGCACTGCTCGCCGATCTGTCATGGCAACTTGACGTGCTACACGACACTTTGATGTCCATTGATCGTCTCCATCCCGTACCGACACACCTCGTACGGCGTGCGCAAGAATTAAAAAAACGCCTTGAAACCAGCCAAGTGGACTATGTACAAATGGCTATTTCCCAATTCATAGAAGAAGAAGTAAAAGTCTCTTTCAACATCCTCGCCGATGTCGACAACGCCTTGACCGTACTTATCCACGCTTACCGAGAGCACATGTATGGCCCGGCCACTCAGTTGCACCGCCACAGGAGGGCCTTTGACGCGTCCATAACCGAAGTCAATCGGGTTATTAACCAGCATCTCGATGCTTTCAACCAGCGGATCCAAGCAATCTTTCCGAGTTATTTCGAAAAATTCCGCACGGATGGAATCGAATTTGATTGCTATGTTGGGCAGTCTATCGCACCGCACATCCCATACTCTTCCGATATGCTAAGACGGATCAAGCATCTCCAGTTGGAAACCATGGCCATTATTGCGAAAGACACGCACGCTTTAGCTGACTCACTTCCCGTTGCATTGGAAACCACCCAGCTCATCTTTGTCAACAATGGCGAGATAGACATCAGTTTCCGTGAAGATGAGCGGCGGTTTGATGTAGAGGGCACTTACAATGTCCGTTACCACGTTATCAAAAAACGTATTGACAAAGCGCTGGTAAAAGGCAGCACAGCGCGGGTTACACAGCCTGGGAAGATAACATTGGTATACATGCACGAAGAAACACTGTATGACCACCAAGCCCATATTGAGGACTTGCAGGATCGGGGCCTGCTGATGCGGGAACTGGAATACCTGGAGTTGGAAGAATTGCAGGGTGTCAGCGGGCTCCGCGCGTTGCGCGTGCCCGTTGTGTTATAGCCTCTACAGCGTACCCACCAGCGCGACGCCGTTTAACGTCGGCGAAAAATGCCAGGTAAACGCGTTGCGCTTTCTGAACATATGCCGTCCTCCTTTTGTCGCCTGCATACGACGTACTACTGTCTTAGCTGTAAAATACGACACTGCTCCGCCGAACACCATGTCAGAAAGCCAGTGCGAATCCGAATACATACGACTAATGAGTGTCACGCCCGCTGTAGAATAAAAAACACCTTTCAGCCAGGGCTGCTCAACCCGTTCCGCCAACACAACCGCTGAAACAGTAGCGATCTGGATATGCCCGGAAGGGAACGAGTGGTAGGCCGCTTCAGACGTCCAGGGCTTATACCGCCAGGGGCCGACTCCGGTTGAAGGTCTAGCCCTCCCGATAGCGGACTTCATAAACGTCTGCACGGCTCCGCTGGTTAGGTAAGCCGCAGCCAGCGTCAATGCCGTCTCCCGCGCCCATTCATTCTTGATGACCACGCCGGTCAGATAGAATCCTCCGGTCAAATACATAGCTGCATATGGCTTGCCATAGTGATATCCGGCACGCTCAAGGCCATCCAGTACAGGGCTGTCCTGATCCTGCCAAAAACGCCGTACCGGCTTATCAGCAATCATGGCTAGCGCCGTACCGGCAATCACGCCCCCGGTTCTCAACCAATCGCTACCCCGCCACCGTATAGGCGAAGAAACCGTATGCAGAAAACCGTCGCCGGATCTCAGAAAATCCTGACGGCGCACGGTGTCTACCTGGACCGCCCCGTCCTGAGCCAATACCGCATCGGCATGAAGCGATAACGTCCCGGTTGCCAAGAGCAAACACAGTATATTATGGGCTATTTTTTTCACGCGCAATAATAGCTTCTCCGATGGCGTTTACCTCTTCATCCAGCCCGAAACGGGGGATTCCGGACTCGGGATCGAGTTTTAACCAGTGGCGCTCTGTATCCTTTTGGATCTGGAGGTATTCCTTACCTTCTTTATAGATGGTATATACTCCTTCCTCTTCCGGAAAAACGGAGTAAATATGGTCGAAAATTTCGACATCAAATGGCTCTAACATGTGTGATAATATTATAAGGTTAAAGGTAGCAAAAATCTTGGGGATTGTCTTATTTCCCCCCTCCTATTGTCGCGTTTGTCATCGGGGAACCAACGCACGGAACGTTATCTTTGAGATATGAAAATTCCATCATCACCGCAGCTGAATATCGTCATCCCGGCTTTCAGGATGCATACGCAGGGCTTTCTGAACGTGCTGGAAGGCATTTCGGAGGAAGACGCGCTGAAAAGAATTGACGGCAGATCCAACCATCTGGTCTGGATGGCTGGTAACTTTCTCAACATGCGCTACGGTCTGGCCGGCGTGTTGGGCAGTGAAGAAAAGGACCCTTACGATGACTTGTTTTTTCAGGCCAAGGCGCTGGACGAAAGTGCCGGGTATCCTTCACTGAAGGAACTTAAAGAGAATCTTCATAAGATTTCCCCGGTCATCTATGATGCCTTGCTTAACATTTCAGATGAGCGTCTGAACCAAAAATTCGCGCTGGATATGAACGTTTCGTTCTTCCCGGAGACGGTATTAAACTTCATCGGTATGTGTATCGGCCGTGAGGATTATCTATGTGGACAGATGGCATTAATGCGTCGGATACTGAACTATCCCTCAATGAAATATGACGTGGACGAGCAGATACCGTATTGAAAAATACTGATGTGGGTACCTGTTGACGAATGCCCCCCGGTGTTTTCCATTCCAGCGGGGCGTCTGCGTGCGTTGCGGGCGCAGGCTGCTTTACATACCATTCAATAGGGTGCATGCCCGCTTCCAGCTTTATGGACCCGGATGCGTCCATTTGATGGTGATCGTTATCCAGAACCTGGATGCCGTGTATCTTAAGGAAAGACTGGCTGCCTCCTACTGGCGGGAAAAACCTGTACTCGCCGTCCTCAGGCACTTTGATGTAACCTTTATAAAGCCGGATATTGTATTGCCGGGATGCTTCCGGAAGCGTTTCTGTCAGCCCTGAGACGTTCACTGCCTGAGCGTGTTCAGGCAGCTGCGGAATCCAGGGCGTGGAGCTTTCAGCTAGATAAAGGGTGAGTCCGGGCTCCGCAGCGTCTGCTGCTATCGCCGGGACCAGTGCATCATCGTAGGGTCGGCGGGCCGATGTGTCCGGAATGCGCATCCGCAGTACTTGGACTTTCATACGTTCCTGTAGGTCGGGCAGACGGCCTGCCAGGTTATACCGTTGCCCGGGATCTTTCCGCACGTTGTAGATCTCGAAGTCATCACCTGCATGCTCTATGTTGTAGCGCACGCCTACGTAATCTGCCATCCGGATCAGTTGCATCTGTCCTCGCCGTTTATCCCGCTTGGAAGGATCGAAATCGGTATAGTCCGGCACCTTGGATGAATGAAAGTACTCGGAATAGATAAGGCTTTCTGCTTGTTTCCCCTGTCCCGTGAGGGCAGGCAGCAATGATACGCCGTCAACGCCCACCGGCGCGGGCAGACCGGCGGCGTCCAAAAAGGTGGGCAGCCAGTCATATGATGCATTGGGATCTTCTATCCGCAGGGTCGGGCGTATAGCACCTGGCCACCAGGCGATGGTCGAGGTGCGCACGCCTCCTTCATATAGGTCGCGCTTGATACCGTCAAACTCAGCGAAGCTATCAAAGAAATCGGCCTCGTAAGGCGCGTATTGATCAACCGGAAGATAGCTTTCCTTGGAAGGTCCGTTGTCTGACGTGAACACTACGAGTGTGTTCCGGTCAATACCCAGGTCCTTCAAAAGTTGGAGAAGGTCCCCCACCTGCTGGTCTATCCTCCTGTTGACGCTGGCAAAGCGCTTATAGGTTTCAGGCCATGCCACTTCCGGCGTAGCGGGATTATCATCATGGTCATATGTGGCTTCCGCGTACAGAGGATCCATGTAGGAATCGATGGTGCCTGAGGCGGTATTGATCATCTGGCCCGGCTGGCCAAGCCATTGCAGGCCACCTTGCAGGCCACCACCATTAGGATAGGCCTGCGTGGGCAGCTGCAGCTTGGCATGGGGCGTATCATATGCCAGGTACATGAAGAAAGGCTTGTCGGCATCGGCCCCTTGCTGGTGCTCAATGATGTATTTTTTGGCCGCCGCGGTGAAAAGGTCTCCCGTATAGCATTTGTCCAGCTCCTGGCTGACCTCCCTGTAATTCTCCCACACTTCTTTCGGCCCGCGGTGTGGACCTTCCTTTGGATAATGCTCATGCCCATCGCTGTGCCTGATGTAGCCGTAGAAGTAGTCGAACCCTCTTTTTAGTGGATGCGCGGGCCATTCAGGCGGACTGGCTTTGCCCTGTAAACCCCATTTGCCTATGGCAGCGGTGACATAGCCGGCGTGCTTCAGCACACTGGCCATGGTATAGTTGTCTTCAAGCGCCTTGTCGAACTGGTTGTCCCGCACGTTGGCATGCCCCTGGGTTTTGCCCAGCAGAATGGATGCACGGGACGGAGCACAGACCGGTGCGGCGCAGTAATGCTGCATGAGCATGGCGCCCTGCGCGGCCATGGTATCCAATGCCGGCGTAAACAGGCGCGGCTGCCCCTGCTGCCGCCGATTCTGGAAAAAGACCCCGATGTCACCGCTCCCCAAGTCATCGGTGAGGATAAAGATCACATTTGGCTTCCGTGCGGCTTCGCTGTCCCACCAGTTGTCGCCGGGATCGAAATCCGCAGCTAAATACCGCAGGCGTTGCTGCTCCAACTGCGGCAACCGCTTGTTGACCACTTCTGCCAAATGCTCTCGCTCTTTATGCGGTTCATGGTCCGGGTCGGGGACCGGGAGTTTCGCTTTATGCCGGTCCAAATGCCCCTCCAACTGACCGGAAAGTACGTTCACCTGGCTGGCGTACGTAGCTGAAATATCGTTCAGCTCCCCCGGATCGGTGGCTAGGTTATAGAGTTCGTTCCGGCTGTCTTCATAGTAGTGGATGAGTTTCCAGTCACCGCTGCGGATCATGGATGCGGGCTCGCCCCCTTGGTTGCCGTAATGCGGGTAGTGCCAGATCAGCGGACGTTCGCCCAAAGGTTTCCCTTCCAGCACGGGCCGCAGGCTTGTTCCGTCTGTATGTGCCTCCGGGCGCAGCGGCAATCCGGCTAAATCCAGAATGGTTGGATAGAAGTCCATCCCGGTAACCGGCACGCTATGGTGCTCACCGCCCTTGGTCAGGCCGGGGGCTTTGATGAAATACGGAACGCGGATACCGCCCTCGAACTGATATCCTTTGCCTCCCCGGAGCGGCAGATTAGATGTGGCAAATGCGTCTCCTGCAGATACACCTCCATTGTCTGATGTAAAGATGACGATGGTGTTTTCTGCCATACCGGCCTTTTCCAGGGCTTCCAGTACGACACCCACTGCATCATCCATGGTCTCCACCAGACCCGCGTATACCGGATTATCCTGCACCTGCCGTATAGGCAGGTATTTTCCCATTTCGAACGCTTTTCCGGCAATCCCTTGGTCTTCTGCCTTCTGTCGGTATTTCGCCCATTTTTCCCGGCTGGTCTGTATGGGGCTATGCACGGCATAAAATGATAAGAACGCAAACACGGGCTGGCCGGTCACATTGGGATTATTCGCCTGCAGAAACTCGGCGGTCTCTTCAGCCAACCGCATGGTGAGGTTCTCCCCGGGCATACGGGTCTCCAGGTTCGGGTTTTCCCAGGGGGAAAAGTATCCACCCATTGGGCTGCCCTTATCCCATCCGCCCCTGTTAACATCGAAGCCGTGGTCCTCCGGCCAGGACCCCTTACCTCCCAGGTGCCATTTGCCGGCAAAAAAGGTCTTATAGCCCGCCGCTTTCAGGGCTTCAGGAAGTGTTAAATACTCATGGCGCAATGCTATGTCATAAGAAGCCGGCAATAATTTTGTATGCCGCCCTTGCATTCTCCACTCCGTGCCGTGGCGGGCGCCGATGTAGTCGGTTATCCCATGGGCAACCGGTGACTTCCCGGTCATGATGCTTGCCCTGGACGGGCTGCACACCTGGCATGCGGCGTATCCGGCGGTAAAGGCCGCCCCCTCTTTCGCGATACGGTCAATGTTAGGCGTTTCGTAATAGGTGCTTCCCGTAGCGCTTAGATCATGATAGCCCAGGTCATCAGCCAGAATAAAAACGATATTGGGTGGCGCCGGTTTCTGCTGCGGCCGCACGCTGTTCAGGAAGTCTTCACATGCCCACCGGACAGCTTCCCACGTGTCTTTACGCTGGTGTATGGCATTGACGGTGGGTCTAAACCGGCCGTTATCCTGCACGTAGAGCATGTAATTGAGGCTGAGCAAGGCCAGATGCCGGTTTTCCCCTTCTGCGTAGCGGATAAGCGTGGCCGCAGCCGCAGTGTCAGAAAAGCAGTGCCACGCAATTGCCGCAGCGGTAATGGCAACGGGGGGATAAGGGTCATTGACCGCCGCTGACAGCGGTTGACGGTGTGCGGCAAGCGTCCCGGGCGATTGACTGAGTAACCCCACTGCCGCCCAGTAACGGACTATGCTGTTCGTGTCTGCGAGCAAACGCGCCTGACGGGTAGCAACCTCGGCATCCCGCTTACCGGAAAGGGCCGCGGCTTTGTAAATGGCCTCTAATGGGTATTTCTCTAGATCGGTCCGGAACTGATAAGGGCTCTCCCCTGCTTCAGCCAACCTGGCGATCTCATACTCCGGCAGAAACATCGCATCGCGACCGCCAAGCAGGAGCTGTTGCAGTTTAGCGTTCATGGTTTCCTCCCGCCGACGGTGCTCTTTTTTTCCCGCAAGGTTACGTGTTTCCCACGGGTCCTGCTTGATATCAAAGAGAAAGGCTGCGGGACGCGGTTCAAAAAGGGAACGCTGGAGTCCCTCCAGACGACCGGCGGCCCGGTCTTTCCGCATCTCCTGCTTGATCTCACCGATCTCCATATAATTGATGTAACGCAGCTCGGGCATAAACGGCATGAAGTTGCGGCTGTACACGTAGCGGCCATCCGTGATGGTACGGACCATATCAGGGCCGTTATCCGAGCGATCAGCTGCGAGAACCAGGTATTCCGGCGGAGTGTCGCGTTGAGGGCCGACCAGTACCCGTCCTTCCATATGATCCGGCACCTGCCCACCGCATAAGCTGATCAAAGTGGGCGCCAGGTCTTCAAAACTCACCAACTCATCGCTGACCACTCCGGTGCCCCAAGGCGAAAGATGCCGGTACATGGGTGGGAACCAGATGACAAACGGGACCCGGTAACCAAGGTTGATACCGTTCGTTTTGCCCCGGGGTATACCCTCTCCATGATCGGCAAAAAAGAAGATGATGGTGCTGTCTGTCAGGTTATTCTGCTGCAGCCGGTCCAGCAGGTCTCCTATTTTCTTATCCGTCAGCTTAAGTGAATTGTACACACGGGCCAATTGCTTGCGCATTTCCGGGCTGTCCCGATAAAAGGGCGGCACGTCAATCGCCTGATCGGATACGCGTTCGGCAGGATCGAGCTGTTCCAGCACCTCCCTCCGGTACTGTTCATACGGCCAGGTCATGGTGCGCGACTGATGACTGTCCATGAAATTGAACACGGCAAAGAACGGCTGTCCCGCCGCCCGGCCCCACCATCCCGCCTGACCCGAGCTTTCATTCCATACCTCAGCGATATAAGCCTTCTCTCCGGCGACGTTGTAATCAGTCTTATTGTTATTGCTTGTATAATAGCCCTCCTGCCGGAGGTAATACGGAAAGCCCTTCATAAACCCGGGAACCGGGTACTTGCTGCGGTGGTTTCCCGTGCCTGCCTTCCAGGTGGGTACGCCGGTAATGAGACTGGTGCGGCTGGGGGAGCATACGGTGTTGGTAGAGAACGCGTTGGTGAAACGGATACCTTCCCCGGCTAACCGGTCAATGTTCGGCGTGCTGGCGGTCCGGTTCCCGTAACAGCCTACGAACTGCGGGGAAGTGTCTTCTATCGTTATCCAAAGGATATTAGGTCGTTCATCCGGAAAAGCCCGGGCCGCAGCGGCTATAAACGCGCCGATCAACAGAATCTGCCGCAGCTGTCTGTATGTATTGTCCATCTTACAACGGTTGTTTATGTGGTGGTGCATGGTGTCGACCCCCGGCCTGGGCTTCCGCAAACCGAGGAAAGGTCAGTATTCAATCATGTAAAGGTAATGTTTTTCGGCGAATCGTACCTATCCTAAGGATAGCCTATTACGCTGGTGGACGATGGCAGTACCGGAATTTCGGCAAGGCAGCGCCTGGAGACGGCTTCGGTGCTTCACCGGACCTTGTCCGAGATTTGTAGGAGACTTAACCGGACCTTGCAGGACTTTACTCCGGACAAGGGTCGTCTAAGCCTCGGACAAGGTCCGGTCAAGTTACGGTCAATGTCCGAAGCGGGTCCGAAGCGGGCCCTGACCATCCTAAGTTAAAAATAGGGTTATTTTTTGGCACAGCTTTTGATAGTCCATGGACAGGTTTAGGTTGATTAGAAAAGTCCGGCGATCCCCAAAATGCCGGGCTTTTCATTTTTCTATAAACCATCTGCCGGATGCTGCCAGGGCTTCCGGTAGGGCCTCCGCAGTAGCCGGGTCGCTTCCGGGTCGTCAATGCATATTCTTTTCACGGGATCGTAAGCAAGTGGCCGGTTCAATTGCATGGACAGGTTGGCAAGTATGCAACTGGCGGTTGATATATGCCCTTCTTCAATATCCGCAACAGGCAACCGATCGTTTTCAATCGCTGACAGAAGGTCCAGCATATGCAGACGGGTGGCTGGTGCGGTATGCAGTTCAATTCTGGGTTCTTTCAAATCTTCAGGGTACTGTTCTTTCTCGTAGACTACATCTTTTGCAATGCGTTCACCTTTACCCACTGGGATGAACTCATATTTCATGACACTTCCTTTCAGTGTGCCTTTGTCTCCGTATATTACAAATGCCCAGGGATATTCCGGATCAGCGGGTGTGCCCCATGTGCGGTGCTGCCAGATGCAGTTCAGTCCATCATACTCAAAAACAGCGGTCTGCGTATCGGCAATGGTGGACTTCCCTCCTTTCTGTACATAGATTCCACCGGTTGCACTGATCCGTTTGGGCCATTCCAACTGTAATAACCAACGGACGGTGTCAAACATGTGGACGCACATGTCGCCGGTGATTCCGTTGCCGTATTCCATGAAAGTCCGCCACCAGCTTCCGTGCGGGAGCCCGTCGTAAGGGCGCAGAGGAGCGGGGCCTGTCCACATTTCATAGTCAAGAAAGTCCGGGACGGGTTCCAGTGGCGGATTCCCGTCTCGCCGCATGTGATAATAGCAACACATCTCGACATGGGAAATTTTACCGAGTAACCCTTTGTCTATCACCTGTGTTTTTGCATCAATCAAATGGGGTGTGCTTCTCCGCTGCGTCCCTACCTGAACCTTTCTGTTGTGCTTCCGCGCGGTATTGAGTATCGCCTCGCCTTCAAGCACATCAACGCTGACAGGTTTCTGCAGATACAGGTGTGCGCCGGACGCGATGGCGTCAATAGCCTGACGCGCATGCCAGTGATCCGGCGTACCAATGAGGACAAGATCCAGTTTATGATCTGCCAGCATTTTCCGGTAATCTCCGTACAAAGCTGGCACCCGCTTGGAGACCTGTCTTTCGCTGATGAGCTTCCCCGCTTCTTCCAAGTGATTTTTGTCTACGTCACACACTGCAACAACATCTACATCGCTGACTTGGAGGAGCCTGAAGAGGTCACTCTTGCCGTACCATCCGGCGCCGATCAGCCCGACCCGCATCATGGTTTGCGCGTCAGCAAACGGAAATCCCGTGGAGTGCAATGCGGATATGGTCATCGCGGCGCCGGCACCCCGGATGAATTTTCTACGGTTCGGATCAAAAGCTGTCATAATCTATCGGTTTATCGTTTTCAATAGGAAACGATAAACGAAGATAGTGGTTTTTTGCTACTGATCAGCCAAGAGTTTGATTTGGTAATCGCCAAGCGCAATGAGCCGTTCTTTATATAGCCCCCCGATGGCTTTCTTGAAGGCGTTTTTGCTGATCTGGAAACGTGCGTGAATTTCTTCGGGCGCGCTTTTGTCGCCGAGATTTATGGTTCCTTCTTCTTTCAATGCACGCAGAATCATTTCTTTGCTGTCAAGCACATGCCCGAACCCCTGCGGGCGCAGGCTGAGGTCTATGCTTCCATCGACCCGTATGTTTTTGATCCAGCCTTTACGTTTGTCGCCGACAGTAACATCAGCAAACAGTTCATTGTGGTACAATAATCCGATATAGCGATTATTGATAATCGCGTTGTAACCCAGGTCAGTCTCTTCCCAGATAAGCAGCCGCACTTCGTCCCCTGCTTCAAAATCGGAACCCTCTACATCGACATACTTATGTAGCCGCGACGAGGCCAGCATACGTTGATTCTTTCTGTCCAGGTAAAGGTAAACGATGTGCTTTTGCCCCCTTCGCATCGGCGTCCGCTGCTCCTTGACCGGCACGTATACGTCTTTACTGATGCCCAGATCCAAAAAAGCACCGTCTTCACCAGCATCAATAACTGTCAACAAGGCGAAATCACCGACCTCAGCATACGCTTTTCTGGTGGTCGCGACAAGCTGTCCTGCTTTGTCCAGGAACACAAAAGCAGTAATCGTGTCGTTGATTTTCATTTGCGGCGACACTTCGACGGATGGCAGTACGATTTCACTTTCCCCGTCAGACAGGCTTAAGCCGTCACTGTTCTTTCCTGCTATCCTAAGGATATTATATCTACCTATTTCTGCCATCGCTGTTGGGTTCAGTCACTTGTATCCGGTTGTGGCCATTGGCGCAAAGCTACGCAAATTAAGAATGCCCGCCGCGTATATATTTTAAAACGACGCCACCCGTTTGAAGCTGCTGTGAGGAAACGAGTGACAAACTTATGGAAGCGTGGTGTTGCTGAAACAATGGTTTCCCACTGCCTAAGATAACCGGAGCGACTCCGATACGGTATTCATCAAAGAGATTGTCGGCTATAAATGTCTGCGAAAGATCGGCGCTGCCGAACACATATATATCCTTGCCCCCTTGCTTCTTTAGTTTCTGCATTTCAGCTGATGCATTTTCTTTGACTAATGTAGTACTATTCCAGTCCGCGGATTCCATCGTTCTGGAAAAAACTATTTTTGGGATTTCGTTCATCAGATCGGCTATTTCCCCCGTCTCTGTTGTCCAATGGGCGGCCATGCCTTCATAAGTGACGCGCCCAAAAACCAGATAGTCAGCCAAGTGCAGTTGCTCTATACTCATTTCTTCCAGTTCTTTTCCCCATATGATATTATGGAAGGACAAATCCCATTTTTGATCTCCTTCGAAATAACCGTCAAGGGTTATAACATTCCACATTATCAGCTTTCTCATTCTTTAATTGATTAGTTTTATATTGCAACCACCGCAAAGCTAGGGTTTATTGCTAAAGGAAGGGAGGCTAAAATTGACAGGTTTAGGGGGCACATAAGCCAAGTTGATCTGTGCTTCGCGCAAAAAGACCGGACCGTTAAATGATGCCGATATCTTTACAATAGGCTATGAGCTGCTCGTTCTTGGAGAACCCGAGAACCTCTTTCATCTGATTCAGGCGTTTTTCGACGCTGCTCAGGCCCGACGGCCTGATGTTCCGCTGCTGCAAGTGGTGCGGGATGTCCTTTTGCAGCACGCCTTGGGCCAACAGGGAAAGGATCGCTATGTCAAACGGGGTAAACTCATGTGAGTTTTTTTCCTTGATGGCCTGTTTAAGGTCCGGGGAGATATAAGTATTATGGTCATAAATGGCCTGGATTGCCTGCTTCATATGCTGTGCATCCCTCCGTGCTTTGCGGACGTAACCGTCAATGGAGTGTGTTTTAAAAAGGCTGTCGATGATGGCCGGCCGGTTCTCCGCGGAAAACACGATCACTTTCAGTCCCGGCTGCTCCCGTCGGGATGCCTCGATGAGCTCGATACCTCCCTTTAGCCGCTGCGGGTAGTGGTCTTCTTCAAAATACAGATCAGTAATAAGAAGGTCATAGGGTTGGCCGCTTTTGAGCGCGTTGCGTACCCAGGTGAGCGCGTCGTCACAATAATATACGTACTTGGCGTTTGCAATACCCAACTCTTCAAGTGTCTTCTGTACCGAGATATTGGCGATTTCATGGTCCTCGGCGATCAATACTTTTTTGAACATCGGCGATCAATTTAGCTGACGGAACGGTTTCAGTCCGCTCTGCACTTAATGCCAAAGATAAGTCCTCCCGGAAATTATGCAATACGGAAACCCGTATTCTTCTACACGCCGCCGCGCCCCTAAAACATAGGTGGTGCGGCCTTCAGATCTGAATCAAGGAAATCGGTGACGATACCCCCCATTTTCCCGCGTCCTTTCGCTTTAAATAGTTCCAGCGCATGCTCGTACCGTACGCCATCTGCATAGCCGCTCTTGGTGGCTTTTGGTTGCTGGACGGCTATGGTATCCGGTTGGCTGGATGCTGTGGTTGCCGTAACGACGGCAACCGCCGTGGGACATTCCCATGGAACGGGTTACTCATCATGGACGCATCGAATCCGGCCGAAATACAAATTTAGGGTTGTCAAACGAAATGGTTCCCTCTGCGTAGTATGGAATGCCCATATACGTTGATTCTGCACCGGCCCCCTGGATGAAGGATATTCCATCTTTAAGTAGAACGAAAGGACGCCGTATTTTGTTTCTGGCACCGTAGGGCCGGTAGTAAACGTCTCCCAAGAGCGTATCTTTCCGGATGTTTCCCTGCACATCACCCGAGTCAACGACATTTCCCGGTTTGAACACCTTCAGCTTTCCGAAAAACGTCTTATCAAACAGGGTCAGCTCCAGGCGCGCGGTGTCGCGCTTGTTGACAGCTATATAGTGAACAGTATTGTTTTCTTTTGGAGAACATGACAACATTGTCACGGAAAGTAATACGAAGCTTCCTTTGGTCATCTGTTTTCTATAGCTACCACCCGCTTTTCAATGGCCTCCATGATGTCCGTCAAACTCGCAACGGCCTCTTTCATTTCATCGTCGGTTCCGGCCACACGCTCTTCCAGGCGCGCTATCTGTTCCTTTATTTCATCAAGCCGTTGATAAAGGGGGCCGGCTGCTGGTTGGGCCGGTTTCCTGAAGTAGGAAAGCGCACCGAGGATCAACGCGGCGATGCCGATGGCGATGGCGAGATAAGCAATCATAGTATTGTCCTTTTCTGGGTTATCATTTTGGTTAATAATCGGTTCTGCGTCGGTTATATCTGCGTCCAGGGGACTCAACAACGGTTCTGACGCAGTATCGGCTACGGTCGCTCCTACCGGTGTCCCGTTGGCATACTGATCAATGAGCTGGTCAATACGGGAAATATACCCTTGATAACCGGCAAATTGTTTCCGGTAGCCTTTTCCCGGACGCTCGAAAATATCGGCAAACACCCGGTCGCGCAAGGCGGCCAGTCCTGCTTCATCGGAAACCGCCATTGACCGCCAGCTGTTGTACCAACGTTCGATTCCTGCAACGGGATCACCGGAGAGCTGCTGCCCGAAACAATCGTAATCCAGCGTCTCACAGGTGATCATGAAATTCGTATCCCGTGAAACCGCCTTATCTGTCGCTAAAAAATTGATGGTTTCCCGGATTATCTCATATTTGGTCTGTTCCGCACCGTCCTGCCCCAACGCGTTCCAAACCAACACCACAGTACCGATAATGGTCAATAAACTTCTCCGCATAACTAATAACTTTAACTTCAAATTAACCGTAAGTATTCTTAACGGCTAAAATAGGGAGAAATCAGGAAAGATACCTGTCAATTCATGGATTTCCAGCTGTTCAATGCGTGCATCCCCGCCGGAGACGCGGATACCAAACCGGGTATTAGCCGTTGGCACATTGTAATTGATGGGCATAAAAACCTGTCCTCCGCTGGCGAATACCTCAACTCCGGTCCGGTCCACATAAAGAATCAGCTCTTGTTTGCCGTTGACCAGGGGAGCGTGTGACCGTACGCCGTCAATGACGAGCTCCTGTTCGGCGACGTGGTAGTTGACGATGAGACCGCGTATATCCAGCTGGATGTTCCGGGCGGTCTGTGGATCAATGGTGAGCCGCAGTTCGGCCAGCTCGGCATCCAGTCCGCCAAGGGGGTCAGTGCCGCCGGGGGTCAGCTCCACATCGCGGATCAGCTGTGAAGATTTACGCAGCTTCCGGAGTTCATCAACCGGTGAGCGGAAAAGGCGTATACCGCTTTCCGTTTGACGGAGGCTCAACTCCATGGGAATGCTCATGGATTGGTTGAATGATCCATTGCCCCCTACAGTATGCGTGCGCCACCAGCCAATCTCAATACGCCGGCCAAGCGGTTCGTTGCTGAAGGTCTGGGCTGCATAATAATCGCGCCCGTGCTGGCTGAAAAGCCGTTCATCTTCCGGGATGAACCGCTGACCGTCAAACGTGCCGATAGCATATTGGCTGTTCGCGCCGGTCAGCACCCATTTTTTCACGCCTGGATCGCCGCTTACCGGCAACTCAAAGAATTCCGGGCATTCAAAAAGGTAACGGTCATTGCCCTTTCCGCCCAGAACCTTGCTGGCGAAGGTCCAGCTTTTCAGATCCGCTGATGTAAAGAAGTGCATGGCATGCTGTTCTTCCGGTTCCGTGACGTAAAGCACCATCACCCATCGTTTGGTGGGCTCATGCCATATGACCTTAGGGTCCCGGTTGCCGTCCGTTATCTTTTCCAATATCGGCATGCCAAGCTTGTGGAACGTCCGTCCGTCCGCTGTGTAGGCAAGCCCTTGCGTCCAGGAACGCTCTGCGGCGGTATAGAACAGGACCAACGGCGGTCTGCTGCCGAGGCCACTGGAGTTAATGGAGTCCACCACGGCCCCACCGCTGAACATGGTCCCCAGCGTATCCGGATACAGCGCGATTCCCAGCTCCTTCCAATGGACCAGGTCAGTGGAAACAGCATGGCCCCAATGCATGTTTCCCCATCCGGTCCCGTAAGGGTTGTGCTGGAAAAAGAGATGGTATTCGCCGTTATAATACGCCAGTCCATTTGGATCATTGTTCCAACCGTGCCGCGGGGAAAAGTGGAATTGACCGCGAAGCGGTTCCCGGTAGACGGCCCGTGTCTGCTCCATGCTGTCTGTCTGTACGACCGTGCTGAACGTCTGGCTGCCGGCATCCAGCGCGTCCACGCGCAGCTCCAGTTCAGTGCCCCGGTATGGGCTGATATCCAGATAGGCATACCAGTCTGCCTCCCCTTCGGCCAATTCAATGCTGAACCATCGCCATTTATCGTCCCCCGCGTAAAGTTCGACAAGGCGCTTGGGGGCGCCGTTCTTGACCGGGAGCTGCAAATAATGCCGCTCAGCAGCAAACCGGACGGTGAAAGGTTTGGGTTGCGCCCAAACGGAAACCGCCGCCGTGAGCCAGACGGTTATGAGCAATACAGAGTTGTACGCGATCTGCGATGACTTCACTCTTCGTGACTTTTATTGCATAGAATACAACCCGAACGTGTTGCCCTCGGTATCCAGACAGATGGAGCAAAAGCCGTACTCCCCAATGGAAAATTTCGGCTTATGTACTTTCCCTCCGGCCGCCTCTACACGGCTCTCCTCTACACTGCAGTCTTTACACGGAAAATATACGATCGTGGTGGTACATTGGCAATCACCGCTCCTGGCACCTTCCATCTGGATCAAGGCACCGCCTACACCCATTTTTTCCGGGTCCGGGTCTGAGGGAAAGAAAGACATCTTGAAGTCTCCCGCATCTCCCGGGGCGGGTGAGTCCTGAAAAGCGGCTCCCAGAACAGTGCTGTAGAATTTTTTGGCTCTCTCCATGTCATCAACATAGATCTCGAACCAGCAGATTGCATTTGGATTCTGACTCATGGCTTATAAATTGGTTAAATCAAGCATTGCTTTCACAAAAATACAATTATCCGACGTAAAGACGACAAAAATTCCTGCTCCGTTTCCGGAGCAGGATCTTACATAACAGACATCTGTTGTTATTTCGCTAATAGGTCAAGGTAGTACGCCTTAATCGCGTACGGAAGGTTTACCACTTCTTCAATGGTTGCATCTATGGCAATGCGCGTTCCGTCCTGCAATACGACAGCCCTGGCGGCGGGATCCAGCACCGCCGCCTGCACCCTGCCTGACCCATTGTAATCGCCCGGCATAGGGAGATCTCCGCGTTTACCCAGTGTGGCGAAGGGCGTGGCTGTACCGTAGACAAACCACTCTCCGGTGGCTGGACGCCAAACGGCGATATCGGCCTTGCCGTCACCATCGTAATCGGCCGGAACGGGAACGTCTCCCGTCTCACCGAAGGGGACATTCCCCACCGTGGCAATGTACCAGGTTTTGTTGCTGAACCGCCATACCGCCCGTTCGGCAGCGCCATCACCGTCATAATCGGCCGGCACGGGAACCGATGCGGCCCATCCGTGTTTCACCGGCTCGGCCCCGCGTATCAGCCATTCCGCGGTCTGTGGGTTCCAGACAGCGGGATCGGCAACGCCATCACCGTCATAGTCAGCCGGAACGGGCATGCTTCCGAGTTCACCCAGCGGTGTGGCCTTCCAGTCATCCAGGTAAAACGCCCCTTCAGCCGGCCGGTATACCGCAGGGCTGGTTTTTCCATACTGGTGGTAGTATGATGGAACCGGAATATCGCCCTTCTGTCCCAGAGCGGACTTGATACCGTCCGCCCCATACCAATTGCCGTCTTTGAAACGCATTACGTCGGCCCGGCCATCAAGGTTAAAATCAAATTGGCGCGTGGCCGCCGCCTCCCGGAACAAGGGCACTGTGAAGCGGCTGTCTTCATCGGCTTCCTCCAGGCCATGGTGAGGTGAAAAGGTCCGCACGTGCAGCACATCTTTTTCCAGGTCAAATGTCAGCAGGCGCATAAGTCCATTTCCGCCCATGGGGCGGCTTTGGTAGTCTGAAAGCATGGATTTGATCGTATGCCCCGCATAGGTATCCTGACGGTAGCCTTCTCCATTGGCGCCCACGTGGCCGCAGAGCATTAAAAAGACATTAGGTTGGGTCTTGATTCGGTCGTAAAGCCGCTGCCCTTGTTTGCCGAACGGCGCCTGACCGGCAACGTTACTGCCTGCTACGGGGTTAAAGCCAAGTATGTAATGGCTGACAATAATGGCCTTTCGGTCCGGGTACTGCTGCAGGAGTCCCACGGCCCAGTCGTTCATGGCATCCTGCTGTTCATCAAAGGCATCATATTCGATATAGATCACAATGAGATCAAGCCCGGCCACGGAAATCAGGTCATAGTGACTGTCATTATCTTCGCCGAAATGGCCCCCATAGTAGTCACGTCCCTTAAAGTGGTCCACGCCGAAGTATCTGTTGTAATACTCGGTCTTTCCTGTGGCAGCGAACTGGCTGGGATGCTGGTCGTGGTTGCCGATGGCCAGTCCGTATGGCAGTCCATGCGGCAATCCGGGGAGCGGCTTTTCAAGCGGATAGATCGCCGCGGCGGCTTTTTCCCACTGCTCCGGCTCACGGTCGCCCATATTCGTAATGTCGCCAACGTGCGCCAGGTAAACAATGTTTTCCTTTTCACGGTTGGTCAATACCCACTGGATCATACTTTCAAACAGCGCATTGCTGCCGCCGTGGCTTTCTTCCGTATTATATTGGGTATCCGGAATAACTGCGATGGAAAAGGTCTGTGCTGCGGCGCTGGCCGGCATCAACAGCGCGGCCAGCAATAAACGATTCAATTGTTTTCTTATCATGTTCTTGTCAGTTTGCAGGGTTATCCGGATCATTAGCCAGGTCTGGGTTCACTCCTACTTCAGCAAAGGGCAATGGGTACCGAAGGTCATTTTCGTCTACCTGATAAGAAGCGGGAAGCAAGTAGGAATAGCGCTGCTTCATGGCAGCACCATAAGCGTTCATGGTTTCAACGGCCTTACCTGAGCGGATCAGGTCAAACCAGCGTTTGTTTTCAAATGCAAGCTCTACCCGCCGCTCGTGCAGGATCCGTTCCCGAAGCTCCTCTTGCGAGTTCGCGGTTACTGGCACGGCGTCCGGCATGGCGCGGCTACGTACTCTGTTAAGGTGCACGAGGGCTTCGCCGGTTTTCCCCTGCTCGTTCTGGACTTCCGCCAACAGCAAAAGGGCATCCGCATAACGGTATACCGGCCAGTTATCGTCGGTATTATTGGGGTTGCTGTGCGGGTTGAGGTATTTTTTGATATAGGGCACGCCCACCTTTCCTTCCGGTGCCTGATAGCCAACCACGCTCTTATCGGCTTCCAGGGTAAAGTAGTAGCTGCCGTCATAAGTTCCCTCTGCAATACCTATAGACGCCTCAAGACGGGGATCGCCGGGCTCGTAAGCCTCGATAAGGTCCTGGGTCGGGGTGTTCCACCCTCCCCCGCCGTCCGTTGCGGTATTACGCGTGGGCACGCCGAAAGTGATGATGCCGGTATTATAGCATTTTGGAAGGAAAATATAGATGAAGTTGCTCTGCATACCGGCTTCCAAGCCCTCCATGAACTGCACCTCGAATATGGATTCCCGGCTGTTTTTATTGGCTGTGGAAAACACATCGGCATAGTTGTCAAGCAGGTCATAGCCCATGGTGCCCAGGCTAAGCAACAGCGTCTCGGCTTCTGCATATTGCCCGATGGTGGCATAGACATCAGCAAGCAGCATGGTAGCGGCACCTTTGGTGGCATAGCCCGACTGGGGGAAGCTGGCAGGCGCCTTCAGCAATCCAATGGCCTGCTGCGCATCGGCAATGATCTGGGCATATACTTCCGCCCGCGGCGAACGCGGCAGGAATGCCTCTTCCTCATTGGTGACCTCCTGCAGGTAGAGGGGCACACCGCCGAAATAACGGACCAACTTGAAATAATAGAAGGCACGCAGAAATAAAGCCTCGCCCTTTACCCGGTCCTTCGCCTCCTGGCTCAAGGCAGATTGGTCTATCCGACCCAGTACGATATTGGCGCGCGATATTCCGCGATAGCTCTCATAGTACATCTGGTTGGAGTAGTTGTTGCTCGCATCATTGGTGAAGTTTGCAATATCTGAACGCATGCGGACCGCAGTGCCCTGTATGGCCGGGTTGTGCTCGTAGTGCGCATTGTCCGAACGCATTTCGGAGATGTAATAATCCGGACCCACGACCCGCAATGGGTTATATGCGGCATTCAGCGCCTGGACAAAGTCTGCCTCGGTCTTGAAGAAGTTGCCCTCAGACACTTGATCTTCCGGTATAAGGTCTAACGGCCTTTCACAAGAGGTCAACCACAGTGACGCCGTAATCAGAAAAATATAAGAATATCTAAACATGATCTAATCCGTTATTCGATTATTGAAACAGTACATTTAAGCCAAACGAAAACGTACGCGGCACCGGATACGCATTTTCGTCGATCCCGATGCTGGCGCCTTCCAGCCCGTTCAGGCTGATCTCCGGATTCATTCCGGAATAGTTGGTCAGAATGAACACATTCTGGACAGACGTGTAAAGGCGGATCTGCTTGATCGGCCCCACATTTTTAACGGCGTGCTTATAACCCAGTGTGATGTTCTTTACACTGAGGTACGAACCGTCTTCCACCCACTGCGAATTAACCTGCCGGCCGATACCCGTAGTCCCGGTTTTTGTACGGGGAAACTTGCCTGAACCCGGATTTTCTTCAGAACGCCAGCGGTCGGCAGCTTCCGCCAGGAGGTTGCGGGCCCCGTCCATGTTGGTCAGATACGCCCACTTAGCCGGCAGGATGATGTCTCCTCCTACAGCGCCCGCCATGGAAATACCGAGATCAAACCTGCCATATGCGAAGTTATTCGTAAAACCGAAAAGCATATCGGGATTAGGGTCGCCGATAAAGGTCCGGTCATTCTCATCAATGATCATGTCACCGTTCATGTCACGCATCTTGATGGTACCGACATCGGAATTGGCCTCTTTGGCCGAATTTGCCAGGTCTTCGGCGTCCTTATATAAGCCTTCGAAAACATAGCCAAAGAACATGCCCAGCGGATACCCTTCCTGATTGCGGAAGTAGTCGGAACTGGTCGTGTTGTTTCTGCGGAAGTAACCTGGGCTGACAAGTGACTCGATCATGTTGCGGTTGAAAGAGAAATTGATTGCGGTATTCCAGTGGAGCTTACCGAAATCAAATCTTCCCCCGGCCGAAAACTCATGCCCCCAGAACCGGATCTTTCCGACGTTGGAAGTGATATTGGCATACCCTGACCCCTGTGGGATGGGCCGGTTCTGAATGAGCCCATCAGAAAGCTTACGGAAATAGTCATACGTAAAGAACAGCTTGTCGTTAAAGAAAGCCACGTCTACCCCAAGGTCAAGCTGCTTGCTGCGCTCCCATGCCAGGTTGGTGTTGCCCAATGCGGTGATGGTCGTGCCGGGGGCCAGCCCGCCATTGGCAACGTAATCGGTACCCCCCAGCCGGGCGACGTGGGTATAATTACCGATATTGTTGTTGCCGGTAATACCGTAGCTGCCGCGCACTTTGAGCATACTCAACGTGTTGCTCCAGGCTTGCATGAAAGATTCGTCACTGATGATCCACCCTGCTGAAACAGAAGGGAATGAGCCATATTTTTGGTTCTGGCCGAAGCGGCTGGAACCGTCCCGGCGCATGGCCACGCTTAAGAGATAACGATTTTTGAAACTGTAATTTATCCGGCCAAGGTATGACAACAGCGTGTACGCCGCAGCATTGCTGGATCCGCCGGTGATGTTGGCGGCGACGTTCAGGTAAGGCACATCGTCACTGGCAAAATTCCTACCGGTCACGGTGTTGTTCTTTTGCCTGAACGATTGATAAGAATAGCCGGCCAGGACATCAATATCATGGGATCTCCAGGACTTGCTATAGTTCAGATTCGCCTCGGCAGTGTAGCTGTAGTTGTCTACCGAACTGCTTGTACCGGTTGAGATGTCGTCACCGTTGATCAGCGCAGGCGAAAAGAACTGACGGGTTTCCGCTCCTTTGTCCACGCCAAACAACCCTTTGAACCGTAGGCCGTCCCATATCTGGTAGTTGAGGTAAGCATTCCCCAGTATGCGGGTGGTGATGTAGTCATCCTGTACTTCGGTATACCGGGCCAGCGGGTTGATATATCCCACCATCCCGGGCGAATTTGCGTGTTTCACAAGATTACCGTTTTCATCAAACGGGCTGATCAGCGGGCTGGCTTCAGATGTTTTCTGAACGATGCCCTGAATACCGTCGGCCAGTCGGTTATTATGGTCCAGTCGATAACTGGGCGCTATATTAAAGCCCACCTGCAACCGGTCATCGAATAACCGATAGGCTTGATTGATACGCAACGAATACAGCTTCGTGTTGGTGTTGACGACCACACCCTGCTGATCCTGGTAACCTGCGACCACTGAAGAGGTGGAGCGCTCGCCCGCGCTGGTAATGCTGATGTCGTAATTCTGTATAGGAGCAGTGCGCGTCAATAACGAGAACCAGTCGGTGCCCTCGCCGTACCGTTCAGGATTTTGGTATACTTCCGGTATTTCCCCGGTATACCCTTCATATCTTATCATGTCCTGATACCGCTCATTCATGAATGTAGCGTACTCCCTGGCGTTCATCATATCCGGCACACCGCGGGCGGGGATCTGCTGGATGCCTATATTTGTGTTCAACTCGATCTTGGTCGGCTCGCCGGGTTTTGCGTGTTTCGTCGTAATCAGGATAACGCCATTTGAAGCCCTAGAACCGTACAGCGCTGTGGCGGCAGCATCCTTAAGCACCGTGAACGACTCAATCTCCGCGGGGTTGATGTTGTTGATGCTTCCGGTGATAGGCATCCCATCAATCACAAAAAGCGGCGAATTGCCGGACGACAGGGAAGCGGCATTGCGGATGCGCCACGACATCCCCCTGCCGGGCTGGCCTGTGGTCTGGTAGATCTGCACACCGGCAACCTTACCCTGCAGTTGCTGGGCAAACTGATTCACCGGCATATCCTGCAGGTCTGTGGCACTGATTTCTTCCAGCGCACCGGAGATCTCGCGGCGGCGCTGCGTACCGTAACTGACAACCACCTCAGCCAGCTGACCGGTGCCCTGCAGCACAATGCTCACGGGGGTATCCTGGCTCTCGACAATCGTTAGCCGCTGCTCATGTGACCCATAACCGATGTAAGTCACGCGCAAGGTGTACGTACCTGGCCGGGCACGTAGCGTAAAGCGACCGTCTTCCCGAGTCATCGTGGCGGCGTCTGCCCCGGCCAGGCTGACGCTTGCTCCCGTCAACGGCTGCCCCTCTGCGTCCGTGACCACGCCGGTCACCCGCCCGGGCTGCTGCCTGCGGTTTATGTAAATATTCCTGTCCCTGATTTCATGGATGATCGGCACCTGGGCGGCCAGATCATGCAACAGATCCTCAACATTAGTGGTAGTGTTGGGAATCTCTACCACCGTATCGCCGTCAATCTGCGTGGGACTGTAAATAAGGTTGAAGCCGGACTGATTCTGCACGGTCTGCAGTATCCGGCTAAGTGGGAGGCGCTTCGACGTGAAGGTGACAATCGTGTTCGACGCCTCCTGGGCATCGCTTCGATAGGCCAGCAATGTGCCTGTCATGGATGCGATGGAGCAGAAGATCATTAATGATAATCTCATAAATGAAAAAAAATACGTGTGTAGTTTTAGTATTTTCAACATATCTTTACTTGTTTTTAAATTGTTGTGGTAAGCAATTGAGAACATTCAGGCCGGGATTGTTGGTAGCAATTCCGGTCTTTTTTTTGGTCAGCGGGCTATCAATCGGTTATGAACACCTCCTTTCCATTGATGTGGTATTTAAATCTGTTTATCCTTTGCAATGCCTTCAGCACAGCTTCAAGCGAGGGATTTTCAAACCGAGCCGTAAAGGTCTCCTGTTTCCCCCTTCCAAGACCTAGCTTAACGTCTACACCGTACCATGTACTGAGGCAATGAGCGATCTCGTGCCAGGAGGCTTCCTGAAACAGCAATTCATTGCGTGTCCAGGCGGATATATCCGCCGGATCCACCGTCTGGATCCGGAGATCATCTGTACCAGGGCTGTACGTCAGCTGCTGCCCCGCCTGGAGCTTCCCTGCAACCGGACGTCCATCGGCATGGCTCACTCCCACAATCCCTGTACTCACACTGATCCGGTATTCGCTGCGATGATCACCCAATTGGATATTGAATGATGTCCCCAGTACATTGACCTGCACCTGATCTCCATGCACGACGAAAGGCCGCTGCGGGTCAGGCTGCACATCAAAAAAAGCCTCCCCCTCGTCAAGGAAAAGCTCGCGTAGCTTGCCGTCAAATGCCTTGTCAAACCGTACAGACGTGTTGCCGTTCAGCCAGACCACACTGCTGTCTGGCAACGCCAGTCTGGCCCGTTGCCCCGGCTGGGTCCGAAATGTGAAAAGCTGTCCCGCGGCCGCTTCTGATGTCATTTCTCTTTGCGTATGGTCGTTAAAGCGCAGGTATCCCATAGCGGCCACCAACACTGCGGCGGCCGCGATCCCTCCCCAAACAAGCAGCTTCCGTCCAAACGGGAGGCGTTTTTCCACCGGCTCCATGCCTTGCTGAATGTGCGTCAGCATCTCGCCCGCTATACGGCTGATATCCTTTTCAGGAGTTGCCGGCACCGCCGGATCCCGCTGCTCAAACCATCGGTCAATCAGTTCCTTTTCTTTCGTACTACACTGGCCGGAAAGATATCGTTCCAGCAAATCCGCTATTTCCTTTTCTGTCATGCAAGTGTTTTACCCTTATGAGTAAGGAAACGGCAGCCAGTACCAACGGGATACTGTTATCAAACGATTAAGAAATGATTGAGTGATTGTAAACTTCTTTAAAGAAGAATACTGGAGAGTATTCCGGCTTTGATACCGCTCCGGATCTTGCGCTTGGCATGTACGAGCTGGTTTTTCACGGTTTGCTCAGCAATGTCTAGTTCTTCGGCAATCTGCCGGGTCGTATAGTTGTTTTCGCTGTGCAGCTTAAAGATAAGTTGCTGCCGCTCCGGGAGTGCCGCGATTTCCGTTTCCAGCTGCTGCTGCAGTTCATCTGCAAAAATCGCCTGGTAACTGGGCCCTACCAGGGAATCAATGAGCTGCTGGTAGTCGTATTGGTGTTGCTTTGCTTTGAGAAACAGCCGCATGCGGCGGATGATCTCATATTTGGTCATGCTGTAGAGGTAGCCTTCCACTGGTCCCTGAAGTTGAATCATGCTGATCCGTTGCCATAGCAAAATATAAATTTCCTGGACAATATCCTTTGACTCTTCCTCATCTTTGGTCTTATTGTACGCCAGCTGGTACAGGGGCTGCCAAGTACGGTGATATAGCGCGGTAAATGCCGCATTGTCGCCGTCCCGTGCTTGCTGGAAGAGCTCTTCTGTTGTACAATACTGCATAATGGCCTTTTACCTCGTGGGCGAAGGTACGCGCGGTTTATTAACCCCTTGTTAACAAAAGATTAAAGAAGTGGCCGGAGATATGCCGTGTCCGGCGCTCAACCGGCAGATGTCTTCTTGCAGACGCCAAAAGCACCGTAGTAAGCCGCTCCTATAAGAGCGGCTTTGCTGTTCAGGATAACCTTTATGGGCACCTGCTGCAAAAGTTCCGTCATGCGGGAATTCCGGATGAACCGTTGGCGGAATGAGTCTTCCCTCAGCAACGGATAAATCCTGGGGGATATACCGCCTCCAAGCAGGAGCCCGCCGGTAGCCTTATGTTTTAACACCAAACTGGTGGCCTCTCTTGCCATATAACCGACGAACAGGTCCATAGTCGTCATACAGACCGGATCCAGCTCACGCATGGCCGCATGGCTGATCACCGCTGCCGGATCACGGTCAAACTTGAAATTCTCCGTCAGCCAGGTCGGCTCTTTATGCCCCTTTACATCCCGAAGAAAACGGTAAATCCTATGAATGCCGGGCCCGGAGACCACGTGTTCCCAACTCACCATGCCAACCACGCCCTGCAGGTGGACCAAAAGCTCGAGATCAAGCTCGGTTTGCGGCGCAAAATCACTGTGGCCGCCTTCTGTGGCGAACGGCCTGTAAGCGCTGCCATCCCAGAACAACCCCGCCTCGCCCAGCCCCGTCCCCGGAGCCAGGATGGCCATGTTACCGTACACATCGCCATCAGCATCATATACCGTAGCGATGTCTTCCGGATCCAAACCGGCAAGGCCATAGGCTGTGGCTTCCAAGTCATTGATCAATACTGTGCGCTCAATGCCCATGTCCCGTCTTAAGGCACTCCCGTCGATTTCCCAAGCCAGATTTGTCAGCTTCACCGTGTCACCCAATACCGGACCGGCCACACCCACGGACAGCACGGAGGGGGTGGGCAGATCATTCCCCATGAACCGTGAGAGGATATCTTGGAAAGTAACGTACTCCTTAGACGGAAATACCGCTTCATGTAAAAGCGAAAGCTTATGATCCCGCACATCGAATAGCCCCAAACTGGTTTTGGTGCCACCAATATCAGCCGCCAGGATCTTCTGGCCTTGAACGGCTTCCGCCGCCTTCCGGGGCAAATAAAGTGTATAGGACATACTAACAAAGTTAAAAATATAAGCCAACGTTATCGCTATATTAGCCATGCAAACAACTGTTTTTTACTTAATTGATGTTTTACGTTTCATTAGTTGCGATCACCTGTCTGGTTATCCCTCCGGTTAAGCAGCCGAAGTTTGCCGCAGAGACCATAGATGACAAGCTGGATGCTGCAGCCGGTTTAACCATCGGTGACGTGGATGGTGATGGAAAGCCTGACATTTTATTGGCGGACGGATCACGGCTCGTCTGGTACCGTAACGGTGATTGGAAACGCTTCGTGATAACGGACAGCCTTGCGGAAAATGGTAATGCGTGCATTGCTGCCCGCGACATCAATGGTGACGGCAAAGTAGAGGTGGCCGTGGGCGGCCTTTCCGTGCATTACCTCATCCGGCCGGACAATCCGACCCGGCACTGGACACCGGCAAACCTCCTCCATGGATATACCGTGCGGGGGATTCAATGGGTGAACACCGGGAACGGTAAATATCAGCTGATCGTGCTTCCGGAACAGACCGATACCCTCTTCGCTTTTGAGAACGGCAGGGACTGCATCGCTGCCTGGAAGCGGCGCGTAATTTTGCAACCCTTGCCTTTGGCACATGACCTTGAGGTATTTGACTATGGGGACCGAGAGCTCTTTTACATCAGTGGTGACGGAGGGACGCTGGGTTACTACTTCAAAGAGGGGCACTGGGTTTATCATACAGACCATTGGCTGGCACGGGGACGGCAGCTCGGTAAAGCCAGCATAGGCAGTGTAGCGAGCCGTAACACGTATATATTAGCCGCGATGGAACCATCACCGGGCAGGATGGTCACGGTCTATGCGCCGCGGCTTATGGATAGCCTCTTGGTGCACGGCAAGATCAAACGAGTCGTTCTGGAACGGAAACTCAATAAAGGACAGGCATTGGAAGCTGCGGACCTACTGGACCTGCAACGGGATCAGGTGTTGGCTGGGTGGAGCGAACGGAATGAGGACGGGGATTTCGGGATTAAACTGTATGTGCCGTTCAATCAGTATTGGGAAGCGATAGATGTTTACTGGATAGATCGCGGAGGCATAGCCTGCGAAAATCTGCAGGTTGCAGATATGGATGGGGATGGAAGACCCGACATCATCGCGACGGGAGGAAGCACCAATAATTTAAAAATATACTGGAACAGGACATAAGTGATCAGTATTCATCATCTTGCAGAAACTCCTGCAAACGATCCAGGTTTTTCGGCCTCGCACCATACCGGTTGGTCAGAGGTTTTCCATCCTGACAACATCCAGAACACATAAAGTGGTATAAACTGAAACCAGCCGCTTCGCCCCAGATCATGGCAGCGCTTGGCGCCTTGCGCAAAAAGAAACCACATCACTGGAAGATAGTTTAAGGCCCACAGGTCTGGCATCCTGCAAAGCAAAAGGGAACAGATAGCGCAGAGCGAAACACTGAGCATGTATTCAGGCTGCATTATTCTACCCTTAAATGAGAACGGTGTATCAAACATATCAGAAAATCGGTAATAGGTAAGTGTCCGGGTTAGGCTACGTTTTTGGATTTTATTTGACAATTCAGGTTCCAGTTTGCAGTCGCGTGTCAGCGCCACCGGAACGGTTACAGGCGGTGGTTTAAAAATGAAAAGCCCGACGTTTGGGGATTGTCGGACTTTTCTTATCAACCTAAACCTAATGCTTAAACGGAGGGCAACCTGATATATTATATGTCGTTGCATTTTTTTTGCCGGACTAATTGCGCGGCGCTGTTCCCAACACGTAGGCAACGTAGGTATCACCTTTTGCGGTTCCCAGTTTGGTGCCGAAGGCAGCTACCACGACATATTGTTTCCCGCCTACCTCATACGTGCTGGGGGTTGCGAACCCCGGAGCGGGCAACTTATCTTCCCACAACAGTTTTCCTGTTGCGGCATCAAAAGCCCGGAACATGCCATCTTTTGTGGCCGCAATGAAGAGCACACCTCCTGCCGTTACGACCGGGCCACCGTAATTTTCGGTACCCGTTGGCGGATGTCGCTCAGCTGACAGCTCCTGAAATTCGCCCAATGGGCGTTGCCAGATCTGTTCACCGGTGTTGAGATCTATAGCTGTCAATGTTCCCCACGGCGGTGCAATGGCCGGATAACCGCGGTTATCCAGGAACTTATTGTATCCATCAAACCGATATGGCGATCTGCCTGCCGTCGTCTCTGCAACGTCGGCCACCTCCTGTACCTCCGCTTTTTCGGTTTCCAGGAGGAAATCGATCACAGCCTGTTTTTCCAATGCCTCTAGCTGCGTGAATCCTGGCATCATCCCCCTGCCGTTCGTAATTATTTTCTGCAAATCCGGACGGGCGAATTTTTCTGCCAGGTTTACCAATGACGGATAACCGCTTTCCGGATGACCGCTCCGCTCCCTGCCATGGCAGCTTGCGCAATGAACGTTGTACAAAAGATTTCCCTTGGTCAATCCGGGGCTCCCATCCCCGTCATTTTCCGATAGACTGAACAGCCAGGCCATTTCATTGGCATTGATATACATCACCCCCCGGTCGTCTACGGCCGCTCCCCCCCACTCGGCGCCACCGTCTGCGCCCGGGAACAGTATCGTTTGTTTACCGACCGCTAAGGGCCGGAACGTCCCTTTGCCGGCGGCACGGAAAGTCGCGATCAGTTCCTGCCGGTTATCCGCCAGTTCGCTGATATCCTGCTCTGTTAACGTTTGTCTCGCGAAAGGTCTGGGCAAGACGGGGATTGGTTGGGTGGGCCAGGCTGACTCGCCCGGAACTTCCGACTGCGGGAATGGTCTCTCCTCTATGGGGAATAAAGGCTCCCCTGTTAACCGGTCAAAAACAAATACATGACCGGATTTAGTCACCTGCGCTACGGCGTCTATTTTCCGGCCTTCGCGGCGCAGTGTGACCAGATTAGGTGGAGCGGGCAGATCCCTGTCCCAGATGTCATGATGGACGAATTGGTAATACCAGATCAGTTTTCCGGTTTTTGCATTTAGCGCAAGGAGGCAATTGGCGTAGAGGTTTTGTCCATGCCGTTTGCCTCCATAGAAATCAAACGCCGGCGATCCGGTCGGCGCGTAGATAATGCCGCGGTCACGATCTATTGCCATACCGGCCCAACTGTTTGCACCCCCAATGCCAGTCTCACGTTCAATGTCCCTGGGCCAGGTATCATATCCCGGTTCATTCATCCGTGGTATCGTATGGAACACCCACTCCAACTCACCAGTCCTGACATTAAAAGCCTGGATATACCCGGGTGCCGCTCCATCTTCCTCGCCCACGCGGATGGGCATCACGAGAAGATTCCCGTACAGTGTTCCGGGTGTTGTTGATGCGACAAATTTACCCTTAGCGCCGGGACCGAGCCCCGCTTTCAGGCTGACTTTGCCCCCGTCGCCGAACGTGTCAATCAACGCTCCGGTCCGCGCATCCAACGCCGCCAGCCACTCACCATATGAAAACAATATACGTTTATCTTCTCCCGATTCCCAATAGGTTACGCCCCGGCTTACATTACCGGAGGCCCCGGCACTGGCTTTGCTTACCCAAAGCTCCCGTCCCGTGGCAGCATCCAGCGCGAACACGAAGTTCGATGCCGTGACGCCGTAGAGTAATCCGTCTACAATAATGGGATTGCACTGTACCTGACCCGAATCGCCGGTGTGGTAAGTCCATGCCACCTGCAGTTCAGAGACGTTTGAAGTATCGATCTGCTTCAGCGGAGAATTGTGGTTACGGTCCGGCCCTCCCAGATATTCGGTCCACTCCGTGTCATTGGCCGGCATATGCATACAGCCGGCCATCAGCACCTGACAGCTAAAAAGTATCCCTAACCGCTTTTGCATTTGACACCCACTGGTATAGCTTCTCTGCGTCTTTTTGGTTAAACAACGCCGTACCGGGATTCATTGTGGCTGCGGTACCGCAGGCAACCCCCATATGAATCACTTCTTGCCACCCGCTCCCCGCAGCCATCTTGGCCAGCATACCGGCCACCATGCTGTCCCCCGCTCCTACCGTACTGCGCTTTTTGACTGCGGGTGCATTTGCGTAATAGGACTGGTCTCGCGTCACCAGACAAGCGCCCTGCGCGCCCATGGATATAGCAACCGCTTCAGCCTTTCCCTGGTCTATTAGCTGTTTGGCGGCCTGTTCCGCGGAAGTGTTGTCCAGTTCTTCAACCCCTAACAGACTGCTCAGTTCGCCCATGTTCGGTTTGAGCAGGTAAACCCCTTCCTCAACCGCGGCCTTAAGCGCACTGCCGGAAGTATCCACCACAAGACGTGCGTTCTTGGCTTTTACGGCCTTTATTACAGTGACAAACTCCGCATCCCCCATCCCCGGAGGGAGGCTGCCGCTGATGACCACCCACCGGGGAAACGGATCAAGAGAAGCCAGCTTCTGTATAATGGCTTGTGTTTCGGCAGCTGACAGTTCCGCTCCAGGCATCCCGAACCGGAATTGCTGATTGTTAGATTCGTCCACCGCGATAAAGTTTTCCCTTGTTTCCCCGCTGAAGGGAACCGGGATGGTTCCCACCTTTTCCCGCTCCAGCAAAGATTCCAGCAGCACACCGGTGCGTCCTCCGTAAGTGAACAAGGCATCTGCAGGAATGGCCAACCTGGTCAGGCCGCGGGCCACATTAATACCGCCTCCACCCGGTTCGTAAACCGGAGCGGAACACCTGAGTTTTTTCTCCGCGACAATCTGGGGCACCGTACAGCTTTTGTCAACGGTGGGATTCAGTGTAATGGTAAGGACGTTGTCTGCCATAGTTTAATCTCTAAAATTCTGTGTAATCATCAACCCGCCAAACGGGATCTCCGGCGCTGCGAGCGCCGCGGCGCCGAAGACGCCGGCACTGTCACCCAGTGAGGGTTTCAGCACCTGCACACGTGGGTGGTCATGAAATGTATATTCACAGAGCTTCTGATAGCCCGCTGTATAAAGCTCACCGACATTACCCACCCCTCCGCCTAACACTATAACGTCCGGATCCAGAATATTCACGACCACTGACAATGCTAATCCGAAGAAATGGATAAGGCGGTCCATGGTCTGCCCGGTAAAGTCATCCGGTTGACGGTGATGCCGCTAAATAATTTCTTTAAGCGGGCGCTGTTCACCGCTCAGCTGCGCATAATACCGTTGGAGACCTGGTCCTGAGAGAATGGTTTCGACGCAACCTGTCCTGCCGCAATAGCAAGGACCTCCCGACTTATCAAGGAAGTTATGTCCCCACTCTCCGGCAATGCCGTGACGGCCATTCAGCACTTTGCCCTCAACCACAATGCCGCCCCCTACGCCGGTGCCCATAATGACGCCGAAGACCGTCCGTGGCAGTGCGTCCAGGGACTGCCGGACCACCCCTAAGTGGGTTTCAGCCAACGCAAAACAATTGGCATCATTTGCTAATATAACGGGAACACCAAGCGCCTCAGTGAGGTCCGCTTTCAGCGGTTCCCCATTGAGCTGTGTCGTATTGCTGTTTTTCATCCGCTGGGTCTGAGGATCCAGTATACCAGGCGTACCGAAACCGATGACGGACGGTTTAAGGCCGGTCTCGCTTTTCATCAGTTCAACGAGATCAACGATACGGCTGACAACATGGCGATACCCTTTATGGGCCTCGGTAGCTATCCGTTTCCTCACCAGCACCTTATCAGTTGCCATACCGGAGAGAACAACACCTTCTATTTTGGTGCCGCCGAGATCGATTCCCCATATTGCGCTTTCCATTTTTATTCCCTCTTGCGAAGTTACGGAATCAGATGAAAAAATCTTACCGGAACAAAAAGCCGGGATCATTTTTAAAACGGTTTATATCCGCAACCAGCTGTTCCTTGAGTTGCTTTAACCCCTTTCGATACTCCTCATTCAGGGCAACCTTTTTCCGCTCCAGTGATATCACGTATTCCAACAGATTCATGCAGGTCGTAAACTGGCCGGTTTTTATGATATTGGCCAATTGGTCTTCCCCGGAGTGCTTTCTGTCAAACCACAAAGTTGTGCCCATGAGACGGGCCTGTTCAGCCATTTCAGCAAGATTGTCGAGATTCCCGGTCAGTAGCAGTCTGTCGTCTTCGGTAGAAGTCCATCCTAACCGCTTGGGATCCCTGAACCGGTTGTTTCGGCTCGCCTGGTTATATCTGCTCAGTTCATAAATGAAGTTGGGCACACGCCGGTCATCCCAGCATGGATCCGTGTAGAACATCTCGTATATCAACCTTCTGACCTGTTTGAGATTGACGTCCAGCACCATGCTCATAACAGAACTGATCCGGGCTTTTAACATTTGTTCGAGCACGTTCAGTTTGGTGAACCTGAGGTAGTCAAGAATTTTACTGATGATATGGTCAGAAAACGACTCCAGTGGCAGCGCGCGCCGCAAAGTCGCCAGCGGATCGAATTTCTCGGGCTGCTTGAGCAATTCCCGGGTAACCGGCCACCGCCTGATGATCCAAATCAGCATAAAGATCATGGAACTGATGCCACCCACAATAAGGGCTGGGAAACGAACGTATGGATTAGCGCTGACTATACCTGTTATAATCGAACCTAGTGCGATCAACAGCGCCAAATACTGGAATAAACGTGGATAGCGCGCTACGTTCTGGAATACCTTGACATAATGATCGATATTTTTTCCTCTCCAGCCTTCCGCTTCTTTCGGCTCCGGAACTTCATAATAGTCCATGAAATAACTACTGACATCCGTAACGATCATTAAATCAAAGGGATCCGGCTTCCTTTTTCTACGGCGCCTTTCATCAGCCAGCATCAGACTCTTAAGCCCTTGGTTATCGGTTATACCGCCGTCCATAAGCCCGAACGACCGGAGAACCGATGGATCGGACAATCGCCTTTCCGCTTCTTCGTAGTCCCGGTATAAAAACGCTTCCCTGAGTTCCTGCGCGGTGAGTCCGCCTCCGCCCTGATCCTTATAGGTAAAATCTTCAGGAAACATCATCGGTTCTAACCCTAGGGGAAAACAGGAGGAAGCAGCCAGCACGTCGGCAAGCTTTATCTTCTGGAAGGTCGCTAACCTGGTGACATCAAACTTCATGTAATAGTTGCCGATCAGCTGGCTGTAACTCCTTGTGCCGTTGGTCTGGAAGCGGAAAGTCAACCCGCGGAAAAACTCTGTTGCATTACAGCATACCTCGAAATTCCTCACGTGCTCCTTGTTGGAATAGACCTCCATCGTCTCTCCATTGAACCACTTTTCGTCATAAGCCTTCGCAAAGGCGTTGATGAGGTTGCGTCGTTTACCGTTGTTGCTGTTATCCCAGGCATTGTCATCGTTCAATACCGAAAGGACATATTCAAGCAGATCCTCACCGTTAAGTTTTGACTTCAGGTCATCATAAAAGGTATCGAAGGAGTCGCCACGGTGCATCGCTGCGGTATACAGGAGATTGGTAATCGTACCTCCGGAGGTTGAAACTATGTAACTGATGTTCCTCGTAAGCGGCGTGCCTCCTAAGTTTAAGCGCTGGAGATAACTGAGCGTGCCCAACGAAAAAGCGGCGGCCCTGAAACCACCGCCTGAAAACGCCAATGCAATATTCGGTATCATTACCGAAAGTTAGTCATTTCTCCAGAAATTCGCGCACCTCATGCAAATTATCGAACGATCTGTCTACCTTCAGCGCTCGCCTGATAGGCTCGTGGCTCTGTACACCAAAACATGTCAAACCTGCCGCCTTGGCTGCGGCAGTGCCGGTGAGTGAATCCTCCAATGCCAGACAATCTTCGGGTTCAACACCCAATCCACTTATGCATAAAAGGTACGGTTCCGGATCGGGTTTGGGCCGCTGCACCTCGGTGCGGGTCACCAGCAGCGTGAAAAATTGCTTAATCCCGTTCCGTTCCAAATGGTATGTCGCCACTTCCCGCTTACTGGAGGTGACCACAGCCATGGTAACGTTCCGCTCACGCAAAAAATTGATCAGATCCAGGGCTCCGGGCATAAGCGGTACCGACTCTTCTTCATGCTGACGGGCGATATGCCGCCGGACATGCTCGAAAAACTGTTGTCGATCTGGCTGGAATCCATAGGTTGTTGACAGCAGGTCGAACGCCTGCATATCTGTTTTGCCGGCCAGCTCGTTTAACCACATGTCGCTTTCAAGCGCAAAACCGAATTCCGCCAAGGCCTTTCTCCAAGCTTTATAGTAGAACCACTCGGAATCTATAAGGGTTCCGTCCAGATCAAACAAAACTGCCTTGCTACTGTCTATGTTCATGGTTTATTTTCAATACAGAAGTCCCTGAATACTGCCTTTTCCATAGCGGTTCCCCGGAAATGGAGTCCGGGACGCGGGCTCCGGTCCCAGGGCACAATGCTTTTTATACTGGCCTGCCGGTTATCCTCCGGTTCAACTTCAATCCACTCACCATTATCTTCATAAAAGGCCCTGCATACTAAATCAGGCGTTACCGCGAGTTTAAGTCTTAACGATGTCAGGCTCCGTGGAAGGCCTACCGTCTTAAGCGCTTGGAGTTTGCCGTCCTCCACCCGCCAGAACTCCAGCTGTTGCTGCTTTATCCCTAAACCTATCGCGGCGTTCTGATCGCCATAGATAACAAGACCTTTCTGTGCTACTGCATCACTTTCCGCCACATCCACCGATGCACTTACCTCATAATTTACCGATGTGGGCCGTACGGATAAGACAATGCCGGCAGCGTTATCGGGAGCAATGGAGCCGGTCACTTCAAGCCCGCGGCGGGTCAGCGCTATTTGCGGATCGGAATGCCGGTAATCCCACTGCCAGAACGGTTGCTTACCCGCGCCGGACAAGAAATCAAAAAATGCTTTCCGCGGAGCAGTATCCGGCACAGCAGAGACAACGGTAAAGCGCGGTTCCCCTGAAGGAAGCCAGCTGAGTTCAGCCAGCAAGCCCTCTCTGCCGGTATAAGCCGTTCCGGTCTGACTGTATCCGTGAAACAGATAATAAGGCGTTTGGGTTTCATCCACTATGAACGTGCCGTGCCCCATGCATTTCCAATGATCGTTTTCACCCAGCAGTACATCCCCGCCGACCCTTTCATATGGACCACGCAACGAACGCGAGCGCACGGCCTGCACATGGTAATCGCATTGCAGGCCGCAGCAACTCCCTGCAGAATAGAACATGTAATAATAGCCGTCATGCCGCACAAAACTCTGTCCCTCTATCCCTACCCTGGCCGTGTCCATGAGAAGCGAAAACGGCTCGCCTTCCAGCCGCAATCCATCCGGTGACAGTTTACTGCCCACCAGCTCTATAGGCCTCTCATCAAGACCGTAGGCCTTCCAGGTCATATAAAGATCCTGGCCTTCACGGACCACAAAAGCATCAATCGACTCGCTGCCATAGTCGACAACAATGCCCTTGTCAACAAATCCGCGGTCGGGATAAACGGAGGTGGCCACGCCAATACAGGACACTCCGTCCTCTTTCCGCCGCGCCGAATAATACACATAATACAAACCGTCATGGTAGAAATATTCCGGAGCCCAGAACGACGAAGATGCCCAGGATGGTGGCGTTTCGAAGACAAACCCGGTCTGGTTCCAGTTTTTCAGGTCATCAGACACATAAACCGGAAAATGTGGTCCCCACTCGCTGGACGTACCAATTGCGTAATAACGGCCATCGGCGCGGATCACCGTTGGATCCGGAAAATCGCCGGGAATAATTGCACGTTCCTGGCCGCGGCACGGCATGACTTGTAACGCAGCGGATAATAAGGCGAACCACGCAATCAACGGTTTAATGGAAATCATACTCATGTTATTCGTTAGTGACGCAAGTTATAAAATTTTATGTAATCGCCTTATTCGCGTATCTTTACTATATCAAAATCAAATAGAGTGCAATTATGGCCACGAAAGAATCATTCTTTGTCAAGGGCGAAGAACTGCTGAAAAAAATCAAAGACATCATTGCTGAAGGCAATGTAAGGAGGATCATCATTTCGGATAAGTCTGGCAAAGAGATCATGACATTTCCGGTAACCATAGGCGTGGTCGGTGCATTGCTGGCCCCGCTGTTCGCAGCGGTTGGTGCCCTTGCTGCCCTCGTTACCGAATGTTCAATCACCGTGGAGCGATCCGAAACGCCCGGCGATGATAACATCACCGACAATGATAACATCAGCTAAGCTCGTCTACCATCCGTTGAACCGGGACCATGTGCCGCTCAGGCGGTTTCCGGAGATCACCTGGTATTCCTGATACTGCGCCGCCGTAGCGCACGCATGATTCGGGAGGACGCGCAACAATGTGCCGACGGGATACTTTTCCTCCAGCTTTCCGGCGCCAAGGCGGGAAGCCAGTATCCCGTGTTCCTGATTGGCTGACGCCATGAACAGGCCATCTATCAGCCTGCCGTCCGCATCACATACCAGCCCGTATCCTTGGTCTTGACCGGCCATGCCAAGGTCCCTGGACATGGCCATCCATCCCGCATCCACAATGATCCACCCTTTTTCCGCTTGATGACCAATAACAGTGGTCAATACCGAAATCGCAATATCGTTGATGTGACAGACACCTATTCCATTCATCACCAGGTCAAAGAACACAAACACTCCTGCCCTCACCTCCGTAACACCGGTCAGGTCCTCTGCAAAATGGGCTGTAGGCGTTGAACCGACGCTTACAATGGAAACATCGACGCCAGCCGCACGCAATATACCGGCCGCCGATACAACGGCGTAACGCTCTCTTTCAGCAGCCTGGACAAGTTCTGACCGGCTTTTCGCAGCATAGCTCTCCCCCGCATGGGTAAGGACACCCACCAGCCGTCCGCCACCTTGCCGCACCGCCGCAGCGATGCTGAGAATCGTTTCCTCGTCATCAAATTTCACGCCCGAACGGTGCCCGTCGCAATCGATTTCGATAAGCACCTCTATAGGATCGCCGGTCTCTTGCACATAACGCGCAATAGCCGCTGCCTGTTCCATGGAGTCCAGGATCACTTTCAGCTGCACCCCTCCCGAACGGATCCGGTGTACCCGTGCCAGCTTCTGCGGGCTGATACCCACCGCGTAAATCATATCGGTAACCCCCGCCCTGGCAAATTGCTCCGCCTCCTTGAGGGTGGAAACGGTAATCCGCCCATCGGTTCCCTCCATCAAAACACGCCCAACTTCTATCGATTTGGCGGTCTTCATGTGCGGACGGAGCTTAACGCCCATTGACCTAAGGCGGTCCTTCAGCCTGGAAATATTTCTTTCCATACGATCCTTATCCAGCAACAAACAGGGTGTTTCCATAATCAAATATAATACTCCACCCGAAATTATCACTAAATTGTTCCGGATATTCCGCGAAATAACTTTCTTTGTATAGAAAAGTACTTTTGTATGAAGCAACAACAGGATTATATCCGCGACCTGTCGGAGATCCGCTCCATGATGGAGCGGACAACGAAGTTTCTTTCTTTATCCGGGTGGGCCGGCATAATGGCTGGTGTCTATGCGCTGTTTGGCACCTATTTAGTGCATGAGGTGTTCCATTTTTCAGGCGACGCATATGCCGATGAGGACATGACGTATCCGGCTGATTTAACAAGCGTGATATTGACTGCCGTGACGGTATTGGTGCTGGCCGTCGGAACCGCTGTTCTTTTATCGAAACAGCGGGCGGAAAAAAGAAAAGAACATCTCTGGAATCCGACCTCAAAGCGTTTGCTGATCAATATGGGCATTCCTCTGGTTACCGGCGGCCTGTTCGTGTTGGTGTTGATTTCCAAGGGGCTTATCGGGTTGGTGCCTCCTATGACGTTGATATTTTATGGACTTTCCTTGTTCATAGCCAGTAAATTCACCTATGACGATATAAAAATCCTGGGCTTAAGCCTTATTGCGCTCGGCCTGTTGGGCTCATACCTGACTGAATACGGTTTATTATTCTGGGCGCTGGGCTTCGGAGTGGGGCACATCATTTATGGTATATATATGCATTTTAAGTACGAGAGGTGAAATTTTCTATAAACGACCTTCATAAAGCATTTGAAAGCCGCATAAGGCTGGGCATCATGTCTGCGCTGGCCGTAAATGATAAACTCGACTTTAATACATTAAAGGAATACCTGAGGGTTACTGACGGGAATCTTGCGAGCCATCTGAAGGCTCTTGAGAAAGAACGCTTTATAGGCGTAGAGAAATCGTTTATAGGCAGAAAGCCCAATACGCGCTACTTTATGACAGATGTTGGCAAAGCGGCATTCAATGAACATCTCAAGATACTGGAACACCTCGTTAAATCACACAAATAGCGATAATGAAACCGATTCTATCCTCACTTGTATTAATCATGACGATTGCCTGCAATAACGCACAACAACAGAAGCAAATGAACTACAGGACTACAGGAAATATCGAACGCATTGACCCTGCTCTGGATGCGATCATCGCGCCTGATGCGAAGGCGGAGATTATCGCCGAGGGTTTTGAGTGGAGCGAGGGGCCATTGTGGGTTGAAAGCGAACAGATGCTATTGTTCTCAGATGTGCCGGCCAATAGCATATATAAATGGTCGGAAGAGCGCGGTCAAGAGATTTACCTGGAACCCAGCGGCTATACCGGGGATGCTCCCTCTCAGAGCAAAGAACCTGGCAGCAATGGGTTGCTGCTTGACAACAATGGAAACCTGGTGCTTTGCCAGCATGGTAACCGGCAGATGGCCCGTATGGAAGCCGCGTTGCGCAAGCCCGAAGCCGTTTTCTCGGTGTTGGCAGACCGCTACGATGGCAAGCGCCTGAACAGCCCCAATGACGCGGTGTATAACAGTAAGGGGGATTTGTTTTTTACTGATCCCCCTTATGGGTTACCTGCACAAAACGACGATGATCCTGCTAAAGAGCTTCCCTTTAACGGTGTGTACCGGGTGAGCCCGAACGGAGATATCACGCTGTTGACTGACCGTATCAGTAGACCAAACGGTATTGCATTCTTTCCGGGGGAGGAAAAGCTGCTGGTGGCCTGCTCTGACCCCAATGCTGCAAACTGGTATCTGGTTGATCCGGCTGCAGCCGGGTCAAAGCCAACCTTGTTCTACAGTGCAACCAACGAGCGCGAGGGAATGAAGGGGCTGCCTGACGGATTGAAGATCAGCAAGAACGGAACGGTCTTCGCCAGCGGTCCGGGGGGCGTATGGATATTTAATCGGAAAGGCAGCGTTCTTGGCAAGATAAGACTTGACGAAGCTGCATCGAACGTGGCCCTATCTGCTGACGAGAAGACCCTGTACATTACAAACGACATGTATGTCCTGCGGGTGAGGCTGCTGTAAAACCTGATCCGGCGAAGCTATTCTTTAGCACGAGCGTATTGAGGGGGCCACGTAAGATCCACCTGCAGCTCTTTAGCACTATGATAGACAAAATGGGGGTCGTTCAGAAAGGCCCGGGCGATCAAAACGAGGTCGGCGTTGCCCTCCGCAAGAATGCGCTCCGCCTGCGTTCCGCTTTTTATCAATCCCACGGCGCCGGTTGTTATGCCGGTATGCGACTTAACGGCTTGTGCCAACGGCACCTGATAACCAAGGCCAACCGGTATTTGCTGGTACCTGACCGCCCCGCCTGAGGAGACATCTATGACGTCCACGCCTTTTTCTTTCAAGATCCGGCTGAGCCTGACGGTCTGTTCAACGTCCCACCCGCCTTCCGCCCAGTCGGTCCCTGAAAGCCTTACCCATAAGGAGTGCTGATTCAGCTCGCTCTTTACCGCATCCACTACTTCGCAAAGGAAACGGATCCGGTTCCCGAAGCTACCGCCATACCCGTCAGTCCGCTTATTGACCAGCGGCGAGAGGAACTGATGGATAAGGTAGCCGTGCGCACCATGTATTTCTATGATCTGATAACCCGCCATCACAGCCCGTCGTGCGGCACTCCGGAAGCTGCCGACCAAGGCAGAGATTTCATCAAGACTTAGTTCCTGCGGAGGTATGTCACTTTCGCTGAAGGGCAACGGAGAAGGGGCCACAGTCTGCCAACCGTTTTCCTCATCGGGTGCATATTGACCACGTCCCTCCCAGGGTCTCTGGGTGCTCGCCTTGCGTCCAGCGTGGGCAAGTTGTATTCCGGGAATTGATCCTTGTGAACGGATAAACCCGGTAATCTCAAGGTACTTTTCAATTTGTCCGTCTTCCCAGATACCCAGATCCCAGTTCGATATCCGGCCTTCGGCGCTCACCGCGGTGGCTTCTTGAATGACCGCACCGGCACGGCCTATGGCAAACTGACCAAGGTGAACCAGATGCCAATTGTTGGCGTAACCGTCTTCCGCTGAATACTGGCACATGGGCGAGACCACTATACGGTTCGGAAGGGTAGTATGGGACAGCTTCAGGGGTTCAAAGAGTTTACTCATGACGTAATACCTATTTTGTTACGCGCCAAAATTCGGCATATTGTCTGAGACCCCCTATTTTTTCTTTGGAACTTTTGCCCCTTCTTTCCGGGCTTCCGAGAGGCCTATCGCAACCGCCTGCTTTTTTGAAGTGACCTTTTTACCGGACCCGCTCTTCAGCTTGCCTTTCTTCATTTCATGCACTGCTTCTCCGACCTTTTCCCCGGCCTTTTTTGAATACTTTGCCATACCATGCAAACAACTCATTTGCAGGAAAGTTTTTATCATTCCAAGCTGGATTGGATAACCGGCGCTGCCGCGACGTCCCGCTTTAGGGCTTCAATGGCTTCATCACGGGCTGACTGCGTGGGGTAAGACCCGCCATGGGCGATAATCTCCCAGTTGCCTGCCCAGAGATCAAAAGTATAGGACTGCGGACTATCCCTTCGTTCGTAATTGGAATCAAATGGTGAGTGAAGTTTCACAGCCATAATCCCATCCAAGCAATCTGCCTTAGCCAGGTAGCTCAGGCTGATCAAAACGATACCAAGATCTTCGTCCGCGATTAGCCGGAAATAATAAAGACCGTCAGCCGGATCTCTAAACACTTCAAAGTGTGCACTGTTCATAACCACGTACATGCTTTATTCCCGTCCCGAAAAGAGGAGACTGCCGTTGATACCGGCAATCTCCCGTAGTTCCCAGGTTTAGTATCTAAACTGGATTCTTGGTTTAGGCTCCCCATTCAGAGTTTCTTGTGCAGCATTCATTACAAATATATGCACCAGCCTCTCTCTTTCATTACGGGAAACCGTAATAGTGGGCACAAGCCGGTCAAAATTGACTGCGTGTCACTTTGACTTTTAATGAACATGTTTATCTTTACGGCCCAGAAGACTAATCAAGAACAAATGAAATACACTTTTTGGATAGTGGCTGCGGCCCTTTTTACCTGGGCATGCGGCCCGGAAAGCAGGGATTGCACGCCCGCGACAGAAGACCGGTACAGCGGCATGACAGATTCTCTGGTTGCAAAATTGAAGTGGCCGGATAACCTGGACCTGAAAGTTTTTGCTGGTGCTGATCTGGTACCAAGCCCCTCATGTCTGGCCGTGTCCGCTTATGGCGATGTCTTTGCAGGCGTAGATAAGATGGGCTCGCTGGGAAAGGAAATGGGTCACGGCGCCATTGTAAAATTGGTTGATTGTAACGGAGACGGCATCCTGGATTCACACACCGAATTTGCGCGTGTAGACAATCCCAGGGGGTTACTTGTATTGGGTAACCAGGTGTTCGTACTACATACCCGATTTTCAGAAGAGACTAAAAAGGCTGCCAATATGGACCTGATCGTTTTTGAAGATAAAGATGGGGATGGTGTGGCCGATGGTGAGCCAAAGCCGCTGATCACGGATATCAGCAACCCTACGTTCCTTGCCGAACGGGGCACCGACCATGCCACTAACGGTATTCAAATGGGTATCGACGGCTGGATATACATTGCCGTCGGCGATTTCGGCTTCCACAACGCGACTGACCGGGAAGGGACCAAGCTTACCATGCTGGGGGGCGGCATTGTCCGCGTACGGCCGGACGGAACCGAAATGGAAGTGTATACACACGGACTGCGGAACATCTACGATGTTGCCATAGACCCATTCATGAACATTTTCACGCGGGGAAATACAAATGACGGGGGTGGCTGGAATATCCGGTTCTCCCATCAGGTCCAAACCGGAGAATACGGTTATCCTATTTTATTCAAGCATTTTACCGAAGAGATCATCCCTGCCTTGGTTGATGTTGGCGGCGGTTCGGGAACCGGCGCCCTCTATCTTAACGATAATCGCTGGCCGGGGGAATACAACAACACACCGCTTATGGCTGATTGGGGCCGGAGTTATTTATATAGGCACCCGGTAAAGGCAGACGGCGCTTCATTCATGCAAACCCAGGAAGAGTTCATCCAACTCCCGCAGATCACAGATGTCGATATAGATGGCTCGGGCATTATGTACCTCTCTGCCTGGGACGGAGCTGGATACTCGGGAAGTCCGGATATCGGCTACCTGGTCCGCGCAGTCCCCAAGGGATTTGACTATGAACCGTTCGCGGATGTCAGGGAACTGTCCGAACGAAAATTGATCAGGCTGCTGGAATCGGGCAGTGCCAAGGCAAGACTCGCAGCCCAATATGAATTGCTCAGCAGGCCCGGGAAAGCAGACGCCGCATCGTCGGTATGGGACCGCGTTGAGGACGCTTCGCTCCCCTTGGAGTCACGTGTAGCGGCCTTGTTTACCTACGCTCAGCTGGCCGGCCAAAACGGGATTAAAAAGTTAACAGAGATAACCAATGACCCGGACCTGCAGGAATTTGCGCTGCGCGCCCTGGCGGACCGGAAGGTGTTAGCCAGATCTGTTCCACTGGAACCGTTCCTGACGGCTTTAAAGTCGTCATCTCCACGGGTAAGGGCGGCTGCAGTCATCGGCATGGGGCGGCTCGGGAAAAAGGATGCAATCAACGCACTGCTTCAGATCCAGGTACCGGAATCGTTCCAGGCGCCCGCACTTGGCACGGAGGGCCCGCACGCGACTCCGAATGCGGAAATCGTCATCCCTCACTTAGCCGTGAAAGCTTTGGTCGCACTGGACGCCCGTGAAGAATGCATAAAGGCATTGAATTCAGGCAACCGTGGCCTGGCTTTATGGGCTATGCGCTATATGCACAGTGAACAGGTAGTAGAAGCATTGATCTCAGCTTATGAAAGTACGGATGATGAAGCGTTTAAAGAAAAGATCATCAATACATTGGCACGGATTTACCATAAGGAAGCTCCTTATGATGCATCGTGGTGGTGGAGCACCCGCCCGGACACACATGGCCCCTACTACAAAGCGATAGCATGGGAGGCAACCCCCACAATCCGTGAATTTTTAGTCGCTCAACGGAAGAAGCAGGGCAGCGCCGCACGCGATTTCTTTAAGGCGCTCAACACGAAATACCGGTTAGGCATTAACGAATTTGGCATCATCAAGATAGAAGCGCCAAAAGAAGATGCGCCTCAGGTGGACCTGGAAAAGCTCAAAAACAAAAAAGGACAGGTGGGGGAATCGTCCATTGAGGACGTGATGCTTGCGCTGGATAAGATCAAGGGAGATCCTAAGGAAGGTGCAGCGCTGTTTTTACGCCAGGGCTGCAAGACGTGTCACAGCATAGACAGAAGCGAGCCGATGAAAGGACCGTTCATGGGACAGATCGGCTCCATCATGAACCGGCAACAGATCGCTGAATCTATCCTGAAACCCAATGCATCCATATCGCAGGGCTTTGCAACCGTCCAGATCCAGACAACAGATGGAAACGCATACGTCGGATTTGTAACCGGCGAATCAGCCGGCAAGCTTACCATCCGCAGCATCACAGGAGCGGCTACCACCATTGAGACGTCGAAAATCAAAGGTCGGCAGGAACTGGAGCAGTCAATGATGCCGGCGGGACTCGCCAATGCGCTGAGCTATCAGGAACTGGCTTCTTTGATCGCTTATCTGGAGCAACAGAAATAGAATTATAAAAAAATCAAGCCACTGTCAAACTATTTAAGTCATTAAATGTTGTAAAGACGATAAGCAATTAAGCAGCACAAACGCTGCAAACGTTTTTCACCAAAACAAATCGAGATGAAAACAATCAAATTATTAGCGATCGTTTTAGCGTCAACAGCTTTTTTGACAGCTTGCAACAACCCCGGAAATGACGGACGGGATCAGGACACAATGGACTCGGACACCTTAATGGATGCCCCACCGGTGGATACAATGGGTACTGACACCCTGATGAATGATACCTTATAATAAAAACACCCACAGGATTATCGGGGGCAGCTGACCGCTGCTCCCCGATAGTTTAAACATCCCTCTCCTTTCACCGGAATTGGCGCTGTCGCGATCCGTCCCAAGCCCTTGGATGCGGCAAAGCATTTACAGTATTGAGCGGCTGATTTTTGCCTGAAATGTAATACATTTGTGCGGGAGCACCCGTCGAATGCTGAAAGTAAAAACCAAGATAGAAAACCATCAACTGATCAAGGTAGCCAAATTCCGGAAGAATGTACGGACAACCGCGCCCCATAAACACAATAGTTATCTTGAAATCGTTCTCCTCAATAAAGGAGGGGGCAGCCACACAATAGACGGAAAGCAACATGCCGTCAGGCCTCCGGTGTTATTTGTAATCCGGAAAGAGCAGGTGCATCACTGGGAGCTGGAAGGCGCGCCTGAAGGTTATGTTCTGATCCTGAAAAAACAATATTTAGACGACAGCCTGGATAAATCGCTTAAGGAAATCGTATCGAAAATAAGCGCCCATACCTGTGTCTACTTAAAGAATGCCGACACCATAACCGCACTTTTCGAACTTTTGCTCGGGGAATGGGAACAGGCACTGCCATACCGCAATGGAGTGATTGAGGGATTGCTCAAAGCCTTGTCGGCGAGGGTCCTGCAACAAACCCAGCAAGGCGAACAGCGCCGCACAGGTTTTGCTGATATCTTCAGCCGCTTTGAATATCTCCTGGTGCAGACAGAAACCTTAAGGAACAGTGTTGCTCATTATGCCGCGTTGCTGAACACTACGCCACAGAATCTGAACACAATATGCCGTAAAGCCGCCGGTCAGACGGCAACTGAGGTTCTGGCCGGTCATCTATTGGCTGAAGCGAAGCGCTTGCTGCTCTACACCGACATGACGGTCGGAGAGATTGCGACGCAATTTGACTTCCGTGACAATTCCCATTTCATAAAATATTTCAAACGGCATACCGGCACAACGCCGAACATGTTCCGTCAGGCCGGATAGCAAGTGGTGATTTATACCATGTTATTTTCAAATGGACCATCATAACGGATTTTAGCTGTAGTACATTTGTCACGAAGTAACTTCAATCGATGAAAAAAAGATATTTGCTCCTAACCTTTGTTGCGGTAATCTCGTTTTTCGGCCATGCACTGGCCCAAAACGGTTCCATATCCGGTGTTGCGTTTGATAAAGCCGCTGAAACTCCGCTTGAATCCGTGAGCGTTTCGCTCTACCGGACATCAGACTCCTCCCTTGTCAATGGTCAGCTATCCGCCGCAGGCGGTAAGTTCAGGTTTGATAATGTATCCCGGGGCAATTATGTGGTGCGTCTGCGATTTCTGGGTTATGAAACGGAGGAATCACCGGAAATATCCATTACATCGGCGGCTCCGCATGTTGATCTCGGTGCTATTGCACTGAATGTAAACCAGCAATTCCTCCATGAGGTACAAGTAACCGGACAACAGTTGCAGAGCGCCAATAAAATTGACAAACAAGTATACAGAGCTGAGCAATTCCAGGCCGCGAGGGGTGGTACGGCTATTGACGTAATCCGGAATATGCCCTCAGTTTCCGTAGACGGTCAGGGCCAGATCACCATGCGGGGCGCCCAGGGCTTTCTGGTGCTGATCAACGGAAAACCCGTCCAAACAGACGCTGCCACTATGTTGAGCCAATTACCTGCCAACCAGATAGAAGAGATCGAACTGATCACCTCCCCATCGGCGAAATATGACCCCGATGGCCGGGGCGGCATTATAAACGTCACGACCAAACGGGGCGCCACAGACGGATGGGGCATGATTGTGAACGTACAGGGGGGCGCGCCGTCCATTGAAGATTATGATAATCCCGCACCGCAAAAGCGTTTTGGGGGAGATATCACTGTCAATTACAGAAGGGACAAATGGGACATTACGGCCAGCGCCAATTACCTGCGGAATGACAATGCGGGACTAAGGGACGGAGACGTTTATACCATCATCGGCAACCGGAAAACCTCGTTTCCCTCCTACGGCGAACGCAGCTTTGACAAATATAACTACGGCGGCAGGTTCAACATAGGGTTCACGCCCAATGAACGGAACCGGTTCTCCGCGGGTTTCTTTGCTGGGCATAAGTTCCAGGACCGCATAGCGGACATTTACTATAACAATGTCAAGACGAACCTGAATACCGGTAGCGTCATTGGCCGAAGCCAGTATTTTAACGCCAATCTTCAAAACAAGCAAGGCGATTTCATTCTCGGCAACTTTGACTATACCCACACGTTTGAGAATACGTCTTCACTAAGTTTCTCCGCGTTGTACGAGCGGGCGGACCTCCACGGATCTACCTTGAACCGGAATATAGAAGGCGCTGATACCGTGCAGAACACCGTGAGCACATATACGAATCCACTCAATGGGTTCCGTGGAAAAGTCGACTTCATCCTGCCCATGGGGCAGGGAAAATGGGAAAGCGGCTATCAATACCGGCGGGATGAGCAGGACGGAACCTTCCGCTACAACGTAAAAGAGGTAGGCGCTCCGGAATTTACGCTTGTTCCGGAATTTACAGGCGATGTCATGGCAACCAATCAGATCCATTCCATTTATACCCAATATTCGGGAAAGGCTGACCGGCTTGAATACATGGGAGGTCTGCGCTATGAGTATGCCACGCGTGACCTATACGTCAATTCTGTAAATGACGGAGACTATGCACTGACGCTCCGGAACCTCTTTCCCTCTGCCAGTGCGCTATACACGTTTGATGACCACTGGAAAGTGAAGGCCGGCGTGAGCAGGCGTGTGCAGCGGACTAATAATTTTGAGCTGAATCCTATCCCGGAGCGGGAACACTCTGAGACACTTGAACAAGGGGATGCCAACCTGTTGCCGGAGTTTATATATCTTGCTGAACTGGGCCTTATCAGGGACTTCCAAAAGGGCTCGGTTTTCACGACCTTATATTTCCAGGATATCAAAAATCCAATCCAGCGGGTCAACAACGTTTATGCGGACACCATACTTAACCGTGTGTTCACCAACGCCGAGCGGGGAACGCGCCTTGGCATTGAGCTGGGTGCGAACTACAATCCCGCAAAATGGGCTCAGCTCTATCTGGGAACCAATGTGTATAAGAGCCGCATGACCGGCACCATCCTTAACTACACCGAAAGGCTTGAAAATGAAGCATGGGTTTATTCTATTAATGCCAATGCGAACGTACAGTTGACTCAACGGTTCAGCGTCCAGGGGAACGTCAATTACCTGTCCGCCCGGCCTACTGTGCAGGGAGAAGACTCACGGTTCCTGTCTCCTAACCTTTCATTCAAACACACATTCATGGACGGTGCCGTGACCGTGCTCGTCCAGTGGCAAAACATCGGAATGGGTCTGTTGCCGAGCAACGAACAGCGCATCACAACCTGGGGACCTGACTTTTACACGACAACAAATTACATCTATGAGGTGGATGTGGTCATGCTGAATCTGTCATTCAACCTGAACAGGCTGGCCCGTGAACTGAAGCTGCCCGGCAGTGAATTTGGGGAAAGGGAGTTTTAAGCACCGGTTACTTCCACGGTGCTTTTTCCACTCTGTTGCTTGCTTACCCTGATTTGCACCGGAATACGCTCAGTCATCTCCTGTACATGAGAGATGACGCCCACTTTGCGGCCTTGGTTGTGCAGCCTTTCCAACGCGTCCATGGCGATATTCAGTGTGTTCGGGTCCAATGATCCAAACCCTTCATCAATAAAGAGGGACTCCACTTGCATGCGGTTGGCTGATAAGGAAGCCAATCCCAGGGCCAGTGCCAAAGAAACAAGGAACGACTCTCCTCCTGACAAGGAATATACCGTCCGCACCTCATCGCCCATGTCTTGATCCAGGACCTGCAGCCCAAGGGTGCTGGGGATGCGCTGCAAACGGTATCGCCGGGAGAGCATCTCCAGATGAACGTTTGCATAATCCAGCAATACATCCAGCGTGTACTCCTGGGCTGCCTGCCGGAATTTCTTGCCGTCGGCCGATCCGATAACGTCATTAAGCTTGGCCCAGTTCTCTGCAACCGTAGCTTGTACCTTGATCTGGTCCAATAGGTCGCCCAATTGTTGCTTATTAGTCTCGTTTTGCTGAAGCTGGTAGCCAAGGCGGTTATATTCCCGCAACGATTCTTCTCTTGCTGCCCGCTGTTGTGCTAAACGCATGGTCAGTTCATCCACTCCTGCCTCCGTGGGCCGCCGCTCCGTATGCAGCGCAATCTGATGTTTCCGTTCATTGAAAACGGACGTCGCCTGGGTGACAACACGCTCCAAGGCCTGCACGGTTCTCCGTGTGTCTGCTATCCAGTCCAGGCCGTAACCGAGCAATTCTTTCAAGCCGTCGATATCCAAATCGGTTTGCAGATGTACGCGGAACTCTTCAAGCCAAGTCGCTAAACGGTCAGTCAAAGCGGTTTGACGGTGCATTAGCCGAGCAATTTCTTCTCCTTCCTGCCGGATGGAGACTTCCAATTTGGTAAATTCTTCCTGCAGGAGCTCTTTTTCTTGTCTGCAATGCTCCAACGCTTCCTGCGCTTCAGCAAGCTGCTTCTTTAGTCGGTTTTCAACGGCCTCTGTAGTTTCTCCGCCAAAAAGCTCTTGCCGCTTAACCAGCAATGCCTCAAATGCAGTTTGTACATTACCCAGTTCGATTTCCGCGTGCCCGGTTTCGGCCGCGATCTGTTCTACCTGCGTGGAGAGTCCTGTAAGCTCAGCGCGTTGCACGTCCAGTTGCTGCCTCGTGGTTTCCAAGATCGTGGCGCGTTGCTGCCACTCCTCCGCAAACCGATTAATGCTGCCCAAAAAGGCCTCTGGGTTCTTTTTCCAGCCCGTTATCCACTGTGTGCCCTGAAAATGCGGCTGCAGGTTTGCAAAGGCCTCTTCAAGCTCCGCCGCTTTTGACTTGTGTTCCTGTTGAATGTAGGCCTGCCGTTCCAGCGTTGACCGGATGCTGCGCTCCTTATCTTTTAGGCTGTTTGCAATCTGCGTTTGCTTTGCCACCAACGCGTCCCTCTCCCTGCGAACGTCTTCCCGCTGCGTCAGCAATGATTGATAGGTCTGGAACCTGCCCATTACCGCCGCAAGATCTGCCTTTGCTTCCTGAAGGTGCTCAGTCAGCCACCGCTCCTTTTCCTCAGGAGGGATTGCTCCACAGTGTCCGCTTACCGGAAAGGCGTGCCATCCCCTCGTGAGGGAGGCAATCTTTTCGCCTGCAACGGCCTCATCTGCCTGCATGCTTACTATTGCCTGTTCCGACAGATGGATCGATTGAACCAAGTGCGTATAATACCCAAAGCGCTCATTATACCGTTCCTCATTTGCTGTATGGCTCTTTTCCAATGCCGCAAGCACATGATCCAGCCGTGGATCCTGCGTAGCATACGGATGATTTTTGCTGCCGCACACCGGACACGGTTCTCCGGACTGGAGCCCTGTCCTGAGCGCCTCGATGCTTTCAGAAGCCGCGAGCCGGGCGTTATCAAGCATTTGACGGGAAGTGATCCGTTGCTGTTCAGCGGCTTGGAGGTCCGCCGCAGCGTCGCCGAGCTGTCTTTGTTTTTCTTCTGCCTCCTGCCTCGCCGCGGCAAGTCGGTCGCCGAGATTCCGGCCCTCCTGCAAGGCTTGCCATAACTGTCTCCAGTGCAAAATAGCGGCACTGATCCCGTTTACCCTCGCCTCCAGGGTTTCCCGCTGCCCGTTCAGGTCTTCAACGGCTAGTTCGGACAGCCTATTGTCGATCGCGTCTAATTGGGAATTAATCTGTTCGGCCTGCTGCCTAAATCGTTCGGTTTCGTTGGCAAGCCGGTCGCGCTCGCCCGTTTCGCTTGTGATTTGAGTGCTGCATTGTTCCACTTCAACGGCAGCTTTTTCGGCGGCTTCCAGTAACCGGTGGGCGTCATTCAGCTTGGCAACAATGATACCGCGGTTCTCTGCAACAGATCGTCTGTCCTCATGCCTTTCCAGCCAGGCACGCGAAGCTGCCATAAGCTGTTCCAAACCGACAATTTCCGCCTGTTTTTCCGAACGGCGTTTACCGCTGTCGTCCAACCGCACGCGCCAGGATGCTAACCGCTGTTTTGCATCAGCTAACTCCTGTTTCTTGGCGAGTAGTTGGGCGTCCAGCTTCTTTGCTTCGTCAAGCAAGGGTTTGGCTTCCTGCTCAGCCAGTGTCCGTTTTTTTACCGACTCCGACGCGGAAGACAACCGGTCATTGATTGCCGTTGCCTGTTTACCCAACGTCACTTGAAGTGCTTCATTACGTTTCAGCGCCTCGCTCCTGTCGTTTAATTGCTTATTTACCTCATCAAGGCTATCCACCAAGCTGCGCGCTGCCTGGGCGTACTCCACCCGTACCAGCAGCCGTTCGCGGTGCGCGGATTGCGCTTTTTCAGTGACGGCTTGTTGCAGAGCCTCTTCCGCGGCCGCCAGCTGCCTTTGATAATTGCTAAGCGACTCATGCCACTCAATTTCTTTCGCGGTACCCTGGATCGCGGTGTCCAATTGTTGCAGCTTCCCCGCCAACGTGCCGTACTCCGCGGTCAACGCCTCCAGCTCCTCATCGGTAAGCGTGGTTATCCCGGCCCGGCTGTACTCAAGTAATTTAAGGGCCTGTTCTTCTTCACGATACCGTTCAAAGATCTTTTTGGATATTTCGGAATAAACCTGCGTACCGGTCAGTTTTTCCAGGAGCGAGGCTTTCTGGTCCTTATCCGCTTTGAGAAAGGCTGTGAAATCTCCCTGCGCCAGCAATACCGAACGCGTGAACTGCTCATAATTCAGCCCGACCAACCGCACGATTTCAGGCAGCAACTCGGTCTTGCGGCCGCCGACCTCCCGGTCTTCGGTTAGGTTCTTCAAACGGGTGACCGCTTGTTGCAGGCTGCCATCGACCCGCCCCCGGGCGCGGCGGACACTCCACGTGGCCCGGTAGCGCTGACCGTCTATACCGACGAAATCCACCTCGGCGAATCCGTCTGCAGTACCGTCCCGCAGAATGCCCCGCACATCCCCCTGGCCGATGGTATTGCCCTGCACATCCGTCACTTCGACACCTGTTTCACGTGCCTGGGCATACCTGGGTGTTTTTGCGTACATCGCTAAGCATAAAGCATCAAGCAGTGTCGATTTTCCGGATCCGGTGGGGCCCGTGATGGCAAAAATACCTGCTGAGCAGAGCGGCTCCTCGGTGAAGTCAATCGCCGTCACCCCTTCCAGCGAGGCAAGATTCTTTATGCGGACGGCCAATATCTTCATGCTTGTTCCTCCCTCTGGTGCACCTGTTGGACCGCCTCACGAAAGAGGGCGAACAACGCCTCCGGCACCTCGCTGTCATATCGGGCTGCATATACCCTGGCAAAGACATCTTCCGGCCGGAGCGCCTGCAACTGCGCTGGTTCAGCCGGTAGCGCGGGGTCATCACCCTGTCTGGTCAGCGGATACCGTGTATCAATCCGCGCTAACCGCACATTTTTTCCTTGCAGGGCCTCCTCGATCTTATAACGAAGTCCCGGTTCAGGGGCGTCCAACAGCACATTAACCTGCAGGTAAGGTGCTACGTCCGCGCCTTCAGGGGGTTGCAGACCCTGAAGCGCGCTCAGCACCTCGCTCAACCGGCTGTGGACCTGCGGCACGCGGAGCAGGGGAACCGAAAGCGGCACTTCGATCGCCTGTGGCGGCGTAATCCGGCCTTCTTCAATGGTAAAGGTAATAACTTGGTGTTTATAATTAATTTCGGAAAACGACATCGGTATCGGACTGCCGCAATACCGTATGCGATCCTGTCCCCCGACACGCTGCGCCTTATGGATATGCCCCAGTGCCACGTAGGCGATTTCTCCCGGAAAGGCGGAGGCGCCTATGCATTCCAGGCCACCCATGATCTGACGCTCCATATTGTCCATATCAGACGTCTCCGCCTGGCGCGCGTGAAGGTGTCCCATGGCAATAATGGCCTGTCCTGGCAATTGCTTTTGTTTTACATGCTCAAACGCTTCATGATATAATCGGGCAACGCCCTCCGCGTAGGGATTGTCACAATCGGAGATCGGGGGATAGTCGCCCATACGCAGAAACGGAACGGCCAGGCACCAGGCTTGAACCTTCCCCGCTTTAGTCAACGGAATAACCAGCTTATCAAAATCCACACCGCCCTGTCCGTCCTTATCCACAGTCCCGATGATATGCACCTTCGAGGATGTCAGTAAGGGCTTAGGTGCTTCCAGCCGGGATGCTGAATCGTGATTGCCGGCTGTGATCACAATCTGCATTTCCGGACGGGCTGCGCACGCCTCGCTAAGAAATGTATAAAACTGACGGACGGACGCTGCTGACGGATTCGACAGGTCAAACACATCTCCGCTGACCAGCAGCACATCCACTTCCTCATCGCGCAGCGTCGCGACCAGCCAGTCAAGGAACCGTTGGTGTTCGTAGGTACGGTCGTATTCATGGAACAGCTGGCCAATATGCCAGTCTCCCGTGTGAAGGATCTTCATCCCGGCCAATTTACGATATGCCGGACAAAATTACAATGTCCGCCCAATACTTAAGTGCCCGGTCAGACGTTACTACTGTAGCATGACAACAATCAAAGGCGTAATCTTCGACCTGGACGGCACCTTGGCCAATACATTACCCCTCTGCATCCAGGCTTTCCGTGAATCCATAGAACCACTGATTAACCGGCATGTCTCTGATGAAGAGATCATCGCCACGTTTGGTCCATCTGAAGAAGGCACGATCATGGCATTAGCTCCGGATTATTACGAGCAGGGCGTGACAAGCTATCTGGAATTATACGAGCGGTTGCATGGCATGTGCCCCGTGCCTTTTGAGGGTATGCAGGAATTACTGCAGGATCTGAAAGATAAAGGCATCCGTATAGCCATGGTCACGGGAAAAGGTGAGCGGAGTACCGTTATTTCATTGAAATATTTCGGCTTGACGGATTTTTTTGAAATCATCGAAACCGGTTCTCCTCAAGGGCCGAGAAAAGCGGCTGCCATCCGGCTTATTTTGGACAAGTGGAGCGGTGTAGGTAAGGAACAGGTGATTTACGTAGGCGATGCCCCCAGCGACATCACGGCCTGTCGGGAGGTAGGAATCCCTATTGTCGCGGCCGCCTGGGCAGAAACCGCAGAACCCGAGAAGTTATTGCAGTTGGATCCTGACTTTTTGTTTTACACGGTTGACGACTTCCATCAGTGGCTCACGGAGAGAACGTAAACAGAATCACCGCGTGCGCAGATAGACATAAGTGAGCCCCTCCACCTTGCTGAACCGTCCCAGCACACGTTCAACAAGCTGTTGACGGATATCCAGTTCCAGGATGCAACGGTTATCAAAGTCCTGCTTAAGCACTTCCAGGTCTTCCTCCTTGACAATACGCATCAGGTCATTGAGCCGCTCATAGTCAACGGTAATGCGATAAACGTCATTTACCGTTCTGGAAACGATGTGCGCTCCCTGCAGCGCCTCCTGTGCGGCTGTCTTATAGGCATTGATCAAACCGGGTACCCCCAGGAGGGTGCCGCCGAAATAGCGCACGACAACCACCAGCACATTGGTCACATCATAGGACAACAGCATGTTCAGAATCGGACGGCCGGCCGTTCCTGACGGCTCTCCGTCATCGTTAACACGATAGACAGAACGGTCCGGTGTGAGCCGGTATGCCCAGCAATGGTGCCGGGCCTTCGGGTGCATGGTTTTGAGCGCCGCCACATATTGTTTAACCTGCGCTTCCTCCTTCAGCGGGTAGGCATAGGCGATGAACTTGCTCCCTTTATCCCTGAACAGTCCCTCGGCGGGACCATCTATCGTTTTGTAGGTGTCTTCAAATAAATTCACGAGTATGCAATAATCAATACGGACACAACCGCCAAAATTACCCCGATTTTATTGACCAGCGAGAGTTTTTCCTTAAAAAACAGTAATCCGACCAGCGTGCCCAGCGCGATCACACCTACATTCATACCAGTGAACACGATGGACGGATTATCCGGCAGCGTCCGGTGCGCGCGCATATAAAAGAGAAAGTTAGCGAAGTTGAATGCGCCCAAAGCCACTCCCCAATAAATGGCATTAAGCGAGAACCTTTGCTTGGAAAAGACGATCAGGTAGACAAGATAGCCAAAAGCCACCAGCATGGCTGAACTGAATATCAAAAACAGTGATGTCGTGTACGGCACCGCAGTGATCTGGGCTACGGTCTTGAGCAGCACATCAACCATGCCGTAACCTATGAATACCGCCAGCGGGTAGACCCAGACCCACCGCCCCACTCCGCCGGAGCTCCTGCCGCGGTGCCAGCCAATACTACACAGAATCGCCGCAAAGCCTACGGCAACTCCAGCCAATTTCCCGTAATGTAACCGCTCCTGAAATAACCAAAAGGCAGCGATCACAGAGATGAACAACGATAACCGCTGAGCGACTTCCGTACGCACGATACCCGTATACCGGATGGAAGCGCTCAACAGGATGAATATGAGCGGCAGGAAAACGCCAAGCAACAGATAAATACCGAAAGGGGCGCTTGCCGGCACAAAGCCAGCCATATCAGGACGCAGGACCGCTCCGGTACATAACACGGTAACCGGATAATTCCAGACGATAACCTGCCGTGTGTCAACCTCATACCGCCTGGCCAATTTCAGGATAACTGAGACGGTAACGCTGCAGACTACACTCAGCAAAACGTATAACATAGCTTTCTTTGAAGCGGCTAAGTTACGCATCGCATCATTCCCGTCAAAGGCGGGAACACATTTGGTTTAGTTGCCAAGTTTGGCTAAGTTTGCGTCCCTTAAAATGTGCAAACAATTCCATGAGCATAGCAAAAACATACAGTCCCAAGGAAGCTGAAGAGAAATGGTACGCCTACTGGATGGAGCAGGGTTTTTTCCGCTCCGTGCCGGATGACCGCGAGCCGTATACCATTGTGATGCCGCCACCGAATGTTACCGGTGTGCTCCACATGGGTCATATGCTGAACAATACAATCCAGGATGTGCTGATCCGCCGTGCCCGCATGCAGGGAAAGAACGCCTGCTGGGTGCCGGGGACCGATCACGCCTCCATTGCCACCGAGGCAAAAGTCGTCGCTATGCTTAAGGAAAAAGGCATTAACAAAAAGGACCTTACCCGCGAGGAATTCCTGGATTATGCTTGGGAGTGGAAAGAAAAATACGGTGGTATCATCCTGAAACAGCTCGAAAAACTGGGGGCTTCCTGTGACTGGGAGCGTACTCGCTTCACAATGGACCCCGACCTTTCTGATGCGGTAATAGACACCTTCATCCGTTTGTACCGAAAGGGCTACATTTACCGCGGGGTACGCATGGTCAACTGGGATCCCCAGGGCCGCACCGCTGTATCTGATGAGGAAGTCATCCGCCGTGAAGTTGATCAGACACTGTACTATGTACGCTATAAAGTGAAGACATCCGGGGAAGAGGAAGCGTCTTATCTTACCATAGCGACAACCCGGCCTGAGACCATTATGGCCGATACCGCCATCTGTGTCAACCCGAACGACCCACGTTACACCCATTTAAAGGGAAAAACGGCCCTGGTACCACTCATCAACAGGGAAATTCCGATCATAGCAGATGAATACGTTGATATGGAATTCGGCACAGGCTGCCTGAAGGTGACGCCCGCGCATGATCTGAACGACTATGAACTGGGCGTCAAGCACAAGCTTGAAGTCATTGATATCCTTAATGATGATGGCACGTTGAACGAAAAGGCTCAGATTCTGGTGGGTGAAGACCGTTTTCAGGCCCGGAAATCCGTGGCCAAGCTGCTCAAGGAAGCAGGACAGCTTGAGAAAACCGAACCGTACAAATCACAGGTAGGATTTTCTGAGCGCACCGATGCAGCTATCGAGCCCCGGCTTTCCATGCAATGGTTCTGCCGGATGAATGAGCTGGCCAAGCCTGCCCTGGACTACGTGCTCAACGGCGACGTGCAACTGATACCGGACAAATTCATTAACACCTACCGGCATTGGATGGAAAACGTCAAAGACTGGACCATCAGCCGCCAGTTGTGGTGGGGGCAGCGCATACCGGCATGGTATAATGCAGATAACGAATGGGTGGTGGCAAAAACGGAAGAAGAAGCCCGCCAATTGTTCGCGCAGGAAGGCAAATCAACCGACGGCATCCGGCAGGAAGATGACGTGCTGGACACCTGGTTCTCATCCGGCTTATGGCCCATGTCGGTTTTTGACGGCATCCGCAATCCGGACAATGAGGACATCCGCTATTATTATCCGACGAACGATCTGGTAACCGCCCCTGAAATCCTTTTTTTCTGGGTGGCGCGCATGATTGTTTTCGGGCATGAGTACCGGAACATTCCACCGTTTAAGAATGTATACCTGACCGGCATTGTCCGGGACAAGCTGGGGCGCAAAATGTCCAAGCAACTGGGCAACTCCCCGGATCCAATTGAACTGATGGAACAGTACGGTACCGACGGCGTGCGCGTGGGTATGCTCCTCTCCTCTCCGGCCGGTAACGACCTCATGTTTGATGTAGCTTACTGCGAACAAGGGCGGAACTTCGCCAACAAAATCTGGAACGCTTTCCGTCTGGTCAAGGGCTGGCAGGTAGAAGATCTACCCGTATCCGATGCACAGCGGGAAGCAGCCCATTGGTTCAGCAACCGGTTCAACCAGGCCGCGGCCGAGATTGATGGCCACTTTGCCGCGTACCGGATTTCCGATGCGCTGATGTCAACTTATAAACTGGTGTGGGACGATTTCTGCTCCTGGTACCTTGAGCTCGTCAAGCCCGCCTATCAGCAGCCCATTGCACGGGAAGCGTTTGAGGCCACGAAAGGATTCTTTGAATCCGTACTAAAGCTCATCCATCCCTTTATGCCTTTTATCAGCGAGGAACTCTGGCATGACGAACTGTTCGGAACACGCAGTGAGCGCGACTGTTGCATCGTTGCCGATTATCCGACCGCCAGCAGTGCTGATGAGCGGGCGCTGCGCGAATTTGCGGCGTTCCAACAAGTGGTATCGGAAATACGCAATGTACGGAATGCGAAGCAGATCTCGCCGAAAACAGCCCTTCCCCTGGCCATTCATGCGACCTCTGAAATCGACTTCGCGCGTTACGCCGGATGTATCCAGAAGATGGCAAACGTCTCCACGGTAAGTTTCGTTAACGGAAAACAGGACGGTGCCACCAGTTTCCTCGTTGGCAAGGATGAGTTCTACGTAACCATCGCCGAGAGCATAGATGTAGAGGCTGAACGGGAACGCATCACCAAGGAGATCGAATACCTGCAGGGATTCCTTAAATCAGTGAATGCGAAACTGGCTAACGAACGGTTTGTGCAGAATGCCAAGCCTGAAATCGTCGCGAACGAGCGGAATAAAAAAGCGGATGCCGAGGCGAAAATAGAATTGCTGCAAAAAAATCTGGCCAGTCTGTAACAGACTGGCCAGCATTGGTATTCACAAACAACTTCGCTCAGCCGGGGTTACGAGACCGGCTCATCTTCATATTCTTTCACCTCTTTGTGCTCGTAATCCGCTACCATCAGTTCTCCTATAGGTTGCCCCCCCTTATCAAGGCCGAGACGATGTAGCAGGTTATCAGCAATTTGATAAACAACCGGTACCACGATCAGCGTCAGGAAGAGTGAACTGATCAATCCGCCGATGATCACCCACGCCAAACCGTTCTTCCACTCAGCACTTGGGCCAGTGGCAATCGCAATAGGCAGCATCCCGAACACCATGGCTATGGTGGTCATCAGAATGGGCCGCAGCCGTGCCTGATTTGCTAATATCAGTGCTTCGCGGGTCGGCTTCCCTTCCGCCTTAAGGTGATTGGTGAAGTCTACCAGGATAATGGCATTCTTGGCCACCAGACCGATCAACATGATCAATCCCAGGATGGTAAAGATGTTAAGCGTGTTATTGGTCAACGCCAGTGCCAACAAGGCTCCGATAATGGATAATGGTATGGAAAACATCACCACGAAGGGATATACGAAACTATCATACAAGGCTACCATAATGAAGTAAACCAGCAATATGGAGGCTAGCAATGCGATACCAAGCGTACCGAATCCTTCTTCCTGCATTTCCATATCTCCTCCCCATACGTAGCTGACCCCACTGGGCATTTGCACCTGCTCTTCCAGCTGTGTCACCCAATCAGCAACAATAGCGCTGGCCGGCCGGCCTACGGCCTGAGACTGCACCTTGACCGAGGTACTCTTGTCCCGCCGCTCGAGCTGGCTCGGCCCGGAACCTTCCCTAATCGTGGCGAACTGTGACAGCCTGACCATCTCTCCGCTGTTGTTCGCGAATTGGAGGCTGCTCACATCATCTACGTTCTTGCGGTCATAGTCGTCAAACCGGATATTGATATCGTATTCATATTCCCCTGCGCGGAACTTACCGTCAGTATTACCGTTGAACGCCGTCTGCATGGTGGCACCCACTGTTTGCAGATCCAAACCGAGCGCAGCCATCTTGTCCCGGTCCACTTCTACGGTGATTTCCGGGGTACCGGCTTCAACCGATAACTTCGTTTCTGAGGTGCCCGGGATTTTCCGCAGCACCGCCAGCGCATCCTCAGCATACCGCATAACGCTATCCAGGTCAGAGCCGACCACCACCATTTCAACGGGTGCCTGCTCCGCGAAGCCGACAATACTGATGGGAACGGTTTTGACCTTGGCTCCGACCAGCACTTTCTCCAGCTCACGCTTTACCTTTGCGGCATAGATAGTACTTTCTTCGCCCCGCTCCTCCTTAGGAACCAGCTTGACCGTGATTTCCGACTTATATGCCGAGGACAACGCTCCTGCCATGGCATCGCTGGACTGGCCTACCGTTGTAATCAACGATACGACCTCCGGCTTACTGCTCAGGTGTTCCTCGGCACGCTGGGTCATCAGGTTGGTTTGCTCAATGGATGCGTCTTTAGGCATCTCAATCTGCACGAGGAACTCACCGCGGTCGCCCTGGGCAAAGAACTCGCCTCCGATAAAGCCTCCCGCCAACAGGCCAAAGGAAGCAAACAACATCACCGTGACGACTCCCAGCGTAAGCAACTTGTGATTCAGCGACCATTTCAGTACGCCTGTAATCCACCGCGTGAACCGGTGCAACTGGGTCTCAAACCATAGAATGAAACGGCCGAAAATATTGCGGTCAGACACGCGTTCGAGTTTACCGAAACGGGACGTAAGCAGGGGCACGATCGTAAAGGACGCAAGCAAACTGAGGAGCGTCGCAATCACCACCGTTACGCAGAACTCGCGCAAAATATCTGACACCATTCCCGTACTGATGGCAATCGGGAAAAACACTACGACGATTACCAATGTGATGGAAACGACGGTAAAGCCTATTTCTTTGGCCGCGTCATACGAAGCACGGACCTTATTTTTCCCCATCTCCATATGCCTGTAAATGTTCTCGATCACTACGATCGCGTCATCCACCAAGATCCCCACCACCAGCGAAAGCGCCAGCAGCGACATGAGGTTAAGCGTATAGCCAAAGAGCGCAATACCGATAAAGGTGGCAATAAGTGACGCCGGAATAGCTACCATTACGATCAAAGCGTTCCGCAAACTATGCAGGAAGAACAACATCACCACGGCTACCAACACAATGGCCAGGAATAAGTCGAAGATCACCGCATTGGCCGATTCCAGGGTATAAGTGGAGCTATCGTTTGCGACATCGATCTTCAGCCCTTCCTTTGCGTAGGTTTGAGCCAGCTCTCCAATGATACTCCGCACACCTTCGCTCACCTCTACCGCGTTGGCATCGGATTGTTTGAGCACCTGTAGTACCAATGCACTTCTACGGTCTACGCGGGCAATCTTGTCGACGTCCTTTTGAGCGTCCTGCACATCGGCTATGTCCTTCATCCGGACCTGGGCACCGCTGGGTGAAGTGGACACTACCAGGTTGCGCAATTCGTCCACAGACCGGTATTTTCCCGCAAGGCGGACCAGGATATCCTGGTTCTGCGTTTTGACACTACCTGTAGGGAAATCCAGGTTGGATGTAAGGATCGCCTGCTGTACCTGTAAAATCGATAGGCCATAACCTTCCAGTTTGGAGGCATCAATACTCACTTGTATCTCCCGCTCCTGTCCACCTACCAGGTTTACCTGTGCAACACCGGGAACCCGGGACAGCACAGGCTGGACACGCTTGTCAATCAGATCGTAAAACGTAGCTTCATCCATGTCTGCCGTGGTAGCCAAGGTCAGAATGGGTAGGTCATCCATTGAGAACTTTGCGAGCGATGGCGTTTCAGCATCATCGGGAAGATCTGATAGAACCGCATTGACCTTACGCTGCGCATCATTCAGCGCATAATCAACGTCGGTCCCGCTATTCAGCTCGATGACCACCATGGAAAGACTTTCGTAGGAAGTCGCATCAAGTTTCTTGATATTCTCCATTGAGGCTACAGCATCCTCGATCTTCTTTGTCACGGTGTTCTCAACCTCGCTGGGCGAGGCTCCCGGATAAGTGGTGGTAATTGAAACTACGCTAGGCGTAAATTTCGGGAGCAACTCGTAATTCAACGAGAAGTAACTCAATATGCCCAACAAGGTCAACGCAGTAAACACTACGATAACAATGGATGGACGCTTAATTGATATTTCTGCTATCTTCATGATAATAAGATATAAGATTCCTCTTATTAGCCCTGGGGCTGTACCTTGGCTCCTTCAGACAGGTTAATCTGTCCGCTGGTGATAACCGTTTCACCCTCTTCAAGCCCTTTCAATATTTCAACCTCTTCGCCAAAGATGCGTCCGGCAACCACTTGACGGGTAACGGCCGTTGTATCCTTATTCAGCACATAGATACGGTTGCTGTTCACGCCGCCGATAAACGCACCGCGCGGGATCAGTATAGCTGGTTGCTGCTCCGGAAATTTGAAATGAGCTGTACCGTACATTCCTGCCTTTAACTCTGATGCGGCACTATTGTCAACCGTGATTTCGACCGGATAGTTGAGTGTGTTGTCTGCTTTAGCTGCAATAAAGCTTACCGTGCCACTGAACTCCTTGTCTGGGAAAACGGTTGTGGTGATAGTGACCTTATCCCCTACTTTCAGGTTCACAACCTGTGTCTCGTTGGCCGTAACCTCCAGCTTCAGCCTCGATATATCGACAATCTCGAACAGCTCTGTACCGGGGGACAGATAGGCGCCCACCTCAATATCACGGCGGTTGACGATGCCGTTGATCGGAGACCTAACCGTGGCATCTTCCACTCGGCGGTTAGCTTGCTGGAGTTTGATTTCGGCATTGCGTAACTGCAGTTCAATATCATCCAGTTGTGCCTTTGTAACCCCGCCGGTTTCGAAAGAGCTTTTATACCTCGCATAGTCAGTTTTCAGCTTCTGCAGCGACTCTTCAGCCGCTTGCCTGTCCAGATTGGAAATTTCCGGATCCACCAAAGCCAATGTCTGACCTCTGCTTACCCGCGCACCTTCGTTTACCAGGATCCGCGTAACGCGCCCGCTGACTTCGGAAAGCAGCATGAGATCCTGGTTAGCTGCGAAATTACCATTAGCGGAAAAGTCCAGCACAATGGGTTGCCTGCTTACTTCAGCGGTCTTAACCACAATCGCGCCCCCTGTTTCAGCCACGACTGCCGTCTTCGCTTCGTTTTCCGCTTTATTCTTGCTTAATACCCATCCGATAAGGGCCAGTACCCCAATGACGACGACGATGGTAATGATTACTCGTTTCATGTTTACGTATGATGATGATTATTCGTTTACTAATGATTTGATTTCACCGCTTGCTTTCTTCAACTGTATCTCGGCTATCTTGTAATTCAGGAGCGCCTGCGTATAACTGTTCTGCGCGTCCGTAAGGGCGTTCTCCGTGTCCAGTAGATCGGTCAATGCTGCCAGACCGTTGTTATAGTTGTTCTGTGTGCTCTCATACACCTCCTGGGCCAGCTGCATGTTCTGACGTTGGGCACGGATGGTATTCAACGCGTTCTTTAACTGAACTTTCGCATTTTCATTGGCCAGATTGAGCGACTGGCGTGTATTATACAGATCCTGCTCAGCCTTCAGGTAATCTACCTTTGCCTTACCCATCCTGGCACGCGTGGCAAACCCGTTGAATATCGGTATACGAAGGCTTACACCCACCAACATGGAACCGAATGTCGCTGCCATGGGATTTTCCGAATTTTTGTAAAGATGGTTGAACCGTTCAGTCATCGTCGCATAGCTATAATTGCTCACCAATGCCAGTGTCGGGAAATACTCCGCTCTGGTAGCTTTATATTGCAGATCCAGCAATTCCAGCTGCTTGTTCAGCAACTGCAGTTCCACCAGGCGGTCCAGCCGGTTGGGATCGTCCTGCACGTCAATTGCATCGGGGACCTCGGTCAGTTCTTCCTCTGCGAGATCAATCGGGGTTTCGATAGGCATCCCCATGGAGAATTTCAATTGGTTTTCCAGCAGCGTGATACCGTTGACCAGCTCTTCCCTTTGTGTTTCCAGATTGGTGATATTGACACGGATCCGGTCAACATCGATCTTTTTAGCCAGCCCGTTCTGATACTGGTTGCTCACAATCTCGTTAATAACCCGGATATTCTTCAAATTCGTATCGATTACGCTGAGCTGTTCCCGATTAACTAAAATCTGGTAATAATTGGACGCAACGGTCTCGATTACCTGTTCTTCTGTCATGTTCGCTGCAAGCGCATAATACTCACTCGTAGTTTTCGCCGCCCGAAGACCGGTGAAGACCTGTTGGTTGAAGACCTGTTGGCTTAACTGGGCGCCGAACTGGGAATCCCAGGGCTGTCCGATGGTCACCGACTGTCCGGCAAACACCAGTTTACCGATGATCGGATTGTAATTCAATGAAGCCGATCCTTCTATCTGGGGCAATGCGCTCGCCCTTACCTCGGCAACTTCATATTTTCCCCCTTCCACATCAAGGTACGCCTTCTTAATGGATTCGTTGTTTTTCAGTGCATATTCAAGAGCGTCCCTGAGGGTCAGCGCTTCCTGTGCGAAGGACATATGTACCCCGCAAAAGCCGATAGCCAGGAACGCAATAGTGAATCGTATAACCATTGTTGATTTATTCATGTTCTTTTTGCGCTATTAGTTTCTCTTAATGCCATTGATAAAAATGGTGGCAGCCTGTTTTTGCTTTTCGATGATTTGTGCTAACTGGGCCCTGTCTATCAGTGCGTGTGGCGCCGCCTGATCACAGAACATTGCCAGACCGCGCATCATGGCAACGTACAGTTCAGACGTAGATGTAACATCAAATGTTACAAGCTCTCCGCTCTTAATTCCCTTCTGAAAAATCCTCGATGTGGTGTTCACTTCCCTTTCAAGTAACTGCTTCGCGAGGGCCTGCCATTTTTCTTCGCTGATATTCATTTCCTGTAAATTGAGAACCAGCATATAGTACTTTTCAAGGATCTCCTTTTTGATATCAAGCATCCGGATCAGCAATTCCAATGTATCCGATGACGCGTTCAGTGCTTCCTGGACGATCTCTTCACTCTCGGCCATGATGTCATATACAATTGCCTCAATCAACGAGAACTTGTCTGGGAAATAATAATATAAGTTCGCCTTTGACAGCTTCAGGTCATCCGCAATCTCACTCATTGACGTTTTTGCGATTCCGAAGTGCGAAAATCGCTTCAACGCCGCTGCCACAATCTGGCTTCTCTTATCATCCGGCATCCTTAGTTTTTCCTTTTTACTTTTTGACTTTTTTTAAAATTTGGTCAAAAGTATAACATAATCAGCATACCGCAAAAAAAATATTTCTGCATTGATGGCGGATATTGCCTTATGACATTGCCGTTACAAACGCGCGGCACAAAGGAAAGACGGTGGAGTGACAACCCTATGGCAGCCTACCTGCTAAAGGTTAACTCGTTTTGGAAGACTTTCGCATATTTGCGTTTATCAAGCTTATATAAACGCGCAGCGCGGTAAGAAACTCCTCGCTGGAATTCAGAAAGTTCCTTCAGAATATTATAGTTAAGCATCTTCTTCCGGAAGTTTCGTTTATCAAGCTTCCGCCCCCAAATCGCTTCGTAAAGCTGCTGCAGCTGCGTCAGGGTGAACTTTTCAGGCAAGAGTTCGAAAGCAATGGGGCTATAGCTTATTTTACGACGTATTTTCTGGATGGCTTTATCAATGATATGACGGTGGTCAAACCCCAGCTCGGGCAAGTTCCTGAGCGGATGCCAGACGGCCTGACGCGCATAATCTGTTATTGGCTCCGGCTGACTTTTAAGATCATCAAGCCTGAGCAGGGCATAATAAGCGACGGTAATGATCCTCCCCTGCGGATGGCGCTTCAGGTCTCCAAACGTGTAAAGCTGCTCCATATAAATTCCCCGCAAACCGGTATGTTCATGGAGGATGCGCTTAACGGCATCATCAATGGTTTCATTATGTTCGACGAAAAATCCTGGGAGCGCCCACCACCCTTTGAAAGGATACTCGTTGCGCTCGATCAACAATACTTTCAGCTCTCCTTCGTGAAATCCGAAGATCACACAATCTGCAGTAAATATGGATTGTAAATGCGGTAAATTTGCTTGCAAAGCGTATGGTTTTTGTTTACTAATTGATTTCTATTCTCTAAGTTCCCTCTATTAAAAAGTCCTCAATGGCAGAGGAGAGAGCGATAAATTGCTTTTATATGCAGCACTATTATATTGCATATAAAAGCAAATTTATCTAAGTTTGCTCACTTAAACCTTTCAAGTGAGAAAAATAAATCTTGAAAAATTTATGATAGTGTAATAAATACACACTATATTCGTGCTGCTAATTTACAAAAGATTATCAAAAAAAGTGCAAAGCATTAACAAAGTAGGGATATTCACTTCAGGTGGCGATGCACCGGGCATGAACGCCTGCATCCGGGCAGCGGTCCGGACCGCGTTATATGCAGGAAAATCCGTTACCGGGATCTATCACGGTTATCAGGGCATGATAGATGCCAGCTTCTGGGAAATGAACAGTCGCTCAGTCAGCAATATCATTCAACTGGGCGGTACCATCCTGAAAACAGCCAGATGTGAAGCGTTCCGCACGACAGAAGGCCGGAAGCAGGCCTATAACAATATCAAGGCCGCGGGGATAGACGGACTTATTGCTATCGGCGGAGACGGCACGTTCACCGGAGCGGAAGTTTTTTCACGTGAACACGACATCCCTGTGGTTTGCATACCGGGCACAATAGACAACGATCTCTATGGATCGGACTACACCCTTGGATATGATACCGCCACCAATACCGTAATTGAGGCCATTGACAAGATACGGGACACCGCCGCGGCGCATGACCGGCTCTTTTTTGTGGAAGTCATGGGCCGGGACTCCGGTTGCATCGCCCTGAACGCGGGAATTGCAGGCGGTGCCGAAGCCATTCTGCTTCCGGAGAAGGCAACCGCCATCGATGAGCTCTGTACCATGCTGGAGGGAGCTGCAAAAGGCAATAAATCATCGACAATAGTAATTGTCGCGGAAGGGGAAGCCAACGGAGGCGCGTATAACGTGGCAAAGGAAGTAAAAGCCCGTTTCAACTTTTATGACACCAAGGTAACCATCCTGGGGCACCTCCAGCGCGGAGGATCGCCAAGCAGCTTTGACCGCGTGTTGGCCAGCAGGCTCGGATTTGCCGCGGTGCGTCACCTACTGTCCGGTGCAAACCGGGTAATGGTTGGGCTAAAGGGAGAAGAAATAAAAACCACGCCACTGGAAGAAGCATTGAATAAGAAAGCTTTCAAATTGAGTGAAGACATGCTCGAAATGATGGAAGTCTTGTCTATATGATCGCAGTTGTATTCAGTGGTTCAAGGTTTTCAGATTGGCGGTTAGCCGATAAGGGGAAAATTGTGACCGGCTTCCGGACAATGGGAATGAATCCCTACCTGCACGATGAACGCTTTATTTTCCAATTACTGAATAAGAACAATACGTTGATAAATTACGCCGAACAGATCAGGCGGATTTATTTTTTTGGTGCGGGCTCTTCTTCTGCGGAACGCAAAGAGAAGATTGCAACGGTTTTCAAAACCTTTTTCAAGAACGCTAAAGTAGCTGTTGACCATGACGTGAATGCTTCCGCCCGCGCCACGTTCGGCGACGGGAAAGGATTGATCGGGATATTGGGAAGCGGCTCAAACGCCGCCTACTACAACGGAAAGAAAACAGTTGAAAATAATTTCGGCCTGGGTTATATCCTGGCCGATGAAGGCTCTGCCAATTGGATAGGGCGCATGCTGCTTAAGAGTTTTTTAAACGAGACCATGCCGGAAGATTTGCGCGAAAAGTTTACGGACCGGTATTCGCTGGACCGGAAGGTGATCCTCGATAAAGTATATAATCAAGCGAACCCGACTCTTTTTCTAACGTCATTCGCAGACTTTGTCACGGAAAACCACCAACACCGTTTTGTCAAAAAAATCATCCAAAAGGGTTTTAAGCAGTATATCGAGACCTATCTATTGCCGCTTACGAAACAATACCCTGAAGTTACCGTTAATTTTACAGGGAGCGTCGCTGCAGGTTATGAGGAATGGCTGCGTGAGACGGCAGCCGAGTACGGTATAGAAATCGGCATAATTGTGCGCGAGCCAATACACAATTTATTGAAATATTACATAAATAAAAATTAATACGAACATGAAAATTGGAATCAATGGATTCGGCCGGATCGGCCGTTTAGCTTTCAGGGCAGCAATCAACCGTCCCAATGTTGAAATTGTCGGCATCAATGACCTGGTAGACCCGGAATACATGGCGTATATGCTAAAATATGACTCCACCCATGGTAAGTTCGATGGTACGGTGGAAGCCAAAGACGGTAACCTGGTCGTGAACGGCAAGACCATCCGCGTGACTGCCGAAAAAGATCCGGCAAACCTGAAATGGAACGAGGTAGGTGCTGAAGTCATTATCGAATCCACCGGTTTGTTCCTCACCAAGGAACTCGCACAGAAACATATTGACGCAGGCGCCAAGAAAGTGGTCTTGTCGGCCCCTGCCAAGGACGACACGCCCACGTTCGTAATGGGCGTAAACCACAAAGAACTAAAAGGCGATCAGACAATCGTCTCCAACGCATCCTGCACCACGAACTGCCTTGCTCCGGTAGCCAAGGTATTAAACGACAAATTCGGCATTGCCGAAGGACTGATGAGCACCATCCACGCGGTTACCGCAACACAAAAAACCGTTGACGGACCATCCGTTAAGGATTGGCGCGGTGGACGGGGCGCGTACCAAAACATCATCCCCTCTTCTACCGGTGCTGCCAAGGCTGTGGGTCTTGTATTGCCTGAACTGAAAGGCAAGCTTACCGGCATGTCCTTCCGCGTTCCTGTACCCGACGTTTCCGTGGTAGACCTGACCGTGCGCCTGGAAAAACCAGCCACCTACGAAGAAATCAAGCAAGCCTTTAAGGAAGCTTCTGAAGGCGAGCTAAAAGGTATCCTGGGCTACACTGAAGACGACGTCGTGTCTGAGGACTTCCGTGGCGATGCCCGCACCTCCATCTTTGATGCCAAAGCCGGTATTTCACTGAACGACAACTTCGTTAAAGTGGTTTCCTGGTACGACAACGAATGGGGCTACTCCAATAAACTGGTAGATCTGGTTGAATTGGTCGGCAAAATCTAATGTCGCCAAACAAAAAAAGCTCCGGTCGTCTGGCCGGAGCTTTTTGTTTGATCATTTCTGTAATCACATCAGGAATCCACCGCCTAACAGATCGTCCCCTTCATAAAAGACGGCAGACTGTCCAGGAGCGATCCCCTTAACAGCGTGATGAAAATCCACCTTGATGCGGTCACCTGATTCCACTATGGTACTCGTCATACCGGCGTCCTTATAACGTATCTTGGTGACCGCTTCCAGCGGCTGCTCAATTGAAGCATATTTCACCAGGTTGACATTCCGCACATAGGCTTCACGCCGTTGTAATTCATGTTCGTCTCCCAACACCACCGTATTGCTTTCAGGACGTATTTCCGTCACAAAAACGGGCCGTCCAAGAGCGATTCCCAATCCCTTGCGCTGACCTACCGTATAGTACGGGTAGCCCTGATGCTGACCTACCACCGTCCCGTCAGCCAGCACAAAGTCCCCTTGACCGATCCGCTCATCAATATCTTCCACCCTATGGCGCAGGAACGCCCGGTAGTCATTATCCGGCACAAAGCAGATCTCATAACTTTCAGACTTGTTAGCCAGTTCAACCTGCCCCATTTCGGCGGCCATCTGCCTGATTTCAGCTTTGGTGAAACTTCCCAATGGAAACTGTGTCCTCGCCAAATTTGCCTGAGACACCCCCCATAACACGTAAGACTGGTCCTTATGGGCATCCTTGCCCTTTGAGATCACATACCGTCCATTATCCTGTAAACGTATGTTGGCATAATGCCCCGTGGCGATAAACTCACAGTCCAACTTATCCGCACGCTTGAGCAGCGCCTCCCACTTGATATGGGTGTTGCAGAGCACACACGGATTCGGAGTCCGGCCGGCCAAGTACTCCTCCACAAAATTATCAATCACAAAATCACCGAACTCACTTCGGATGTCAAGGATGTAATGCGGGAAGCCATAAGTCACGGCGAGCGCGCGTGCATCATTAATGCTGTCCAGGCTGCAACAGCCCGTCTCCTTGGAGGAGGTTCCAGACGACGCGTAATCCCATGTTTTCATGGTCAACCCGATCACTTCATACCCTTGCTCATGAAGCATTACCGCGGCAACCGAGCTGTCAACCCCCCCGCTCATCGCAACCAATACTCTTCCTCTCTTGCTCATTTCCTTTAATTAAAATGCAAAGATAAAGGTATTTTTCGGATCGGTATGTTGGCACCTTGTCATTTTATCCTCAACACAATCAGCCGCTTGCTCAAAACCACTGAATATTTTTTAAAAAAAGTTTTCTGGAACAAAAAAAGGCGCTACATTTGCAGTCCCAAAACAACGATACCGTTGTAGCGGAAAAGGTACCATAGCTCAGTTGGTAGAGCAAAGGACTGAAAATCCTTGTGTCGCTGGTTCGATTCCAGCTGGTACCACAGAAAACCCCTTGTACAGATTGTATGAGGGGTTTTTTCGTTTGGTCCTCTGCCGGTGTCGAACCAGCGCAGCGGGTACGGCTCAGGTGCGCGGCAAGTATTGTGCAGGTACCCCTTTTTATTGACTTTCTACCGACTTTCTATCCACTATTATCGCTGTCTCCTTAGGACCACTTTGCCCCTGCTTTGCTTTTTATTTGGGATTTTGTGGACACGCCCTGGACCAGCCCAAAGCGGACCGTGGGAGACGGGGGGATTTGGTCAGAAGAAAGGGGTAATTAAGGTATTGTTGATTTTTTACTGCTTTATCCACAAGAGCTGGTTGAGACTTAGCGCTTTTATTTCCGATCCGGACCCAGCGATGAAATTATACCGGATATCATAGCCGTCCCTCCCTTTCGCGATGAGAGAATTATTCCCCGAAAACGTAAGCGGCTCGGCAGGCATCAGGTCGTTCAGGTAAGTGGAATACAGCTCGCCGTCTTTCAAATAGATTTCCAAGCTGTCCAACTCACCTTCCAGCGTATATGTCCCGATGCACCTCACAGGCTCGGTGATGGGCTTCGGAGTGTAAAGCGGAATAATCAGATTTGCAATGTAATCGTTTATCCGGTCAAACGGAAAATCAGTGGTATTGGCGAGCACGGCCCATCCAATGCGGAGCTCAGGGTGTAGTACAATCTCGCTGCGGGCCCCCAGCATGGAACCCTCGTGCATGATGAACGGGTAATTGCGTAACCAGCCAATCCCTAGCTGCTGCATCATCCGCCGACTCTTGCCAAGGAGGGTTGGATTGTTGCCGCTGAATTGTGCACTGATGAATTTTGCCAAGTCCCTTGCCGTAGAATACATTCCGGCCGCCGGAACGACAGACTCCGGGTAGTAGTCAGGCGTCCTGATGAATTCTGCGGAATCGCCCCGGTAGAAGTAGCCCTTGGCGATCGAGTTCTCCTCCGTGCTGACTGTACCGAAGCCGGTATTGGTAAGTTTCAGGGGAGCGCATATCTCAGATAGCACATACTCCTCATAACCCCGCTTAGCCGCCCTTTTCAGGGCGAGGCCGAGCAAACCATATCCCAGGTTGGAATAATGGCGGGTATGGGCTCCTAAAAACTCGTAGTCGGGATATTGTCTGTCAATAAACCTGAGTGATTTGATAAAGTCATGTTCAGTCGCAGAGCGGATAGGCCCCTGATTTTTTTTGGTCAGCAGCCATCTGTCGACCTGCCGGACAAAACCGATGTCTGCCGGCGAATTGCGCGGAAGCCCTGAATTGTGGGTCACCAGTTCAAGAAAGGTGGCATCACCATGATATTCAGGCACATACCCTGCAATAGGGTCATTCCCGTTTATAATGCCTCGTTCCCAAAGCTGCATGAACATTGTCGCGGTGAACATTTTTGTGATGGACTGGATCTGGTACCTGGAATCCATGGTTGCCGGAATCTTGTTCTGCAGATCCGTGAATCCCCCCGCGTCACTGAAAATGATCTCGTCCCCGTGGACAATGACCACCACGATGCTCGGCGAATGATATCGTTCCCGGAATCCCTTGGTCCCCAACTCCAGTTGCGTCCGGACGGAGTCGTTGAGCTGCTGTGCCGAAATGTCGTACGCGGACAGTGAAAAAACGACAATCGCAGATAAATATAGCCCGATCTTCATATCTAAATGGTTTTCGCAAAGTTAGAACAGTACTGTCGCTTCACCGCACATTGCACGGTGACATTTTTACGCCAAAAATGCGACACCGCGTTCCGCCAGCGATTCAGAGGATATCGGGCATAGACACGAGCAGCTTTTTTGCTTTGTTGATCCGGTTTGCCGTGTTCAGGGTAGTCAGCACCAGTAAGACGACCATGAACAGGTAGCCCCACACAAACAATGGAACTTCCAACAAATCAGCCGCAGTCATAGTGAAATGTTGAATAACAGGAATGAGCACTATTAAAATCAGCGTGAAAACCGACCAAAGAATCTGTAAACTGATGATCTTCAACGCCGCCGCTTTGTCGCGATCATCCGACAGCGACTTTTTGAACACGAAATAAAAAATCGCGGGCACTACCAGATTCAAAAAAGGAAAACACAGTACGGAAAGCGCGCTGAAATTAACATATTTCAGGCTTTTATCATAGCCTTTCCAAACGTTTCCGGTGTCTCCGGCGCTTTCGGAAATCTGGTCTGGACTTTCTTTCCTGGGCTCTTCCGGATGCGTGATCAGGCTTTCCGGTTCGACCCCCAAGGACTTGCACAATGCTCTAATGACATATGGACTACCCGTTGACGATCCGCTTTCTATCCGCTGGATTGTCCTGAGAGAAATTCCCGATCGTTCCGCCAGATCAGCCTGGGATAAGCGCAGATGCAGCCGATGCTCCTTTAATGTTCTTTTCAAACTGATGATTGCCCTGAAAAACAGTCAAATATATCACTTTCCGATCTGAAATTTATTTTATACTTTTATCTTACAACAACACCAATTATATCATGAAAATCATCAAAGGAATTCTGCTGGGCATCCTCGGTTTGGTTGTCCTTGCGTTGGTACTCGCCCTATTTGCCCCTAAACGATTCGAAGGCGAGGGTGACGTGGTGATCAATCGGCCCAAACAAGAGGTCTTTGACTACGTCAAGTACCTGAAAAACCAAGAGCATTATGGCGTATGGCATAAGATGGATCCGGCTGCCAAGTATACTTATTCCGGCACGGACGGCTCTGTAGGAGCCACCGTTGAATGGGACGGTGACAAGGTCGGACAGGGCAGACAGGTTATCACCGGCATTGCAGAGGGCCAGCGCATTGAATCGGACCTGTACTTCATGGGATCTGACAAGCCCGCCAGAGCGTTGCTTACGGTTGAAGAGGAAGGCGGTCCTAATGCTACGGAAGTCGAGTGGAAGATTACCGGCGAGACGCCTTATCCTTTCAATCTTGTGAACTGGTTCATGGATATGGACAAGGATTTTGAAGAAGGGCTGAGAAACCTTAAAAAGGTCTTGGAGTCCTCCCCTGCAGGCTAAGGGGCTATACCGCCCCCTCGCGGGTGAACACGCGGCGCACGATCAGCAGTCCGCCCAGCATGCATATGGCACCGATCAGAAAATGTACGCCCGGAAAATAAAAAGGCGCCCCATCGGTCGTAAAATACGAAAACGAGCTGTTCATGATAAGCGGCCCTACGATGGTCGTCAAACTCATCAAACTGGTCAGCGCGCCCTGCAACTCTCCTTGCTGACCGCTTGGCACGCGACCTGCTATGGCAGATTGCAGGGATGGTCCTGCGATGCCACCGAGGCAATAGGGTACCAGGAACGCAAACATCATCCAGCTTTCAGTGGCAAACGCAAAGAGCAGCAGGCCTATCGTGTACAGGAAAAGCCCGATGTATATGCTCTTGGTATTTCCGATCTTTGGAATGATAACCCGCGTAAGTCCCGCCTGCACCACTCCCGTCAGCACACCGACGATAGCCAAAGATATCCCGATCATCTGTTCACTCCACCCGAAACGGTAGATCGTAAAGAAATTCCAGCTGCTGTGCACCGCCTGTGCCCCCAGATAGATCAGAAAAAAGCTAACGGCAAGATTGCCGATTTTCGGGTATTTCACCAGGAAGCGAAAGGATCCCAGGGGGTTCGCCCGTTTCCAATCAAACGGGCGGCGGCTTGCTTTATCCAGGGACTCGGGAAGCATGAAAAACCCAAACAGGCAATTAAGCAAGCAAAGGACAGCCGCCATGTAAAAAGGAGCCCTCAGTCCCCACCCCGCCAGCAGTCCGCCCAGCGCCGGCCCAAGCACAAACCCAAGGCCGAATGCCGCGCCGATCAAGCCGAAGTTCTTTGCCCGAGCCGTCTCATCGGCACTGATATCAGCGATATATGAAGACGCCGTAGTAAAGCTCGCACCGGTGATGCCGGCGATGACCCGTCCAACAAACAGCCAACCATAAGACGGTGCCCACGCCAGTATCAGATAGTCAACACCAAACCCCAGAAGTGAAATCAATAAAACAGGCCTACGTCCATAGCGGTCACTCAGGTTTCCAACCACCGGCGAAAACATGAACTGCGTCACGGCAAAAACGGAAAGCAAGAAAGCACCATAAGTGCTGGCCACATTGACCGGTATCCCCTTCAACTGGGCTATCAGGTCAGCCATAACGGGAATGATAAGCCCCCACCCCATGACATCGATCAACAGTGTAAAGAAGATAAACCCCATGGCCGCTCGGCCCCGCTTGGTTGCTGGCATATTCCGGTTTTGAAAAAATCGGCCAATATTACGGATTATTTCCCTCAAAAAAATCATTTGCATGAATATAAAAAAAGACTATTTTTGTCCCACCCGGGAAATTAGCTCAGTTGGTTCAGAGCACTACCTCGACAAGGTAGGGGTCACAGGTTCGAGCCCTGTATTTCCCACCACTTTCTTCCTTCCATTTTGAGCGCTGCTTATTTTTTCTTATTATTGATGCAACGGTCATGCCGAACGGATGAATATGCAGCTACGGTCAGACAAAAGGTTTTCGTTCTATTCCCTGAACGAATACGCACTTACCATCGAGTTCGGTCAAACAATAAACCAGGACATTCTCGGGCAGATCATACGGTTCAATACCATCCTGCACCGGAACCCTTTTGACGGCTTCCATACGGCAGTACCTGCATACACCACCCTGAGCGTATTCTTTGATCCCTTACAGGTCATCCGGTCTTCACAATTACGGGGCATCAATTGCTATGAACGGATAACGGGCTATCTGACGGCATTAGGCGAGCAATGGGATCGCGACATAATCCCTCCGACTGAGCCCATCACCATTCCGGTGTGCTATGGTGGCGCATTTGGACCCGACCTGGAAACCGTTGCGGGTCTGCATGGTCTCACTGCCGGGGAAGTGATCCGCCTCCACAGCACAGCCATTTACCATGTACATATGATCGGGTTCATACCCGGTTTTGCGTATCTCGGCGGGATGCCGGAGCAGCTTGCCACACCACGCCGGACCAACCCGCGCACGGCCGTGCCAGCCGGTTCAATTGGCATAGCCGGGCAACAGACCGGCATCTACCCGCTCGAGAGCCCCGGCGGTTGGCAGATCATCGGCCGGACGCCGTTTCATCTGTTCGATATTGATCGGAAACAACCCGCGCTCTTGAAGGCGGGAGACCAGGTCATATTTAAGGCAGTGGAGATATGCAGATAACCATCAGCAAATCTGGGATAATGACCACCGTACAGGATATGGGGCGCTGGCAATACCTGTCGCATGGGGTCCCTCCCTCGGGCGTCATGGATTCACTGTCGGCAAGGATCGCCAACCTGGCGCTTGGCAATCCGGCAGACGCGGCGGTGATAGAATTTACCTACGGAAATGCCGGATTCCGGTCCGCTACCGATTCGTTGATTGCCTTTGCCGGCGACGGTGCGTTCCTTCATGCCGGGCGGCTCGCCCTTCCTTCCGAACGCCCTATTTACTTGCCTGCCGGCACGGCAGTCCGTCTATTCAACAACCCTAATGGCGCCCGCACTTATCTGGCTATCGCCGGTGGATGGGACGTGCCATCAGTGCTCGGCAGCAAAAGTACCTATACATTGGCGGCCTTCGGCGGCTACAATGGTCGTCCTCTGCAGACGGGTGACCTGCTGCGCGCACAGGACAGGTGCTCACCCACTACGGCGGGATTGCGCAACCGCTTGCATGGAGCGGAAATCAGATACCCTAAGTGGAGTATTGCCCGCGATTTACTCTTACCGGCTGACCGGAAAACCATACGAGTCGTACCTGCACATGAATTCACCTGGTTTGAGGGGCAATCAGTGGTCAGTTTCCTTTCCGAACCCTACACGATAAGCGCCCAAAGTAACCGGATGGGATACCGTATTGACGGACCCGCCATCCGCAAGCTGGTTACACGCGAACTCTTGTCTACCGCAGTCACTCCCGGAACCATCCAGGTGACGGGCGACGGGCAGCTCATTCTGCTGATGGCCGACTGCCAGACAACGGGCGGCTACCCGCGCATCGCGCAGGTGGCAACGGTCGATATGCCCCTGTGCGGCCAACTGAAGCCGGGCGACTCCGTATCCTTCCAGGAAATAAGCCGGACGGATGCCGAAAAGCTCCATATTCACCAAGAACGCCAAATCAGTAAACTGACCGCCGCCGTTATGATGAATATTGAAGAACGATTTTTAAAATGACACACATTGACTTGAATTGCGATATGGGCGAAACACCGGGCAACCAAGCCGGTTCACCGGACGGACCGCTGCTTGAGTATGTATCATCTGCCAATATTGCCTGCGGCTTCCATGCAGGTGACCCTCGGCGCATGCTGCTGACCGTACAAGCGGCCGCCCGGAAAGGTGTCGCCATAGGCGCCCACCCCGGTTTGCCTGATACCAAAGGGTTCGGCCGCCGGGAACGGCCAATTACTCCTGCGGAAGTTTATGAGATCACCCTCTATCAGACCGGTGCCTTGGAAGCTTTTGTCCGCGCCGCAGGGACCAGCCTCCATCATGTCAAACCCCACGGCGCCCTGTATAATATGGCTGCCCGCGACGCAGCTTTAGCCGAAGCCCTCGTCAGTGCCATATATGACTTTGATCACAGTCTGGTGATCTATGCGCTGGCCGGCAGTGAAATGGTCAAAGCCGCCCGGGCCAAAGGGCTCCGTGTCGCTGCCGAAGGCTTCATTGACCGCACCTACCGCAGCGACGGGACGCTCACGCCAAGAAATCAGACAGGCGCAGTCATCGAAGACATTCCGCAAGCCGTTATGCAGGCACGCTCGCTGGCGGGCAGGGTGGACACCCTCTGCCTGCACGGTGACGGTACGCTGGCCCTCCCCATGATCCGTGCCGTGCGCGATGCATTGGTCCAGGATGGCATACTCATTAACGCTCCGTATTGCATATAAAAGCAATTTATCTAAGTTTGCATAACATGGCAGTACCGATGGAAAAGAAATCCACACTCCGGCTTTTCCTGCCGGCAATCATCAGCGTAACACTGCTGCTGATGGGCCTGGCTTTTGACGGCGGATGGATTCCTCGCCCCACACTATTCCAGGGTGGGGCGCGCTTTGCGTGGTACGCCGTTGCATACATCCCCGTGGGCGTGCCGGTTATCCGGGACATGTTCCGGGCCTTCGCCAAAAATGCGGTTTTCTCGGAATTCACCCTCATGACCATTGCCACCGTCGGTGCATTCCTGATTGGCGAATACCCCGAAGCCGTTTCGGTCATGCTTTTTTACACTGTAGGTGAAAACCTCCAGGGCATGGCCGTACGCCGCGCCAAAGGCAATATCCGCGCGCTGCTCGACCAACGCCCGGACGAAGTGACCGTGGTGGGTAAGGACGGTCCGCAGAACATCAAAGCCGCCCAGGCCGCCATCGGCCAAACGATCCAACTCAGGCCGGGAGAAAAGCTTGCGCTGGATGGCACGCTGCTTTCCGACAGCGCTTCTTTCAATACCGCCGCCCTGACCGGCGAAAGTCAGCCGGACACAAAACGGACGGGCGACACTGTTCTGGCCGGCATGATCAACCTTAATACCACCGCCCGCGTACGCGTCACCACGCCTTATGCTGACAGCAAACTGAGCCGGATCATAGCCCTGGTACAGGACGCCACTGCCCAGAAAGCGCCCACTGAACTTTTTATACGCCGCTTTGCCAGGGTTTACACCCCCATTGTAGTGTTATTGGCCTTGCTTATTACGCTGGTGCCAGCCGCATTCGTGACCCACTATGTATTTACCGATTGGTTATACCGCGCCCTCGTCTTTCTTGTCATCTCCTGCCCCTGCGCCCTGGTTGTCTCCATCCCCCTGGGGTATTTCGGCGGCATTGGAGCCGCCAGCAGACATGGAATACTGATCAAAGGCGGCAATTTCCTGGACCTGTTGGCCAAGATCAACGAAGTGGTACTGGACAAGACAGGCACGCTGACCAAGGGGGTATTCAATGTGCAGGAAGTCAATATTGGCCCCGGTTTCGACAAGGAGGCAATCCTGCGGATGGTCAATGCGCTGGAAAAGAACAGCACCCATCCTGTTGCCACGGCCATTCACCGCTACCTCGGACAGGACAAGGACCTGCTGCCGGCACTTAACCAGGTTGAAGAAATTGCCGGACACGGCTTACGTGGTCTGGTTGATGGCAAGGAAGTGTTAGTCGGAAACCTGAAGCTGCTTGACCGGTTCGGGATCCGTTACGATGACGCACCCGCGCAATCTCCCTATACGATCGTGGCCGTCGCTTACGATAGGCGTTTTGCCGGTTATCTGACCATAGCCGACGAAGTCAAACCCGATGCAGCCGACGCGGTGCATCAGCTCAAATCCCTCGGCATCAAACCTACAATGCTGAGCGGGGACCGAAAGGCGGTCGTCCGGGCCGTGGCGGGCACATTGGGCATTCAGGACGCACATGGAGAGCTGTTGCCGGAAGATAAGGCGGATTATATAATGCAAATGAAATCAGCGGGCACCCGGTTGGCCTTCGTTGGGGACGGTATCAACGACGCGCCCGTCATCGCCTTGAGTGATGTAGGCATCGCTATGGGCGGGCTGGGCAGCGACGCTACAGTCGAGTCCGCAGACGTAGTCATCCAGGATGACCGCCCCGGCAAGATCCCCACGGCCGTACGCATCGGCCGGGCGACACGCCGCATTGTCTGGCAGAACATCACCATGGCCTTTGCCGTAAAAGCCATCGTCCTTATTTTGGGCGCAGGTGGGCTGGCTTCCATGTGGGAGGCCGTCTTCGCAGACGTAGGCGTTGCCCTGCTCGCCATCGGCAATGCCATCCGCATCCAGCGGATCCGGTTCTGACCAGTGCGCCCGTCACTCCGAATAGAAATCAATCAGCGAAGCCACATACACCGTGCGCCAACCATCAGCGATGTCGTCAAAGTCAGCGTCCGGAATATTGCTTTGCCTGACCTCCATGGAGGTACCCTGTTTATGCGGGTGCAACTTGATGGTCACCACCGACGGTTCCTCCTGCTCACCGAAATACCATTCCTGCTCAATTTTCCTCCCAGGCTCAAATGACAGGTTCCGGCCCACGATAGAACCGCCCCAAAGGGAAAACTCCGTGCCCGGCACGGCCGCCATAGTGGCCTCCTCCCCTGTCCACAGCCGGATAGTCTCCTCTTTGATCAGTGCCATAAATACCAGCTCCGGCTCAGCCGGTATAATAAAATACGCTTTATAATCCTTCATATCGTTCCTTATGGGACAAAGGTACCTTTTTGTGTACTTTTGCAAGACAACAATCATCATATGGAATTAAAAGGAAAAAATGCAATCATCACCGGCGGCGGCCGCGGCCTTGGAAAAGCCGTGGCAATTGCCCTTGCCAACGAAGGCGTCAATATCGGAATCACCGGGCGGAATGAAGCCAATCTGCAGGCAACAGTCCAAGAGCTCAGCAAATCAGGCATCAAAGCGCACTACGCCGCATTCCCCGTGGATCAGTCAGCAGCAGTAGAAAAAGGCATCGCTCAGCTTGCAGAGCAACTGGGCGGTGTGGACATCCTGGTCAATAACGCCGGCATAGCAAAATTCGGCTCCGTTGAAGACATGCCAGTGCAGGAATGGGAACAAATGATCCAGACCAACCTGTTCGGCGTATACTACACAGCCAAGGCCGTTATACCCTTTCTGAAACAGCGAGGAGAAGGCGACGTCGTCAACATTGCCTCAACAGCCGGCTTAAAAGGAGCTCCCAACATGTCCGCCTACGCCGCATCCAAAGCAGCGGTGATCGCCTTCTCGCAGTCCCTGATGGCCGAACTGCGTAAAAGTAACATCCGGGTATTCACCCTCACCCCAAGCACCATTGCCACAGACATGAGTATACAAGGCGGGCTGACAGACGGAAACCCTGAAAAAGTACTCCAGCCCGAAGACTTTGCCGAATGGGTCAGGGACATGCTGAAAATGAACCGGCGGGCGCTGGTCGCCAACGGCTCCATTTTCTCGACAAACCCCTAACACCAGCAACCCGCGGGCATGCAAATTGATATTTGAAATACTAAAATAAACCCTTACTTTTGCATCCCGCCCGGAGAGGTGTCAGAGTGGTCGAATGAGCACGCCTGGAAAGTGTGTATCCCGTGAAACGGGATCGAGGGTTCGAATCCCTCCCTCTCCGCCAAGCAAAAAGAAGCCCGGCTAAAAGCCGGGTTTTTTGATTTTGAAGCATTGCGAAGCGCAGCTTCAGCAAAAGCGAAAAAATCAAAAAAAGAATGAGCGAAGCGAATGGCTTTTTTTTGCTTGAATACCCCCTTCCAAGGAAGGCTGCGGCCAATGCGTGCGGGGCTGAGCGACGCAGCCAATCCCTCCAAGGAAGGCTGCGGCCAACGATCGCCTTATAGCGTATTACGCACTTGAATTCTCGAAATAAGCAACACACCGAACGCACCCGCCGGTACGTTACATCCCGGAAACCAAAACCATAGCGCAGCCTTACCACAACTCTACTGCAGACTTACCCCAGGTGTACCTATTCTTTACCTCAGGGGTAAGCAAATGGTATAAAAATGGTAAGGAAAAGGTAAGGAAAAGGTAAGCCAGGGGTAAGGAAATGGTAAAGAATTGGTAACCAAATGGTATAAAAATGGTAAGCGCGAGGTAACAAAACTAGGCCGCCATGCGGTGACACGCTTCCGCACACCGCTCACACGCATCGGCGCAGGCCTGGCAGTGGTCAGCATCGTGCTTTCTGCACTCGGCCGCGCAGTCTTCGCATATCTGCGCACACAGTCTGCACATTTCATGAACGTAGCCTTCATGCCCCACATAGCTTGACTTTGCCATAAAAGAGGCTGCAACCCGGCAGGCTTCCGCGCAGAACCGATCAAGATGAATGCATGTGGCCATTTGTTGCACATGCGCTTCCCTCAGGCATGACGTTGCACAATGATCGCACGCATCTGCGCATTGATAACAAGCCGCGATGCACGCTTTGAATTTATCCTGTACAGCATCCATAACTTCCGATTTTCCTCAACAACTTTTTTAAACAACAACCGGGACCGCGGATTGTTTCCATCGTGAAGGTGTTACTTCTCCAATTCGGTTATTCTTTTCTGCACATAGTCCCTGTACACACGTTCATCTTCCGACAGCTGTTGCTTCAGGTACAGCCGGTAATACCGGAGGGCGCTGCGCGGATTGGTAAGTTTCCGATCATAGAGCACGGCGAGGCTGTAATAATGGATCGGAATCGTTTCAAACTGAAAGCTTTTTAGGTAGCTTGCGGCTGCCGCTGAAGGCTGGTTCACCAAGTCATGCAGATCGGCCTTGCGTCCATAGTAAAAAGCGGTGTTCGGCGAGATGGCCAGCTCCAGCACCTTATCCATATAACGCAGGGCCTCATCGTAGCGTTTCAGCGCTTTGCATGCCATCGCCAAATAATAGTAGTTGATCTCGGTCAGGTCATCTGATACGCTGAGAAACGTTTCGCGGCTTGCGGCATAATCCTCCAGATGGAAATATGCTGTCGCCAGTAACGTGCGCGTCTGCGCGCCCTCCTCCCCCAGCGCAAGCAACTGCTCACATAACTGTACGACGTGTTGGTGATTTTTAAGTTTTTCGGCGACCTGCGCGTGACTGAGAAGCAATATCGCATTCCCGGGGTCACTTTGCAGCGCGATGTCGAGCACACTGTCCGCCTTATGATAACGTTCGGTATCCATGCACATCCTTGCAAAAGAAAATGCGATGTCGCTGTTAGCCGGTTCCAGGAAATTCGCCCGCTCCAGACAGTAATACGCCGAATCGGACATCCCCCTCTGCGAAAACAGCCGCGACAGCGCTTGGTAAGCTCTGGCGTGAGTGGTATCCACGGAAATGACCTGCCGGTAATAGTCAATGGCTTGCAGGGAAACGCCCCGTTGAGCATTGATCGCCCCCAGGCTCATCAGGGTGGAGACCGACTTATCGTCCAGCTTCAACAGCCGGAGGTAATAGTACTCCGCCCTGCTAAGGTCGCCGGCCATCCGGTAGCAGTAGCCGAGCCTGGACAATACGGCGGTATTCGTGGTTGTGTCCGGATAAAACTCATGGAGATATACTGCCGCTTCCCGGTACTGCTGGTTCTCGAACAGCGTGAGCAAACGATGACCATCTGGTTCCTGTGCACAAGCCGGCACAACCAATCCTGCCGCCCATATCAGAATTGCAAAAACTATACGATTCATGGCACCCGATTTTGAAAACTAAAGATTTCGCAATATAACTAATTAATTAGTTGATTGCAAACCTTTTTTTGTTTTCCTTGTTTTTGTCAGGGAGTGGTTTACCACGCGCAAAAAATGTAATCGAAAAAATGAGGAGACTATTATGGATAAGTTGAAGAAATTTGAGCTGATGGAGAAAATTGTCAGGGAACTTGAAGACCTGAAGCGAAGTCAACAGGCTGTGTTGGAGAAAATTGGAAAAATTGAGGTGGATAATATAGAATTGGGGGACAACCGCCTGGAAAATGTACTTCCTGACATTTACCAACGCACAGCGGAAAACGCTGACGCCATAACGGAGCTGCTGGATGCCTTTGCGGCAACGGCTGAAGAATTCAGGGCCAATAATAACGTTGACCAGCTGCGTCAGCAGCAGGCAGGCGGATAAACGTATATTTTGGAAAGTAAAAAGGTCCTGACTCAGTGGAATCAGGACCCTTTAAGTTTATAATTAGTTGGTTTACGCAATAAAAATATGGAAAATTTCGACAGCCAAGCAAATTATTTATTCAAAAAAGTCAAAAGTTTTCTACAAAATTAATTAACGACCTGTCAACCAGTAAATTAAATTTCATTAGTCTTCCTATCGTGCTCTGAAAAAAACCTGTTGAAATACTGCAGATGGAAAGAAATGGTTCGTTTCCAATATTCCCAGTTATGTCCTCCCGGACCCGTAATGTAAGTATGCGGTATATTGCGACTGAGCAACTTCCGGTGCAGTTCTTCGTTCACCTGAAAGAAAAAGTCATCGGTCCCGCAGTCAATGATCAGTGATAAGGCGTTTGGTGTAAGGAGATGCAGCATGTTAATAACGGTATGCTTCTCCCACCGTTCGGGATAGCTAGAATAGGCGCCCAAACGCTTTGCCATATCCCAGCTAAGCGGAAATGGGCGGATATCAACCCCTCCTGCCGTGCTTCCAGCGGCGCCGAAACGATCCAAATGGCGCATGGCGAGGTAGAGCGCGCCATGGCCACCCATGCTCAGTCCGGAGATTGCGCGCCCGCGACGGTCAGCGATGGTATGATAATGCCGGTCCACCCACTTGACCAATTCAAGGGCAACAAAGGTCTCATATCGGAACGCGCTGTCGACAGGGCTGTCCCAATACCAGCTTCCGTAACCTCCGTCCGGGCAGACAATCATGAGACCGTATAAGTCAGCGGACCTTTTGATATCCGGGGCTTTGTTCACCCAGTCCGCGTAATTCCCGCTATACCCATGCAGAAGGTAGACGACCGGTAACGAACCAAGTTCCGCATAGTTATCCGGCTTAATAATCACTGTCTTAATTTCTTTTTTCATTGCGGCACTTGGTACGGAGACGGTGTCAACCGTTGCCGCATGGGCAACGATTCCTAACATCAAGAAGGTACTGGAAAGGTATAGTTTCATTGCAATATTATTCCGTTAAGCGTTTATAAAAATACAGTCTGGACGTTAAGCCCAGCGGAGACTCGCTGAGGGTATAGTAACCACTTCCGTCCCGCGCAAAGGCAATGGCTTCTCCCTGCGGCTCAGGCACATAAGGTAACCGAACTGCCGGTCGCTGTAGAGCGGTCGCGACGGTTTCGCCCGGCCGCCGTTTCCAATAATATACATCAAGGAGATTTTTGACCAGGATTTCGCTTCCGTCCGGACTGATATCTGCACCTGTAATGAATGTGTGGGGAAGCTTCCCAACACATTTTAGTGTCAACGTATCACCTGTATATCTTTCCGGAAGCTTCGCCCGGTAAATGCCCGCTTCCAGTTCCCGTTTGCTGATTATATAGATTGCACTGTCCACCGGATCGAAAATCAGAGACTCCGCATCACGCGGCCCGTCTTCATAAGTAAATATGAAATGCTTGATACCTCCTTTCGGAATCGTGTCAATCGTTGTCGCCTCCCCGTCTACCAAAGGTTCTTCAAAGAGATGGACAGTCACATAAGGGTATTGCTTGCGGTTATCTCCGATATCACCGACCAAAAGGTAGTTCCTCCCCCCCTGCTCCATCATAGCAATGTCTTCCCAGTCCCGCGCCTTGACCCCTTCAAGGTAAAAAGTCGCACGGTGTCTCGCCGAATCGTCAATCAGGAATATCCGCGCTTTATCACCGCTGTCGTTATGCGTCCAAAACCACCGGGGATTAACGGCTGACGCCACCAATCCGGACGCTTCATGGATGGCAGTATGGGACAGTGTGCCCGTCGGTTTGCCCGGCGCAAATATTCTTTGTGGTTCCTGCTGATTCGCGCAAAACAGCGCTATAAGCATGATCGGCAGGATCATCACGGACTCCCTTTTCAACCTCATGCTGCCAAAATACAAATTCCTGCATAAACATTTTATCTATCTTTGTGCCGTAGTGCGTGACATCGAAACTTTTTTACACATGAATGTACATCAATTTTATGACGAGGGACTTGCCCATGCCGCTTACGCGATCACGAGCGGAGGCACAATAGCCCTGATAGATCCCGGCCGTGATCCGCGTCCCTATCTGGACTTCGCTGACAAACATGGTGCAAGGATCGCTGTCATCATAGAAACCCACCCCCATGCTGATTTTGTCAGTTCACACGCTGAACTGCATCGGCTGACCGGTGCTGTGATATACACTAGCCGACTGACGGGTGCGGAATATCCTCACCGGACATTTGACGACGGGGATCTGATTCCGTTGGGTGACGTACAATTGAAAGCGCTGGGCACCCCCGGCCACTCGCCGGATAGTATCTCTGTATTGCTTATGGATGAGCGCAATGAACCCTATGCGGTGTTCACCGGGGACACCCTGTTCGTTGGTGATGTGGGGCGTCCTGACCTTCGGGAAAATGTAGGAAACGTCACTGCGAAAGCCGAGGCCCTCGCCAGGCAGCTTTATCATTCACTCAGGGGGAAACTGATGGTCCTCCCTGGTCATGTGCTGGTATATCCGGCACACGGACCGGGTTCGCTCTGCGGCAAAAACATGGGCAGTGATTTGTTCAGTACCATTGAGCGGGAGGCTGCGGGAAACTATGCGTTACAGGCGCTGAGCGAAGACCGTTTTGTTAATTTGCTACTGGATCAACAGCCCTTTGTCCCCGCCTATTTCGAATATGCCGTAACACTTAACAAGCGCGGTGCAGACGACCTGGAAGCGAGTATAGCAGCAATTCCGATGCTTGGAGATCCGCTTGACCGGCTGGCCGGTATACCGGTGATTGACACACGGCCACAGGAACAATTCAAGGCCGGCCATCTGCCCGGGGCCCTTAATATACCGGACGGTTTACGCTTTGAGACCTGGCTTGGCACCATTATCCATCCGCGCGAGCCCTTCTACTTGATGGCCGAAACCGAGGCCCAGCTTGAACTGGTGATCCGCAAAGCGGCCAAGATCGGTTACGAGCAACAGGTCAAAGCCAAGGCGGTCATACAAGGAGGGCCTACAGCGTCTCCCCTGTTTGATATGACGCGTTTCGTGGACGATATGGATGGCTACACCATCGTAGACATCCGGAACCGCGGGGAAGCTGCAGCCAACCCTATTTTTGACAAGGCGCTTAATATCCCCTTACCGGAATTGCGCGCAAATGTCAGCCGGATTCCTTCCGGAAAACCGATCGCCGTACATTGCGCCGGCGGATATCGTTCAGCGATTGGATCAAGTTTACTCGCCGCTGCGCTGCCTGAGGCGGACGTGCTGGACATCAGTAACCGTATTCTAGATTTTACACCGGCAAGCTGATGTGGGGATTTTTGACCTGGATGGGTCTGGCAATAGGCGGCATGCAGCAGGATTCCACGATCAATCCGGAGTTCGCCGCCCGCTTGAACAGCATTTACCGGCACAGCGTGCCCAGTATCACCGTAGGGCACCTGAAACGCCTGATGATACAGAAGCGCGTGGTGTTACTGGACGCACGGGAAGAAGACGAGTTCAGAACAAGCCATCTCAGGCATGCCAGGCATGTGGGCTACATTTGGTTTGATATGCGAAAGGTGTATGATGTTTCCAAAACGGACACCATCGTGGTCTATTGCGCCATAGGCAACCGCAGCGAACGGATCGGAGAAAAGCTCCAGAAAGCCGGTTACCGGCATGTTTATTATCTCTTCGGCGGAATTTATGAGTGGGTCAACCGGCGGAATCCGGTATACAACAGCAATAAAATACAAACCACCGAGGTCCATGTCTATGAGAAGAATTGGTCCCGGTGGCTTGAAAATGGTTCGCCCGTATATTGATTGAAGGCCCTACCCTTAAACCAGTTCGTGTTCTTTGGCTGCAAGATAGCGTTCGGCTTCCAGGGCGGCCATACAACCGGTTCCTGCCGCAGTTACAGCTTGCCTGTAAACATGATCCTGAACATCTCCGCAGGCAAATACCCCGTCAATATTTGTACGTGTACTGTCCGGTTTGGTGATCAGGTAGCCGTTGGTATCCATGTCCAGTATGCCCTGGAAAAGCTCGGTATTCGGTTTATGGCCGATAGCCACGAAAAATCCCGTTACCGGCAGCACCTTTTCCTCCAGTGTCTCATTGTTATAAACCAACACACCGGTTACATTTTGCCCGTCACCGATGATCTCCTTGGTTTCCGTGTTATAATGAATCTCTATATTGGCGGTGTTCAACACGCGGTGCTGCATGGCTTTGGACGCACGGAATTCATCTCTGCGGACGAGCATGTGCACTTTCCTGCAAAGTTTGGCAAGATAGGTCGCCTCCTCGGCCGCGGTATCCCCCGCACCTACGATTGCCACATCCTGTCCCTTGAAAAAGAATCCATCGCATACGGCGCAGGCCGATACGCCAAAGCCGTTGTATTTCTGTTCACTTTCCAAGCCGAGCCATTTGGCTGTAGCTCCTGTAGCGATGATCACGGAATCGGCCGTCACGGTCTTTTCTCCATCGACCACCACCTTATGCACATCGCCTGAAAAATCAACAGATGTAATGTAACCAAAACGTATATCGGTGCCGAAGCGCTCAGCTTGCTTGCGGAAATCTTCCATCATCTGCGGTCCTTGCACGCCATCCGGATAGCCGGGAAAATTTTCCACTTCAGTGGTTTGCGTAAGTTGGCCTCCAGGCACGATGCCTGTATACATAACCGGCTTCAGGTCCGCCCGTGCCGCGTAGATGGCAGCGGTATATCCTGCCGGACCTGAACCGATGATCAGGCATTTTACATGTTCGGTTTGTTGTGACATAGCAGTTTTTTAATAGGCAAAGGTACCGTTTTACCCGTTCGTATTCAAGAGCAGTTTGTCAATCAGCAGTCAATAATCAGCGGATCATTTACCGAATTTGTCACGCAAGCTTTTCAGCATATCTTCTGTTATCGGCCCTGATTTGGGCTTCTGTCGTGGCTGGTGGTGGTCGCGGCGCTGCTTATGATCATGACGTTGCTGATGCTCGGGGCGCTGCTGATGCTCGGGGCGCTGCTGATGCTCGGGGTGCCGCGGCTGGTCCGTATTGCGCTGACCGGGACGCTCCTGTGTGTCACCAGCTACCGCCTTTGCAGCGCGGTCGGCCTTTTGCTTGGCACGGAAACGCTGCCATACCCGATCCAGGCATTTTTTGGTGTATAAGGGGAAGTCGCCCTGCATCATCCAGGCGTAGTAGCTCGGTTCCATGGCAAATACCTCCTCTACCGCCTTTCCTTTATGCTTTCCGAAATTAAAAATCTCTTCTCCCTGCTCATTGAAAACCATCCTGCCTGCAAAATCAACGGGACGGCTCAAATTGGTGAACCGGTGAAGCGCCTCCACGTCGTTCACCACAGGGATTGACCTATTACCGGACTTGTCTTCCCACTCGACATCCCGGTAACGATCCAATTGCGATTTCAATACCTCATACGTGGCCCGCACATCGTCTTCGGCACTGTGCGCATTATCCAGGTTCTTTCCACAATAGAAGGCATAAGCGGCCTTTAGCGTACGCTGTTCCATCTGATGGAATATGTTCTGCACATCCACGAAATGCCGGTCGTCAAGAGAGAATTCGACTCCAGCGCGGATAAACTCTTCCATCAGCATGGGGATATCAAACTTATTGGAGTTATAGCCCGCAAGGTCAGCATCGCCTATGAAATCGGCGAGCTCCTGGGCTACTTCTTTGAATGTCGGTGCTCCCTCAATATCCTTGTCGTAAATACCGTGGAAAATGGATGATTCCAATGGAATGGGTATTTGAGGATTAATCTTCAGGGTTTTGACCGTTTCATTTCCGTCTGGGGAAACCTTAAGGATCGAAATCTCCACAATGCGGTCCGTGGACAGGTTTACACCGGTGGTTTCCAGATCGAAAAAAGCCAACGGTCGTTTCAATTTGAGATTCATGCTTTTAAATAAAAAATATCGCTGAATGTATGAGGTGCAGTTATATTAGTTGATTCAACCGAATAAAAGGATTCCCAGCAGGACACCGATCACCATCACGGCATACAGCAGTATTTCGTTACCGGCAAAGCGCTTATACTTGGTCCAAAAGCCAAAATCATCCTCTTCCCGTTGCTTGGTTTTCATCTCCGGGCAAAGGTACAGATTTATTTTTTAACCGCGGCGGCGCAGGTCACAATTCGTACGCCATATGTTCACAGGAAATCCCGGCCGCTTCAAGCAGTCCCTGGACGGACTCAGCCTTCAAATTTATACAGACCAGGCGGAGGACCCGGTCAACATCTTCTAAATCAACGGTCCAGTGCATGACCGTGTCCAATGGTTCAAAGACAGTTGACACCTGCTTCACCTGCTCAGGCGTAGCAAGGTCGGTCTTGAATATCAATACCTCGGTTTTCATCGATCTTGATTATGTGTATGATCATTTGGAACTTCGCCCGCTGCGTGCGGCTGACGCCACACGCCGCAGGGTCCGCGCCCTTGCTGATGGTCGATCCGCTCACGCAGGACATCGCGCCGAAAGTGCTTTCCGCCCTTGTGTGGTCCGCTGAAGCCGAACAGGATTTTACATAAGAAGAACAGGGCCATGGCCTGCCACAGTGTGATCTCGCTTATACCGGTCAGCGACGGTAATGTGTAGTTCCATAGCTGCATCACCAAAAAGCTGATCACCAGTACGAACGCCGCTGCAATAACCGGAATAGCGAGAAATCGCCAGCGACTCTTAATTGTCTTTTTCATCATATTGTTACCCCTTTCCTGTATTGTTATTTACTGATCCACCAAATCGTCATAAAAAATCCTGAGCCGCTTGCGCAGATGCCGTACGGCATAGTATTTACGTAACACCAGCCTGCTCTCCGGCTCGCCTGTGGCCGCCGCAATCGCAGCGAATGACATCCCTTCCAGCTCATGCATCACAAACACTTCCCTTTGAGCCATTGGCAGTTCCTCCAGGGCCCGGAAAAGCTGGTCCCGTATTGTGCGATCCCGGTATAACGTCTCCGGATCTGTATCTGCGGCCTGTGCTGACTCTTGCCAGGGCAGCTCAACACGTTTCCGCTGCCTGTCAATAATGCGATTCCGGGCCACCCGGTAAAACCATGCACCAACCTGCTCTACCGGCCTGGAGTTGATGATGGCGCTGAACTGATACCAAACATCCTGGAGTATGTCTTCAGCGTCCGCCTCGTTCCGTACCCGCCTCCGGATGAAATCGCGCAGGCCGCTACCATAGGATTTTATGGTTTTGGTAATGTCGCCGTGCGTTCCTTTTGTCATTTATCGGACAGTTTGCCTACCTTCTACCCTTATCTGTTAGTAATATAGACGCGCGTGACATGAAAACATTTCAAGGAAATTTGCTTTTGTTTCTTAAATTCGCCTCGGAAACAGAAGGAGATTACCGGTTTAGATGCAACTGACTAAGCTTGAAATAAAAGGCTTCAAAAGTTTTGGCGATAAAATCACCATCCATTTCAATGAGGGCGTAACAGCCATCGTGGGTCCTAATGGCTGCGGAAAGTCAAACGTGGTGGATGCGATCCGCTGGGTATTGGGAGAGCAAAGTACCCGCATGCTGCGCTCCGAAAAAATGGAAAACATTATTTTCAACGGCACCAAAAACCGTAAGGCTGCCAATCTTGCTGAAGTGTCGCTTTCGTTCAACAACACTAAAAACGTGTTGCCCACGGAATTCTCCCAGGTCACCATCACACGGAAGTTGTATCGGAGCGGTGAAAGCGAATACCGGCTCAATGACGTAAAATGCCGGCTTAAGGACATCACCGACCTGTTCCTGGATACCGGAATCGGCGCCGACTCCTACTCCATCATTGAGCTGAAGATGATTGACGAAATCATCAATAACAAAGACAATTCAAGACGCAACCTTTTTGAAGAAGCCTCGGGTATCTCAAAGTATAAGGTTCGTAAAAAACAGACACTCAATAAGCTAAAAGACACCGAAACAGATCTCAGCCGGGTAGAGGATCTGTTGTACGAAATAGAGAAGAACCTGCGGTCTTTGGAAAACCAGGCAAAAAAAACCGAGCGATATTACCGTCTGAAAGACCAATATAAGCAACTGAGCATCTCGCTGGCCACTTACCGGATCGCACATTTCAGCGAGTCTTTGACGAAGCTTGACGCACAGGAAATTGCTCAACGCGCGGAGCAGACGCGGACGGCCACCGAAATCGCCACACTTGAAGCGACCCTCCAGCAGCTGAAACAGGAAAGCCTTGCCAAAGAAAAGAACCTGGCCACCCAACAAAAAGCGACAAATGAATATGTGTCGAAAATCCGCGCATATGAAAGCGAAAAGAAAGTCAAGAATGAGCAGCTCCGTAACCTCCAGGATAAAGAGACTCGCCTTAGCAATGAACTGACCCAGGATAAACAACAGCTTAACCATGCGCTGTATAACATCAAGAGACTCAACGAGGAGCATTTGGTAGAACAACAAAAGCTCGACGATATCTCGGCGTCTCTGGAAAAACAAAAGGCCGAAGTGGATGAGCTGCGCGGCCAGCAACAGAGTGCCAAAGGCAAACTCGATGCCGCCAGCCGGCGGGCAACGGATCTGCAAAACGATATCTATAAGCTGGAAAAAGAAATTGCCGTGCTCCGCATCCAGCATGATGCGCTTGAGCAGGAAAGTTTCCGCAATGTGTCTGATACGGAATCCAAGGCACATGAGCTTGACCAGTTCAACACCATGGTCCTTGACCTGGAAAACCGGGTGGAAACCCTCCAACAGGAATACGATCAAGCCCTGGCGGCGGAGCAGGAACTTACCGAACAGATCGAAGCCACCGAAGCTGCGATCCTGTCGCTGAAGGATGACCTCAACCGCGATAACCGGCAGCTTGATGCCAAGCAAAACGAATACAACTTAACCAAATCTTTGGTAGACAACCTTGAGGGCTTCCCTGAATCAATCCGGTTCCTCCGTAAGAGCGCGGGATGGAAGAAGCAATACCCGCTGTTCTCCGACGTGCTGTTTTGCCAGGAGGAGTACCGGATCGCAATTGAAAACTTCCTGGAACCTTACATGAACCACTATGTGGTACAACACCGCGATGAAGCGGTACAGGCAATAAGGCTTCTGAGCGATGCGGCACGCGGACGTGTCAGCTTCTTCGTACTGGACAGCATCAACGGTCAAGAGGTTGCACAAACCGCTCCCCCTCCTCATGACCGATTGATTGCAGCACTTGATATCATCTCCGTGGACCAACAATACCGGGCGTTGTGCGAGACGCTGTTGCATAATGTATACCTGATCAAGGCGGACGATGAAAGTGATCTGGACACCCCTTTGCCGGCGGATGGGATTGCGGTGCTGCACAAAAGCGGAAAATTCAGCAAGAACAAGCTGGGAATGGCGGGCGGGTCCGTGGGATTATTTGAAGGTAAGCGCATCGGCCGGGCCAAAAACCTGGAAAACCTGGCAAAAGAGATCAAGTTGCTCGACCAGAAAATCACTACCCAACATACTCAGCTGGAATCAGGGCTCCAGCGGCTGGCTGCACTGAAAGCTAACTCCCAAAAGACCAGGATCGAAGAACTCCTGCAACAACTTAACCGAAGCAACAATGAGCTGGTTTCGGTAAAAACAAAACAGGAACAATACCAAGCTTTTATCACAAGCAGCCAGAACCGCAAACTGGACATCGAAAAGAAGATGGCCAGCATTCAACAGGAACTGAACGGCGCCGAGCCCCGACTGGCGTCCCTGAAAGCTGAGAAAGAGCAGCAGAACGGGGATTTACAGGAAATGCAGGCTGCCTTCCATGAACTTTCAGATATTCTTACCGAAAAGTCATCGGCCTACAACCACGAAAATATACGGTTCCATCAACAGCAGAATAAAGTTTCGGGGATCACAAAGGATTTGGAATACCGTGAAAGCCTCCGTGAAACCTATGAGGGCCGGATAACCACGAACGCTGCCGAATACGAACAAGTACGGGCTGCGATTAAAGACACTTTGCAGCACGTAGATGACTCCGATGAGGACCTTCTGGCAATGTACGCCCAGAAAGAGGCGTTTGAAAAAGGGTTGCAGGAAGTGGAAGAAGATTACTATCAGTCACGCGGCAAAATAAATGAAACTGAAGAACAGATCAGCCTATTGCGAAAGCAGAAGGAACAGGTTGACTTTCTGTTTGAAGAGCTCCGCGACAAAAAAACCAATCTGAAGCTGGAACTCAACGCGTTGAAGGAGCGGTTGTCCGTTGAATTTTCCATCGACATCAACGACCTGATTCAAGCGGATGAAGAGGGCACTCACGCTATCCCTAGGCCGGAAGAGGACGAAGACACGTTGCGCGAAAAAACAGAAAAGCTCCGTAAGCAGCTTGAGGACTTCGGCACCATCAACCCGATGGCCATGGAGGCCTACCAGGAGATGAATGAGCGATACACCTTCATTATCAAGGAAAAACAGGATCTGCTTGACGCAAAGCAATCGTTGATGGATACTATTCAGGAAATCGATGATACTGCCCGCGAAAAATTCATGGAAGCATTCACCCGTGTACGGGAGAACTTCATAACCGTATTCCGGTCATTGTTCAATGAAGAAGACACCTGCGATCTGATCCTGTCTGATCCTACCAACCCGCTCGAATCTGATATCGATATCATGGCAAGGCCGAAAGGAAAGCGACCGTTATCGATCAACCAACTTTCCGGCGGAGAAAAGACATTGACCGCCACAGCCCTGCTGTTTTCCCTGTATCTTCTGAAACCAGCTCCGTTCTGTATCTTCGACGAAGTGGATGCACCGTTGGATGATACCAACATTGATAAATTCAACAACATCATCCGGAAATTTTCAGGCCAATCCCAATTCATTATTGTATCGCACAATAAGCGCACCATCGCCAGTACAGACATCATCTATGGCGTTACCATGGTGGAACAGGGCGTTTCACGTGTGGTGGCCGTAGATATGCGTGAAGTGGCCTAAGACATCAGGTATTTTGCTGTACCCGCTTACCATTGCTACGCAGCCGCCGGATCATGAAACGGCGGGACCATCCCAGCAAATCCCAAACGCGCCTGTTGGGATCCTTCTCAGCCTCACCGCAGTCAATCACTTCGCAGGACCTGCGGAGCCGGTCGAAGAATCGCCGCCTCAGCACAAACCTGAAAAATGACCCGTACTTCAAAAGCAGCTGTTCGAAATACAGATGTCCCCAGATCTCCACGGTAAACGATGGGTAGGTTATGGCAAGCCTTTTCCCCTGGTATGCGTAGTAGTCATTCTGAATAGACGTGATCAGTTCTGCCGTCACAGATTCAGGATTACTGGCTATGGCCAGCTTTAGTGCATCGCTATTGACGATCCTCACCAGCTGCAGCTCAAAGTGGACCAGCAGGCGTTGCCCCGCTATAATATATTGTTTTTCCTTTTCTGTTTTATCAGGCATTTGCTAATTTCGCAATTACGTTTTTATCACTGATTTTTTATTGAACGTTTAACAATTAATTGATTCAATATGGGAAAAGGAGATAAGAAAAGCAAGCGAGGCAAAATCGTGAATGGTACCTACGGTAAAAGAAGGCAGCGGAAAAAAGGCAAAAAGAAGTCTGCTGTGGCCGCTAAAGCGGAGGGTTAGCTGTAACCATACGCTGCCGGATGGCCTCGTATAAGGCCACTCCTGCCGAGACCGAAACATTCAGCGATGCGATGGAACCCGCCATGGGTATTTTCACCAATTGATCCACACCGCGTAACAGATCATCGGAGATCCCGTGTTCTTCTGAGCCGAGGATGAGCGCCGTGGGGGCCGTAAAATCTGTATGGTATAAGGTGTTTTCGGTTTTTTCCGTGCAGGCCACCAGTTGTATACCGGACTCTTGCAGAAACCGTGCAGTCCTGGCAAGGCTGTCCTCACGGCATACAGGTATCTTGTAAAGGGCTCCGGCAGATGTCTTGATGGCGTCAGGGTTGACTTCAGCGGACCCCTTTTTGGGTACTACGAGCGCGTGCGCTCCGGCACACTCCGCTGTTCGGGCTATGGCGCCCAGATTCCGTACATCAGTAATACCATCCAGTACCACCAGCAACGGCACCTCCCCATTTTCATAGATGGCCGGTACCAAATCTTCTAACCGCTGATACGTGATCGGCGAAATCACGGCAATGACGCCCTGATGGTTTTTACGGGTCATACGGTTCAGCTTCTCAACCGGAACCTGCTGATAAGTGATGCCGTGTTCCTTAAGCTGTTGCTTGAGCTCCAGGAACAGGGGACCGCTTAGCCCCCGCTGCACGAACAATGACTCAATTTCCTTCCCGCTGTCAATGGCTTCAATGACTGCACGGATCCCGTATACATGCTGATTCGTTTCCCGATGTTCCCGCCTATGGTTATATTGTTGCATTTGAGATTTTGTGCGAAGATACGACAATATTTCCGTCAGAGCGCTTCGTTCAGACTGTTTTCGATAAGCGCTATGCACTCATCGAGCTCAGTCTTTGTGATCACCAGCGGAGGCGCAAACCTTATTTTGTCCCCGTGTGTGGGTTTAGCCAGCACACCATTGTCCTTTAGGGCAAGGCAAAGGTCCCACGCGGCATCGGGGCGCTGATGTTGGATAACGATTGCGTTGAGCAAACCCTTTCCTCTCACTTCCCGGATATTGGGATGATTCAGTTTTCTTATCTGCTCACGGAAATAGGCACCGAGTTCCGCCGCCCGCTCTGCCAGGTGCTCTTCCTTAATAACCTCCAATGCAGCAATAGCGACCCGGCATGCCAACGGATTGCCGCCATAAGTCGAACCATGTTCGCCCGGTTTGATGCAGAGCATAACCTCATCATCAGCCAAGACAGCTGAAACGGGAAGCATCCCGCCGCTGAGTGCCTTACCCAGTATTAAAATATCGGGGCGTACGTTTTCGTGGTCGCATGCAAGCATACGGCCGGTGCGGGCCAGTCCCGTTTGGATTTCGTCGCCGATGAACAGTACGTCCGCTTTCCGGCAAAGTTCATAAGCCCCTGCCAGATAGCCATCATCCGGCACATAAACACCGGCTTCACCCTGGATAGGCTCGACCAGGAAACCTGCAACATGTGGATCCTGTAATGCCACGGACAGGGCATCCAGGTCGTTATACGGGATCACTTCATAACCCGGCATGAAGGGACCGAAGCCGTCACGCGAAGTTGGGTCGGTACTGAACGATACGACGTTCAGCGTGCGGCCGTGGAAATTACCCTCAACCGTAATGATCTTGGCTTGGTTGGCCGGGATTCCTTTTTTGTCATATCCCCAACGCCTGGCAAGCTTCAATGCGGTTTCAACCGCTTCTACCCCACTGTTCATGGGCAACACTTTGTCGTAGCCGAAGTAGGCCGTCACATATTCCGCATATTCACCCAACAGATTGCTATGAAAGGCCCTGGAGGTTAACGTGAGCCGCTGAGCCTGCTCAATCATCGCCGCCACAATCTTTGGATGGCAATGCCCCTGGTTGACTGCAGAGTACCCTGACAGGAAATCGAAATAACGCTTGCCTTCAACATCCCAGACATATACACTTTGTCCCCTTTCGAGGACCACAGGCAGTGGGTGATAGTTGTGAGCACTGTAAGCTAATTCGCGTTCGATGAATTGCTGGGTTGTGGAAAGTCCGTTGGTAAAAGCTGCTGACATGTGCCAAAGTTAACATACTTTCCCAAAATTGTTGCAATCCAGTGTCAAACAAATGGAGACTCCAACACTATATTTGCAAAATCAAAACGGCTTTATTATGCAAATTTCCCCTTTTACCGCACTGATGATCCGCCTGCCCTTAGCCATTTCATTTCTGGGACATGGGCTGGTACGGCTGCCTAAGCTGGGGGCGTTCGCTTCCGGGTTGGCGCAACAGTTTGCCGGGACCTGGCTGCCCCAAAACCTCGTATTGGCCTTTGGCTTTGTCTTGGTCTTTGCAGAATTTATCGTTGGCATTTGGCTGCTCAGCGGCCGATGGCTGCACCAGGCGCTCATTGCCGGCCTGGCCATTATGGCGGCACTGGTTTTCGGCAGTGCACTGATCGAAAACTGGAACGCTATCTCCGCACAGTTGATACATAGTGTCTATTTGGCCGGACTCTTATTGCTTCACCACTTTTATACACCTAAGGGGAACGCAGCTTAATGGCGGTGCTGGACCGACGCTCGTTATGGGTAATGACGCTCGGGGCCGGGCTTGTGGTTGCCAACAACTACTATAACCAGCCGCTGCTGGCGCTCATCGCCGCTGAGTTCCGCGTTTCAGAGGCCAGTGTAGGCGCCGTGGCCGTAGCCACGCAGCTGGGATATGCGGCCGGCCTGTTTTTCCTGGTACCGTTGGCGGATATGTTTCACCGGAAACGGTTGATCCTGTCGATCTTTCCCTTTATAATTACCTCCCTCCTACTTGCAGCGTTAAGCTGGTCCCTGACGTGGCTCGTCATTGCCAGCTTTCTGATCGGACTGACCTCCATCATCCCCCAGCTTTTCGTACCGTTGGCAGCCACCCTGGCTGCCCCGAAAGAAAAGAGCAGATCCATCGGAATGGTGATGAGTGGCCTCTTGATCGGTGTATTGGCCTCCCGCATTATCAGCGGCATCATCGGAGAGTACCTGGGATGGCGGTATATGTTTTTCATCGGAGCCCTGGTAATGGCGCTGTTCTTTTTGCTCGTTGCCCGGACACTTCCGGAAGTAAAACCATCATTCAATGGCAGTTATCCTTCATTGATGCGGTCACTTATCCATTACCTGAAAAAAGATGCTGCCTTACGGCTCGCATCATGGCGGGGGGGCTGCAGTTTCGGCGCATTCACGGCTTTTTGGACCACGCTCGTATTTCATCTGGAAGGCCCGCCGTTTCATGCAGGAAGCGGCATTGCAGGCGCTTTCGGCATCCTGGGCATCGCGGGTGCCCTTGTGCCGGCTTTTCTCGGGAAGGTAATCGACCGCATTGACCGGGGCCGGCTCATCATAAGTTGTTCGCTGCTTGCATTATTCTCCTGGTGGCTCATCGGCGGACCGGGAACCGATGGATATCCCGGACTTATACTGGGTGTACTGCTTATCGATCTGGCGCTGCAGGCTGTACATCTGATCAACCAGTCAATTATTTTTACCCGCCATCCAGAAGCCACCAACCGGGTAAATACCATTTACATGACCAGTTACTTTATCGGCGGCTCTTTGGGCACGTTTCTTGCCGCTGTTGCCTGGGATAAGGCCGGATGGAGCGGCGTGACTGCCGTTGGCGCCCTTTTCATGTTGGCCATGCTGGCCGGACAGCTGTTGTTTTATCGTAAAACCCAATAAATATGTTAGTGATATCTGTATTGCATCACGCTAAGCGTATCGGCGCCATAGGGTTATTTTTCCTGGTTTGCCTATCGGCAACCGCCCAGCACGATAAACCTATTGGCCCTAACCTGGAAACGATAGCGTACCCGTTTCCGGTACATTACCTTTCACTCAATATCCAGGGAGAACCGCTGAAGATGGCCTATATGGATGCGCAACCCCAGACGCCTAATGGAGAGACCGTCCTTTTGCTGCATGGAAAGAATTTCAACGGTGCCTATTGGGAACAGACGGCAAAAGACCTGAACCGTATGGGGTACCGGGTCGTTATCCCCGATCAGATCGGGTTCGGGAAATCATCAAAACCGCAACGCATCCAGTACACGTTCCAACTGCTGGCACTCAATACTAAGCGGGTCCTGGACAGCCTTGGGATCAAAAGCGTACATGTCTTGGGACATTCCATGGGCGGCATGCTCGCCACCCGGTTCGCGTTGATGTACCCGGACTATACACAGACCCTCATTCTGGAGAACCCCATCGGCTTGGAAGACTGGAAGAAGGTCGTACCTTACCAGACCGTAGAGGACTGGTATAATGCAGAACTGGCGCAGACTTATGAAAAGATCAAGCAGTACCAGTTGACATTTTACTACGACAATAAATGGAAGCCGGAATATGATCGCTGGGTGCATATGCTGGCAGGATGGACAAATGATATTGATTATCCCCGCATCGCCTGGAACTCCGCATTGCTTTACGATATGATTTTCACACAGCCCGTGGTTTACGAGTTCGGAAATATCACGGCACCGACCTTGTTAATCATCGGACAAAGAGACCGTACCGCCCTGGGCAAGGCGAAAGCACCAAAGAACGTGCAGGAAACACTGGGCGATTATCCGGCACTCGGTAAAAAAACGGCTGCTGCTATACCCGATGCAGAACTGGTCGAACTGAACGGCATAGGGCACCTCCCTCATATTGAAGCGTACGAATTGTTTATCCAACCATTGACTGAATTTCTGCAGGCTCACATGGCACGATGAGGTCACCGGTGCGCTGGCCGCACTGTGCGCGCCTGGCGCAAAAACCCATTAAATCCCTTGGATTTAAAAACAAATGTTTACTTTTGGTTGTAATTAAGCTATAAATCAAAATCTTCTCCGTTATGGCAACTACCAATAGAAGGAATTTTTTACGTACAACCATCGGTATTTCGGCCGCCACGGCTGCTTCGACGGCCCTGGGTGTCAACCCCTTGAACGCGCTTGTCAGCTGCAGCTCACCGAATTCGTCCGGCGCAGCCAATTCGGATACCAATGAGCCTTTACAGTTTTCGCAGGACGCACTGGGTTATGAATATGGGGCATTGGAACCGCATATCGATGCCAGAACTATGGAAATCCACTATACCAAACACCACACGTCCTACATCAATAACGTCAATGACGCCATAAAGGCGGAAGAAGTGACATATGCAACCCCCGATGAGCTGTTCGCCAATATCTCAAAGGTTTCGGCGAAAATCCGCAACAATGCCGGCGGGGCCTGGAATCACAATTTCTTTTGGAAGTGCTTGCGGACTCCGGCAGAAGGAAACGCGCCAACCGGGAAAATACTTGACGCCATCAATGGCGCTTTTGAATCATTTGATAAGTTCAAGGAGGAATTCGCCGCGGCGGGTGGCGGACGGTTCGGCTCAGGATGGGCGTGGTTAGTCAGTGACAACGGTACCCTGAAAATAGGATCAACCCCTAACCAGGACAACCCGCTCATGGACGATGCGGAGCTGAAAGGCAAACCGCTGCTGGGACTGGACGTATGGGAACATGCGTACTACCTGCACTATCAGAATCGCAGGCCGGAATATATCACCAATTGGTGGAATGTGGTCAACTGGGATTTTGTGGCGGAGCAGTTGGGCTAAGCGTTTCAAAATATGCACAAGATAAAAAAGAGGCCGTCTCATAAGTCAGTTATGAGGCGGTTTTTAGTTTTTAAGTAGTTGATGAGTGGAGTTGGGTGATCGGAGAGGACAACGCTGGTTTAAGGTTTTTGTCGGACTTCCGGATTCCAAAGAGCGGAAAAAGCCTTTTTTTATCAGGT
>Ga0065721_10002815_pt1 | contig 158002 bp, 135 predicted proteins | sample Mesricmetagenome_FD_59108 | JGI IMG/M metagenome (GOLD analysis project Ga0065721, IMG submission 59108) | Mesophilic microbial community from rice straw/compost enrichment Sample: eDNA_1 v2 (version 2) | ecosystem: Engineered > Solid waste > Grass > Composting > Bioreactor | place: USA...
CAGGTCACGGCCCCTTGGAAGCATTGTGGAAGCACGAGGCCGAAAAACGCTGCGCAATCCCGACAGATCGTGCGAAGCGGGGCCTCGCCTCCGGGATCGGCAAGTGTCGGAAACTGCGCAAGAACTCGCGCTTCCGAGTGATTGTTCATGGTTCGTTCGCCACGACTCATAACCTGAAGGCCGCAGGTTCAAATCCTGCCCCCGCAACCAAATCTTCAAACAATCCACAAAACAAGCCCGGGCTCCACAGCCCGGGCTTTTTCTTTGCTACAGAGCGTGCATTGAACGCGTCGTCAGCGCCTGCAAACAGGAAAAACTCGTCCGTCGAAGAGTTTCCGCGCGGTACGGATCGTACCGGCTCCGGTGACCGTGCCGTCGTTGGCGATATCGAGGAAGACTTCCATTTCCCCGGTCGGGTGCTCAATCCTGTAGCGGCCGTCCTCGGGCTTCTGTGCGACAGCAGCCGCGGGGCCGGTTTCCAGGCGGGTGGCCGTCGCAACCGTGATCGCGGCGAAGACGCCGACGGAGGCGTGGACGCGGTGGGGGATAAAGCTGCGTGTGGAAATCGCGCCGCCCTCGGTTGGCGGAGAGACGAGGGTCATCTTCGGCACGGAGGCTTTCGCCACGTCGCCGAGGTTCATCATCGGGCCGGCCTGCAGCCGGATCGCCTCGATGCGGGCCTTGAGTTCCGCGTTCGCCTCCAGCTCTTCACGGGTTTCATTGCCGGTAACGCCGAAATCGGCGGCGCTCAGGATGACGCAAGGCATGCCGTTGTCGATCAGCGTCACCTCGACACCGTCAATGATATCGACGGCATTTCCCGTCGGCAGCAAGGCTCCGCACATCGAGCCGGCGATGTTGCGGAAGAGCAGCGGAACGGCGGCATGGGTGCCGGGCACTCCGGCAATGGCTGTGTCGCCCGAATAGCGCACCCGTCCCCCGGGGGTCTCCACGCGGGCGGTGGCGATCTCGCCGGTATTGACCATGTGAATGGCGACCTCGGTAACGCCATCCGCTGCCGTCACCAGGCCGCGTTCGATAGCCGCCGGCCCGACGCCGGCCAGGATGTTGCCGCAGCCCTGCGCGCCGCTGACGATCGCTTCATCGACAAAAACCTGCAGGAAGAGATAGTCGACATCCGCATCTTCCCGCTCGGAGCGTGACAGGATCGCCACCTTGGAGGTCAGGGGATCGGCTCCACCGATGCCGTCGATCTGGCGCGAATCCGGCGAGCCCATGATGCGGAGCAGGAGTTCGTCGCGCAGGGCGCTGTTCGAAGGAAGGTCCGCTGCCAAAAAATAGGCTCCCTTCGACGTCCCGCCCCGCATCCACAGGCAGGGTATGCCGTCATCAGACATACCTGAGCCCCTTTTCCGCCAGTCGCTCGCGCATGCCGTAGATGTCGAGGCCGAGCTCCCCGGCGGCAAGCCGCTTGCGCTTGGCTTCCTCGTTGGCGATCCTCTTTTCGGCCGCCTCAAGCACCGTTTCCGCCTCTGCCCGGCGAACAACGCAAACCCCGTCGTCATCGGCAACGATGATGTCTCCCGCTTCGATGAACGCACCAGCACAGACGACGGGCACATTCACCGAGCCGAGGGTTTCCTTGACGGTTCCCTGTGCGGACACCGCTTTGGACCAGACCGGAAATCCCATTTCCTTGAGGTCGCGCACATCCCGCACACCGGCATCAATGACGAGGCCACGGCAGCCTCGAGCCGTGGCGGAAGTGGCCAGCAGGTCGCCGAAATAGCCATTGTCGCAAGGCGAAGTCGGGGCGAGAACGAGAATGTCTCCCTCCTTCAACTGTTCGATCGCCACATGCACCATCCAGTTATCGCCCGGAGGCGCGGAAATCGTGACCGCCGAACCCGCGATCCGTGCACCGGGATAGATCGGGCGCATGTAGCTGGCGAGCATGCCCTTGCGGCCCTGCGCCTCGTGCACGGTGGAGACGCCGGCCTTGCCAAGCCTCTTGATGGTGTCATGCGCGGCTCGCGGAATATTTTGAACGACGACGCTCATCAGTGCTCCCCCTGGTTCTTCAGCGGCGGCGTGCCATGGGTATGGAAGGTTTCGATCGTCTTCAGGCCCCAGGCCTGGCCCTTGCGACGCTCCGCCTCTGTCCAGACGACAGGCTCCCAATCGGGCGCAAGGATCAGACGGGCGCCGGCATTGGCCAGTTCCACGCGGTTGCCGGCAGGCTCCCATACGTAGAGGAAGAATGTGCCCTGAACGGCGTGCTTGTGGGGACCGGTCTCGATATGCACGCCATTTTCCAGGAAGATGTCCGCGGCACGCAGGATGTCCTCGCGGGTATCAGTCGCATAGGTCACGTGATGCAACCGCCCCACGCCACCGCCGTGCTGCTCGGTGCAGGCGAGATCGTAGGTCTTGTTGTTGACCGTGAACCAGCACCCGCCGAGACGACCGTTGTCGAGCCGTATCATTTCGGTCACGCGCGATCCGAGACAGGTTTCCATGAAGGTGCGGAACTCGGAAACGTCGGTGGCCAGCAGGTTGAGGTGGTCGAGCCGACGCGGATGACAGCCACGTCCATGAAAGCGCTGCGCGAGGTTCTTGAGTTTCGGCCGCTCTTCCGGCGGTGGCGTGTAGCGCACCGTATCCCAGTAGATTTCGAAGACATGGCCGAAGGGATCACGGAAACGGAAAGCGCGACCGTGACCGCGATCGCCATCCACCCAGCCGATCACCTCATAGGGGCTCGCCTCGATCGCCTTGACGCGGCGCTCCAGCGCCTCCGGCGAGGAGGCGCGGTAGGCGACATGGCCGACGCCTGTCGTCGTGTGGCGGGTCAGTTTCAGCGAGTGGAACTCGTAGTCGTCCCAGGCGCGCAGGTAGGCCGAAGTCGCATCCTCGCCCGACAGCGTCAGCCCGTAGACATTGACGAAGAAGTCGAGGCTTTCCTCATAACGGTCGGTGTACATCTCCACGTGAGCGAGATGGGCGATGTCGGTACAGGGTTCCATCCGGTTTCCTCACAACAGATTTCAAAGTTCGTCCACGGTTCGCGGGAAAACAGACTGGAAGCCTTCGGCATATTTGGCCGCCCGTCCGCCTGCCTGACCACCGGAATTGCGCTGGAAGTGATTGGCGCGGTTCTGCGCGACGCGGGTGTAGAACTCCCACAGATGCTCCTGCCCCTCCATGCATTCGATAGCAGCCCGCTTCTTGTCCCAGACCTCGGTGATATCGAGGAAGACATCCGGCTTCCAGCCCATCTGCTCGGTCTGGTGCGGCTCGAACAGATAGAGTTGCGGCGCACCGAGCACAGGCTCCCCTGGATTATGCCCCCAGGCCTGGGCGATCATGCGCGTTTCCAAGGCAACCTGCGTCGCATACATATGATCGGTATTGTAGGGGTCGTATTGCGAGTGGCTCAGCATGAAAGCCGGCTGCACCTTCCGGATGACATTGACCAGCCGGTACTTGTCCTCATCGGTGAGGCGGAGCGGATAGTCGCCGAGATCGAACGAGACGAGATCGTGAACGCCGAGCGCCTTGGCCGCCCTTTCGGCCTCACTGCGCCGCGCCGCCTTGACGCGCTCGAGCGTCATTCCCGGCTGCTTCCAGAGTTTGGCGGATTCGCCGCGTTCGCCGAACGAGAGGCAGACGACCGTCACCTCGTAACCGCGAGCGGCATGAAGCGCGATCGCACCGCCACAGCGCCAGACGAAGTCTGCTGCATGCGCACTGATGACCAGCGCAGTCTTTTTCTCGGACATGGTGCCTCCTTTTTTGCTGCTCCAATTGCGCCGTAACGTTGCCGCTTGCCAATTTGCTTTCGATGCAACGAGCATAAGTTTTGGCTATAGTGTGTGGTGAGCAAGGGTTCGCTGGCGTAGACAGCGGTGGCGGAAACGATGTGGCTCACGAGGAAAGAATGAACAGAGACAGGATCGGCATTATCGGTTTCGGAGAGGCGGCAAGAGCTTTCTCGTCCGGCTGGACCAGAACGGACGGCATGGTGCTTGCGGCCTACGATCTGAAGATCGGATCACCGGGAACCGCAGCCGACATAAGCGCAGCGTGTGCGGCCCTCAGCGTTGAGGCAGCCGAGGACATGGCGGCAGCGCTTGCCGACGCACAGATCGTCTTCAGTCTAGTGACGGCCGATCAGGCCGAGGTTGCCGCGCAGGCGGCAGCGGCCAGCCTTTCGCCCGGTGCACTCTACTTCGATTGCAATTCCTGCTCTCCGGCGGCGAAGGTGTCCTCGGCAGCTGCGATCGAAGGTGCTGGCGGTCGCTATGTCGATGTCGCGGTCATGTCGCCCGTCCATCCCGCGCGGCACCTGACACCACTTCTCCTTTCCGGCCCGCATGCGGAAATCGGTATTGGGGTGCTGTCCGGCCTCGGTATGCGGCCCAAGCCGGCCGGCGAGCGGGTAGGGCAGGCTTCATCGATCAAGATGCTGCGCTCCGTCATCATCAAGGGATTGGAAGCGTTGACAGCCGAATCCCTGCTCGCCGCCCGTCGGGCCGGTGTCGAAGATGCCGTACTCGCTTCCTTGCAGGCTTCCGATCCGGGTATCGACTGGGCGAAGCGAGCTGCCTACAACCTCGAACGGATGATTGTTCATGGCGCTCGCCGAGCCGCCGAAATGCAGGAGGTGGCGCGAACCTTGCGCGAGTTTGGTCTTCCGGATCGTCTTTCATTGGCGATTGCCGACTGGCAGGATGATATCGCCGCGCTCGCCTTGCCGCCAGGCGCAGACGATTTCGCCCAACGCGCCGATGCCATCCTGGCCGGGCTGGATGAGCGACGCGGACCGGATGGCACCCATGAGGTATAACCTGCGGCATCTGCGGGTATTTCTCACTGTGGCGGAAACCGGCTCCGTCACCAGGGCGGCGGAAGCGTGCCATGTCTCGCAACCCGCCGTCACGCAGGCTATCTCCAAGATTGAGAAAACGCTTGGCTATCCGCTGTTCCGGCGGTCTCCCCAAGGCCTCTTTGCCAACAACGAGGGTCTTCTCCTGTCCCTGCGCGTCAGGCGCGCTTTCGCCCAACTTGACCCGGCACTCGCCGAGCTTGCTCCGAGGCTGAAGGTGACAGCCACTGCCGCGCAGCTCGAAGCACTGGTTGCCGTCAGCGAGACGGAGAATTTCACGCTCGCCGCCCGGCGCCTCGGCGTGGCGCAGCCGACCGTGCACCGTGCCGTCAGCCAGTTGGAGAAGGAGGCCGCCCGGCCCCTGTTCGAGCGCACGTCTTATGGCATGGTGGCGACCCGTCTTGCGCAAAATCTCGCGCGCGCAACGCGGCTTGCTCTGGCCGAGCTACAGCAGGCCGAAGCTGATCTGTCCGAAGCACGCGCCGAAGAAGCCGGGCAGATCGTGGTCGGCGGCATGCCGCTTTCCCGTTCCTCTATCCTGCCAGCGACCATTGCGCGGTTTCGCGACCTTCGGCCAAACCTTCCGATCCGTGTCGTAGAAGGCGCCTATGACGAGCTCCTCAGCCGACTAAGGCGGGGCGAGGTCGACTTTCTCATCGGCGCGTTGCGAGATCCTCTGCCAATAGAAGATATCGAGCAGGAAGCGCTGTTCAACGATACCGTCATCATCGTCGCGCGCACCGGCCACCCACTGATCGGTTGCGACCGGATCACGCTCGAGGATCTTGCGTCCTACCCCTGGGTCGTCGCATCCACCGGGACACCGATCCGCGCGCATTTCGACGCGCTGTTTGCGGCCAAGGAGCCCAGGAGCGTGGTCGAATCGAGTTCGCTCATATTGATGCGTGAGCTTTTGGCGCGCAGCGATCACCTCGGCTTCGTTTCCGGGGGGCAGGCGGCTGCGGAGATAGAACGCGGACTGATGGCACCCCTGCCTTTCGATCTTGCCCACACATCCCGGCCAATCGGCATCACCATCCGCAAGGATTGGCTTCCCACGGCGGCTCAGGCGGCGTTTCTCTCCGAAATTCGTCACCAGGCAAGGATCGCGGACAGTGAGAATTCATAGCCTAGCCTTATGATCGGAATTAATTGCAGGGTCACAACATCATTGATTTCGCCAAGATTACCATCATTCGAGTTGCACGGAATATCTGCCGTCTGTTCATTGCGGGACGATATCTATAGCTCAAGCTTATAGCTAGGGGGGCGGTTTGAATTGGCCTTGAGGCCTCCAAAAGTCCAGAAACACTGCCAGCCGATGGCATTACGCATATCCGAGGGAGGAGATAGCATGCGCCGTACCGCAATGATTGCCGCCACCATTCTGGGGCTGGGCTTTGCCCCGAATTCCGCTTTGGCTGAAACACTCAAATTCGCCAACTACATGGCGCCGACCCACCCCTATGTCGCGTCCACCTTCGAGCCTTTCGCCAAGGCGATCGAGGATGGAACCAAGGGCGAAGTGAAGGTGCAGCTCTATAATGGCGGCGAACTCGGCGCCGGCCCGGCAGAACAATATGCCCGTGCCGTGGACGGCGTTGCCGAATTTACGATCAGCCTTCCGGGCTACACCGCATCGAACTTCCCGCTGACCCTCATGGCCGAGCTACCCGGGGTGCTGGAGGAGAAGACCGGCACCGAGACGCTGTGGAAGCACGTCGACCTTCTCGAGCCGGAATATCGCCGCGTCAAGCTCGTGGCTCTGTGGTCCAGCGCGGAAAACATCTTCTACAGCGCCAAGAAACCGATCCGCAGCCCCGAAGACCTCAAAGGCATGAAGATCCGCGTTCCCTCGCGCAACAGCGGCGCGCTGGTGGAGGCCTGGGGTGGCACGGCCGTCTCCATGCCGGTGAGCGAGGTCTACAATGCCCTGCAGACCGGCGTCATCGACGCGGCGATGATCGACGGCACGGCGACCAAGGCCTTCCGCCTCGGCGAAGTCGCCAGCTACATCACGCTCGGCATGAAGACCACCAACTCGCCGTTCTTTGTCGTCATGAACCGTGACGCATGGGACAGTCTTTCCGACGACCAGAAGGCAGTCGTTGAAGCGGCGGGCAAGCAGGCCTCGCTTGACGGCCAGGCCTCGCAGCTTCGTGTTGCGGAAGACGGTATCAAGTCGTTCGCAGAAACTGCGGGCAAGGAGGTCATCCGTCTGACGCCGGAGGAAGCTGCAGCCTTTGACGCGATCGCCGTCAAGGTGACGGAAGACATCGTCGCAGCCGGCGGGGATCAGGCCCACGCACTTGTAAACGCCCTGACCGGGAAGTAATCCGTGTCGGAGCGTCCGGTTTCCAGCGTGGTGCGATCGCTTGATCGTGCCACGCGGTTTCTCTCCGCGCTTGCGGGGATCAGTCTCATCTTCATGATGGCGATCATCGCCATCAACGTCGTCACCAGATACCTGCTTAACAGCCCCATGACCGGCGCCGAGGAAATCGTGCAGATGACGGGTATCGCCGTCATCATGCTGGCCCTTCCTTATGCCACCCACCAGGGGGCACATGTGCGCGTCGATATCTTCGACTACGCGCTGGGACACTTCGGCCGAATGGCCGGCGACGTGCTTGCCCGTCTCCTCACCGGCGGCGTACTGGCGGTCGTTGTTCATAAGGCGTGGGCCAAGATGCTGGACGCCCACGAATTCGGTGACACGACAAACATGCTGGGCCTGCCCGTCTGGCCGTTTTACGGAATCCTCGCCGCAGGGCTCGCGCTTTGCGTGCTTGTCTATGCCGTCGAACTCGTCCTGATCATCAGCGGAAAACAAGAACAATGAATACCGTCACCATCGGGTTGATTGGCATCGGGTGCCTGTTCGCCCTCATGCTGTTACGCACTCCCGTTGCCTTCGCCATGATGCTCGTCGGCTTTTTCGGGATGTGGCTCCTGGAAGGCTTCCGCTCCGCAAGCGGTGTCATCATCACCGAAAGCTATTCGGCCGTCGCCTCCTATTCGCTTATCGTCGCGCCGATGTTCGTGTTGCTGGGCAATGTGTCCTCGGCGGCCGGTTTCAGCGCAGGCCTCTATGACGCGGCCTATGCCTGGGTCGGGCGGTTTCGCGGCGGGCTTGCCTCGGCCTCCGTTCTCGCCTGCGCCGCCTTCGCCGCGGTCTGCGGTTCGTCCGTGGCAACCGCCGTCACGCTCGGCAAGGTGGCGCTGCCGGAGATGAAGCGTCTCGGCTATGCCTCGGGCCTTTCAACCGGGGCGATCGCCGCTGGCGGCACGCTCGGCTTCCTCATTCCACCCTCCACCGGCTTCGTCCTCTACGCGATCCTGACCGAGCAATCGATCGGCCGCCTGTTCATGGCGGGCGTCATTCCCGGCCTGCTCCTGACCGGCTTGTTCATGATCGTCGTCTGGCTCGTGTGTCTGGCACGTCCCGAGGCAGGCCCGCGCGGTCGCGCGATGAGCACCAGGGAAAAATTCGCAACGGTCAGCCGCTCCGCGCCGCTGCTCGGCGTGATGGTGCTCTCCATCGGCGGGATCTATCTCGGCGTGTTCACTCCCGTCGAGGCATCCGGTGTCGGTGCCGCCCTGGTTATCCTTCTCGCCTTTGGCATGCGGGCGATTTCGCTCAAGCGTTTCTGGGAGGCCGTGCAGGACACGCTGAAAACCTCGGTCATGCTCTACACCATCGTCATCGGCGCCAATGTGCTGAACCCGTTTTTCGCCGTCACCCGCATTCCCTCCGTGCTCGGAAGCGGGCTCGAAAGCCTTGGCCTTGGCCCCTACGGATCGCTTGCAGTGATCATCCTTGCCTATGTCGTGCTCGGCATGTTCATGGACGGGCTTGCCATGCTGGTCGTGACCGTGCCGATCGTCTACCCGATCGTCATGGCCTTCGGTTTCGACCCGATCTGGTTCGGCGTCATCGTCGTGATCGTCATCGAGATGGGCATGATCACGCCTCCGGTCGGCATGAACGTCTTCGTCGTGCGCGGCGTCGCCGGCGACGTGCCGCTCGCCACCATCTTCCGGGGAGTCTTCCCGTTCCTGCTGGCGATGATCGTGGCGCTGGTCCTGATCATCCTCTTCCCGCAGATCGCTCTGGTGCTGCCGAATTCGATGTACGGATAAAGACCAGTTCCTCGACAAATTTGGGACTTGGCGCGTACCGCGCATATGGGCGATACAATGGAATTCACCACCCAGGTCGGTCCGGTTACGACACAACCGCAGTTCAAGCGCATCCTGTCGATGATCGATACGGCCAAGGCCGAAGGGGCGTTCGTTGCCATGGGCGGAAAGGCAGCGGACCGACCGAGTGCGGCGACGGCTGGTTCATCGAGCCGACGGTTTTTTCCGGTGTGAAAAACCACATGAAGATTGCACAGGAGGAAGTCTTCGGTCCGGTTCTCTCGGTCATCAGGTTCTCCGACGACGAAGAGGCGTATCACATTGCCAACGACGCCCTATGGGCTGGCCGCCGAGGTGTGGACCACCGACATGGGGTTATCCCCATCACTTGGTAGTTTTTCCACCCGCGGAACAACCTCGATTGACCGATGTATGGCACATGGGGTTGCGCATAGCACAATTTAGAATCCTTCAAAAACATTCCGTTTGCACCTGCTAATAAGTTGTATCTAAAGGTCAGGTATTCCCGTCCGTAGCGGTTGCCAGGGAACGGCGGTTGAAGAAGGAGTGTTTTAATGAGTAAGGACAAGGCCCGGAAGGGCTTTCGCCCGCTGATTTCCGGTGCCAGCGCCGGTCTGGTTGCCACTATTTCATCGCTGCCCGTGGCGGCGAATGCGCAGTCGACTGAACAGAAATCCACGCCGGCGACGGATGATTCCGTGACAGCGCTGGAGACGATCATCGTTGCCGGCGACGGCAACTCGGCAAACGCGAATACGGCGGCCTTTGGCTCTTCGAGATTGCCTGGCACGGTCAAGGACACGCCGCAGATCGTCAACACCGTTCCGGAAAAGTTGATCGTCGAACAGAATATCACGACGCTGGAGCAGGCACTGCGCAACGTTCCCGGTATCACCGTCGCGATCGGCGAGGGGAACGGCGGCCCGAACGGCGACCGCTTCCGCATCCGCGGCTTCGAGGCGATCGGCGATTCCTATCGCGATGGTCTGCGTGACTTCGGCGTCTATGTCCGCGACAGCTTCAATATGGAACAGGTCCAGGTCCTCAAGGGACCGTCGGGGGAAAGCTTCGGCGTCGGCACGACCGGTGGCGCAATCAGCACCACCAGCAAGACGGCGCGTCTCGGGACGTTCGGCAGCGCCGATGTTTCCGTCGGCAACGGTCCGCTGGTCCGCTCGACCATCGACTACAACCGGCAGGTCGACGACACCACGGCGATCCGCTTCAACGCGATGGGCAACCGCCAGGACATCGTTGACCGCGACACCGTGAAATCCGATCGTTGGGGGGGGGGGCCGGATCCGTGGGTTTCGGGCTTGGTACCGACACCAGCTGGTCTCTCGACTACATGCACCAGTCGAACGATCGCACGCCCGACTATGGTGTGCCGATGGCCGCCCGGACTGCAACCGGTGCCGGCGTTCGTGAGCCGATCACCGAGCTCGGCGTTCCGCGCTCGAACTATTACGGCAAGGACACCGACCGCGACCGTTCGGATGTCGACATGCTGACGTCGCGGTTCTCTACCGAGGTCAACGATTGGTTGACGATCAAGAATGACACGCGCCTCGTGCGCTATGATCGCTATATCAGCGTGACGAGCGCGATCTGCGGCTCGAGCGACGCCGCGTGCAATGCCGTCGGCCAGGCGCTCTATACCGGCATAGGCGATCCGACCCTCGCATATGGCGCCGGCGGTGGCCCGACCTACGACCAGACCACCTGGGGTATCCAGAACGTGACGACCGGCATCGCCGAGTTCGAGACGGGTAATTTCCGTCACCAGGCCGTCTTTGGTCTGGACATGGCTTACCAGCAGGACGAGCGCCAAGGCTACTCCTATAGCGGCGGCAAGGGTCCTCTGCCGACCCTGTGGAATCCGAATACGTCCTCGAGCAGTTATTCGATTGTCGAAAACCCTGCCAACGTGAAGGATTCCGACTCGCGCAACGTGGCGCTGTTCGCCAGCGATCGCGTCTGGCTGACCGACGAGTTCTCGCTGATCGGTGGCGTGCGCTGGGACTACTACAAGGCAAAGTACGACCAAATCTCCTCCTCCGGCCGGACGATCACGGACGCGGAAACATCCTTCGTCAGCCCGAAGATCAGCGCGATCTGGGAGCCGACCAAGGATCAGAGCTACTATCTCTCCTACGCGGTCTCCAAGAACGTTCCGTGGGGCCAATACATCGCTTCGGACGTCAACGGCGTCGCGGCGGCGAAGGCTACGTGGGATCCTGAAACCAGCAGCACGGTCGAGGCCGGCGCGAAACTGGACTTCCTCGACGGCCGCCTCGGCGTGACCGGCGCGGTCTTCCAGGTGACGAAGGACAATTCCATCCACGTCAATCCGGACAGCAGTGTGACGTATAGCGGCGAGAAGCAGCGGGTACGCGGCGTCGAAGTCGGCGTGAACGGCAAGCTGACTGATCAGTGGGATGTCTACGCATCCTATACGTACCTCGACAGCCAGATTCTCGATGCGTCGGCTGCTGCCACGATCGGCAACCCGGTTGCCGGTGTTGCGAAGAATTCGGGTTCGATCTGGACGACCTATGACCTCGCTCCGCATTTCGATGCGATCGACGGTGAATTGCTCGTCGGGGGGGGCTGACCTATCGCGAAGGGATGTATATCCGCAGTGACAAGATGGCGAAGGTTCCCCATAGCGTCTCCCTGGATGCCATGGTGTCCTACAAGGCAGATAAGTGGAATGTCTCGCTCAATGCCTACAACCTTACCAATCGCAGGAACTACGATTCGTTCTTCCAGGGTGAAAACGCCAACACCTCCAGGGCCATTCCCTCGGCAGGACGGACGTTCGTGCTGAAGGTTGGAACGACGTTCTAACCGCGATCGAGCGATCTTGCGACGAATGCGCGGGCCGCATGCGGCCCGCGCTGATGCTATTGTGGAGCCGAAACCATCCGGCCCTTGAACAAATGGAAATAAGCCGATGATGCTCCACTTGCCGAATGTTTTGACCAGGGATGAGGTGGCCTACTGCCGCGGCGTGCTGGAAAAGGCCGAGTGGGTATCCGGCGCCTCGAACGCCGGCGAGCAGGCGCGAAAGGTGAAATTCAACCTTCAGGTCCCGCCGGACTCCGCGGCGGCGAAGGAACTGGGGGAGATCATTCTTTCGGCGCTCGGTCGAAATCCGACCTTCAATTCCGCTGTCCTGCCGCTGCGGGTCCTGCCGCCGCTGTTCAATCGCTATGACACCGGGATGAAATATGGCAGTCACGTGGACGGGGCCATTCGGCCGATCTTTCCCGGCGGGCCGCGCATCCGGCAGGACGTTTCAACGACGCTGTTCCTGTCTGAGCCCGATGAATACGACGGTGGCGAACTGGTCGTCGAGGACACCTACGGAAGCCACAGGGTCAAATTGCCTGCCGGGCATGCGGTGGTCTATCCGACCACGAGCCTTCATCGCGTGGAGGAGATCACCCGCGGCTCGCGCTGGGCATCGTTCTTCTGGTCGCAATCCATGGTTCGCGACGAGAGCCGACGCCAGCTTCTGCATGAACTGGACAACGCGATCATCAACCTGCGCCAGGAACTGCCCGACGATCACGCCTCGGTCCTTTCGCTAGTCAACATCTACCACAACCTGTTGCGGCAGGCAGCCGACATTTGACAACCAAGACCAAACCGAAACCCGTGACGATCCTGACCCGGCTGAAACAGGTTCGGCAAAGGGTGCAAGCCAGATTGCGGGTGAGGTCCGAAAGCGGTCTCGTAGGCTATCTCCTGCCATCGGTCGATCCGGAAAAACGAGATCGTTGGGCGTCGCAGGCGCCTGAAATCGCCTTTCGCAGTGCCGAGGCCCTGGTCGAGACCACCACCTGGCAAGCTCGACTCGATGCCGGGGATGCGGCGAGGCATGTCATTACGGCGGCAAGTGCCGGGGTTGTTGACGCACAGGTTGCCCTTGCCCGCATGTACCTGACGGGAAGCGGCGTCGGGAAAGATCCTCGCGCGGCGATTTCCTGGCTTGAGAAGGCCGCCGCGACCGGTAGTGCCGAGGCGATCAACATGCTGGGCCGTTGCCACGAACATGGCTGGGGAACGGAGCGGAACGCAAAGGCTGCGTCGCTCTGCTACGAGCAGGCGGCGGCCATGGGCTATGCCTGGTCCAAGTTCAATCTTGCCGATCTCTGCGCCCGGGGCGATGGTGTCGCGCGTGACGATACGCGCGCCTTTGCGCTCTACAGGGAAGCCGCAGACGCTGGCATTGAAAAGGCGTTCAACATGCTCGGCCTGTTCCACGAATCCGGGCGCGCCACTGCGCTCGACCGGGCGGAAGCGAAACGCTGCTATGAACGGGGCGCTGCCTCCGGCGACTGCTGGGCGCAATTCAACCTGGCGCGTTTGCTGACCAGGGAGGGGGATTTGGGGGCGGCGATCGCATGGCTGAATCGCGCCCTGGACGCGGGTTTTCCCGATTTCTGGCGGACAATGCGTGATAGTCTGGCGGCGACGCCGTGGCCGGAGTTTCGGGAGCTGGCGCAAAAGGCCGCTGCGAGTCTCGAAGGCATCGGAGAAGGGCGATGACGACAATTCCGCCGGATACTGTCTCTGTTGCCGACTACGAACGACACTTTCATGCGCGCATTGATCCGGCGATCGGCGCCTATGTCTCCGGTTACGCGGCCGACGGGGTAAGCTATCGGGAAAACCGGGCCGCGTTCGAGGCGATCAGGCTCGTTCCGCGCGTCCTGAGGAATATGGCGGGCGCAACCGCGCGCTCGCATCTGTTCGACCTGACGCTCGATTACCCGATCATTGTTGCGCCCACCGCCTACCACAGGCTCGTTCATCCGGCTGGCGAGATCGCGACCGCACAGGCGGCGAACCTCACCGGAACCTTGATGACGGTCAGTTCGCAGGCCAGCGTGTCGATGGAGGACGTCGCAGCCCGTTCGGCGGCCCCCCTCTGGTTTCAGCTCTATTGCCAGTTCGAGCAGGGGGATACGTTGAGGCTGGTGAGGCGCGCCGAAGATGCCGGCTACAAGGCGATCGTGCTGACCGTTGACGCTCCGATCAGTGGAATCCGCAATGTCGAGCAGCGGGCGGGCTTCCAGCTTCCGGAAGGTGTCAGGGCCGTCAATCTGGAAAACTGCCGAGCCCACCCGATGCCGCAAGGCGCAGGCAGCCCGATCTTTCGCGGGTTGCTCGAGGGTGCTCCCGACTGGGCCACGCTTGAGTGGCTTCGCCGCCAGACGACGTTACCTCTCCTGATCAAGGGCATCCTTCATCCCGATGACACCGAGCTCGCCATCGAGGCCGGCGCGGATGGCATCATCGTTTCCAATCATGGTGGTCGTGTGCTCGATACCGTGGCTTCGCCGATCACTGTGCTACCCCTCATAGCGGACCGTGTACGCGACCGCGTGCCGATTCTGATGGATGGAGGTATCCGGAGAGGCACCGATATCCTGAAGGCGATAGCGCTTGGCGCAAGCGCCGTGCTCGTCGGGCGGCCTGTGCTTCACGCGCTGCATGTCGGGGGCGTTTCCGGTGTCGCACACATGCTGACGATATTGCAGACGGAGTTCGAGGCGGCCATGGCGCTCACCGGTGTACGGACGGTCGACGAAATCTCTCCGGATATTCTCCTGAGGAGCTGGGCGTGAAGAATCTCCTTCTGAGCTGGCCACTGTGGCGTCATCATCCTGATGGCGGCCGGACTGATGTTGTACGTCACCGGTAACTGGCAGGAGCCGTCGTCCGTCTCGCCCGGAAACTGGCTCTTCCTCGTGCTTTCCGGCCTTGCCGGGGGCGGATCTTGGATAGTTATTTCCGAGCCCTGAAGCTCGGCGATGCCGCCCGTGTCGCGCCCATAGACAAGCTGTCGGTCGTCTTCGTTTCGGTATTCGCCATGTCGTTCCTCGGGGAACGGCTGATTGCGTTAGGGGCAGTGCTCGTGGTTGAGGTCATTTCTTGGGATGCTGCAAGCGTCGGTCCCGGACGCCATCACCTATAGTAGACCGCAATCCGGTTGCCGCCGAGTTCCTGGACCTCGAACGGGCAGCCATACGTCTGCTCCAGCATGTCGGGACGAATGATCTCCTCCGGAGCTCCCTGCAGGAACAGCTTGCCGTCGCGCATGACGATGATGTGGTCGGAATAGCAGGAGGCGAAGTTGACGTCGTGGAGCACGACCACCACGGTCTTGCCGAAGTCCCGAGCGGCGTCCCGCAAAAGCTTCATCATCCCGACCGCATGGCGAATGTCGAGATTGTTCAGGGGCTCGTCGAACAGCATGTAGTCGGTGTCCTGGCAGAGCACCATGGCGACGAACGCCCGCTGCCGCTGCCCGCCTGACAGTTCGTCGAGGAAGCGGTCGCCGAGATCTTCAAGGCCGAGATAGCCCAGGGCACGCGCGATATGAGCCTGATCGTCGGCGGTGATGCGGCCCTTGCTGTAGGGGTAGCGACCAAAGGCGACGAGGTCCCGCACGGTCAGGCGCGCCGTCATGTGGTTGTCCTGGCGCAGGATCGATAGCCGGCGGGCCAGGATATCGCCCGAGGTCCGGGCGACGTCCAGTCCGTCCACCAGCACCGATCCCCGGTCGCTCGGGATCAGCCGGGCAATCATCGACAGAAGCGTGGACTTGCCCGCGCCGTTGGGACCGATGATCGAGGTGATGCCGCCTTTGGGCAGCCGCGCGGTTACGTGATCCACAACGGTCGTGCTGCCGTATGCTTTGGTGACGTCGGAGATTTCGATCATCGGGCGTTGCCCCTGAGAAGATAGAGGATGAAGAAAAGCCCACCGGCGAATTCGATGAGGATCGACAGTGCGGTGTCGAAGGCAAAGACGCGCTCAAGGATCGTCTGGCCACCGACGAGACAGGTGATGGCCAGCAGGATCGCCGTCGGAAGCACGTAACGATGCTTGGCCGTCGGCATGAGCATGTAGGCGAGGTTGGCAACCAGCAGGCCGAAGAAAGTGACCGGCCCGACCAGGGCGGTGGAGACCGAAACCAGAACCGTTACGAGCGCCAGAACGATCATGGTGACCCGCCGGTGCTCGACGCCAAGCGAGATCGCGGTCTCACGGCCAAGCGACACGACGTCGAACGTATGGAAGAGGCGAAGCCCGATCAGGCTGACACCGCCGATCAGGAGCGAAGAGATGAGCAGGAGGTTTGAGTCCACCGCGTTGAAGCTTGCAAACAGGCGATCCTGAAGGACGACGAAATCGTTCGGGTCGATCAGGCGCTGCAGGAAACCGGACAGGCTGCGAAACAGGGTGCCGAAGACGACCCCGATGAGAAGCAGAAGATGCAGATCCTTGACCGCGCCCGAGAAGAGAAAACGGTAGAGCACCAGTGAAAAGGCCAGCATGGTGCCGATCTCGATCGTGAACATCAGCCGCACGTCGATGGCAGAGGTCGCGGCCGCGCCGAAGAGGAAGACGAGAATGGTCTGGAGCAGCATGTAGAGCCAGTCGAAGCCCATGATCGCCGGCGTCAGGATGCGATTGTTGGTAACCGTCTGGAAGAGCACCGTCGAGACGGCGATGGAATAGGCCACCAGGACGAGCGCGAGAAGCTTCGTGCCGCGGAAGGGCAGGACGAAACTCCAGTTGCCGCGCGCACCTATCGCCATGAAGGCGGTGATGGCGGCTGCCGCAGCCACGCCGAGGGCGAGCAGGATGACGAATGCCGGTCTGGTTCGCTCACGCCGCATGGGATCGCCTCCGCAACAGCATGTAGAGGAAGAAGATGCTTCCGATGATACCGAGCACCGAGCCGACCGGGATTTCATAGGGAGCGTTGACGACGCGCCCGATCGTGTCGCAGAGGAGCGTGAGCGCGGCTCCGCTCAGGGCGATCCATGGCAGGGTATGGCGCAGCCGGTCGCCCATGGCCAGGCTGACGAGGTTCGGCACAATCAGGCCGATGAATGGCAGGATACCGGCGGTGACGACCACCGATGCCGTGACCATCGAAACGATCACGAGGCCCAGGGTGACCACCCTGCGGTAGTTGAGGCCGAGATTGGTCGAGAATTCCTCGCCCATTCCGGCTACGGTGAAGCGATCGGCGGCGATATAGGCGGCGACGGTCAGTGCGAACGCGATCCAAAGGACTTCATAGCGTCCCCTCAGGACGGCCGAGAAATCACCGCTGGTCCACGCGCCCATGGCCTGCGTTAGGTCGTAGCGATAGGCAAAGAAGGTGGTGGTGGCATTGATGACCCCGCCTAGCATGAGGCCGACCAGAGGCACCAGCACCGGAGAGCGCAGGGGTACGCGCCTGAGGATGCCGAGGAAGATGGCGGTGCCCGCCAGCGCAAAGGCGGCTGCAACCAGCATCTTGATCATCACGGGGAGATCAGGCGCAAGAAGAAGCACCGCCAGCATGCCGAGGCTTGCGGATTCCACGGTGCCTGCCGTCGACGGCTCGACAAAACGATTGCGGGAAAGCAGTTGCATGATGGTTCCGGCAACAGCCATTCCGGCACCTGCCAGGATCAGGGCCACGGTTCGCGGCACGCGGCTTCCTGCCAGCACCAGCTGCATTTTTTCGTCGCCGGTGCCGTTCAGCAGCGCGAACAGCGACAGATCGCTTACGCCGACAAAGAGGCTTGCGAAGGCAAGGGCAGCGGTCGCCAGCAGGGCAAGGGGGAAGAGCTTCACGAGGTCACCTTGAAAACGCTAAAGCGGCAGCAACCGCCGGAACGGTTGCTGCCGTCAATCCGCGGTCGTGTGCGACTACTTTGCGTCGAAGGCCTTGGTCAACTGATCGACCGTGTTCTGCATGGCGGTCAGGCCGCTGCCGACCAGATACCAGGCAGTTGCATCGAGATAAACGACCTGCTCATTCTTCCAGCCCGTCGTCTGGGCCACGAGTTCGTTGTCGAGAAATTTCGCGGCAGCCTGTCCCTCTCTGCCGATCGCGGCGTCGCGATCGATGACGAAGAGCCAGTCAGGGTTCCTTTCGAGAATGTATTCGAAGGAAATCGGCTGGCCGTGCTGGCCCACCTTGATGTTTTCGTCCGCCTGTTGAATGCCATAGTCGGTGAACAGAAAACCAAAGCGCGAACCGGCGCCGTAGGTGCTCATCTTGCCGCCCGTGGTCAGGATCAGCAGCCCCTTGCCGGCTGAGCCTGCCTTGTCCTTCAGGGTCGATAGGCTGGCGTCGAGCTTCTGGAGGGCCGCATCTGCTTCCGCTTCCTTGCCGAAGATCTGCGCGAGCGTCCTGACGTTTGTCTTCCCGCTTTCGATGAACTTGGTCGGATCGACAGTCATGTCGATGGTCGGAGCGATCTTCGCAAGATCCTCGAACTTGGCGGAGGAGCGGCCGCCGACGATGATAAGGTCGGGTTGCGCCGCGCTGACGGCCTCGTAGTCCGGCTCGAAAAGCGATCCGATGTTCAGGACCTCGCCGCCGGCATACTTGGACAGATAGTCCGGCTTGGCGCCGGACGGCACGCCGTTGACCTCAACGCCCAGCGTGTGGAGGGTGTCGAGGCTCGCCATGTCGAAAACAAGCACCTTCTCCGGCTTGGAGGGGAGCGTCGTTTCACCCTTGCTGTGCTTGACGAGGATCTCGGCCGCTGCCGCAGACGAGACAGCCTGGGTGGCAAGAACGGCACCGGCAACCGCAAGAGCGAGGGGGAGGGTTCGAATCTTTGAAAACATTTTCGTCTCCGCGCTTGGCAACCTTTACGGCACCAAGATAAGTTGAGTAGTCTTGGCCAGTTATCGGCGGGTCATGTGCGCCGTCAAACCCTGTTTTCTGTAGTCGTTCCAATTTGCGAAAATGGCAAATCGCCTCCGCGATAGCCGGAACAGGAGTTGAGTATGCGGGACGGCTTATGATAGTTGCAGCTAAACAATGTGCCGGCCTCTAGCGATGAAGAGTCTGCGGCCTCGTATGGTGCAAGGACATGACGAAGCCCGACGGCGAACGACAGCAGACTCTACCGCTTGGTAAGCTGAAACTCCTCCTTGCCCTCGACGCGCTGTTGCGCGAAGGAAGCGTCACGGCTGCTGCAGCCAGTCTGGAGCTGCAGGTTTCCTCGGTCAGCAGGATGCTGGGCGAACTGCGCGAACTCTATGACGACCCCATCTTCATCCGGACCGGACGTGGCCTTCGGCCGACCCCGTTCGCTGAATCCTTGAGGATGCGGGCGCGTTCACTGGCGGAAGAGACGGGCGCGCTGTTGAAAGGCGAGGGCTGGTTGGCCAGCAAACACGTCGCGCCGGCTCCGGTCGAACAGGTCCAGGATGGTTGGCAGGGCCGATCGAAATTCGTGCCGCCGCCGCTTGCGGTTACCCGTGGCGACTATCTGGAGGCGGAGCCGACCCCTGCGGTGATCGCTCGGCGGATCGCGGCGATCGGAGATAATGAAGATCCTCAGCGCCGCCTGGCGAAATACATCGCCCTGACGTCACCGGGTCCCGGGCGAAGCCGCCCGCTCGATGCCGAAGAAGCACGCGACGCCCTTGCGATCATCCTGAGCGGCGAGGCCGATCCGGTCCAGGTCGGCGCCTTGCTGATGACCCTGCAGTATCGCGGAGCGACCGCCCTGGAATGTGCCGGTTTCGTCCGAGCGATCCGGGAAACGGCGGTGTCCGCCGGCGGGCGGACCCTGCGCCCCGATCTCGACTGGCCGGCTTACGTCTCACCCCGATGGAGACGGCCGCCGTGGTTCATGCATTCGGCGCGGCTTGTTGCCGCGGCAGGATATCGAGTGCTCATGCATGGTCACTTTGGCAACGGTGCCGATAGCGGCAAGCTGGAAACTGCGGCGGAACGCGCCGGCATCCCCGTGTGCCTGAACTCGGCCCAGGTATCTGCGGCCCTGGGCTCCCATAATATTGCTTACGTTCCTCTCGCGGTCTTCGCACCCCAGGTGCAGTCCATCCTCAATCTGCACCCGCTTTTCGAAACCCGCACACCGCTTCACAACCTTGCGCCACTCATCAACCCGTTCGAGGCTGCCGCCTCATTGACGGGTTCGCCGGGCGGCGCGTCCGGGATGGTTTATGGCGATGTGGTAAGGTTGCTCGGGATGGAGCGGGTGACAATGGTAAACACCGTTCGCAGCTTTGCGCAGGTAACACCGACCCGAGTGACGACACTACTGCGGATGTTCAACGGCCGGGAAATCACCGAGCGCGTGCCCGTGCAGGCAGGCATCACGGGCAGTGGGTTGCCCAGCAGCGGCTATACCCAGAGAGAGTATTGGGAGGCGATCTGGACAGGGGCCGCCCGCGACGACCTTGCGGAAGCGTCGATCATCTACACTGCGGCGGCGGGGCTCCTTGCCGTGTCGAACGATCCGGACACCCGTTTCGAAGATTGCCTGAGGCAGGCAACCGATCAATGGCTCAAACGAAAACGCTAGGCGAACAAAACGTCTCCCAGGCGATGCGGGGTGTGCGCTCGGAAGCATCGCGTCGGCCAAGAGGCGCTTCAAATTACCATTCTCATCTTCAAGCGCCTTTAGCCGTTTGGCCTCGGCCACTTCCATGCCGCCATGCTTCGACCGCCGCTTGTAGAAGGTTGCGTCACTGACGCAGTATTTGCGGCACAGATCAACAGCCGAGCGCCCAGCCTGATGCTCCTTCAGAAGACCGATGATCCGCTCGTCGCTGAAACGGGAACGCTTCTTCTCTGTCTCTTTCTCCAGAGAACAGACTAACCTCAAACCGGGGACATTGCAGGGGAGCAGGTCAATCACTGCGAAGCGGGCGTGAAACGGGCTACCAGTTCGTGGGTTTCGCCCGGGTAGCTCAAACGTACCCGGGTGACCGGGCCTTCGCCGCTCCATGTCCGCCTCTCGACAACCAGACAAGCGGTGCCTTTCGTTACATCAAGCAATGTAGCCATCTCGGACGCCGCTGCGACGGCGCGAATTCTGTGTTCGGCCGTGCTCCATGGAACCTGCCGTACAAGCCACTGGCCTGGCGGGGTTGAGGTGAAATCCGCGCTCGCCGCTTCCGGAACGTTGGTGAGATTGATCAGCCGTTCCTCGACGCAGAACGGACGTCTCCCTGCGAAGTGGACGCACATGAGATCAAGCACGTCCGATCCGGCTTTGGCATCCAGCGATCGCAGATCGATGTCGTTCGCCTTGCGGATACTCCGGCGCTTCAGAACGAAGGAATAGTCGAGGTTCAGCGATCGAACCTCCGCTTCGATATCGTTGATCTCCAGAACGGCCGATTGCGCCTGTGGCTGGGTGACAAAGCTCCCCGATTTCTTGCGCCGTTCGATGAGACCCGCTTTTGCAAGCTGGGTCATGACCTTGTTCACGGTCATGCGTGAGCAGTTGTATTGCATGGCAAGGTCGATTTCGAAGGGCAGCCGATGCCCGGGCGGCCATTCGCCGGAGACGATCTTGCCCTCGATGTCGCCGAGGATACGTTGATGCAAGGTCTGATTCTTGCTTCCGGGTTCAGCCACTGTTTTTCGCTTCCTATTCAGGCCTTTACGCTGATGTAGCCCAGCAATCGCCTGTGCCGAAAGGAAATATTGCGGCTATTGCTGCTGCAGGTCGGCCATGGCCTTGCGGAAACGGGACGTGATCGCGGTGCGTTTGATGTGGCGTCCGCCCTCGACTTGCTTGCATCCGCCCGCCCAGACGGCGTCAACCGCGATGCCTCCGGCGAAGATCCAGTGATCAAGAACCTTGTCCTCTTCCACATATGGCGCGGCCGAACGATCGAGTGCGACGATATCCGCATCGCCGCCGATGCGCAGCCCGGTGTCGCATTGCAGTGCCGCATTCCCGCCGATGCGGGCCTGCTCGAACAACTTGCGCCCCGTGGACCCGCCGGGATCGGCGATGACATTGCGGGCACGCAGCGTCAGACGCTGCGAATATTCGAGCACGCGAAGCTCCTCCGAGACGGAGATCAGGATGTTGGAATCCGAGCCCAGGCCGTAGCGTCCGCCCTCAGACAGGAACAGAGAGGCATTGAAGACGCCGTCGCCGAGATTGGCCTCGGTTATTGGACACAGGCCGGCGGTTGCGCCGCTGCGCGCCATGCCGCGCGTCTCCTCACCCGTCATGTGTGTCGCGTGGATCAGGCACCAGCGGTCATCGACGGGCATGTTGCCGAGTAGCCATTCCACGGGGCGTGCGCCGGAGAAGGCGATGCAGTCTTCCACTTCCTTGATCTGCTCGGAGACATGGATGTGCACCGGACCGGATTTCGCCAATGGCAGGATTTCGCGCAGCTCTTCCGCCGTTGCCGCTCGCAGGCTGTGAGGGGCGATGCCGAGCACGGCGCGGGGAAGAGAACTGACCAGCCTGCTGCAGGCCTCCATGAGGCGGACATAGCTGTCGATCGAATGAATGAAGCGTCGCTGGCCATCGATCGGCGTCTGCCCGCCGAAGCCGGAATGGGCGTAGAACACGGGAAGCAGCGTCAGGTTGATCCCGGTCTCTGTCGATGCCGCGCCGATGCGGCCGGCCATTTCGGCGATGTCGCCATAAAGTGCGCCGTCCTTGTCGTTGTGCAGGTAGTGGAACTCGCCGACGCGAGAATAACCGGCTTCCAGCATCTCCATGTAGAGTTGCGCCGCGGTGGCTTCGACATGCTCCGGAGTCATCGAAAGTGCGAAACGGTACATGGTTGTGCGCCAACTCCAGAAGCTGTCGTCCGCAGGGCCGCGTGTTTCCGCGAGCCCGGCCATGGCGCGCTGAAAGGCGTGACTATGCACGTTCGCAAGCGCCGGCAGGACGACATCGCGACTGTCGTCCTGCGGTTCTGCGGCAACTCCGATAGCGATTTCGGAGATCTTTCCGTCAGCCAGCGTGAGCCTGACATTTTGCGCCCAGCCATCGTCCAGTAACGCGGATTTCGCGTGGATCGTCGTCACGGCCATTCTCTCCATTCATGCGCGCCCGATAGGTCGTGGTTGTCAGGCCGGGAAATCGGCTCTTGCCAACCTGTTTATTATGTATATACATGTTTTCAAGAAATGAAAGGGTCAGGCGAAATGACCGGGAACGAAATTTCAAGCCGCAAGACACTCTGGACCAATGCACGCATCGCCACGGTCGACGCCGCGAAAGGTGGTCTCGGCATCATTGAAAATGGTGCGATCCTCGTTATCGGCGAGCAGATCGCCTGGATCGGGAACGCCGATGCGTTGCCTGATGAGGCCGACGGCGCCGCCGTTGAGGATGTCGGTGGTCGCTGGATCACGCCGGGCCTGATCGATTGCCATACGCACCTTGTTTACGGCGGCAATCGCGCCCGTGAGTTTGAGATGCGGCTGGAAGGGGCGACTTACGAAGACGTCGCCCGCGCCGGTGGCGGGATCGTTTCCTCGGTCCGCGCGACCAATGCGCTGAGCGTCGAGGGGCTGGTTGAGGCGGCCTTGCCGCGCCTCGATACGCTTCTGGCGGAAGGCGTGACGACCGTCGAGATCAAGTCGGGCTACGGCCTGAACATCGAGGCCGAGCTGCGCATGCTGCGCGCCGCCCGCGCACTGGAGCGGGTGCGCCCGGTTCGCGTGTCGACGAGTTACCTCGCGGCCCACGCGACACCGGTGGAATACAAGGGGCGCAATGGCGATTACATAACCGACGTCGTGCTGCCGGGGCTGGATCAGGCTCATGCCGAAGGCCTTGTTGATGCCGTCGATGGCTTCTGCGAAGGCATTGCCTTCTCCGTGGAGGAGATGCGCCGTGTGTTCGACAAGGCGAAGGCACTGGGTATCCCGGTGAAGCTCCACGCCGAGCAGTTGTCCGATCTCGGCGGCGCCAAGCTTGCTGCAGCCTACGGGGCTCTCTCGGCCGATCATCTGGAATATCTCGATGACGAAGGGGTCGAGGCCATGGCCGCTGCAGGCACGGTCGCCGTGCTGCTGCCGGGCGCCTTCTACGCGATCCGCGAAACGCAGAAGCCGCCGGTTGCAGCACTCCGCAAGGCCGGTACGAGGATCGCCGTTGCCACCGACAGCAATCCCGGAACCTCGCCGCTCACCTCGCTGCTGCTCGCCATGAACATGGCGGCGACCCTCTTCAACCTCACGGTGGAGGAGTGCGTCGCCGGCGTGACCCGCGAAGCGGCACACGCGCTGGGCCTCGGTAACACGATCGGCACGATCGAGAGCGGCAAGTCCGCCGATTTCGCCATCTGGAACATCGAGAGCCCCGCGGAGCTCGTTTACCGGATTGGCTTCAATCCGCTGCATGCACATGTTTTCAAGGGAAAGAAAATAGTCAGATGACCGAGACACTGCGCCCGGGCGAAGTTTCGCTGAAGCAACTCGAAGCTATTTACTGGGATGGCGCCAATGCCCGCCTCGATCCCTCCTTCGATGCCGGCATCCTGAAAGCGGCCGAACGGATCGCCGCCATTGCCGCCGGCAATGCCCCGGTCTACGGCATCAATACCGGCTTCGGAAAGCTTGCCTCGATCAAGATCGATGCCGCCGACACGGCGATCCTGCAGCGTAATCTCATTCTTTCCCATTGCTGCGGCGTCGGTGCGCCGCTTCCGGAAAACATCGTGCGCCTGATCATGGCGCTGAAGCTCATCTCGCTCGGCCGTGGCGCTTCCGGTGTCCGTCTCGAACTCGTCCGCCTGATCGAGGCGATGATGGAAAAGGGCATCACACCGCTCATCCCCGAGAAGGGTTCGGTGGGTGCTTCCGGCGACCTCGCGCCGCTCGCCCACATGGCGGCGGTGATGATGGGCCACGGCGAAGCGTTTTTCGGTGGCGAACGGCTTGATGGCGCCACCGCCCTGAAACGCGCCGGCCTGGCACCGGTCGTACTTGCCGCAAAGGAAGGTCTGGCGCTGATCAACGGCACGCAGGCCTCCACCGCGCTCGCCCTTGCCGGCCTGTTCCGCGCCCACCGCGCCGCGCAGGCCGCGCTGATCACCGGTGCCCTTTCCACCGACGCCGCCATGGGGTCGTCCGCCCCATTCCATCCCGATATCCATACGCTTCGCGGGCACAAGGGCCAGATCGACGCCGGCGCGGCGCTCCGGCGACTGCTGGAGGGATCGGAAATCCGAAACAGCCATGTCGAGGGCGACGAGCGGGTCCAGGATCCCTATTGCATCCGCTGTCAGCCACAGGTCGACGGCGCCTGCCTCGATCTCCTGCGATCGGTCGCGCGAACCCTGGAGATCGAGGCCAATGCGGTGACCGACAATCCGCTTGTCCTGTCGGACGGCTCCGTCGTCTCCGGCGGCAATTTCCACGCGGAACCGGTAGCCTTCGCCGCCGACCAGACGGCGCTCGCGATCTGTGAGATCGGCGCGATCTCGCAGCGGCGTATCGCACTGCTGGTCGATCCCGCCCTCTCCTACGGTCTGCCGGCGTTCCTGGCGAAGAAACCGGGTCTAAACTCCGGGCTGATGATCGCGGAGGTGACCTCCGCCGCACTGATGAGCGAGAACAAGCAGCTTTCGCATCCGGCCTCGGTGGATTCCACGCCGACCTCCGCCAATCAGGAGGACCACGTCTCCATGGCCTGCCACGGCGCGCGCCGCCTGCTGCAGATGACCGACAACCTGTTCTCCATCATCGGCATCGAGGCGATCGCCGCCGCGCAGGGTGTGGAATTCCGCGCACCGCTGGCAACCAGTCCCGAACTTGCGAGCGCCATGAACGCCATCCGCGCCAGCGTGCCGTCGCTGGAGGAGGACCGATACATGGCAGACGACCTCAAGGCCGCCTCCGACCTGATTGCCACGGGCGCACTGGCGCGCAGCATCACACCCGGCATCCTGCCGGACCTGGAGGCGTGACGATGGATATCGCCTTGGATACACCCCCCTCTGCCCTGCCGGGCATCTCCCCCTCAAGGGGGGAGAACGGCTGGAGCAGCCGCCCTCTTCTCCCCATCGGGGAGAAGTGCCGAGTGAAACGAGGCGATGAGGGGGAGGCCGAAGGCCTTGCTCGCGCCCCCTCATCCGGCCCTTCGGGCCACCTTCTCCCCACTGGGGAGAAGGGGAAGCCTGCCGCCCGCGCATACACCAGGCATCGCTCTTGCCACTTGCGGTTCTCCCCCCTTGAGGGGGAGATGCCCGGCAGGGCAGAGGGGGGTAACGGCCCAATCTCCAGGCCCACGGAGGCCTCCCGATGAGCGCCGTCGTCGAAGTTACCCGCGGCACCTCGCCGGTCATCCTCGCCTTTCCGCACGTTGGCACGGATGTGCCCGCACCGATCCTTGACCGGCTGAACGACAATGGTCGCAAGCTTGCCGACACCGACTGGCATATCGACCGCCTCTATGCCGGCCTTCTGTCCGAGGTCACGACGGTGCGCGCGACGTTCCATCGCTACGTGATCGACGCCAATCGCGATCCGGAGCGGGTCAGCCTCTATCCCGGCCAGAACACCACCGGCCTCGCGCCGGAGACCGACTTCGACGGGCTTGCGATCTGGAAGGACGGGGAGGAGCCGACGGAAGAGGATATCGTCCATCGTCTCGCGACTTTCCATGCGCCCTATCATGCCGCGCTTGTAGCGGAAGTGGAGCGGGTCAGGGCGATCCACGGCGTGGTCGTTCTCTACGACTGCCATTCGATCCGGTCGCACATTCCCTTCCTGTTCGAGGGAAAGCTGCCGGACTTCAACATCGGCACCAACAACGGCGCGACCTGCGCGCTCGAGTTCGAGCGCGTGACGGCGGAAATAGCCGGCTACGCGGCCGGGTATACCAGCATCGTCAACGGCCGCTTCAAGGGCGGCTGGACGACCCGACACTACGGACAGCCCTCAAGCGGTGTGCATGCCATCCAGATGGAGCTTGCCCAGTCCACGCATCTCGTCACCGAGGACGTGCCTTTTGCCTATGACGAGGAGAAGGCGGAGAAGCTCCGGGTTCACCTGCATGCCATTCTCGCCCGCCTTGAAACCGTCGCCTACGAACTGAAAGCAATGGGGAACTGATCATGACCAATTCGCGGCATAATATTCGCGACGTCCGCGCGGCCACCGGGACCGAGCTCACCGCCAAGAGCTGGATGACCGAAGCGCCGCTGCGCATGCTGATGAACAATCTCGACCCGGACGTGGCGGAAAACCCGCACGAACTCGTGGTCTATGGCGGCATCGGCCGCGCCGCGCGCACCTGGGAGGACTTCGATCGCATCGTTGCTTCCCTTCGGGATCTCAATGAAGACGAGACGTTGCTGGTGCAGTCGGGCAAGCCGGTTGGTATCTTCCGCACCCACAAGGATGCGCCGCGCGTGCTGATTGCCAACTCCAACCTGGTGCCGCATTGGGCCACCTGGGACCATTTCAACGAACTGGATAAGAAGGGTTTGGCCATGTACGGGCAGATGACCGCCGGTTCGTGGATTTACATCGGCACCCAGGGCATCGTGCAGGGGACTTACGAGACTTTCGTGGAGGCCGGCCGGCAGCATTATGGTGGCAACCTCAAGGGCAAGTGGATCCTGACCGGCGGCCTCGGGGGGATGGGGGGTGCCCAGCCGCTTGCCGCTGTCATGGCCGGCGCTTGCTGCCTTGCAGTCGAATGCGACGAGACCCGCATCGATTTCCGCTTGCGCACACGCTATGTCGACGAAAAGGCAAAGACCCTTGATGAAGCGCTGGCCCTCATCGAGAAGTGGACCAAGGCAGGGGAGGCCAAGTCAGTCGGTCTGCTCGGCAATGCCGCCGAAATCTTCCCTGAGCTCGTCCGGCGCATGAAGGCCGGCGGTCCGCGCCCGGATATCGTCACCGACCAGACCTCCGCCCACGACCCGCTGAACGGTTACCTGCCCGCCGGATGGACTGTGGCCGAAGCCAAGGCCAAGCGGGAGACCGATCCCAAGGCGGTGGAAGCTGCCGCGCGTGCGTCGATGAAAACCCATGTCGAGGCGATGGTGGCCTTCTGGGATGCCGGCGTGCCCACGCTCGACTACGGCAACAATATCCGCCAGGTCGCCAAGGACGAGGGGCTGGAAAATGCCTTCGCCTTTCCGGGTTTCGTGCCGGCCTATATCCGCCCGCTGTTCTGCCGGGGTATCGGCCCATTCCGCTGGGCGGCGCTCTCCGGCAATCCGGAGGATATCTACAAGACCGACGCCAAGGTGAAGGAACTGCTGCCCGACAACAAGCACCTGCACAACTGGCTGGACATGGCCCGTGAGCGCATTGCGTTCCAGGGACTGCCGGCGCGCATTTGCTGGGTCGGCCTTGGCGACCGCCATCGCCTCGCGCTTGCCTTCAACGAGATGGTCAAGAACGGCGAGCTCTCGGCACCGATCGTAATCGGCCGGGACCACCTCGATTCCGGCTCGGTTGCTTCGCCGAACCGCGAAACGGAAGCGATGAAGGATGGCTCGGACGCCGTTTCCGACTGGCCGTTGCTCAATGCGCTTCTCAACACCGCTTCGGGCGCGACCTGGGTCTCGCTGCATCATGGCGGTGGCGTCGGCATGGGCTTCTCGCAGCACTCGGGCGTGGTCATTTGCGCCGATGGTTCGGACGATGCCGCCAAGCGTCTGGAGCGTGTTCTGTGGAACGATCCGGCCACCGGCGTCATGCGCCATGCCGACGCGGGTTATGACATCGCGCTCGATTGCGCCAAGGAAAAGGGCCTGCGTCTGCCGGCCATTCTCGGCAACTGAACAGAGAGAAGGCGGTGGCCGTGCGGTTGCAACGCTTTGACGAGCACCGGAAGATGCCGTGGAAGAACGGCCTCGGCGTCACACGCGAGGTCGCGATCCACGCGCCGGCGGAGGAGCCTTCGGCCTTCCTCTGGCGCATCAGCCTTGCGACCGTGTCCGGTTCCGGCCCCTTCTCCGCTTTTCCCGGCATAGATCGTACGATCGCTGTCCTTCGCGGGGGCGGTCTGCATCTCACCGTGGATGGTGTCGCACAACAGCCGCTGACGGAGGAGGCCGAACCCTTTTCGTTTTCCGGCGATGCCATAGTCCATTCCGACAGCATCGGCGGCGAGACGACAGACCTCAACGTCATGACCCGTCGGGGCGTGTTCACGCATACGGTGCGGAAGGTCACACGAGAGGGGGAGTGCGTGCTCTCGATTGAATCCGGCACGACTGCCGTGGTCTTCAATGGCCAAGCCTCGGTGAGCCTGCCGGATGGCATTATCGCTGTCGATTTTGGCGACGTCCTGCTCGATCTGGACCCGATCGACAGCCTGTATTTTTCCACGGCAGGAAATGCGGTCAGCGTGTTCCTCGTGGACCTACGCGAAGCTGGAAAATGCTGATGTCATAGCCGTCGCACGATTAAGGGCGGAAGGTTGGCGGATCGCTACACTGATGGCCTCTTTCCCTTCCGTCCCAGGCGGCCAGCCCGAAGCGCTCGCACGAGATACTGCAATTGTGGCCGTGGAGTTTTCGCCTTCCGGGGCCGCCTGATGGTCACTGTCTTCGTCGAGCGGGATATTCGGGTCGATCGCTAGCGGCGAGAGCCGTTCAGCCTGAAGACCTCACCGAAGGCAAATCCCGCCAAGGCGATAAGCATGGCGGGATTTCTTGTGTTAAATGGCTACCAGGCGAAGCTGCCACCCATGGAGGAGCGGTTGGCTGGCTCGCATCTTTTCGGGAGCGTTCGGGCACTCGTCCGCATCATGGTTTAAGTCCGTTCATCCACTGGAACCTCTGTTTCGAAATCGAATTGGCGTGCGCATCGAAACCTTCGTATCGGGCAATGCTTTCCGCATACGGCGCCAGGTTGGCGAAGGCGGAAGAGCCAACGGATGCGATTGACGTCCGTTTCATGAAGTCGAACACCGAAAGAGGTGAGGATGTCGCGGCCGCTCCTCCGGTGGGCAGCACATGGCTCGGTCCAAGAACGAAATTGGCGACGGCGATTGCCGAATGCGGCCCCAACAAAATTTCGCCGGCGTTCCTGATCAGCGGGAGGTATCCCCATGCGTCCTGCGCAAGGACGGCCAGATGCTCCGGCGCATAGTCATTGATGAAATCGAACGCCTCGACTGTCGTTTGTGCAATCACGATTCCACCCCTCGATCCGCACAGAACGCTTTGGGAATAGGACGCACGTTCCTCAGACATGTTCTGCCACAAGCTAGGCATGTGAGCTGCAACTTCGCGGGCATAGTCCTCGCTTGTCGTCACGAGATACGCGGACGAATCCGGGCCATGTTCGCTCTCGACGCAAAGATCGAGTGCAGCCAATTCCGGCGGAACCGAGCCGTCCGAAAAGACAATGAGTTCGCTTGGACCTGCCGGCGAACCGGGGTCGATGACCGAGGCGAGTGCTTTCTTGGCTGCCGCCACCCAGGAACTGCCCGGTCCGACAACTTTTTTGCACGCAGGTATCGTCGCCGTACCGAAGGCGACGGCGGCGATCGCCTGTGCTCCGCCGCATTTATACACCTCGTTAACGCCCGCAATCCGGGCGGCTACCAACGTGGCGGCGTCGACCTTTCCGTCCGGGCCGGGTGGGGTGATGATGATCACGCGGCCAACGTTGGCGACTTTCGCGGGGATGGCCGTCATAAGAACAGAACTCGGAAATGAACCCTTGCCGCGAGGGACATAGCAGGCGACGGAATCGATGCTGGTCCATCGATCTCCCACAATCACGCCGGGAGCGGTTTCGTGCAATTGGAGCCCGTCCGGCATTTGCAGCCGGTGAAAGTGTCGTACGTTCTCTGCAGCAAGCGACAAAGCAGCCTTCACCGCATCGTCCAACTGGTTCTCCGCTTCATCGAATTCCTCCGGCGTCACTTTGATATCTGATGCGCGGATGGAGGCTCGATCGAATGCGGCCGCATAATGGACGAGTGCCTCGTCTCCGCGCTGGCGAACGTCTTCGATAATCGGCATCACCTTGTCGATGGTCGTGGCGATGCTGGATTCAGCGCGCAGCATAAGCGCCGCACGATCACTCCGGCTGAGGGTTGCGAGGTTGTGAATGCTGAGTTGGTGGCTGGTCAAGAGGCACTCCTTTTACGCACACGATGAGAAGTTTATCTGGCGAGACCCGCGCGATGTCTCTGTTGATAATTTCAAAACTAATCATTGACTGAAAATTCAATCAATATAATTATGGAGCAAATACAGTGTTCGAAGCCGAAAATTGGGTCTCAAGATGTTTAATCCTAGTAACCGTTGGCGTGATTGGCCTACGAAGGGAACGATAGGCGCAAAGGAAAACCATATCGGCATGCCGACCTTTGCCGGCTTGCCTTACTCAGAAGATCCGAAGGATCTCGTCGACTGCGCTGCCGCGATCGTCGGCGCTCCCTGGGATTGCCAGTTTGACTACCCCGGCGCACGCTATGGACCGAGGGCGATCCGCGCTGCGGGCCATGTTGGAGCGCCGCATCCCGAAGTGGGAATTGATCCCCTCGTGTCGATGAAGCTGCTTGATTACGGCGATGCGCCGGTCATCCAGGGAGATGGAGATCGTAGCTCGGCGGCGATCACGCGTGTGGTTGGTGAGGTGGTCGCCGCGGGCGCCGTTCCTCTAACGCTCGGCGGCGATCACTGGATCTCCAATCCGGCCATTCGTGCTGTCTGCCAGAAATATCCGACGGTGGGTCTCGTTCATTTCGACGCCCATACGGACACGGATCCTTCCTATCTCGGTCACACGAAGAACAATCACTCCACGGTGTTCCATGCACTGGTCGAGGAAGGGCTTGTCGATCCCACGCGTTACCATCAGCTCGGCATCCGGGGGTATTACACATTTCCCGAGGCGATCTCCTGGCAGAAGGAAAAGGGCATCACGACGCACTGGATGCATCACATCCGGGATTTCGGGATCAAGGCAATTGTCGAACGTTTGCTGGCCGCAATCGGGGATGGTCCCGTCTACATCACGGTTGATGTCGATGTGCTGGATCCAGCGTTTGCGCCGGGAACGGGTACGCTCGACCCGGGTGGCATGACGACGCCCGATCTGCTCTGGGCGGTTCGGGAAATTGCTTCCCGTGTCAATCTGGTTGGTGCCGACGTCGTGGAAGTCTCACCCCGCACGGTCGAGGGGGCAGACATTACAGCTTTCGTGGGGCACTACGTCGTTCGTGAATATCTCAACGGCATGGCCTTGAGATCGGTGCGCAACGGAGCGCTAGAACGCGGGCATGACAAAGCTGAGTAAAGCTGAACAGGCAATCGAAACCAAAGGCAAGATTCTGGCTGCCGCAACGCGCGCGATCGCGCGCTGCGGTGTGCGAGGCCTTCGGCTCGATGAAGTGGCGAAGGAAGCGGGCGTCGCCATTTCGCTCATCTATTATTATTTCAAGACACGAGAGGATCTCGTGCATGCCACGCTGCAGAGCGCAAACGATCTCGCCGTGTTGGGCATGCATTCGAATGCGTCTGGCGAGACGACAGGGCGCGAGCAACTGATCTCACTTCTCACGGGCGAATTCTCCGACAGGGACGAAGTCCGGCAAATGGCTGTCGTATGGAGCGAGGCGACAGCCTGCGCGGCCTTCGATGAGACGCTTGTGCCCTACGTCGTGGAAGCCACGAAGACGTGGGTCGAAATTGTCTCTGGATTGATCCGCAAGGGGGTGGAGGACGGGTCAATCAATCCGAATGTGGATGTCATGACGTCCGCCGAGCGCCTTACGGTGCTGGTGGAGGGGCTGTCTGCAAAATGGCTCGCACGGGTCTACACGACCGAGAGAGTTCTCCAAATCCTAACATCCGCGCTGCGGCTGGAGTTTGGGGCGAGTGGTGACGGCTAGACCGGCGGTGCACCGCGCCGGTCCGGCAAGGAATTCAAAAACAACATGGGAACAAAGGAATACATAGAATGAAAAGCAAAGTTGATCGTCGTCAGATCCTGAAAATCGCTGCGGCGCTAGTCCTTGCAAATGGCCTGTCGGCTGGGTTGGTGCACGCCGACGAAGTTGTCGGAAAGCCTGAGTCGGGCGAGTTCAAGCTTGGTAGCACGCCATGGCTGGGAGCAGGGCTCTGGGAAGTTGCAGACAAGAACGACCTCTACACCCGTCAGGGGCTTGAAGCAGTCAACATCGCCTACTTTTCGCTCGACTCCGATATGAACGCTGCGCTGGCAGCCGGACAGCTGGATGCCGGCGTTCTCGCTACCCAGACCGCATTGAATTTTCTGGCAGCCGGTCTGCCGATCAAGATCGTCGCATTGCTCGACGCGTCGACGACGGCAGATGCCATCGTGTCGGACGGCTCTGTCAAAACAATCAGCGACCTCAAGGGAAAGAAGGTTGCATACGAGGAAGGCAGCACGAGCGAGATTTTGCTGAGCTTCGCCTTGTCGCGCCATGGAATGACACTTGCGGATGTCGAGAAGGTGCCGATGCCGGCAGCAGATGCTGGTGCAGCGCTTGTCGCGGGACAGGTGCCGGTTGCGGTGACCTACGAGCCTTACCTGACAGTGGCAGCGCAGCAGAACAGTGCAGTTCAGACCTTGTTCACTGCTGGCGAAAACCCCGGTCTCATCTCGGACGTGCTGGTCGTGCGGAACGAAGTGATTGCCGAAAGGCCCGGCCAGATCGCCGCAATGATCAAGGCATGGGACGCTGCTTACAAGCTCTACCATGCCGACACCAAGGCCTCCCGCGCAATCATTGCCAAAGCCGAGGGCGTCGAACCGGAAGAGCTCGAAACCGCATTTGATGGAGTGATCTACTACTTCTGCCGCCGACAACAAGGCACAGCTCGAAGGTGACTTCCTCCAGAAAAGGCTTGCCTGAAGTCATGAAAGCGGCGCAGCAGGCGGGTCTTGTCCAGCAAGATGTCGACATGAGCGGCGCCATCGATGCCAGGTTCGCGAATGTCGCGGCACAATAATAGCCGGCCCGGCAGGGCACTCTTCCGGCTGGAGGCGCAAGTCTCCAGTCGGGTATTTCTCGGCCTTGCGATCGCATCGTTTGTGATCCTCGCGTTGGCCTGGACCGTTGTCACCACGACCGGTCTCGTCAATCCGCTCTTCCTGCCGTCCCCTGGAAAGGTGTTGTCCAGGCTGGCGGACCTTTGGTCGGCCGGCAATCTCCAGCGTGACCTCGCTGTCAGCCTCTACCGTATATCGCTTGCGTTCCTGATCTCGACTGCGCTGGCACTTCCGATCGGCGTGATCATGGGAAGCTACCGTGGCTGGGAGGCAATCATCGAACCTGTCGTTGATTTCATCCGCTATATGCCTGTCGTTGCTTTCGTCCCGCTGACGATCCTCTGGACGGGAACCGGCGACCTGCAGAAGTTTCTGATCATTATCATCGGCACTTTCTTTCAGCAGGTGCTGATGATCATGGACAACGTGAAGACCGTACCTCGCGACTTCATCCGATTGGGCCGGACGCTACAACTGCGTGAAGCTCAGATCCTCCTGCGAATTGTCTTGCCTTCCGCCATGCCGGCAATTTGGGACACGATCCGCATTACGCTCGGTTGGGCGTGGACATGGCTGGTGCTGGCAGAGCTTGTCGCGGCGTCATCCGGGCTCGGGTACCGGATCACGACGGCGCAACGGTTCTTCCAGACGGATCTAATCTTCGGCTACCTACTGATCCTCGGTCTTCTGGGTTTGGCCACCGACCAGGTTATGAAATTTTCCGGTCGCCGCATGTTCAGATATTTGAGGGTTCGCTGATGTCCAACCTGAAGCTGACGATCCGGAATCTGGGAAAGTCCTACGGTACAGATCAGGGACCGGTCACGGCCCTGCAGGGTATCAACCTCGACATCGGTGAGAACGAGTTCGTATCCCTGGTTGGAACCTCTGGATGCGGGAAATCGACGCTTCTTTCCATTGTCGCTGGCCTCGACGATCATCAGTCGGGAACAGTCCTGATCGACGGACAGCCCATCGCCGGCGCTGGCCTCGATCGCGGGGTGGTGTTCCAGAGCTATACGCTGCTGCCCTGGTTGACTGCCCAGCAGAATGTCGAGTTCGCGCTGGAGGCGGCCGGGCATACCAGGCGGGAAGCACAGGAAATCGCGCGCGATCACCTGCACCTGATGCGACTTTCGGGCTTTGAAGATGCTTTTCCATCGCAACTGTCCGGCGGAATGAAACAACGCGTGGCGATCGCGAGGGCACTCAGCTACAGGCCGAAGATCTTGCTGATGGACGAGCCTTTCGGCGCACTGGATGCGCTCACACGCCATCACATGCAGGAACTGCTTACTTCGATCTGGGAAAGTCACAAGCTAACCGTCCTGTTTATTACCCATGACGTGGAGGAGGCGGTTTATCTTTCAGACCGGGTCGCGGTCATGACAAATAGGCCCGGGCGCATCAAGGCGATCGTTCCGATCGATCTTCCCAGGCCCCGTGAGTACGCGCTTATCGGATCGGCACAATTCCAGGTCCTGCATCGAACGGTGCTTGACCACATTCGATCGGAATCGCTGATCGCGTCGCGGATGGAGCCGGCCTGATCGGTCCCCGTTACGAACAGTTGCACGGCAAGGCGCAGGCGCTGGGCGTGCTGCTGTTCGGAAACGAAGACTTGCAATGGCCTAATCTCAAGAAGCGGCTCAGTGCCGTTGCGATGAGGCAGCGATCGTTTGGTTTGAATCTCCTGGATGTGCCTTTGGCTAGTGCCAGGGTACCTAAGTTGGGCCCAGAAACAAAATTGGGAAAGATTTTCGTGTAGGCGATCAGGGGCTCGATCCTACAAGCCTCTGTGGGATCCGGCCCCCGCAGTGCAAGGCCGTTCCCGCCCGCTTTACAAGAACCCTGGGTAGCGCTACCGTTTTTGGGTGACGCCGAGGGAGGAGCTCGGAAAGCGTCACCGGAATAGCGTATCGAGATGAAGTGCCGGTGAATACCTGAAATGCAGGTTTCGGCCTGTGGCGCATGCTCGATTTTTTACCGGCTATCCATTTCGAATTCGCATCCCGCACCACAACAAACTGGGAGGGAATTCGATGCACAGGTCTTTGGTCAGTGGCCTTATCGCCGCTGCAGTCACTACGCTTGCCTCCACCGTGGCATTTGCCGAACCGGAAATTGTCAGCGGCCCTGCCGCGGAGCCGGACTGTTTTGTCCCCTGGACGGCGGAAACCAAGTTCTTCAAGTTTCCGAAAAAGGAAGGCCCCTACCGGATCGCGCTTGCCAACGGCTATATCGCAAACACCTGGCGCATCCAGATGATCCAGACCGCAAAGGCCTATGCCGCGCAGCCTGACGTCGCAGCAAAGCTCAAGGAATTCAAGGTCGTCTCCACCGGTGAAGACGTGCCGGCGCAGATCTCGGCGATCAACAACTTCATCGACTCCGGCTATGACGCGATCGTCGTCAACGCCCAGAACCCGACCGCCTTCGGGCCGGTCATCAAGCGCGCCAAGGAAGCGGGCGTGGTGCTCGTGGCTTTCGACAATACGCTCGATACCGAGGATGCCATCAACGTCAATGTCGACCAGAAGGGGCTCGGCGTGCTCTGGGCGAACTGGCTCGTCAAGCATGTCCCGGACGGCGGCAAGATCCTCGAAGTGCGCGGCGTGCCCGGTACCTCGGTCGATACCGACCGCCACAACGGCATCCATGAGACGCTTGATGCCAGCGGCAAGACGTGGGACGTCGTGGAAGTGCTCGGCAAATGGGACGACCCGACGGCCCAGAAGGCGACGGCCGACGCGATCGCTGTCCATAAGGCGTTCGACGGCATCACCGCTCAGGGTGGCGATACCGGTGTCGTGCAGGCGATGATCGATGCCGGCCACAAGTTCGTGCCCTTTGGCGGCGAGACCGAAAACGGTTTCCGCAAGTTCTGCGCCAAGCACGCGGCCGAAGGGCTGAAGTGTTCGTCGGCGGGGACGGGACCGGCACAGGTGGCGGTCGCCATCAAGACGGCGATCGCCGCGCTTGAGGGCCGGGTCGTGCCGCAGTCGGTCAAGCTGCCGCTGGCGATCGTCGAGGATCCGGATTTCAAGGAAGGCCAGGACTTCTATCCGTCCGAGTCCGACAACTTCTTCGTCGGCAACGCCTTCCCCACCTGCGGCATCAACTTCACGGCCCAGGAAATCATGGGGCAGACCAAGGAAGATCAATAGTTCCTCGCCTCCGGCCAACGGGCACGTCGCTTGATCCGCGACGTGCCTCCCATGCGATCTTCGGGGAGTTTCATGACGGAGCCTGGCGGACAAGCGGCAATGCCGTTCCTTGAAATGAGCGGCCTCTCGAAAAGCTATGGCGGCGTGCGTGCCCTTGAAAATGCCGAACTGTCCGTCAAGCCCGGCCGCGTCCATGCGATCCTGGGCGAGAACGGCGCCGGCAAGTCGACGCTCATCAAGATCATGGCTGGCGTGGTCGCACCCGATGGCGGGCGGATCACCATGGACAACGCGGAAGTTTCCTTCCGCTCTCCGGCCGACGCAGCCAGGCACGGCATAGCCTGCGTATTCCAGGAACTGTCGCTGATCCCCGACCTTTCGGTTGCGGACAATATCCTGATTGCCAATCCTCCCCGGCGCTTCGGCCTGATCGATGGCGCCGCGCAGCGCCGCATTGCGGAAGAAGCGCTGGCGCGGGCCGGAGCCGGGGACATCCACCCGCGCGCCATGGTGCGCGACCTGCCGCTCTCCCGCCGGCAGATGGTGGAAATCGCAAAGGCGCTGGTCGGGCGGCCGCGCATCCTCATCCTCGACGAAGCAACATCGGCGCTGACGGCGAGCGACGTGACGCGTGTGTTCGAAGTGCTCAAGCGGCTGAAGGCGGAGGGGCTCGCCATCCTCTATATCTCGCATCGCATGCATGAGATCGCCGAGCTCGCCGATGAATGCACGGTGTTCCGCAACGGCCACAAGGTCGCGAGCTACGAGGCCGGCACGAAGACCGACAACGAGGTCATCGAGATGATGATCGGCCGCGAATATCACAGTGTTTTCCCGCCGAAGCCAGAACCGGCGGAGCGGCCGGCACCGGTCCTTGAATGCAGGAGCCTTGGTTGGAACGAGCGGCTGAAGGACATTTCCTTCACCGTCGGCAAGGGCGAGGTGGTCGGCCTCGGCGGGCTCGACGGGCAGGGGCAGCGCGAACTGCTGCTCGCGCTTTTCGGCGTATTGCGAGGCACGAGCGGCACTGTCCTCGTTGACGGCAAACCGGTGGCGCTGTCGAGCCCCTCCACGGCGCGAGGACCCGGGGTCGGCATGGCCCTGATCCCGGAGGACCGCAAGACCGAGGGGTTGATGCTGCCGATGACGGTCCGCGAAAACCTGTCCTTCGCCAGCCTCGACCATCTCTCCCACGGGGGCGTCATCGACAGGACGCTCGAGGAGAGCCGGATCGACGAGATGGTCAGGCTGCTCGCCATCAAGACAGCCGGCATCGACATTTCCGTCGGTTCCCTGTCCGGCGGCAACCAGCAGAAGGTCGTGATCGCGAAATGGCTGATGCGGCAGCCGCGCATCATCCTTCTCAACGACCCCACGCGCGGCATCGATGTCGGCACCAAGCAGGAGATCTACCAGTTGCTCCGTCGGCTCGCCGATGCCGGTGCGGCCATCGTCTTCTATTCGACGGACTACGACGAGTTGATCGGCTGCTGCGAACGCGTCCTCGTGCTCTACGACGGCCAGGTTGTGAAGGAACTGGAGGGTGGAGAGCTTAACGAGCATGCGCTGATCGCCAGTGCCCTCAATGTCAATGAAAGCAAGGTGGCCGCGGAATGAGCGAATGGCGCTACTGGCTGAACGAACAGCGCGGCACGCTTCTCGGGCTCGCCATCTTTCTCGCGATGTTCATCGTCTATATCACCAACCATCCGGCCGGCCTGACCGCCAACGTGGCGCAGACCGCGGCCAACAAGGGCGTGCTGCTCGCCTTCGTCGCCATGGCGCAGGCAATGGTGGTGATCTCCGCCGGCATCGACCTCTCGGTCGGCATGATCTTCATCCTCACCAATTGCATCGCTTCCTATATCGTGGTCGGCTCGGTGGGCATGACAACGCTCGGCGCTCTTGGCGTATTGCTGGCCGGCGCCGGCTGCGGCGCGATCAACGGGCTGCTCGTCATCTATGGCCGCCTTCAGCCGATCGTCGCGACGATTTCGACCGGGGCGGTCTATTTCGGCATCGCCCTCATCCTTCGGCCGTTTCCCGGCGGCGCGGTCAATGAGGATCTTGCCGATGCGCTGACGGGGCGGCTGTTCGGCGTGGTCCCGTCGAGCTTGGTTCTGCTTCTGGCTGTAGTGCTGCTGGTCTGGTTGCCCTATCGTAAGTCCGTGTTCGGTCGGGCAGCTTTTGCTGCGGGCTCGTCGGAACCGGCGGCCTACATGTCCGGCGTGCCGCTCAAGCGCGGCAAGTTCTCGGCCTATGTGCTCGGCGGCCTGTTCGCCGGCATGGGCGGGCTCTTCCTCACCTTCTTCACCTATACCGGCGATGCCGCCTACCAGAGCGGCTCGAGCTACACCTTGTGGTCGATTGCGGCGGTGGTCCTCGGCGGCGTCTCGCTTTTCGGCGGACGCGGCAGCGTCGTCGGGGCGATCTTCGGCGCGTTCGCCGCCCGCACCACGGGTGACATGCTCTTCGTCTTCGATGTCGATCCGCTGTGGCAGCCTCTGCTCCAGGGCGTCGTGCTGCTGGTCGCTGTCAGCATCGGAGCGATCGCGCTCTTCAGGGTCCGCAATCGCCTGGAATGGTTCCGATGACAGATCTCAGCGAAAAAACAATGGCCAGCCGGACACGCCCTTCGTTCCTCCGCCGCGTCGACCCGGCTGTCGCGACCGCCTTCGGCTGCATCATCCTGCTCCTGATCGTCGGAAGCTTCTATTCAAGCAATTTTCTCTCTCCCGACTATCTGCTGCAGCAGTTGAAGGTGGCGTCGTTTCTGGGTGTGGTCGCGGCCGGGATGATGCTGGTCATCCTGCTCGGCCATATCGACCTTTCCGTGCCCTGGGTGATGACCATGGGGGCGATGATGGCCTGCGCCGTTGCCGGGTTCGGAACGGCGGGGCCTGTCCTTGCCATTCCGGTCGGCATCCTTGCAGGCGCACTGTTCGGCCTGATCAACGGGCTGGGCGTCGCCTATCTGCGCATTCCTTCGATGATCATTACGCTGGCCACCAATGTCGTGGCGCAGGGACTGATGGTGCTCTACACCGGCGGCTTCTCGCCCCAGGATGCGGCCACCCCCGCCATGCGCTGGCTGGCGACCGGCGCGATCGTTCCCGGCGTGCCGAATGCAATCCTCGTCTGGGTGGCGGTCAGCGCGGTGATGGTGTTCCTCTACGGCCGGACGACCTATGGACGGTCGGTCTACGGGATCGGCAACAGCGAGCGGGCGGCCTACCTGTCTGGCGTCGACACGCGGCGCATCGTCATGCTTGCCTTCGTGATCTCCGGCGCGCTTGCCGCCTTCGCCGGTGTGCTGGTTGCCGGTTACGCATCCAAGGCGGCGCAGTCGATGGGGGACGCCTATTTGCTGCCCTCGATTGCCGCCGTCGTGCTGGGCGGCACCTCGATCCTCGGGGGAAGAGGCTCCTACCTCGGAACGGTTGCCGGCGTCATTCTGATCACGCTCCTGCAATCGATCCTGTCGGTCATGCAGATGCCCGAGGCCGGACGCCAGATCGTCTACGGCATCGTCATCATCGCCATGCTGCTGCTCTACGGCCGTAGCCCCGCCAGCCGGTGAGTGCTGCGGAATAGCGGGCGTGGCTGTATTGATGCGGTTCTGAACATCTTGATGCGTGGTCATGATGCGAACCGCTTGAGGCGATGCGGACTGGTCGCCCGGTCCTACCGTGCATCTTCCAGCTGCGGCGACCGACGCGTATCACCAGCGGCAAGATCACTGGAGAGAACGACAGCTTTCCGCTTGATACGTTTGGTGCTGCAATACCGCTTCCGGTGAGCTTACACTTCCCGAAAACCTCATATGAGAGACTTTCGTTCTCGATACTCCGCCTGACTAGCGTCGCTAAATCCGTCTCGCTTATCCAATTCGTTCTCGTCCAGGCGTCAGGCCGCCTCCTAGACCAAGGTCGTAGATTGCTCCCTTTTCACTAGACGCATCAGAAAAAAGATGACATGTCACTTATCCGGATCGCGTCCTGACGATCTTGCTACGCCAACCGACTATTTGCCAGCCGATGACGTCTCAGCATCAACTAGGAATGAGGATTGACCGATAATGCCGTCGGTATCGTCCGGATTCGACCGTGAAAGCGTGACATTTTCTCTGCATGACGCGGCGCGTCGCATTGATAGTCGCCTTGGCACTTGGACTGGAGCACCCGCAGTGGGCTGGCATGTCCGTATGGGCGGCGCCCCGAGGTGCCGATGAACGATCTCGAAACGATCAATCGGCTTGGCCGCGAGCTTGTCGCTGTGGGACGCCTCTGGCGCCGTTTGCTCAGCCAGCAGGTCTCTGTTCTCGGCCTCCCGGACGCGCAATGGTCACTCCTGGATAACCTCAATCGTTCTGGCGACGGCATAAGCCAAAAAGCTCTCGCAGAGCGGCTCGGTCTGGAGCCGACGGCGGTCGTCCGCGTGCTCAAAGACATGGAGACGAGCAAGTTGGTGGTGCGAGATCGACACCCGAAGGATACAAGAAATCGCCTCGTTCGCCTGACGGGCGAAGGCAGGAGCCTCGCATCAAAGATCGCGGAAATCGCATCGGAGTGTGATCGTGAGATATTGCGAGGCTTTGACGAAGGGGCGCTCGAAACCTTTGCTGGCCAATTGACCGCCTTTCGTGCGCGGATTGAAGCGCTGCATCGCATGAAGGCGAAACATTCGCCGCAGGAGGCATAACCGACCAACCGGCGGCAGCGGACGAACCGTGCAGACCGCCATCCCCCGAACACGGCTTCTGCAATGCGAGACGAGCGCGAGGAAGCCGGCATCATCGAGTTCCCGAGAGGTATTACATGTCAACAACAGACACTATTGCCCATGCGCGTCCGGTGCCGACGGACCTGAGACGATCGGTTTCCAACACCATCAAGGGCTCGGCGGGCAATCTGGTCGAATGGTACGACGTCTACGTCTATTCCGTCTTCGCCTCGTCCTTCGAGAATCATTTCTTCAGCCCGGATGACAAGAACGCCAATGTTTACATCTGGGCGATCTTCGCGGTGACCTTCCTGATGCGCCCGGTGGGCTCCTGGTTCTTCGGTCGTTTTGCCGATCGTCACGGGCGCCGCGCGGCACTCACGGTCTCGGTCCTGATGATGTCGGTCTGCTCCTTCGTGATCGCGCTGATGCCGACGCAGGCGACGATCGGCGGCTATGCCGCAGCCATCCTCATTCTGTGCCGCCTGGTTCAGGGCTTTGCCACCGGCGGGGAATACGGCACTTCCGCGACCTATCTCACCGAAGCGGCCGTGCCGCGGCATCGCGGCTTCCTGGCATCCTTCCACTATGTGACGCTGGTGGGCGGGCATGTTCTGGCGCAGGCGCTGTTCCTGGCTTTGCTGCTCACAACGTCGCATGAAGCCATTAGCGACTGGGGATGGCGTTTCGCCTTCCTGATCGGCGGCGTCGGAGCCCTGGTGGTGCTGTGGATGCGCCGGACGATGGACGAATCCATGAGCGAGGAGGAGCTGAAGGCGGTCGAGAAAGGCGAGGCGACCGGTTCCGGCTCCATGCGCGAGCTGTTTGTCTCCTACTGGAAGGAGCTGCTGGCCTGCTTCCTGGTCACCATGGGCGGGACGCTTGCCTTCTATGCCTATTCCGTCAACGGCCCGAATATCGTCAAGGCGAGCTTCTCCGACTCGAGCCCGGTCACCGGCTCCGTGGTGTCGCTGATCGCGCTGATCATCCTGATGCTGCTGCAGCCAGTGGGCGGCTATATCTCGGACCGGATCGGCCGCCGCTCGCTTCTGGTGTTCTTCGGCGTCGGCGGCGTGCTGTTCACCTGGGTGCTCTACTTCGTGCTGCCGGGCGTCACCAACGGCCTTGCGTCCTTTGCCATCCTCACGCTCGGCTTCGTGATCCTCACCGGTTACACGTCGATCAACGCCGTGGTCAAAGCGGTGATGTTCCCGACCCACATTCGCGCGCTCGGTGTGGGCTTCGGCTATGCCGTTGCCAATTCGTGCTTCGGCGGCACCGCGCCGGTGCTTTACGCCGCGGCGAAAAGCGGCGGCTACGTGACATGGTTCGTCGTCTACATGACCGTGCTCATTGCCGCATCGCTCTTCGTCTACGTGTTCCTGCTCAGAAATCGCGGTGCAAACTGGCTTGATGCTCCCGAAGAAATGCGCCGGCGCAAGGAAAGTGCTGATCACCGCATCTTCCCGATGGGCGTGTGAGGTCTCCGTACGTCTCACGCGAGCGGCGCGAATAGACCACCGGCGTTCGCCGGTGGCCCCTAAACCTGCAGTTCAACTGCACGGCAATCCGGGCGACGTCTTCGATTTCGGCACGCAGGTATGGATCTGCTTTCAAGCTTGGTGTGACCGACTGGAATCTGCACAGCTCGGAATTCCCAGTCCTCTTGTAAATCTGCGCGCCTTGGTTCGTCGCATGGAGTGGGGGCCGTACGGGGTCGCACCGCGCGCAGAAATGCAGCAGAACCTTTTTATTGCAATAGAACGCGCAGTGCATCGCTGGCGCTTGCAAAAAAAGCACCGACATTCCCTAGCTTTCCAAGCCACCCAAGGATGGGATCTGGCCGAATGTCGCCCCTGCAATCAGGCCCTTATAAGGGACCAGATTAAGCGCTGGTGCCGCGTGGAACTACAGGCGGTCAGACCAGCCCCACTACTCGAAGAGGTCGGGATTGTCGGCTTCGATCTGCGGCAGGTCCGTAAGGATGCCGTTCAAGTGGTTTCGCATGGCAGCTTCAGCGGTGTCGGCGTTGCGCGTGTCGATGGCGTCGATGATCGCTTCATGTTCTCTGATCAGCCGGGTCATGGAATCGGGGTGGCGGAGCTGCAGGTTGCAGACCCGGTCCATGTGCGCCTTGATGTCCGATATGGCGCTCCAGGCCAGCGCGCAGCCGGCGCCCTCGGCAATCGCAATATGAAACTGCTCATCCTCGCGACGGAAGGCGTTGTGATCATCAGCATCCCGCGAGGCCTTCTGGCGAGCGAGGATCGCGTCGATCCTGCGCCGGGTCCAGCTGTCGAAGCTTTCGCTTGCCCGACGGGCGACGGCAGTCTCGATCGCCTCGCGCACGAACCGCGCCTCCATCATCTGACGCGCCGAGATGCGCACCACGACGGTGCCACGGTTGGGGCGGATTTCGACCAGCTTCGACTTGCCGAGGGCGATGAGGGCTTCGCGCACGGGTTGGCGCGATACGTTCATGCGGGTCGCGATCTCCTGCTCGGAAAGTCGCGTGCCGGGCGCCAGTTCCAGCCTGATGATCGCTTCACGCAGGTCGCGCTCGACCTGTGCGGCTGCGGTTTCGCCGGTCTCAATCTTCAAGGATTCGAGGTTCATGTCTTTCGTCGCCGTCATGCGTTGACATCCAATTTAAACCACCATACAGTACCATACAATTCAAACGCAACATAAATCCGGTGGCTCAATACCGGGTCAAAAGGGAGGGCCGGCAGGATATGCCGGCTTGATCGGTAAAGTGCTGTCCAATTTCATTGCGCCTGATTCCAGCGATCCGCGGCTGAACATTAAATCCCGCTACCAGATGCTTGTCGATGGCAAGTCGGTGGAAGCTGCATCGGGCCGGACCATTGATCGCGTCAGTCCCGGCCATGCGGGCGCCGTGGTCGGCACCTGGCCGGAAGCCTCGGCAGACGACGTGCGGCTGGCGATCGCGGCCGCTCGCCGTGCCTTTGACACCGGCCCGTGGCCGCGCATGTCGGGCGCGGAGCGCTCGCGCCTGATGTTCAAGGTGGCGGACCTTATCCTTCAACATCAGGAAGAACTGGCGATTGCCGAAAGCCTCGAGGTCGGCAAGCCGATCGCCCAGGCGCGTGGCGAGATCGGCTTCTGCGCGGACCTCTGGTCCTATGCCGCGGGGCAGGCCCGGGCGCTCGAGGGGCAGAGCCACAACAATATCGGTGACGATCGCCTCGGCTTGGTGCTGCGCGAACCGGTCGGCGCGGTCGGCATCATCACGCCATGGAACTTCCCGTTCATCATCGCTTCCGAGCGGGTGCCGTGGGCCATCGGCGCCGGTTGCACGGTGGTGCTGAAGCCGTCGGAATTCACCTCGGGAACATCGATCCGCATGGCGGAACTGGCACGGGAAGCCGGCATTCCGGATGGCGTCTTCAACGTTGTCACCGGTTATGGGGATCCGGCCGGCCAGGTGCTGGCGGAAGATCCGGGCGTCGACATGGTTGCCTTCACCGGCTCCGTTCGCGTTGGCACCAAGCTCGGCGAGATCGCCGCACGCAGCGTCAAGCGTGTCGGGCTGGAGCTCGGCGGCAAGGGGCCCCAGATCGTGTTTGCCGATGCGGACCTGGAGGCAGCGGCGGACGGCATCGCCTATGGCGTCTATCACAATGCCGGCCAGTGCTGCATTTCGGGCAGCAGGCTTCTGGTTCAGGAAGGGATACGCGATGCGCTGATGGAGCGCCTGCTCGATATCTCTCGAAAAGTCACTTTCGGTGATCCGCTGAACGAGCGCACCAGGATCGGGGCAATGATCTCCGAAGTCCACGTCACCAAGGTTCACTCCTACGTGGAAGCGGGCATCGCATCCGGTGCCGAACTGATGCTCGGTGGCGAGCGCGTCGGCAAGGACGCCGGTCTCTATTACGCACCCACCGTGTTTGCGGGGGTGAAGCCCGACATGTCGATCGCCCGGGAGGAGATATTCGGGCCGGTGCTGTCGAGCATGACCTTCAAGACGGCGGACGAAGCCGTCGCGCTCGCCAATGCCACCGAGTTCGGTCTTTCAGCCTCGGTCTGGTCGACCAATCTCGAAAACGCGATGCAGAGCATCCGCCGCATTCGCGCGGGTCGCTGCTGGGTCAACAGCGTGATCGACGGCACGCCCGAGCTGCCGATCGGCGGGTACAAGAAAAGTGGCCTCGGCCGCGAACTCGGCCGCTACGGCTTCGATGAATATTCCCAGTTCAAGGGCATCCACGTGACGTTCGGGCGCCCCGCGCCATGGTTTGGCTGACAGGAGCGCGCGCCGCAACACAGGAATAAACGCATAGGGCGGTCTGCTTTTGGGAGAAGGCGGAGCACCCGGGAGGAAAATCTCGGCTGGCGTGATCTTTGGTCGGAGCCCGCCAGCCGAGACTTGGGTCTTTCGACCCGCATTGCACATCCAAAGGGAGGATACGCAAATGAAGTTGACCAGGTTGAGAACCGCTGCATTGGCTGCGGGCCTGACCACCATGCTGGCATCCACGGCGCTAGCCGCGGACGTCAAGGCCACGATGATCATCTACCTCGATCCGAGTGTCCAGTTTTTTAATCCCGTGGTGAAGGGCGCGCAAGACGCGGCCGCCCAGTTCGGCGTCGATCTCGACGTGCAGTACGCCAACAACGATCCGGTTCGCCAGAACGACCTGATCGAAAGCGCGACCGCCAGCGGCGTCGATGGCATTGCCGTGGCGATCTCCTCGTCCGACGCCTTCGATGACAGCATCTGCGCGGCGGTGAAGGCCGGGATCGTCGTCATCGGCTTCAACAATGACGACCTCGACGGCGCCAAGGGCAATTGCCGCCAGGCCTATGTCGGCATGAACGAATTCGCTTCCGGCTACGAACTCGGTAACCGGATGATCAAGGAGTTCGGCCTGAAAACGGGCGATGTGGTCTTCAACCCGCGCGAAATTCCCGAGGCGAGCTTCGCGGTCGCGCGTGGCGGCGGCATCGAGAAGGCAATGACGGAAGCCGGCATCAAGGTCGAGACGGTACGTGCCGGCCTGGATCCTGCGGAAGCGCAGAACATCATGGCGCAGTTCCTGATCGCCAACCCGAACGTCAAGGCGCTGTTCGGCACGGGCTCGGTGACCTCCACGGTGGGCGCCGGTGCCATCAAGGATGCCGGCCTCAACATCCCGTTCGGCGGCTTCGACCTCGCGGTCGAGATCGTCAATGCGGTGGAATCCGGTGCGATGTTCGCGACCATGGACCAGCAGCCCTATCTCCAGGGTTACTACCCGATCGCCCAGATCGCGCTTTCCAAGAAGTACGGCCTGACCCCGACCGACATCGACACGGGACAGGGCGCCTTCCTCGACAAGTCGCGCATCAGTTCGGTGAAGCCGCTGATCGGCAGCTTCCGCTAACCGGATCGTGCGGGAACCTGCCGGCGTGCCCCGGCGGGTTCCTTTCACCCGAAAAAGAACGAGTGCCAGATCGTGACACCTATCCTCGCTGACAGTGCCGCGCCCCGTTCGCGCACGCAAAGACAATCCATTCTCAAGCAGATCATGGGCATGCCCGCCGGTGCGATCTTCCTCGTCTTCATGACGTTACAGATCGTCTGCATTGCCGGCGCACTGCTCTATCCGAACGAATTCCGCTATCTCTCGCCGCAGAACCTGACGATCCTGATGAAGGCGATCCCGGTGCTCGGCTGCCTGGCCCTCGGCGCCGGCGTGCTGATGATCGCAGGCGAGTTCGACCTTTCCATCGGCTCCGTCTACACCTTCACGGCCGTGCTGATGGCGAGCCTCGTCGGAGCCGGCGTTAGCGCCTTCGTCGCCGCGCCGCTCGGCATTCTGGCCGGTGTCCTGATCGGCCTTCTCAACGGCCAGATCACGATCCGCTTCGGGCTACCGTCCTTCATCGTCACGTTGGGTGGCCTGTTGTTCTGGCGCGGGGCAGTCCTGCTCTATAACGGCGCCGTCCAGGTGCGTTTCGACCCGGAACCGATCTTCACCAGCCTGTTTTCCGGCACGCTGCTCGGCATCAACGCCGCCTTCATCTGGATCGTTCTCTTCGTCGTCGGCTTCCATTTCCTGCTGCACCGCCACCGCTTCGGCAACCATGTCTTCGCGACCGGCGGCAATCGCGGTGCTGCGGAGGCGATCGGCATCAACACCAATCGCGTCAAGCTTGTGGCTTTCGCGATCGCCGGCGGCATGGCCGCGGTGGCCGGCATTCTTGCCACGGCCCGGGTCGGCAGCGTGCAGCCGGGGCAGGGGGCCGGATTGGAGCTCCAGGCAATTGCCGCCTGCGTGATCGGTGGTCTGTCGCTGCGCGGCGGGCGCGGATCGATCATTGGCATCTTCCTCGGCGTGCTGCTGATCCACACGATCACCGACGTCCTGCTCCTGCTGCGCGCGCCGGGCTTCTATCTCGACATGTTCATCGCGACGCTGATCGTGCTGGCCGCCATCTTCAACCACCTTATCGAGCGGCGAGGTCTTGCGTGATGCCGGCCACCAATATTCTCGAACTGCATAACATCTCGAAGAGCTTCGGCGCGTTGACCGCGCTGCGCAATCTGAGCTTCCACATCGGTGAAGGCGAAGTGGTGGGGCTGCTTGGCGACAACGGCGCCGGCAAGTCGACCACCGTCAATCTGATATCCGGCATTCACAAACCGACGGATGGTTATCTCAGCATCGACGGGAAGAAGACGGCCTTTACCTGCCGATCGGACTCCGCCGATGCCGGTATCGAGACCATCTATCAGCATACGGCGCTGGTGGATTCGCTTTCGATCACCCGCAACATCTTCATGGGTCGCGAGCTCACCGATCGCTTCGGCTTCCTGAGGCAACGTGAAATGCGCGAGATCGCCATGGAGGTTCTCCAGAACGCGGTCCATATCTCGGGCATCGATTCCCCGGATACACTGGTCGGCAATCTCTCCGGCGGCCAGAAGCAGGCGGTCGCCATCGCCCGCGCCGTCTTTTTCAAGAAGCGGGTTCTGCTCCTCGATGAGCCTACGTCGGCGCTTTCTGTGCGTGAGACGGAGGCGCTCCTGAACCAGGTGCTGAAGCTCAAGGCGGAGAACGTCTCGAGCGTGCTGGTGACGCACAACATATACCACGCCTATCAGGTCTGCGACCGGTTCGTGATCATGAGCCACGGCACCAAGGTGTTCGACGTCAACAAGGCGGACACGACGATCAATCAGCTGACCGAATATGTCGTTCTCACCTGATTTCAATTCTGAAAGGCAAATGCCGTGACACTTTCCGTATCTGTACGCCAGGTCGTCGGGCCCGAGGACGCCGCAAGGCGCGATACCCAGGGACTCCGCGACGCTTTCGTCATCGAGGCTTTGTTCAAGCCGGGCGAAGTCAATCTCACCTACAGCCATCTCGACCGCATGATCGTCGGAGGCGTGGTGCCGACGGGAAAAAAGCTCGAGATCGATCGTGTCGCCGAAACCGGCACGGATCAATTCCTCGAGCGGCGCGAGGCGGCCATCATCAATATCGGCGGGTCCGGCACGGTGAGTGCGGGTGGCAAGGACTACGCCCTCGGCTTCCAGGAGGCCGTTTATGTCGGCATGGGCGAGGGCGCGCTGGGCTTTGCGAGCCATGATCCTGCGGAACCCGCATTGTTCTATGTCCTGAGCGCGCCGGCCCACCGGACCTGCCCAACCGTGAACATCACCCGCGACATGGCCAAGAAAGTGCATCTCGGCTCGGCGGAGGAATCCAACCACCGCACCATCAACCAGTATGTGCATCCGGATGTCTGCGAGAGCTGTCAGCTTCTTGTCGGGCTTACCATGTTCGAGCCGGGTTCGGTCTGGAACACGATGCCGGCACATGTTCACGACAGGCGCATGGAGGTCTACCTCTATTTCGGCATGCAGGAGACGACGCGTATCTTCCACTTCATGGGGGAGCCGGGCGAGACGCGGCACGTCGTCCTGAAGAACCACGATGCGGTCCTGTCACCCGGTTGGTCAATCCACTCAGGCGCAGGCACGGGCCGCTATGCCTTCATCTGGGCCATGGCCGGTGACAATATGAGTTTCACCGACATGGACAAGGTGCCGATGGAAGCTCTGCGATGAACCTCTTCGATCTCTCCGGCCGCTGGGCGATCGTCACCGGCGCCAATACCGGTATCGGCCAGGCGATCGCCGTCGGACTTGCTGAGGCCGGCGCCGATATCGTCGGCGTCGGACGGTCTGCCACGACCGGGACCGAGACGGACGTGCGGGCGGCGGGCCGGACGTTCATCGCGGTCGCAGCCGACCTTTCGCAGCCCAGCAGTGCCGCGAACGTCATTGCCGAAGCGCTGGAGGCCGGCGCCACGCCGGATATCCTCGTCAACAATGCAGGCATCATCCGCCGGGCGGACTCGCTTGATTTCACAGAGGAGGACTGGGACGCGGTGCTCGACACCAATCTCAAGTCCGTCTTCTTCCTTTGCCAGGCGTTCGCCAAGGCGGCGCTCGCGGCGGAGCGGAGGGCGAAGATCATCAACATCGCCTCGATGCTCTCCTTTCAGGGCGGCGTTCGCGTTTCCTCCTACACCGCGGCGAAGAGCGGCGTTGCCGGCATTACCAGGCTGCTGGCGAATGAATGGGCGGCACGCGGCATCAATGTGAATGCCATCGCCCCCGGTTATGTCGAGACCAACAATACGACGGCGCTTCGTGCTGATGCGGAGCGCAACGCGGATATTCTGAAACGTATTCCGGCCGGGCGCTGGGCGCGGCCGGAGGACATGGCGGGCGCCGCGGTTTTCCTTGCAAGCCCGGCTTCCGATTACGTTCATGGCGCCATCCTGCCGGTCGATGGCGGATGGCTTGCGCGATAAGGGAATTGAAATGTCGTTCTATTCGTTGCCTGAAAATACTGTCTGGACAGAGGTTGCCCCCGGTAACCGCAGAGCGGTGTTGAGCGAGCGTCCGGAAATGATGCTTGTCGCCTTCAGCTTCGACGAAGGGGCGGTCGGCGCCCTGCATTCGCATCCGCATACGCAGGTGAGCTACGTTGCCGAGGGTTTGTTCGAGGTCACCGTGGACGGCACCACCACGCGCCTCGGTCCGGGAAGCAGCTTCATCGTCGCGCCGAACCTCGTGCATGGCGTGGTCGCGCTGGAAAAGGGACTGCTGATCGACACCTTCACGCCAAGGCGAGATGACTTTCTGTGAGTTGAAGTCCACCGTCAGTGGCGACTAGGGAGAGCCGGCATCCGTGTCCGAAGGATGGGGCGCGTTCAACCCAATAGGATATCGGTGCCGTTCGGACCTCCGGGGCCGTGGCTAATTTAACGCGAATCTATGCCTGCTTGTGTGGCCCGGATCATCAGATTTGCGCTTTGCGGATTGGCTCGGTTGACATGCAAATCGGTCGTGGGGGCCATGAAGCGGGATAAAGCCATGAAGCGGGATAAATGAGTCACTTGCACCGATGCAGATTGCTATAGAGGGAGCAATCGCTCTAACTTCGGAGCCGGGAGGAGGAGCCGTGAATGCCGGTTGGAAGCCTCATGGTGATACGGGATCGGGGCGCGCCACCTCCCAACGATCCTATTCGGAACCCAAGCTGGCCAGGCAGTGATGGCCTACGGAGAGCCGTCCGGGCTCGAAGACGTTGCGCACGGTCGGCTCGAGGATGAGGAGCCATGAACGTTTACGGACAACCCTTGGAAATCAAGATGACAGATCATTTCCCTCGCCCCGAGGGCACGCCGCTCAGGCTCGACTGGTTTGAGAACCATGACGTCAATCTGTCCGCGGCCGAGCGACGCGCCGCATCACTGCCCGCGCGCCGCACTGTCAAGAAGGAGTGGCAAGCTGCCTGGCTGCTGCGCGCCGTGACCTGCATCGACCTGACCACGCTCGCCGGCGATGACACCGAGGGCCGAGTCAAGCGTCTGTGCGCCAAGGCCCGGGCTCCGGTCCGGGCTGATCTGCTGGAAGCTCTCGGCATAGATGATCTGACCGTCGGTGCGGTCTGTGTCTATCCGACCATGGTTCCCCATGCGGTGAAGGCCCTCGAAGGTTCCGGTATCCCGGTCGCCTCAGTTGCGACGGGCTTTCCCGCCGGCCTCATGCCGCTGCCGCTGCGTCTTGCCGAAATCCGCTATGCGGTCGAGCAGGGGGCTCGGGAAATCGACATCGTCATCACCCGCGAGCACGTTCTGAAAGGCGACTGGGCTGCGCTCTACGACGAAATCAAGGCGATGCGTGAGGCCTGCGGGGCCGCTCATATGAAGGCGATCCTGGCGACTGGCGACCTGCGCACGCTTTCCAATGTCTACAAGGCGTCGATGGTTGCAATGCAGGCCGGCTCCGACTTCATCAAGACCTCTACCGGGAAGGAAGAGGTCAATGCCACGTTGCCGGTGTCGCTGACGATGGTGCGGGCACTACGAGACTACCGCGACCGTACCGGCCAGATGGTCGGTTTCAAGCCGGCCGGCGGGTTGAGGACGGCCAAGGACGCGATGAACTGGCTGATCCTGATGAAGGAAGAGCTCGGTACGCGTTTCATGATGCCCGATCTCTTTCGCATCGGCGCGTCGTCGTTGCTCGGCGATATCGAACGTCAGCTCGAACATTATGTCACGGGCCGTTATTCGGCTGCCAACCGCCACGCGCTGGCTTGAGGTTAGACCATGCCTTCCATCAAGGACATCATGCAGACCATGGAATACGGTCCGGCTCCCGAAAGCAATTCTGAGGTCAAGGCCTGGCTTGCCGCGCGATCGGCCGGCATCGGCCACTACATCAACGGCAACTTCCTGCCTGCCGAGGGCAAGCTGATCGATGTCGTCAACCCGGCAACCGAAGAGGTGATCGGCCGCATCGTCAAGGGCATGGCGGAGGATGTCGATGCGGCGGTTCGCGCAGCCCGCGCAGCCTTCCCGAAATGGTCTGCGCTCCCCGGTCATGAACGGGCAAAATATCTATACGCTATCGCCCGACATATTCAGAAGCGCGAGCGCTTCTTCTCCGTGCTCGAGACCATGGACAATGGCAAGACCATCCGTGAGACGCGCGACATCGATATTCCGCTCGTGGCGCGCCATTTCTATCACCATGCCGGCTGGGCCGAACTGGTTGCCGACGAGTTTCCGAACCACGCGCCGGTCGGCGTCTGCGGCCAGATCATTCCCTGGAACTTCCCGCTGCTGATGCTGGCCTGGAAGATCGCTCCCGCAATCGCTGCCGGTAACACCGTAGTCATCAAGCCGGCCGATCTCACGCCGATGACGGCTTGCGCCTTTGCCGAGCTCCTGACCGAGGTCGGACTGCCGGCAGGCGTCGTCAATATCGTGAACGGCGACGGTGAGACCGGTGCCGCGATCGCCGGCCATCCCGATGTCGACAAGGTTGCGTTCACCGGCTCGACGGAAGTCGGCCGGATCATCCGCCGACAGATCGCCGGGTCGGGCAAGAAACTGAGCCTTGAGCTTGGCGGCAAGTCGCCGTTCATCGTGCTGGCGGACGCTGATCTCGACGCCGCGGTCGAAGGCGTCGTTGATGCGATCTGGTTCAACCAGGGTGAAGTCTGCTGCGCGGGTTCCCGGATCCTGGTGCAGGAAGGAGTGGCGCCGCGGTTCTTCGAAAAGCTGACTGCCCGCATGCGGACGCTGCGGGTCGGAGATCCGCTCGACAAAACTATGGACATGGGGGCGGTCGTCTCCCTGAAGCAGCTTGAGCGCATCAAGGGGCTTTTGAAGACCGGGGAGAGCGAAGGTGCGACGCTCAACCTCGCTCCGGTCGATTTGCCGAAGCGTGGTGCATTCTGCGCGCCGGGGTTTTTCATCGGTACCGCGCCGGCGCATGCCGTTTCCCAGGTCGAGATCTTCGGGCCGGTGGCGACCACGCTGACGTTCCGAACGCTCGATGAAGCGGTCGTACTCGCCAACGACACCCGCTACGGGCTTGCCGCATCGGTGTGGTCGGAAAACGTTAACCGTGCGATTGAGCTCGCCGCGCGCGTCAAGGCCGGTGTGGTGTGGATCAACTCCACCAACATGTTCGATGCGGCGGCGCCCTTCGGTGGATATCGCGAAAGCGGCTACGGCCGCGAAGGCGGCCGTTCGGGGATGGCAGAATATCTGTCGCTCCGTGAGGAGAAGGAGGGTAGGCCCCGGCCGGCCCCCTCGCTCGTTCCACAGGTCGCGCCTTTCTCCGGCAAGGCTGAGCGGCCCGACATCGACGTGACGGCCAAGCTTTATATAGGCGGCAAGCAGGTGCGCCCGGACGGCGGCCAGAGCTATACCGTCTACGGAAAGTCGGGTCATGCGATCGGTCAGGCCGGACTCGGTAATCGCAAGGATATCCGCAACGCCGTCGAGGCGGCGAACAAGGCGACCGGCTGGGGCGGGGTGACGGCCCACAATCGCGCCCAGGTGCTGTATTTCCTGGCGGAGAACCTTAGCCAGCGGCGTGCCGAGTTCGCAACGACACTCGCAGCAACCGGGGCGAGCCCGAAACCCGAGGATGAGGTCGAGACCGCCATCCGCCGCACCTTCTGGTATGCGGCGCAGGCCGACAAGTTCGACGGTGGCGTAACCGCGACCAAGTCGCGGCATGTGACGCTGACAGTCAACGAGCCCTACGGCACGATCGGCATCGTCGCGCCCGACGAGGCGCCGTTGCTGTCGCTGCTTTCCCTGGTGCTGCCGGCGATCGCGATGGGCAATCGTGTCGTCGCCATTGCATCGCAAAGCCATCCGTTGGTCGCGACGCGCCTCTATCAGGTGTTCGAGACCTCAGATATCCCGGCGGGAGTGATCAATCTCATCACCGGCGAACGCGACATGCTGGCGAAAACGCTCGCGGAGCACGACGACGTCGCCGCGCTGTGGTATTGCGGTAGCGAGGAGGGATCGAAGATGGTTGAGATGGCGTCCGCCGGCAATCTCAAGTCGGTCTGGGCCGACAATGGCAGGCTGCGCGACTGGCGCGATCCACGCTACGGTCAGGGAACGGAATACCTGCGCCGCGCCTGCCAGGTGAAAACCATCTGGCTGCCCTATGGGGAGTGATGAAGGAAAAGGCCCGACCGCCTGAGTGCATGGATGCCGGCGAGGCTGTCAAAGGTCGGGCCTACGCTGATACTTTGAGGCCTTTGAAGGAGCGGTTTCCGCTGGACGAAGTCCGTCAGAATACCATCTCGCCGCCAAGGGCTCGGGTCGCCCGGCGTGCTGCGGAGAGAAGCGTTTCTCTCGTGCGGTCAAGGAAGGTCGTATCCACTCGGGCACGGGGACCGGCGAGTGTCAGCACTCCCACCAGCGCTCCTGCCGGGCCGAAGACTGGTGCCGACACGCCGGCCGTCTCGGGGTCGCGCTCGCCGAAGGACATGTGGAAGCCCGTCCGCCGGATCGTCTCGTAGGGTTCGCCAGGCATGCCGGAGAAGGCGAGCAGGACGCGGCCACCCGAGCCCTTGTCCAGCGGCAGCACATCGCCCTCGCGAATGTTATAGCGGATCGGGTGTTTCGATTCGACGCGATAGAGGCAGGTCCGCTTGTCGTCGGCCCGCACATAGAAGGCGACACTCTCCCAGGTGGCGTCGGCAACCTCCCGCATGATCGGCAGCAGGATTTCCTGGGTCGCGATCGAGCGCTGATAAAGGACGCCGAGCCGGAAGGCTGCGGGGCCGATACGGTATTGGCCGTTGTCGAGGCGCTCCACCAAGTGCCCGCGGATCAATGATCCCATCAGGCGCAGGATGGTGCTCTTGTAAAGATCGGTGCGGCGGGCGATTTCCGCGAGTGTTAGCGAGCGTTCGGCGGTCGTGAAGGCGTTGAGAATGGCGATCGCCCGATCGAGTGCCGCGACGCCATCGGCCGGTGCTTCCGTGACCTGCTCCCTGTCCGTCTTTTTCGCCATGGTTTTCCCGTTCGGGCCCCGAAATCGATACCATCTCACAGGATAGTTCATTTTCTCGTATTCTGTCTAGCAGAATGATATTTTGTTTGACAGAACTTTCTCGGTTTGCCAGTGTGCGGCCAACCTGCTCCTGGAGGGGACGGGTCGGAAAGGCGTCTTGGACGCCTCGTGTGGAGGACAAAATGATCAATCGTCGCAAATTCCTTGCAAACACTACCTTTGCCGCAGCCGCAGCTTTCGCTTTGTCGGTCGCCGGCACGGCGCTGGCGCAGTCCGCGCCGCAGCTTCAGATTTTCGTGCCGGCCGCTCCTGGCGGCGGCTGGGACCAGACTGCCCGGACGATGGAGCAGGTGCTCCGCGCCGATGGCCTGGTCAGTGGTGTGCAGATCACCAATGTCGGCGGTGCGGGCGGTACGGTCGGCCTGCCGCAGTTCGTCAGCCAATGGAAGGGCAAGCCTAACTCGCTGATGGTTGGCGGCATGGTAATGACTGGCGCGATCATCGCCAACAAGTCGCCGGTGACGCTGAAAGACGTCACGCCTATCGCTCGGCTGACCGGTGAATTCCTGGCGCTCGTCGTGCCGGCGGATTCGCCTTTCCAGTCGGCGAACGACTTCGTCGCGGCGCTGAAGGCCGATCCCTCCAAGGTTCCGGTGGCTGGTGGTTCGGCCGGTGGTTCCGACCACATTCTCTTTGGTCTGCTCGGCAAGTCGGTCGGCGTTCCCGCGCCGTCGCTCTCCTACGTGCCCTACGCGGGCGGTGGCGAGGCTCTCGCTGCGCTGCTCGGCAAGCAGGTGGCAGCAGGTATCTCGGGCTACGGTGAGTTCGCGGAGCAGGTAAAGGCCGGCAAGCTGCGTATTCTCGCGATTTCCGCGGACGTGCGACAGGATGGCATCGACGCGCCGACGCTGAAGGAGCAGGGCATCGACATCGAGCTCTTCAACTGGCGCGGCGTGTTCGCACCGCCCGGTGTCAGCGATGCCGACCGCCAGGCAATGGTCGACCTCGTAACGAAGATGGCTGAAGGCGACGCTTGGAAGACGGAAGCCACCAACCGTGGCTGGACGCAGATCCTGCTCACAGGAGACGACTACGCCAAGTTCCTCGAGGAGGATACCGCGACGATCCACGGCATCCTGAAGGACCTGGGTCTGGCTGAATGATGTGATGCATCCGGCGCGGCCGGTCCAACAGGATCGGCCGCGTTGTGAAGGAGGGCGGATAGCGTCCAGCTCTCATTGCGACGCGGTTCGGCGTCGAAGGGTCGTGGTTCCAAAGGAGAGATCGGTATGGAATCCCAAACGAATGTGGGTCCCAGAGAGACGCGGCCCGCAATTCCCGAGATATTGATCGGTCTCGGCCTCATTGTCATCGCTGTAGTTCTCGGCTGGCAGACTGCAATCATGCCGGTATCGCCGATGTATTCAAAGGTCGGTCCGACCGTGTTCCCCTATGCGACGGCCGGAGGGCTGGCCCTGTTTGGCGTCATCCTGATGGTGCGTGGCTTTGCCGGCGGCTGGCAGGATCCGGAAGAAAAGACGGTACCGAACGATTGGCGCGCCATCGGTTTCGTCGTGGCAGGGCTCATCGCCAATCTCGTGCTTATCGGTCCGCTTGGCTTCACCATCGCCTCGGTGGCAATGTTCGTGCTCGTGGCGCACGGCTTCGGAAGCCGTCATCCCCTCCGCGATGCCCTTACCGGCCTTATCATCGCATTCGCGGCCTATTTCGGTTTTGCCCGTCTGCTCGGCGTCGATATCGGCAGCGGCCTCGTCGAACGACTGTTCGGAGTCTGATCCATGGAAACCCTGTCCTATCTCGCTCACGGTTTTTCCGTGGCGCTGACGCCGGTTAATCTTCTCTGGTGCCTGCTCGGCACTACGCTCGGTACGGCAATTGGCGTTCTGCCGGGTCTTGGCCCAGCGCTCACCATCGCCCTGCTGCTGCCGATCACCTTCCAGGTTGCACCGGAGGCCTCGTTCATCCTGTTTGCCGGTATCTATTACGGCGCAATGTACGGCGGCTCCACCACGTCGATCCTGCTCAATACGCCCGGGGAAAGCGCCACCATTGTCACCGCGCTCGAAGGCAATCGTATGGCGCGTTCCGGACGCGCAGGGGCAGCGCTCGCCACCTCGGCCATAGGTTCCTTCATTGCCGGCATGATCGGTACGACGGGCGTTGCTTTCGTCGCGCCCTATGTCGTGAACATCGCGCTCAAATTCGGTCCGGCCGAATATTTCTCGCTGATGGTGGTCGCCTTCGTCATGGTCTCTGCCGTGCTCGGTTCGTCGGCAGTGCGCGGACTTACCAGCCTGTTCATCGGCTTCGCCATCGGCATGGCCGGAATCGACATCCAGACCGGTCAGCCACGTTTCACCTTCGGCATTCCCGAACTTCTCGACGGTATCGACATGGTGGTCGTCGCTGTCGGTCTGTTCGCGGTCGGCGAGACGCTTTATGTCGCTGGCCGTCGTTATGCCGGCAAGGACGAGATCATACCGTTGAAGGGGTCCCTCTACATGACCCGGCAGGAATGGAAGCGCTCCTGGAAACCGTGGCTGCGCGGCACTTTTCTGGGTTTCCCGATCGGCGCCATGCCGGCTGGGGGCGCGGAAATTCCGACCTTTCTCTCCTACGCCATCGAAAAGAAGCTTTCCAAGTTCAAGTCGGAATTCGGTACGACCGGTGCCATCGAGGGCGTCGCCGGCCCGGAGGCCGCCAACAATGCTTCGACCGCTGGCGTGCTCGTGCCGATGTTGACACTCGGCCTGCCGACCTCGGCGACCGCTGCTATCATGCTCTCGGCATTCCAGAGCTACGGCATCAATCCCGGCCCGCTGCTGCTCGACACGCAGCCAGCGCTGGTCTGGGGTCTGATCGCCAGCCTGTTCATCGCCAACGTGATGCTGCTGGTACTCAACCTGCCGATGATCCGGCTCTGGGTGAAGCTGCTCTCGGTGCCGGCACCGATGCTCTACGCCGGCATCCTCGTCTTCGCGACGATCGGCACCTATGGGATCTCGCGTTCGGTAATCGATCTGATTTTGCTCTATGCACTGGGGGCTGCCGGCTTCCTGATGCGGCGGTTCGATTTTCCGACCGCACCGGTCATCATCGGCATGATCCTCGGGCCGATGGCCGAAGCGCAGTTCCGCCGTGCCATGACCATTTCGGCGGGCGACTGGACAGTGTTCTATACCCATCCGCTGTCGCTGGCGCTTCTGATCGTCGCCGCGCTGCTGCTGTTCGGGCCGGCGATCTACAGCCGCATCTTCCAACGCAACGTTCACGGACCGGATCACGTGCCCGGGGACGCGTAAGGCTAATAATTGATGGCAATGCTTCTTGAAGGAATCCGCATTCTCGATCTTACCGGCGTTCTCGCCGGTCCCTATTGCGCCTACCAACTGGCGCTCGTGGGGGCGGATGTCATCAAGGTGGAAACGCCGGCCGGCGGCGATCTCGCCCGCCAGCTCGGCGCTTCCACCGAGCTCAGCCGCGTGGGCATGGGCGCATCCTTCCTTGCTCAGAACGCCGGCAAGCGATCCGTGGCGCTCGACCTGAAGAACGAAGCGGACAAAGCTCGCTTCCTCGAGCTGGTGAAGACAGCCGATGCGCTGGTCGAGAATTTCCGTCCGGGGGTGATGAAACGGCTGGGGCTCGACTACGAAGCCTTGAAGAAAGTGAAACCCGATCTCGTCTATTGTGCGATTTCAGGCTTCGGCCAGACCGGCCCGATGCGCGGCAATCCCGCATATGACCAGATCGTCCAGGGCCTTTCCGGGGTGATGAGCATTACCGGTACGCCGGAGGTGGCTCCGCTCCGTGTCGGCTATCCCGTAGCCGACACGCTCGGCGGGCTGTTCGGAGCCTTCGCCGTATCGACCGCGCTGCTTCGCCGCGAGCGGGAGGGCAAGGGTGCATTTATCGACGTCTCCATGCTCGAGTGCACGCTGAGTGCACTCGGCTGGCCGGTGTCGAACTACCTGCTGGCGGGGGTCGAGCCGCGTCCGATGGGGAACGAGAACATGACCGCCGCGCCTTCCGGCGCTTTCCGCACCGCCGATGGCCTGCTCAACATCGCCGCCAACAAGCAGGAGCAGTTCGAGACGCTGTGCAGTCTGGTCGGTCGTGCCGAACTCGCACAGGATCCGCGTTTTCACGAGCGTGAAGCCCGCAAGAAGAACCGCTCGGCTCTCAACATTCTGCTGGAGGAGGCGCTTGCAGGAAAGACCGCCCGCGAATGGGAGGAAATCCTGAACCATGCCGGCGTTCCGGCGGGCCGGGTACTGACCGTGCCGCAGGCGCTTGCCGAACCGCAGCTTAACGAACGGCACCTTGTCACCGAATTCCCCCCGATCAAGGAAGGCGCGCGTCCGGTCGCGGTGTTGCGTGGTGGCTTCCTAGTGGACGGTGAGGCTCCTTCTCCATCCCGTCCGCCGCCCCGGCTCGGCGAGCACACGGAAAGCGTCTTCAATGAGCTCGCGGCACATGCAGGAGGCAAGAAGGCTCATGGCTGAGGAGAAGAAAGAGGGGCGCACCCGCGGTGAGGAATGGTGGACGACCTCCATCATCGAAATGCGTCCCGGCGTCATCCGGCTGCGCGGCTACGAGATCCAGGACCTCATCGGCAAGATCAGCTTTCCGGCTATGATCTGGCTGATGCTGCGCGGTGACCTGCCTTCGGAAGGTGAAGCGGAGTTGCTGGGTCATACGCTTGCGTCGGCCGTCGACCATGGTCCGCAGGCGCCTTCCATCGCCGTGGCGCGCATGGCGGCCACCTGCGGCGTCGGCATCAACAATGCCATGGCCTCGGCGATCAACGTGCTCGGTGACGTGCATGGCGGGGCTGGCGAGCAGGCATTGGAATTCTTCTCGGCGATCGCCGTCGAGATCGCAAAGGGGGTATCCCTTGAGGAGGCGGTGGCTGACCGCCTCACCCGGTTCGCCAGGGAAGGCAAAGGCTATGTCCCCGGACTTGGCCACCGCTTCCATCCGGTCGATCCGCGGGCTCCTCGTCTTCTTGCTCTTCTCCGGGAGTACGCCGCACGCGGCGTCGTGGACGGGCTCTACGCCGAGATCGCGGAAACGGTCGAACGGCAGGTCGAGGCGCGAAAGGGCAAGCGCATTCCTCTCAACATCGACGGTGCGACAGCCGCGATCTACGGAGCCCTCGGCTTTCCCGCGCCGCTGACGCGCGGTCTGTTCGTACTCTCGCGCTCGGTCGGCATTCTGGCCCATGCCTGGGAACAGTCGCAGCAGAGCGAGCGCAATAAGGGGCCGCTGCCGCGCGAATGGCTGTGGAACTACGCAGGAACGCCACCGCGTCAGGTAGAATAATAGTCGGTCTAGCTCAAGGTGTGGTGCCAACGGGCACGCTTTGGCTCACTGGACGCTTCCGTTTGAAGAGCGCCTGGAGCGGTTTTTCCACCACTTCGTAAGCCAGGCATCCGAGGATAGTGCCTGCCACAACACCGGTCGCGGCTGTGAGAAGGGGTGGGAGAGAGAGGAGCATGCCGGCTTTGGTGACGACCGATATCGCCAGCGTATGCCACAGGTAGATGGAATAGGAGCTGTTGCCGAGATAGGCGAGGGCCGGCAGGCGGGGAAGCCAGCGCCCGACCTCGATCGACAGTATCCCGAGCACGAGCATCACCGCGAGAGGTCCGCAGACCCGTTCATCGAAGGGCAATCCCAATCGATGGATAGCACCGAACCCAGCGATCGACCCGACCATGACTACCCCGCCAACGAGCGGCGGGGGTAGGGCACCGTGCTTCCATACCTTTGCGAGGAGCGCGCCGGCTGCGAATTCCAAGATCAGCGGACGGGTGTAGAAGGCGGCGGGGCCGGTTCTACCGGCATCCTGACCTATTCCAAAGAGGACCACGGTGCAGAGTACCCCCGTGAGCGTGGCCAGTCGCCATCGCGAGGGCAGAAACAGGGCTGCTGCGAACGCCAGATAGAAGAACATCTCGTAATTGAGTGTCCAGCCCTGCACCAGAACCGGCCAAAATTGTCCGGTGCTGGGTGACGCCACCGGAATGAAGAGGTAGGAACCGAGGATGTGGCTCAGGTCCAGCCGCAGGTTTGGAAACAGGCCAACCGCGGCACCGAGTACCATGACGGTGGTGACTATCCAGTAGCTCGGCGCGATACGTAAGAGGCGATCGCGCAGGAACTTGGCTGGCGTGACCGGCCGACGATCACTGATCGCCATCATGATGAAGCCGCTGACGACGAAGAAGACGTCGACACCAGCAGCGCCGATCGCGAAGTGCTGACCATTGCGCTCGGCGGCATGGAAGATAACCACGGCAAGGGCTGCGAATGCCCGAAGATGCTGGATGCCGAAGAGCGTTTCCATCGTCCGCTCTCCCTTCACGGTAAGGTGCGGATGCGGCCCGCTTGGCCGAAGTCCGCCACCTCGGGGTTAAAGATTCGGGATCGGACCGACTTGCCGCTAAAGCGATGTTCGGCCTGTGTCAGCTTTCCGACGGCGTAATAGAGAAGGAATGAGCCGATATGATAGGGGTGTAGGATATCCACCTCAACGAAGGAGCGAACGAGAAGCAACGCGGAGAGGGCGAAGAGCAGGAGGGAGCCGTCGCTGCGATCAAACACCAGGAAGCGCTTCAGATGCCCGCAAAAGGAGATCAGCAGGACGCCGGTGAGCAGGATCGTTCCTGCGAGCCCGGTCTCGACCATGGCCTCGATATAGGTGTTATGGAAATGGAAGCCGCTGCGTCCCGCGATGAAGAAATCCTGCCATAACCGTTCGGCTTCAGCGAAGCCCTGAACCCAATAGCCCTGATAGCCGACACCAAACCACGGGGCTTCGGCGGCGGCAAGTATGCCCTGTTGCCAGAGGTAGGTGCGTCCGGTGAGCGTCGAATCCTTGCCGAAGGCGCCGAGGATTGCGTCCATGCCGCCTGCCTGCATAGCCACTGCCGTGGCTCCAATGGCGAGCACGACGCCAACCGCAAAGACGCCCTTGCGCTGGCGTGGCGCGAGAAAAAGGCCGAGTCGCATGGCGAGGCAGAGACCGAGTACTGCTATGGTGGTGATCACCGAAGTTGCCGATTGCGAGGCGAACAGCGAATAGCAGGACAGCAGACCTACTGCGCTGCCGGCCAGGAGCCACAGGCCCCGCGACCGGAAGATCATCACGACGGCATACGAGAAAATGAGGCCAAGGGAGGCGTAGAGACCGAGCTGGTTCTTGGAGGAGAAAGCGCCGACGAAACTGTAAGTTCCATCCAGGGCGTCGGAGTGATAGCTGCCGAACGCCAAGGAAAAAAGCAGGATGATGCAGCAGCCGGTAACGGCTCCGCGCGCGAGCGTTTCCGGTGACAAGACCCGCATTGCGATCACCGCACAGGCCACATGCGTCAGGTGTTGGGTGGCCGCACGCAGGGAAATCGATGGCGCCATCGACCAGAAGGCCGACAGGAAGCAGAACAGGCCAAAGGTGAAAACCCACATGTAGCGCGGGTAATTGCCGAGAACGCTGCGGTGATCGACGAGGACCAGCGGAAACCAGAGAGCGTAGTAAGCGAGGATCGAGATCTGGCCGAAGCGGCTCGAATATGCGAGCACGAAAAAGGAGAGCGCGACGGCGATGATTCCGTAGAGTTCGTTTTTCTCCGGCTCGACCAGAAGGCTCTTGGCTATCCTCATCCGGTCCTCACTGCATCACCAGTTCAGACGTCACTTTTACGACGTCGCCGGGTTTCAAATCGGCATATTCGTCGGCCGGGATTTCCTTAGGACCGTCGCCTTCGTCCCGAACGATCGTATAGCGGATCGACGCCGCTTTGCCGCTCGCGTCAAATTTCAGAGCCTCGGCGGATTGCGCCAGAGCTTCCGACATCAGCTCACGATTGGTAGTCAGCTTCAGGGCCAGTGCCTCGAGCTGGGCTTCAGTATCCTGCAGCTCCTTGGCCCGCTGAGCCTCCCAGTCGTTGCGGAGGTTGATTTCGTCCTGTGTCGCCTTGCTGATGTCCTGCTTGGCGCGCAGGGCGGCGGTATCTATGTCGAGAAGCGTCGATTCCACGTCGGCGGCCCGCTCGGCAATGGTCAGGCGGCGGTTACTGGTTGCCAGGCCCTGCTCGCTGAGGCGGGTGACACGTTCACGGTCCTCCTTGATCAGTTGAAGCTGTTCTTCCTGGGTTTTTTGCTTCTGGGCCAGCGACTGTACCTCGGTCTCGAGCAGGGCGCGGAGATCTGCAAGCGCCTCGAGCTGCAGGTCGTAGCGCTCGCGGCGCGATTTCATCAGTGCCATCTCGCTGGCGAGAAGTTCGCGCGCGTTGCTCACCTTTTCGAGTTCCGGCGGCATCTCGATCTCCGCCTTGCCCGCGACCTCCGCCATCAGGCGTGCATGCCGCGCCAGCAGCCGGCTGCGCTCGGATTCGTGGACAACGGCGTCGCCCCTCGCATTGATGAAATCGCGGGCGAAGCGCTGGCCGGCTTCGGAGCGCTTCAGTCCGCCGGCAAGGCTCACGGCCTTCAGGACCGTGAGACTGGGTTTGTAGGGATATTCGCCCGGAGTCTGAACGTCTCCGGCAAGGAAGATCGGACGGAATTCGGCGATCTCAACGGAAGCTGAAGGCTGTGTGCGCAGGGCGAATTCGCTCTGTAACCGTTTGCCGATCTCGGTCGAGACCTCTCCGGGCGTGAGTCCTACAGCCGGGATTTCACCGACAAAAGGCAATGAGATCGCGCCTTCCGGCCCGATCGTATAGTCGCCGCCGAGGCCGTCCCAGTTACGAATCGTTCCTTCAGCGGGTTGCCATTCGGCGACCCGAATCCGCAGTTTGTCCATGACGCCCAGTCGATAACCGCCATCCTGGGCAAAGGAAGATGCCGCCGCAATGATGAAAGCCGCGCCGGCCAGGCCGAAAAGAATCGGGTACCGGCGCGCAGCCGGGATTTTCTTGGGCATTGGTATTCTCGCTTATTCGATCGGGGCTAAGGCGGGCAGGCCTTGCCCGGAGACACTCGACGGCGGCCTCGTTCAAGGCCGCAGTTTTCAGTAGCTGCCGCGGGACAGGCAGACTGCAGGAACGGTCTTCACGATGATCAGAATGTCCCGGATAAAGGACCAGTTCTGTACATAATGCATGTCGAATGCGATGCGGTTTTCATAGGAAACGTCGTTGCGTCCACTGATCTGCCACAGGCCTGTCAGGCCCGGGCGGCTGCGGAGATAATAGATCGCGAACGTGTCATAGAGCCCCAGTTCCTCATCAACGACCGGACGAGGCCCCACCACGCTCATCTCCCCTTTGAGGATGTTGATGAGTTGCGGCAGTTCATCGAGGCTCAGTTTGCGCAACACACTGCCGACGGCGGTTACCCGCGGATCTGTCTTCAATTTGCGTGTGCGGCGCCATTCCTCGGCTGCTTGCGGGTTGGCTTGCAGATATCGGGCCAGTACCTCGTCTCCGTTCGTCACCATGGTGCGGAACTTGAGGCAATTAAAATAGCGGCCGTTATGGCCTATGCGGCGGTGGCCATAGAAAACGGGACCTTCACCAGAGAGTCTCACCAAGGCCACGATCAGGAGAAAGATCGGGCTGAAGACGATGAGTGCCGAAAGAGCAGCAATGATATCAAAACTGCGCTTGGCGAGGCCGCCTATGGGAATGGCGATGGAAACATCCTCGCTGGTCANGAACGGCGATCCGGCCGAACGTGTCGCNGACTTCATAGAGNNANCTCCATTTATGTTGCGATGGGTCGGTGCCTTGCGGCGCGTCGTGCGCCTAAATGGGATACTAACTGTGTGTCCGGAATTGGGTGCGCATAAGGCTTTTTCCCGCTAGCAAGGTAGCGGCATCTAGCGGCCCGACGCGAGCCATCCTTAACATTAACTAAATTTAAGGTGCGCGAGTTTGTTGTTCTATAGAACGTTAATTGCGCCGGGTGTTATATTAGAACGCGTTTGTCGGGTCACAATAAAAAGAAGGTGCTCGTGTTCGGGGTCCCGTTGTCAGCGCACCGCAAGTCTGGAGAAGGGAAGTGTACGACGGGAAAAGAAGCTTCGACACCTAACTAAGAGCTGAAAAATTGTGCGCTGCAATACGTGATTGTGAGCAACTGCGAGAAACGGATTCTGAGTCACGTTTGGTAATAAAATTTGATTAAATATCCCCGCGAGCCCGGACGTGAGCCTGCATCACGAATGGTCGGCAACCAAAATGTGGCGTGTATGTGGCAGAAACCACGTCTCAGAGACCAAATCGAAACTTTCCCTCCTGTAAACTGGCTATCCGCGATGAGAAATCTTGAATGGGTGCCTAAGGCCCAATATGCTTTGCAGTGATTGGGGAGGAGCCAAGAGACTGACCGCAGCGTAGATATCCGGGAGGACAGGCCATGTACGCGCCCCGAGTCTTTGTCAGCATGATTGGCGTCTTACTGGCGTTTGCGGTTGCGTCGTACTGGATGAGCGGTTCGTTCTGGACGACGCTCCTTCAAACGATCCTTTGTGCCGTCATCCTTCAAGTCGGATATTTCATTGGCATACTTCATCTTGTCCGCCGCGAAAAACTGCAGCGCCAACAGGATGGGCTGGAGGCCCCAAGCGAGCGTCGTGCCGAGAGCCGGATACGAGACGACCATCACGCCGAAACCGGAGCCAACCTCAAGATAAGCGACTAACCTCGCCTGGCGGGCGTTCCTTACCGAGGCCATTTTTCTCTCCCCTTATGTTCCGGACCAAAACCATGGACGGGACAGAACATGACCGGCGCTCCTTCTGTATGTGTGATCATTGCCGCGAAAAATGCGGCCGGGACGATCGGCACGGCGATCCGTTCGGCTCTCGCGGAACCGGAAGTCGGCGAGGTCGTCGTCGTTGATGACGGCTCAACTGATGGTACGGCGAATATCGCAGCGAGAACCGACGATGGTTCCGGCAGGCTGCAGATAATCTCATTTGCGGAGAACAGGGGACCCGCGGCGGCACGGAACCACGCGATCGATGTGTCCAAGGCGCCGTTGCTGGCGATCCTGGATGCCGACGACTTCTTCTTTCCGGGCCGTTTCTCCCCGATGTTGGCGGAAAGCGACTGGGACTTCATCGCCGACAACATTGCCTTCACCCGCGAGCCAACCGGAAACGCGAGGCCGGACGTGTTCCAGCCTCGCGCGCGCATGATTTCAGTGGTGGATTTCATCGAAGGTAATATTTCGAGGCCCGGCGTACGTCGGGGCGAGATCGGTTTCCTGAAGCCGGTGATGCGGCGGCGCTTCCTGGATGACCATGGCCTTCGATACGACGAGGCGCTGCGGCTCGGTGAAGACTACGATCTCTATCTCCGGGCGCTGATCAAGGGCGCGCGCTACACGGTCATCGAACATTGCGGTTATGGGGCAGTAGTGCGGTCCGATTCGCTCAGCGGCCAGCACCGGACCGAGGATCTTCGCCGCCTCTGGCAGGCCGACCGAGCTATCCGGGCAGGTTCAACTCTTGCCGCGAACGCGGACGATGCGCTGCGAAGACACGAGCGGCATATCCGCGACCGGTATGAACTGCGGGCGTTTCTCGATGCGAAAAGGAGAGGCGGTATGCCCGCTGCGTTCGCTCATCTCCTGCAGCGCCCGCATGCGGTGCCTTCCATAACCGCAGGGATATGGAAGGACAAGACCGCTGGATTGCGTCGTAGCGACAGCGTCGACGCTGCCCCCTCAACCGGTCTTCGCTATCTTCTCCAGGGCGTGCCGGTTCAGAAGTAATCCCTGCGGATACCATCCAGAACATCATGGAAGCGGGACTTCAGCCCGTCGATCGCGCCCTCCGGGCTGAGCCTCGGCTCCGCCCGACTCGCTTGCCAGAGTGCAAGGACGGAAGGTGCCGCGAGTACCTGCTTCGCCAGTCCACGAATGCCGTTCTGGGTCGGTTTCGGCCGAGTGGCGACCTCGCCGGAATCGCCGCCCGCCGCGGGGGCCTGCGTCCGCTCGCCGTCAAATTTCATCCCCCAGAAGCGTGATTTCTTGGCCACCGCCTCGGCCCGCGTGGAAACGGGAATCTGGTGGGGTTCGTACCTCACGCCGACACTCGTCGCCCAGTCGTTCCACTTGAAGTCGTTGATCGAGCGGGAGGTGGTCACCGCGATCCATGGTACCCGGAATGCGTCCGCCAGGATGGCGCCGTGCATGGATTCGGCGACGATGAGTTCCGATTGCGCAATGTGGGCGATCACCGACTTTGCCTCGCCACGGGGATCGAGGTAGGTGAGGCCGGCCGGCTCGCAGACCGATTGCCACATGCCGAACTCGGCCGACTCCCAATGGGGAATGAAAGTCTTCTTGTATCGTTTCGGCAGATTCTGGAACTCCGGCATTTCAGTGATCATCACCGCCGGATCAACGATACCCATATCCGGATAAAGACCCAGGCGCTTCGCCGTCAGGGGGCCGCGGACGCAGCGGATGTCCCATTCCCGGCTGTCGGTGACGTGAGGAGGCGTTCCGTAGCCGTAGCCACTGCCCACGACGAGCTTGTGCACGCCTGTCGGGAGGAGGACCGGATTAAGCACGGTGCCAACGCCGACCAGGAGCGTCTGTTCGTGAACGTCACGAAATCCCGGCAGAAGAAAGTCCCATAGCCAGAGATTGAGATCGTCGCCGAAATTTCCGTGGTGGGATTCCCAGTGATACGGCTTCATGTCGCTCTCCCAGGGGTTCGGTGAAAATGCGGGGTCAGGGGCGTTTACGCGCCAGTTTTCCTGTTCCCAGTTCGATCGCCGTGCGCAGGATTGCCGGATCGCGCCAGGCCCATTGCGCCAGCAGGCGAAGATCTGGAGCCAGCCGACGGCGGAGGCGTCCCGCCTGACTCCACAGAGCCTGACGTCGCGCGGTGTTCTTGTAGGACGTGATCGAGGCGATGTCCTGCGGACGTTCGGCGAACCGGTCCTCCAGCGTGTCGAGCGCCACCCAGGTGTTGAATTGCTGACGCAGGAACTCCGGCGACTGGTTGTCGATGCTGTGGAAGATGTTAAGCCCCTTGCCGCGCTCGGCGCCCGCTTCGTCGCACAGCAGCGTGCGCTTCGAGGCGAGAATACAGTCACAGAAGAACAGCACGTCCTCGGCCGCCAGCCGCAGCCCTGCGTCAAATCGTACCGTTTCGAAGATGGGGCGGGAAATCACCATGCAGGACAGATGCAGGAAGCTCCAGTTCTTGAGCATCACGCCGGCGAGATCGGGTACCTCTATGACGAGCGGCGTATCGCTCAGACGCACGACGGTTTCCGTTTCCTGCAGCTTGGCGACACCGAAGTGATAGTAGAACTCGTCGCTTGCCTGCATGGACGCCCAGTAACAATCCGCCCCGAAGCGCGTCATGCTGTCATGGGCGTTCTTCAGGTGATCCGGCATCCAGAGATCGTCTGAATCGAGGAAGGCGACGAACCTTGTCGAGGCCGGTACGTTGTCCAGTCCGGTATTGCGTGCTCCGCCGGGACCGGCGTTTGCCCGCCTGATGATCGTAATTCTTGATCTTTCTCCTTCAGCGAGGGCCGCTAGCTCTGCGTCCGGAGACAGAGGAGATTCGTCATCGACGATGATGACGTCGAAATCCTGATAGGTTTGGCCGAATACCGTATCCAGCGCCCGGGCCAGGATGCCCGGTTCTTTTTGAAAGAATGGAATCACAACCGTGAATGTCGCCATTTTTTGCCCTTGCTTTTTTCGAAGGATCGTCGACCGCTGACATGTGTTGGCCTTGGTTTACCGGCAGACCTGCCGTCTTCTTTGGTTTCTCCAGCGACAGGATTTGTCCATGGCTCCAATGCACGGCGTAAAGGCAGTGACGACAAATGTCGGCTGGAGCGTCCTTTCAAAGACCGCGACATTCGGGCTGAAATTTGTCACCGTCCCGATTCTCGCGCGGTTGCTCTCTCCAAGTGAGTTCGGCGTCGTCGCCGTGGCGCTTACCGTGGTGCAGTTTCTGGCCATGATCGGCGGGGCCGGGCTGACTTCGGCGTTGATCATTGTGCAGGACGACGACTGGGAGACGGTGCACAGCGTTTTCTGGGCCAATCTCGCAATGGCGTTGCTGATGGCATTTGGGCTCTATCTCGCGGCCGAACCGATCGCCACCCTTATGGGCGCCTCCGAGGCTGCCGGCCTGCTGCAGATCATGGCGCTGCTCATTCCGATCCAGTTGTCCGGCGACGTCGCCTATTCGATCCTCGCGCGGCGTATGAACTTCAGCCGGGATGCGATGTGGAGCACGGTGTCCGAATCGATCGCTGCGGTCGCAGCCGTGTTCCTGGCCTATCTTGGCTATGGCGTCTGGGCGCTCATCGTCCAGCTTTTTGCCTCCGCCGTCATCCGGCTGTTCGGGCTCTATCTTGCCTCCGGTTACATGCCCCGGTTTGTGATGCGGCCGCACAAGCTGATCCCGCTGCTGTCGTTCAGCTCGGGCGTCATGGGATCCGAGTTCGCCAATTTCATCACCTTTCAGTCGCCCATGGTCGTGATCGGAAGGTTGCTCGGCTTGGCCGACGCAGGTGCCTATTCCGTCGCCAACCGTTTCGCCAGTATCCCCAATCAGATCGTGTTGTCGGCTGTGATGGGAGTGCTTTTCCCCGCATTCAGCCTGATGGGGGAGGACAGAAAACGGCGGACGGATGCGCTGATGCTGAGCACGCAGGTGACGACCGTGCTGTTAGCGCCAGCCCTGTTCGGTCTCTGGGCAATCGCAGAACCCGCTATGCTGGTGATCTTTGGCCGAGAATGGGCGCATGCCTGGCCGGTGCTCGGCCTGCTCGCCCTGTCGAAGGCGATCGTTACGCCCTGCAGCACTTTCATTCCCTATCTCAAGGGGACGGGGCATGGGCGCGTCTTGTTCTGGTCCGCCTTCATCCGGGCTGTCGTAACCGCGGGGGCGATCGGCATCGCCGCAGCGGCAGGCGACCTGATCGACGCGATGATCGCACTTTGCATTGTCAATGCCGTCACGCTCGTCGGCTATTCCTGGGCGGTCTTCCGAGTCGATAAGGTTCCGTTCTTCAGCGGCCTGCTGAGAAGCAGCCGCTCGATGATCTCCGCCTTCGTCATGGCGGTCTGCGTCCGATGGCTTCTCGATGCGCTGGCCGGACGTATCGATGATCCCGTTGTCCAGCTTCTCGTCGGAGCGGCATTTGGTGGCGCTCTCTATGCCGTCATTCTACTGCTGACCGAACGCGAACTTCTGCGAAAGCTTCTGGCCTTGGCCAAGGCACGCGGGAATGCGGCAAATGGCTGACGTCCTGGCCGCCGACTGCTGCCTTTTTTCTGCCGTATTGCCCCCCCGAAGCGCTTCGGGCACGGCGATTTCTTCGCTGATGGCTAAAATTTTGCAATGCGAAACAACGCTTCAAACATCAGCTGCAGGAATTTGATTTTACTGCGATCGCTGGCACATTTTTGGGTCTTCGCACCCGCGCGCGGCGGGAGCTGAAGCCGGTTTTGCTGCAGCGCCACATTTTGCCCGAAACTGACGTCGATCCTGTTTGCGTGGGTTCAAGTTCGCTCTGATCAATAAAAAGGCGGCGTGGGGGCGCTGCCGAAAAAAGGTGACTCGTTTGACAGTCGATCAGAACATCTCATCCCGCATCAATCTGATGCGTATCCTTCTGATCTCCGGCATCGTGTTCGTCCACGTGCCGTTCGATCCCCCGACGAGTCCCTTCGCGGTCGAGACGGGTGTCTTCAACTGGCTGCGTGTGTTCTTAGGCGACAGCTTCTTCCGCATCGGCGTGCCCTGCCTGAGTGCGATCTCCGGCTATCTCTTGTTCCGGCGTGGCATGGAGAGCTTTGCTTTCGGAAAAACGGTGCGTTCGAAGACGGAAACGGTTCTGGCGCCGTTCCTGATCTGGAACCTCGGCCTGCTGGTGGTGGTCCTACTGGTGCAGGCCGGCGGTATCGGGATAGGTTATTTTCCCGATCTCTGGCATTCCTCGATTCGGGAGCTTCTGAGCCTTGCCTTTGCCGCTGAAGCCTTCCCGATCAACCTGCCGCTCTATTTCCTGCGGGACCTGTTCGTTTGTGTCCTGCTGTCACCGATTCTCGCTTATTTCGTACGGCGGATGCCGGCGATCACGTGTGCGCTGCTGTTTCTGCTGGCGATTCTGCCTGACGTGACCATCGGTCTGGTACTGAAGAAATCCATCCTCTTCAGCTTCACCTTCGGAATTTTCCTTGCGCTTCACCGGATCGACCTGAAGGCGCTCGACCGGTACGCGCCGCTCGGTGTCACCATGACTGTCGTTGCAGCAGCGGTTCTTGCCTCGGGTCTCTATCAAACAGGTCCGGATTTTCCGTTCTGGCTCGAGCTGGCGCGCAATACCCTGTCGATCGTCGGTGCGGCCGGGTTCTGGTTGCTCTCCGCGCTCTTGATCCGGACCGCTCCGGGGCGAAGGCTGGCGAATACAGGCAGTCTGAGCTTCTGGATATTCTGTGGTCACTTCCCGGTTCTGATCTTGTTGTGGATGGTGTGGAACCGGATCGCCGGTGATGCCGTTTACCCTCTCTTCTACGTCGGTGCGGTGGTCCTGACCTTTGNCGTCCTGACGATCTCCAATGCCCTGACCTCGCGCTATCTGCCGGGCTTCTACAAGGTCCTGACTGGCAGTCGGGGTCGCAAGACGGCATCCCAACAGACATCCCGGGCGGCGCTCGCCGCGCATGGCGTCGAACGCCCAGTGGCGTAACAACCAACCGGAATGCAGAGGTACCCATGACGAAAAAAGCGATCCTTCGCAACTCGAGCACCCGCGTCTTTGCGGGAATGGCCATCGCTATCGGTATGATCTCCGGGCAGGCTTCCGCTCAGCCGGATGCTACCGGTGGGTCCTTCGTGGAGAATTTCGATCGGCTGGACACCTCGTTCTGGTACGTCTCCGACGGCTGGAACAATGGCGGTCATCAGAACTGCACATGGTCCAAGCGGCAGGTGCGTATCGGCGAGAAAGGGTTGGAGCTCGGTTTTACCGAAGGCCGGATCGGCGAGCGGGACTACGCCTGCGGCGAGATCCAGACGCGCAAGCGCTTCGGCTACGGCACCTACGAGGTTCGCATGAAGACGGCGACCGGTCCGGGCCTCAACTCCGCTTTCTTCACCTACATCGGGCCGGTCGACAAGAAGTCTCATGACGAGATCGACTTCGAAGTGCTCGGCAAGAATTCCGCACAGGTTCAACTGAATCAGTATGTTTCAGCAAAGGGTGGAAACGAGAAGCTGGTTTCAGTCTCGGGCGGGGCTGACGAAGGTTTCAACGACTATGCCTTCATCTGGGAACCCGACCGCATTCGCTACTTCGTCAACGGTAAGCAGGTGCACGAGGTGACCGACAAGGCGAAGATACCCTCCAACGCGCAGAAGATCTTCCTGAGCCTGTGGGGCACGGACACGCTCCGTGACTGGATGGGCGCTTTCTCCTATTCCGCCCCAACTTCCATGACGGTCGAGCGGGTTGCCTTCACAGCGCTCGGCGAAGGATGTCGCTTCCCTGAATCCGTGCTCTGCACGCTCGACTGACGGACGTTTGCGTCCTGTTGAAATGCCGATCGGTCTGAAGAGGAGTTCGACAAGGTGACGAAGCATATTCTTTATCTGGCGCACGACCTGGCTGACGCGGCTATCAGGCGACGCGTGCTGATGTTGAAGAAGGGCGGTGCCAGCGTGACGGTGGCGGGCTTCCAACGGGCGGAAAACCTGCTGGCGGGCGACCCGGAGGTCCGCTCGATTCCGCTGGGGAAGACTGCTGATGCGCGCTTCATGCAGCGTATCGGAGCGGTAGTTTCGGCGGCTTTTTCCCTGAAGTCGAAAGTCGAAAGCGTCCCGAAGCCGGATGTCATTATCGCCAGAAACGTTGAGATGCTGGCTCTCGCCGGCAGGGCGTCGCGCCTCTTCGGAGGGGACGTGCCGATTGTATACGAATGCCTCGATATCCATCGCCTTCTGCTCGACGAGGGGCTGAAAGGAAAACTGCTTCGCGCGGCGGAAGGATATTTCGGCGCCAGGGCGCAATTGCTGGTCACCAGTTCTCCAGCCTTCGTCGAGAACTATTTTCATACGCGATCCAGCCTCAACCTGCCGACGCTGCTCGTGGAAAACAAGGTGCTCGATCTTTCGGATCAACGCCCGCTGGTGCCGCAGCCCCGTCCGCCAAGGAACGGGAAGCCGTGGCGCATAGGCTGGTTCGGTGCGATCCGCTGCCGCAAGTCGCTCTCCATCCTCGCGGATTTCGCCCGTCGGATGGATGGCCGAGTGGAGATCGTCCTGCGCGGCCGGCCGGCCTACGGCGAGTTTACCGATTTCGATCGGCGAGTGCAGGCGCTGCCCTTCGTTGAATTCCACGGTGCCTATCGCAATCCCGAGGACCTTGTGTCGATCTATTCGGACGTTCAGTTCGCCTGGGCGATCGACTTCTTCGAGGAGGGGCTGAACTCCAACTGGCTGCTGCCGAACCGGCTTTACGAGGGGTCGCTTCATGGTGCGATCCCGATTGCACTGAAATCAACGGAAACCGGCCGTTTTCTCGACCGGCGCGGGATCGGCCTAACCTTGGACGAAGCACGACCGGACGAGCTGGTGCGTCTGTTCGAGGCGATGACGCCAAAGCGATACGACGAGCTGTTTGCGCCGCTCTCCGCAACCGATCGTTCCCTTTGGGTCGCCGGGCCGGAGGATTGCCGCGTTCTGGTCACGAGATTGACCGCTCTCGAACCGAAATCCGCCATCGGATCAGTCCATGATGTTGTTCCCGCCGTTGGAGCAGAGAGGTAGCGATGATTGGTAGCGAACACGACGACACGAAGATGCTGATCGTTATTCCCTGCCTGAACGAAGCTGCGCATATAGAGGCGCTGCTTCATCAGCTGCACAGGATGCGCGACGGGCTTGATGCGCTGATCGTGGTCGCCGACGGCGGCAGCGTCGACGGGACGCGCGATATCATTAGGCGGCTTATGAACGAGATCGATGGCCTTTTCCTGCTCGACAACCCAAAGCGCTTGCAGGCTCCGGCTATCAATATGGCGGTGGAACGATTTGGACGGGATCGGCAATATCTCATACGCATCGACGCCCACGGCGACTATCCGGACGACTATTGCCGCGTGTTGCTCCGGGAAGTCCTCGACAGGCAGGCGGATTCTGTTGTCGTCGGCATGAAGACCGTGGGTTTCGGCGTCTTCCAGAGAGCGGCGGCAGTCGCTCAGAACTCCAAGCTCGGTAATGGCGGATCCAAGCACCGGGACGGTGCCGGCGGCCAGTGGGTCGACCACGGTCACCACGCGCTGATGCGGATCGAAGCCTTCCGAGTCGTCGGCGGCTACGACGAGTCGTTCAGCCACAACGAGGATGCAGAGCTCGATCACCGTCTGCGGAAAGCGGGTTTCCGGATCTGGATGACTGGCCTGACTTGCATGACCTACTTCCCCCGCAAGACCGTGCCGGCGCTCTTTCGCCAGTATCTCGGCTATGGCCGTGGCCGTGCCCGGAACCTGTTCAAGCATCGTGCACTTCCTAAGATCCGGCAGTGGCTGCCGCTCGCGGTTGCTCCAATCTGCTTCGGCGTATTGCTCGCCTTTCTTCACTGGGTTGCGGCTGTGCCTTTCCTGCTCTGGGCGGGACTTTGCCTCGCCTACGGCTTCTGGATAGCTGTCGGCGAGCGGAATCCTTACGGACCGCTGGCGGCTTTTGCAGCGATGGTCATGCATTTCGCCTGGTCGGCCGGCTTCTGGTCGGAATTTTTGCGTCTCCGTCGACGGAGGTCCGCAGCATGACGGGCTCAGACCTCACGCGCATCGATATCGGTATCTGCACGTTTCGAAGGCCGGAACTGCGCGACACGCTTCTTTCCTTGTTCGATCTCGACGGCCCTCGGGATGTTGCAGTTCGGCTGATCGTCGCTGACAACGACAGCGAGCCGAGCGCGCGAGATCTGATTGAGGAACTGCGGAGCCGGTCGCCGTTTCCGATCCGCTATGTGCATTGCCCAAGGGCGAACATCTCGATCGCGCGGAATGCCTGCCTCGCCGAGAGCGAGGGGGACTTCCTCGCATTCATTGACGATGATGAAACTGCCTCGCCCGGCTGGCTGCGTGAGCTCCATGCCACGGCCCTTCATAGCGGCGCGGATGCGGTTCTCGGTCCGGTCCGGGCGATTTATGAGGAGACCTCGCCGCGATGGATGCGAAACGGGGACTTCCATTCGACGCGGCCGGTCTGGGTGAACGGCATCATCCGCACCGGATATACCTGCAATGTGCTTCTCGATATGCGCTCGCCTCATATCGTCGGCCGGCGCTTCGATCTGGCGCTCGGCCAGAGCGGCGGCGAGGATACGCAATTCTTCAGTGCGATGACGGCCGCCGGCGGCGAGATCGCCTTTGCTCCGAAAGCTCTGATCGAGGAGCCGGTTCCGGCGAAACGGGCGAGCTTCGACTGGCTGACGAAACGGCGATTCCGCTCCGGACAAACCCATGGGCGCATTCTTGCCGCCAGATACAAGGGAACGGCTCGGCTCAGTCAGGCGTTTGTCGCTATCACCAAGCTCGGCTACTGCGCCGTGCTTTCGGTTGTAACCGCTTTTCTGCCGGTGACCCGGAACCGATATGCCCTGCGGGCCGCCCTGCATGCGGGGGCGGTGTTCGGATTGCTCGGTTTCCGGGAAATCCGCCAGTACGGCCTTGTGGAGGTTTCATGACCGACATCGTCAGTCCTCCGGACGTCAGCTTCGTGATTGCTGCCTATAACGCGGAAGAGACGCTTCGTCGGGCGATTGACAGCGCGCTCGCACAGACCGGAGTGTCGGTCGAGGTACTCGTCGTCGATGACTGCTCGACGGATGCCACCGCCGAGATTGCCGAGTCTTATCGGGATGCGCCGGTGAGGCTGATCCGGCAGCTCCGCAATCGCGGACCCGCCGCCGCCCGTAACGCCGGCATAGCCGCCGCCACAGGCGAGTGGATCGCCGTGCTCGATGCCGATGACTCCGTTCGTCCGAAACGGCTTCAAAGGATGCTCGCCCGAGCCCAGGCCGCCGATGCGGACATCGTGGTGGACAATCTGGACGTAGTGCCGATGGATGGAGCGGGATCGCAGCGTATGTTCCGCAAAAGCCATCTCCGCGCCGTCCCCGAACTGACGCTGGCGACCTTCATCAAGTCCAACATCATTTTCCGGTCGACCTTCAACTACGGCTACATGAAACCGGTTTTCTCTCGTCGGTTTCTCCTCGGCCATGGGTTGAGGTTCGATGAAGGGCTGCGGATCGGCGAGGACTACATGCTGCTCGCTTCGGCATTGGCCTGTGGCGGACGATGTGTCGTCGAACCGAGTGCGGGCTATGTCTACCATCTCCGGGAAGGCTCGATTTCCCGCGTCCTCGAAAAGCACCATCTGGATGCCATGCTGGCGTCGGACAAGGCTTTTCTCAAACACTTTCGGCTGGAGGGCGCCGCCGCGGCTGCCCATCGCCGGCGAACGCGCAGCCTCATGGAGGCGCGTTCCTTCCTTTCACTCGTCGAGGAGATCAAGAAGCGATCGATCGGCGGGATTCTCAAAACTGCGATCAGCAATCCCAGTGCCGTCAGGCATCTGCGAATGCCGATTGCCGTTCGCATGCGCCGGTTCATGAAAAAGGCCGGAGCCAAGTCAACCACATCGGGCGCTCGCCTCGAGAAAGGACAGAGATCATGAAGACAATCCAGCCAGTGCGAAAGGCAGTCATCCCCGTCGCCGGCAACGGAACACGGTTCCTGCCTGCCACGAAGGCCATGCCGAAGGAAATGTTGACGATCGTCGACCGGCCCGTCGTGCAATATGCGGTCGATGAAGCCATTCAGGCCGGCGTCGAGCACATCATTTTCGTGACGAGCCGAAACAAGACCGCGATCGAGGATTATTTCGATTCCACACCGGAACTCACCTCGATGCTCACCCGCGCCGGGAAGACTGCGCAGGTGGCACAGCTCGAAAAGATGCTGCCGGTCGCTGGCACGATCAGCTACACGCGCCAGCAGGTGCCATTGGGTCTCGGACACGCCGTATGGTGCGCGCGCGAACTGGTCGGTGACGAGCCCTTCGCGCTGCTGCTTCCCGACATGGTTTCCTTCGGCCCGCAGGGATGCATGTCCGGCCTGATGGAGCTTTACCGGGAGGTAGGCGGTAACGTCATCGCCGTCGAGCAATGCGCGCCGAACGAGACGTCGAGCTATGGTATCGTCGGCGTCGGCGAAAGCGTCCGGCACGGATTCGAGGTGACGGACATGGTAGAAAAGCCGGATCCGGCCGTCGCTCCGTCCAACTACTACCTCAATGGTCGCTATATTCTTCAGCCGAAGATCTTCGAGCTGCTCGCCTCGCAGGGACGCGGCGCGGGCAACGAGATCCAGCTTACGGACAGCATGCAGCGTTTGGCAACAATGCAGCCGTTCCACGCGCATCCTTATAGCGGCCGCACCTTCGATTGCGGCAGCAAGCGCGGCTTCATCGAGGCCAATGTCGCCTTTGCCATGCTCCGGGCGGACATGGGTGAAGAACTCGCTCACTCCATCCAGGAGCTGGTCACCGGACGCCGCGACAGCGTTCGAGCGGCTTAAGGCAAAGAACACAAGAAACGCAGGCGCGACAACGCGCCTGCAAACGGCATGAAAAGCCTCTGGAGGCGAATTTGATCATGGACCAGGTACCGTTCCGGTCGAGGCCGGTATTCCACATGGACCGCCGAGATAGCGACAGCTTCATCGATCTGGACAGGCTGTGGAGTTCGTTCGTCCGCCGGCTCGGGGTCATATCCGCCTGCGTGGCGGCTGCCGTCTTGCTGGGCGGGCTCTACCTGTTCACGACCCCGCCTCTCTACACTGCAATGACGCAGATCCTCGTCGACGAAAACCTTGCCCGTTTCGTCGAGGAGGAGGAAGGGATACAAACGAGCCAGCAGATCGACAACCGTATGTCCAGTTCTGTCGAGATTCTGAAGTCCAAGACGCTGGCGCTGCGGGTTGTCTATGACGCCGATCTCGACCGGAACGAGATGATCGTCAATCCGCCGCGGTCCCCGGTCGATATCGCGAAAAGCGGGATCCGCAGCATGATCAGCGCGCTCCTGCCGAGCCGTGCGCCTGCCTCGCCGGAAGCTCTGCAGGCGGGACGACGCGAGAAAGCCGCGGCCGTGCTTCAGCAGTCGCTTACAGCGGAGAGGGTAGGGCGCAGTTCCGTTATCGCACTTTCGGTCCGGTCACCGGACCCGCAGTTGTCCGCCCGTATCGCCAAGACCTATGCCGCGGCCTATCTGGACGAGCAGCTCAGCGCCAATTTCCAGGCGACAGAACGGGCGTCTGCCTGGCTGCAGGAGAGGTTGGCGGATATCAATGCGCGCTCGCAACAGGCCGCGCTGGCTGTCGAGCAGTACAAAAGGGATCATGGGCTGGTCTCGCCACGCGGTGAACTCCTGACGGCTCAGCAACTCGCTGACCTGAACAGCCAGTTGATCGTTGCACAGGCAGATACGGCGAGCGCGGCGGCCCGCTACCAGCAATATAAGGCGATCATCGATCAGGGGCCGGACGCAGCGGTCAACAATGCGGTCATCTCCTCGCGTGATACAGACAACTCCATCCTGCAGGACCTGCGCAAGCGGTATACGACTATCAACGACCGGGAGCAGGGTATCGTCCAGCAATTCGGGGCGGATCATCCCCAGGCGGTGGCACTGAAGGCGGAACGGGAGGATGTCTCCCGGCAGATATTAACGGAACTCCAGCAATTGACGGAGAGCTTCCGCAACGAGTTCGAGGTCGCCACCTCGCGCGAGAATTCGCTGCGGGAGAGTATAGACAGCGTCGCCGGGCGGAATTCGCAGGCGAACGTGTCGATGGTACAGCTTGCGGAACTCGAACAGAAGGCCTCCGCCCTCAAGACGCTTTATCAGAGCTATCTGACACGGTTCGAACAGGCAGCTCAGCAGCAGTCCTTCCCGATCCCGAAAGCCCGTGTCATCTCCGAGGCGGGCGTTCCGACGGCACCTTCGAGCCCGAGGAAGACACTGACCCTGGCGTTGTCTTTCGTCCTCGGAGGCCTTGCGGGAGTGGGGGCGGCCGCCTTCCTGGAGATGCGGGACAGGACCTTCCGGACCGGGTATGACGTGCGCGAAAGGCTCGGCCTGCGTTTCCTCGGTTATCTCCCGTGGATCGGAAAAAAGAAGACAAGTCGAAAAGGTCATTCAACCTCCTCTGAGGGGCAGGAAGACGCTCGGGACGACGATGTGATCCCGTTCCGCCAGATGATGCGTCTGGCGGTCGAAGCACCGCGTTCACCTTACTCGGAAGTCCTGAGACACGCCCGCGTAGCGCTCAATCTGACGCTCAAGGAGAAAAAAAGCCGGGTGATCGGTATTGTGTCGTGTCTTCCCGGCGAGGGAAGTACGACGGTGGCCGCCAACTTCGCCGGGCTGCTGGCGATGGGTGGTCAGCGTACACTGGTGGTTGACGGCAATCTGCGGGAGCCTTCTTTGAGCAGGATGCTGGCAAAGGAACCGGAAGCGGGCCTTCTTGAGGTTCTGCTTGAGGATGCCGACTGGACCAAAGTCGTCCGTGTGGATCGCCGCTCGAAGCTAGCCATCATGCCGATCGCAAGTCGTGGGAATTGCTTCGGTCAGGCGAGCGATATCTTTTCGCTGGCCGGGATGGGGCCGTTACTCGGGAGCCTTCGCGACATGTTCGACGTGATCGTGATCGACCTTCCGCCGCTTGTCCCGCTCATCGATGCGAAGGCGCTGGAACCCTATGCGGATGGCTTCATCTTTGTGACGGAGTGGGGCTCGACGCCGATAAAGGTGGTGGAAAACGTGCTGACGGCGGAGCCGCAGATCGCTGCAAAAACCCTCGGCCTCATACTGAACAAGACGGACATGGACCAGTTGCACCGCTACGCCGATCCGGGAGCGCCGGAGCGTTTCCGCGACCAATACGCCTCCTATTACGATCTCGGTCTATCCGCCGAGCAACGGCCCCTGCTCGCGCGGCCGGAGCAATAGACGACACCATACCCGATCGAGGGTATGCAAAGGGCCCGGTTTGCCGGGCCCTCTGACTTTATTCCGGCGCTTTACGGTCAGGCGTTGCCGAAACCGCCGCCGGTTGGGGTGATGACGGTGACCGCCTCGCCAGCCTTCAAAATGGTCTGGGCACAACCGGCCAGTTCCTCCGCGGAGCCGTTGAGGCGGCGCACCTCCGTGCGACCTTTCTCCCCGGCCTCGCCGCCGAAGAGACCGTGCGGCCGGATCGTGCGGTGGGAGGAGAGGATGGCGCAATCCATTTCCTCGAGGAACCTGATAGTGCGCTTTGTTCCTCCGCCGCTGGAAAATTTGCCCTTGCCTCCGGAACCGCGCCGGATGTGGAAATCCTCCAGAACGACGGGGAAGCGGAACTCAAGGATTTCCGGATCGGTGAGGCGGGAATTTGTCATGTGCACGTGCACGCCATCCGTGCCGTTGAAGCCCATGCCGTCGTTCAGCACGCCCGCCGGTGAGCCGGAACAGATCGTTTCGTAATACTGGTAGGTCTTGTTGCCGAATGTGAGATTGTTCATCGTGCCGGGGGAGGCCGCCATGGCGCCGAGTGCTCCGAACAGCGCATTGGTCACGTGCTGGCTGGTCTCGACATTGCCGGCGACGACAGCTGCCGGATAGACAGGCTTCAGCATCGAGCCTTCCGGGATGATGATGCGGATAGGCCGAAGGCAGCCGGCATTCATCGGGATGTCCTGCTCCACCATCACTCGGAAAACATAGAGCACGGCGGCGCGGGTGACCGGTTCCGGCGCGTTGAAATTGTTCGGCTGCTGCGGGCTGGTACCGGTGAAGTCGACTGTCGCTTCGCGCTTGTCGCGGTCGACCGTGATCTTGACCTTGATCACCGAACCCTGATCGGTCGGATAGGTAAACTCGCTATCCGAGAGCTTTTCGATGACCCGGCGCACGCTTTCTTCGGCGTTATCCTGGACGTGACCCCATGTAGGCCTGCACCACGTCGAGGCCGAAATGGGACACCATTTTCCTGAGTTCCTGCACGCCCTTGGTGTTGGCAGCAATCTGGGCCTTGAGGTCGGCGATGTTCTGGGCGGGATTTCGGGCCGGCCAGGGATGGTCGAGTAGCATCGCCTCCAGCTCCTTCTCACGGAACCTGCCTTTCTCGACGACAAGGAAGTTGTCAAACAGCACCCCTTCCTCATCCACCGTGGTGGCGAGCGGCGTCATCGAGCCGGGGGCCTTGCCGCCGATATCGGCATGATGGCCGCGAGAGGCAACGTAGAAGAGGATGTTCTGCTCTGCATCGTCGAAAACCGGCGTGACGGCAGTGATGTCCGGCAGGTGCGTACCACCGTTATAGGGTGCGTTCAGCGCGAAGACGTCGCCCGGACGAATCTTGCCTTCGTTAAGGCGAATGACGGTCTCGACCGAACGGTCCATGGAACCGAGATGCACGGGCATGTGCGGCGCGTTGGCGACGAGGGCGCCGTTGGCGTCGAATACGGCGCAGGAGAAATCCAGGCGCTCCTTGATGTTGACCGAGTGGGCGGTGTTCTGCAGCGTCACGCCCATCTGCTCGGCGATCGACATGAAGAGATTGTTGAACACTTCCAGCATTACCGGATCGGCGGTGGTGCCGATCGCCGCGCGGCGGGCCAGCGCTTCCACGCGGGTCAGGACGATGTGGTCGCGGCTGTTGATCCTGGCCTGCCAGCCGGGCTCGACGACGATGGTCTGGTGCGGTTCGATGATGAGGGCGGGACCTTTCACCAACGCGCCGGGCGTCAGGGTCTTGCGCAGATAGATGCCGGCATCATGCCAGGCGCCGTGGGAAAAGAAACGGGTTTCGCTGTCGGCCGATGCGTTCCATTCGGCGGTTTCGTCCACCGGCTCGGAGATGCCGGCTCCACCGCCGATGCCCTCGACCTCAAGCGAATCGACGATGATCGGGCGATCTTCGAAGATGAAGCCGAATTGCTTGCGGTGCGCTTCCTCGAATGCGGCGATCATGTCGGTTTCCCGGCCGAACGGGACGGGCAGGGCAGTGTCGGTGCCCTTGTAGTTGAGATGGAGGCGGACGACGATCCTCGCGTCCTCGACGCCCTGATCCTTCAGCTCATCAAGAACCTGCGCCTCCAGGGCGACGCGCGCCTCTGCAATGGCGGGAGAGGCGTCGAACATCTCCTTCAGAATGGCGTGCTGGCGAACCGCGCGGATATCGGCAAGGCCCATGCCGTAGGCAGAGAGAATGCCGGAGAAGGGATGCACGAGCACCGTCTTCATGCCGAGACTGTCGGCGACGAGGCAGGCATGCTGACCGCCCGCACCGCCGAAACAGGTCAGGCAGTAGTCAGTGATGTCGTAGCCGCGCTGGACGGAAATCTTCTTGATGGCATTCGCTATGTTCTCGACCGCGATTGCCAGAAAGCCGTCGCCGACCTCCTCCGGTGATCGTCCGTCGCCGACCTCCCTCGCCATATCCTCGAAGGCTTCGCGAACGGCCTCCGCATCGAGTGGCTGGTCCTGGTCGGGACCAAAAATCGAGGGGAAGAATTCCGGTTTCAGCTTGCCGACCATGACATTGGCGTCGGTAACGGCGAGCGGCCCGCCGCGCCGGTAGGCCTTGGGGCCGGGATTGGCACCGGCCGATTCCGGGCCGGCGCGGAAGCGGGAGCCGTCATAGGTGAGGATCGAACCGCCACCGGCGGCGACGGTGTGGATTTTCATCATCGGCGCACGCATGCGCACGCCGGCGACTTCTGTCTCGAAAGCCCGTTCCAGATCGCCGTCATAATGTGACACGTCGGTGGACGTACCGCCCATGTCGAAGCCGATCATCTTCTCGAAGCCGGCAAGCCGCGTGGTCTCGATTGCGCCGACGACACCGCCAGCCGGGCCGGAGAGAATGGCATCCTTGCCCTGGAAGAGATTGGCGGCTGTGAGGCCGCCCGAGGACTGCATGAACATCAGCCGCGGGCCGTCCTCGCCCGTCAGGCCGAGCTCGGACGCCACCTGATCGACGTAGCGCCGCAGCACGGGGGAGAGATAAGCGTCGACCACTGCCGTGTCGCCGCGACCAACCAGCTTGATGAGTGGCGAGACTTCGTGGGAAACGGAGATCTGAGTGAACCCTATGGCGCGGGCTATCTCGGCGGCCTGCTGTTCGTGTTCCGGAAAACGGTAGGAATGCATGAAGACTATGGCGACCGCGCGTACGCCTCTGTCGAATTCCAGTTGCAGGGCCTGTTTGAGGGCCGACGTGTCGAGCACCTTCTCGACTGTGCCATCGGCCAGCACGCGCTCATCAGCCTCGATGACGGAGCAGTAGAGGAGTTCGGGTTTGACGATCTTCTTCGCGAAGATGTCGGGGCGCGCCTGATAACCTATTTCGAGAGCATCGCGGAAGCCCCTGGTGGTCACGAGGACAACTTTCTCTCCCTTGCGTTCGAGAAGTGCGTTGGTGGCGACCGTCGTGCCCATCTTGACCGCGCCGATCCTGTCGACGGGCACCTTGTCGGTCTTTTCGAGCCCCAGGAGATCGCGAATGCCCTGCACGGCGGGGTCGCGATAGACTTCGGGATTTTCCGAAAGGAGCTTGTGGGCGACGAGGGTGCCGTCCGGTCTGCGGGCGACGATATCGGTAAACGTACCGCCGCGATCGATCCAGAAATCCCAGAGCTGAGACATCGCCACATTTCTCTTGTCATCACTGATGGACACAACGAGAACATTTTATCGATAAATCGTCAATGTGATGTTGACAGAAAATTGCTAGCCAATGCATGCTGGTACTTGAACCTACAGGAGGCTGGCATGTCGGAGCAGGATCACGAACTCGGACCGGTCGTCTCGTCGGGCCACCTTGCGAATGGCGCCTTGCCGGCTCTTTCAGAGGTCGAGTTCGGGCTGATCATGCTCAATCATGCGTTCAGCCGCTGGATCGTGCGCTGCATGGCCGCTGCCGGTGTTCCCGACCTTTCGCCGATCGACATCCTCATCCTTCATAACATCCGTAGCCGCAACAAGCCGAAGACGATCGCCGACATTGGCCTCGTCCTCAACATCGAGGACACGCATGTCGTCACCTATGCGGTGAAGAAACTTGAGCGGTTGAAGCTTATCCGTGCCGGAAAGCGCGGGAAGGAAAAGATCGTTTCCATCACGCCCGCCGGCGAAGCTGCCTGCGAGCGGTATTTCCAGATCCGCGAAACCCTGCTCGTCAAATCCGTGCTTGCCACCGAAATGTCGCCGGAAAATCTATCAGCCATCGCCACCCGGCTCCGGGCATTGTCCGGCCACTACGATCAAGCTGCACGGTCTGCTGCATCGCTGTAACGAAACCGAATGGCGGGGGGTAGTGTCTACCACGATCTCGCTCGTCTGTTCCAAGGTGGTTAGCCGGCGAACATCTGATGTCACGGATTTCATCCCAGGATCGCGTCCGCTGCTTTCTCGGCGATCATGATCACCGGAGAATTGGTGTTGCCCGAGACGATCGTCGGCATGATTGAGGCGTCCACCACCCGCAGGCGCTCCAATCCGTGGACCTTCAGTTGTGGATCAACTACAGCCGAGGAAACACGCCCCATCTTGCAGGTCCCCACCGGGTGAAAGATCGTCGTGGCGATGTCGCCGACCCGGCGAAGTATGTCCTCGTCGCTTTCGATTTCGGGTCCGGGTAGTACCTCGGTCGGTCGGAAGCGTGCGATCGCGTTTGCTGCCACCAGCCGTCTGGCATGACGAACGGAGCGGACAGCGACCAGCTTGTCGCCGATCGCGGAGAGGTAGTTCGGGCGAATGGCCGGAGCCTTCGAATGATCGTTTGCAGTGATGTGCACCGTGCCCCGACTTTCCGGCCTGAGGTTGCACACGGATACGGTGACGGCCGGATAGCGGTGCAGCGGCTCTCCCAACCTGTCGGTACTGAGCGGCTGGACGTGATATTCGAGGTCGGGCGTGGCGAGCGAGGGGTCACTCTTCGCGAAGATGCCAAGCTGGCTCGGAGCCATGGAGAGAGGCCCGGACCGACGCGTGGCGTATTGCAGGCCGATCGAGGCGCGGCCGAGCAGGCTGTGATAGAGCTGGTTTAGCGTCCTTGCGCCTTCGATCCGGAAGACCGTGCGGATCTGGAGATGGTCCTGCAGGTTCTCGCCGACGCCCGGAAGCGCGTGATGGACGGCAATACCGTTGGCGGCAAGGATTTCCGGGCGTCCGACGCCGGAGAGCTCAAGGATTTTCGGTGAGTTGATCGCGCCGGCCGACAGTACGATTTCGCGCGCGGCACGTGCCGTGCTGAGCCGACCGTTCCGGTGGAAGCTGACGACCTTTGCTGCGCGTCCCTCGAACTCGATCTTTTCCGTTTCGGCCCCCGTCAGCACGCGGAGATTGGGGCGCTTCAGGGCAGGGCGAAGGAAGGCTTTCGTGGTGTTCCACCGGATCCCGCCGCGCTGGTTGACCTCGAAATAGCCGGAGCCTTCGTTATTCCCGGTATTGAAATCGTCGGTGCGCGGAATGCCGAGTTCTTCGGCCGCGTCGCGGAAGGCATCGAGGATCGGCCAGGACAGGCGTTGCCGCTCAACCCGCCACTCTCCGCCCGCGCCGTGCATGGCCGATCGGCCACGGTAATTGTCTTCCGATTTCAGGAAGTAAGGCAGCACGTCGTCCCAACCCCAGCCCTCATTGCCAGCTTGACGCCAGCCGTCATAGTCGGCGGCCTGGCCGCGCATATAGATCATGCCGTTGATCGACGAGCAGCCGCCGAGCAGTTTGCCGCGCGGGTAGGGAAGCGAACGGCCATTGAGCCCGTCTTCGGCTTCGGTCCGCATCATCCAGTCGGTTCGCGCGTTCCCCATGCAGTAGAGATAGCCGATCGGGATATGGACCCAGTGATAGCGGTCGCTGCCGCCTGCTTCGAGAAGGAGAACACGATTGCGCGGATCGGCGGATAGCCGGTTGGCGAGCACGCAACCGGCCGAGCCCGCTCCGATAATGATGAAGTCATAGACGCCCTCATCCAAGACCGTATGGCCATTGGCGGTATTCACGCGACTGTCCCTCCCGACCGTAAGAAGCGCCGGCAATTGCGGCGCCCTCCAACGAAGACAGGTGTAACAGACCCGGTTCGGACCAGTAAGTGGCCTTTGGTCCAACGAAAAACGCCCGCCTCATGTTCAAGGCGAGCGTTTGCTATCAACGGTTTGCCGGGATGTTACCAGGTCTTTGTAAGCTTGAAGGTAATCGTGCGTGAGTCGCCATAGCCGCATGTCAGAAGGCTTTTGCAACCCGAGACATATTCCTTGTCGAACAGGTTGGTGACGTTCAGCGACGCACCCCAGTCATCCTTTTGATAGCGAATGGCGGCGTCGACCAACACTACATCCGGGACCTTCCTTGTGTTGGCCATATCGGCCCAGGATTCACCCCGGTAGCGCACACCCGCACCCAGGCTCAGCCCCTCCATGATTCCAGTCGGAACGGTGTAGTCCAGCCACAGGGATGAAGTCAGATTCGGAGCGAGAGCGGGTGTATTGCCGATCAGCGTCCCGACACCATCCTCGGTGATCTCCATTTCCTGGTAGGTGAACGCAGCAATGGCTTTCCAGTTTTCAGCGATCTCTGCCTTGCCTTCCAGCTCGAAGCCGGTCGACGTAACTTCGCCGACCTGGGTCGAGATGAAGTTCAGAGTGTCGATCCAGTTTTCCTTCTGGATATGGAAGACAGAGGCAGTGATCACCGCATCGAAGCCCGCAGGCTCGTATTTGACGCCACCTTCGAGTTGATAGCCTTCCTCAGGACGCAAGGGTTCGCCGGAGGTGATGCCGATCACCGGATTGAAGAAGGTAGCTGCGCTGATATAGGGGGTCAGGCCATTGGCAAATTCGTAGGCGAGGCCAGCCCGACCACTGACCGCGTTATCTGTAGAATCGTAGCTTCCGTCCCAAGCCGTTCCAGCCCAGGCTCTATCTTCAAGTTCTGTCTTCAAGAAGTCATATCGACCGTTGAGGGTGGCGATCCAGCCGTCGCCGAAGCGGATCTGATCCTGCACATAAAGGCCGATCTGGTGTTGGGTGAGCGTTTGGTCAGTGCCGGGTGTGCCGTAAACGACCGCTCCACCGTAAACCGGATTGTCGGCGCTGATCGGGTCCGTTGTCGGGTAGTACTGCAGCGTGTCGAGTTGGTAGTACTTGTAATCCAGACCGACCAGGATTTCGTGCGCGGCGTTGCCGGCGTCGAACTCACCACTTAGACGGTTGTCCACGGCAAAGCTGTCGGCCGTTGTGTGATGATCGAAGCCGATGCGCGTCAGGTAATCATCCGGACCCCTCGGTTCCGTGAGGTAATCGTCGCCGGTGGAACTGTCATGGTATCCGTAGGGATAGGGCGAATTCTCGCGGCGGCTGACGTGCCCGTAACGGGCATTACTGCTGAACGCCCAGCCGTTGTCGAATTCGTGTTCGAATTCGGCTCCGATCAACGTCTGCTTGATGTAGCTGAAGTCGGTGGATGGTTCGCCGTAATCTGCGTCGGGGTCGATCCGGCCGAAGCGTGCATCCACGACGGTCCCGTAGTATGGGAGGAAACCGTTCGAGCCGGTTTGCTGGTCCAGGTAAGAGTAGTAGGCGTATACGTTGAGCTTGGTCGCATCGTCGGGGCTCCACGTCACCTGCGGCATCAACACGCCGCGGAATTCCTCACCGGCGAAAGTGTCTCCGCCATCGATCTTGCCGATGAAACGTGTGCTAACACCCTGTTCGTCGAAAACCTTGTTGACGTCCAGGTTGAAGAAGGCCGTGCCGTGATTGTTGATGCCGATCTCGGTATAAATCTGATCCTCGTCAAACGGTCGCTTGCCGATCATGTTGACGAGGCCGCCCGGATTGGCGCCACCGTAGAGCACGGATGCAGGTCCCTTGAGAACTTCCACGCGTTCGAGGAAAAATGGGTCGATCTGAAAACCGCCGAAGCCATAGCTCCAGAGGTTCAACCCATCGAGGAACATGCCGCTTTGGGTGGCCTCGAAGCCGCGAATGTAGATCCAGTCCGTATCGCCGTCGGAACCGTAGGGCTGTGCCAGAACACCAGGCGTATAGAGAAGCGCTTCATCCACCTTGTTGGTCACGCCTCGATCATTGAGCTCCTCGCGTCCTACAACTGAAACGGATTGCGGAATGTTCTTGATCGGAGTGTCGGATTTTGAGCCAGTCGACGAACGGCCTGCGGCGTAGCCGTCGACCGGGCCGGTGGCCGTTTCGCTGTCGGCATCGATTTGAATGGTGGTCAGTTCCGTCTGGTTTTCCTGTCCAAAGGCAATGGACGAAAAGGTTGTCGCCGACAGAACCGTTCCTGCCCAAAGGAACGTCTTCAAGTCATTGAATCTCTTACTGTACATGTCTACCCCACTCTCGCGACCGGCCGTCACGCCGGACTGACACCCGCAGAAATAAGGTGACTAATTATATCAAGTATTTTGCCTTCGCTTGTTCAGGGCTTCGAGGATTGAACATTTTTGGGCAAAGTTTGCAGTGCGCATCCAGCTTGCCGGAAGGTGTGTGATTTCAGCCGCAATGCATGCGCCGCCATTCGCTAGGTGCGATGCCGACGATCTGCCGGAACGTGCGGGAAAAATGCGCAGCATCGGCAAACCCGGTCTCCTCGGCGATGACCGTGAGCGGCAGATCGCTCTGCTTCATCAGGTCTTTTACCCGCTCGATCCGCGCCTTCATCTGCCATCTGTGTGGTGGCATGCCGGTCGTCGCCTTGAAGGCATGGCTGAAATAGGATTCGGACAGGCCGGTGAGTTCCGCTAGATCCTGCAGGCGGATCGGTTTCAGGCAGTTTTCCTCGATATACTCGATCGCTCGCCGCAACTGCCATCCGGCTAAGGGACTTCGTCGGCGCTTTTCCTCCGCGGGAATCTTCAGCACACCTATGATCAGCGCCAGCGTCAATCCGTCGCCGTAGAGCTGGTGGAGGGGATCGGCGGCTTCGCATTCCGCCGCGATCAACTGGGCGATCGCTACAAGCTTCGGATCGGCGAGCAGCATGCGGGGTTGTTCGAGCAGGTCCGGCGCCCATGCCTTACCGAGACGCTTGAGCAGGGCGGATTCGTCGAAATGGATATCAAGATGGCGAAGCTCACGGATACCGGTTACCTCGCTCTGCATCTCCATCCCGGCGGGAATGAAGGACACGGCGCGCTGGTGGCACCGGCGTATCGGCGTGCGCCCTACCTCCCACATCTTGAAATCGCCATCGTTCTCGGCGCGTGCCTCAAGCGGAATGAACAGCCGAGGATGCCTGCCGTGATAGTAGCCACCGGCCCGCGGCGCACATGCGACGTTCCAGACGTCGGCGACCATGCCGTGCCAGTAGCGCCGGTGAAAGCACTCTATCACCGAAAAACCGTCTATGCGGGTGGTCATCCGAGGTTGGAAGATCATGTCTCTATCGGCTCTCCACGCATCGGCCGTCTTGTGCCGTGGCCGCCAAAAGTATAGTTGAATGAAACTATCATATTTTAAAACCCACGTTCAATCCGCTTGATTTGGGTCAGGAGCCGTTCCCATGAGTGCAGTTTTTCCGGCAGTCCCGGCGGAGGATTTGCCGCTTCCGGTCTACGAGGTGGAGGCTCTCGACTATGCCGTGCCGGGGCGTCAACTCCTGCAAGCGATCAACCTGCAGTTCCGTGCCGGCGACATTACCGCTCTGATCGGGCATAACGGTTCGGGCAAGTCCACATTGCTGAAATTGCTGGCGCGGCAGATCCGACCGACGGCCGGTTCCATTCGCTATTCGGGAGAAGCTATCGGCGGCATGGCGTCGCGCGCATTTTCCCGGAAGGTCGCTTATCTGTCCCAGGACGTTTCCTCAGCTCCCGGCATGAAGGTGCGGGAACTGGTGGCGTGTGGCCGCTATCCCTGGCACGGCGCGCTCGGCCGCTTCACCGACAAGGATCGGGAAAAGGTCGAGGAGGCCTTGCGGCTTACCCATACCGACGATCTCGCCGATCGGGCGGTCGACACCCTTTCCGGCGGGGAGCGGCAGCGCGCCTGGATCGCCATGATGGTGGCGCAGGACACCGAATGCCTGCTCCTCGACGAACCGACCTCGGCGCTCGACATAGCGCACCAGATCGAGGTGCTTTCGCTCATCCGGCGATTGTCGCGCGAACGTGGGCTCAGCGTGATCATAGTGCTGCACGACATCAACATGGCGGCGCGCTTCTGCGATTACATCCACGCGCTCAAGCAGGGTCGCCACGTCGCCAGCGGAACGCCCCTCGAACTGATGCAAGGGCCGAAGCTGCGGGACATCTATGCCGTGGAGATGGATGTCACCCGGCATCCGGCGCTCAACATTCCACTCGCCTATGTCAGCTGATCTCCCTATGTCCCCGAAGCTCTCCCGTCGACGGCTGTTTACCGGCACGTTGGGCGCCCTGGCGCTCGCTGCGTCGCCCGGATACGCGCAGGATCGGCCGATGCGTATTGTCAGTCTGGACTATGGTCTCGCCTCGACGCTGATGATGTTGGGCATCACGCCTGTCGCTGTCGCGTCGCTCGCCGACTGGGATATTTGGGTGATCGAACCAGAAATGCCGGCCTCGGTGATCGATCTCGGCAGTTCGTGGGAGGTCAATTTCGAAATCCTCGCCACACTGAAGCCCGACCTGATCCTGACCACCCCCTACCTCGACACCCTCAAGCCAAGACTCGAAACCCACGCGCCCGTCTTGCGGCTGGAGGTCTATTCGCCCGAGGGCGGTGATGTCCTGACGAAAGCCACGACTGCCACGCGTCAACTGGCGGCTGCGGTCGGCAGGGAGCGGGAAGGGGAGGATTTCCTTGCCCGGGCCGAGGCGTTCTTCGATTCATGTCGCGCGCGTATCGAACGCCTTGATGCACCACCGGTGGCACTCCTCGGCTTCCTCGACGCCCGGCATGTACGTGTCTACGCAGCACCTGGCCTCTATGACAACGTGTTGAAACGGATCGGCCTCAAGAATGCCTGGCCGCGTGAAGGGAATTATTGGGGTTTCGACACTATCGGCATCGAGGATCTTTCGAAGATTGCCGACCCCTCGGCCCGGGTGATCGCCTTCGAGCCCCTGCCGACGGATGTGCTGCCGAAACTGGCGCAAAGCCCGCTGTGGAATGCCTTGCCGTTTTCGCGTCCGGGGCAGTTCACGGTGATCCCCGGTGCGCTGATGTTCGGCATGGTCAATGATGCGATGCGTTGCGCGCGGCTGCTGACGGATCATCTGGAGAGCCTGGCATGAACCGAGTGCTGAGATTGTCGTCCATCGGGCCGGCCTCGGTAGCGTCGGTCACCATCGTTCTCGCCGCTCTGCTCGCGTGGACCCTGGTTGGTCCGGCGATCCAGGCGATAAAGCCCGTAGACGCTGGCTATGACCTGTCGACCATGGTGCTCTATTATTCGCAGCTGCCGCGGATGGTCACCGCGCTTCTGGCGGGCGCCTGCCTCGGTCTCTCGGGGGCACTGTTTCAGCAGGTGCTGCGCAACCCGCTGGCCTCGCCGACCACGCTCGGCATTTCGGCCGGCGCCAATCTCGCGCTTGTCATCGTCACGCTGTTCATACCGGGCCTCCTGGGGATCGGGCGCGATATCGTTGCGCTCGCGGGCAGTGCTATAGTCGCGGGGCTCGTTTTCCTGCTCGGCGCCCGCCGTGAGTTTTCACCGTTTTCGCTGGTGCTGTCCGGTCTCGTCATCAGCCTGTGGTGTGGCGGGCTCGCGGCCGTGCTGATGCTGCTCAACGAGCGCTATCTCGTCAGCCTCTTCATCTGGGGCGCCGGATCGCTGTCGCAGCAGAGCTGGGATATCCCGCTTTCGCTGCTGTCGAAATTCGTCGTCCTCGCGGTGGTCGCGGGGCTACTGACGCGTCCGCTCGGCTTGCTCGAACTCGGGGAAGGGGGCGCGGCGGCACTTGGTGTCAGGATTGCACGACTGCGCTTCATCGCCGTTGCCGTCGCTGTGGCGCTCGCGGCTTTTGTCACCGCAGCCGTCGGCGTGATCGGTTTCATCGGCCTTGTCGCTCCGATCATCATCCGGCTCGCCGGCGCGCGTCGACCCGGTGCAATTCTGTTCTGGTCCTCGGTGATGGGAGCCGCCCTGCTCTGGCTGGCAGATGGTGTCGTCCAGTCGGCAGCCGGCGCCATGTCGGATTTCCTGCCGACCGGTGCGGTTACCGCGGTACTTGGCTCGCCGCTGCTGCTCTTTCTCCTGCCGCGGCTGAAGGTACGACATCGGGTGATGACGCATAGCGTCGCCCATCAGCTCATACGTCCGGGACTCTCAACGTTACGCGTACTCACGCTTGCGGTCATTTTCCTCGGCCTGGTCGTCCTGGCGGCTCTGCTCGTCGGGCGCTCGGGACTCGGCGACTGGTCACTGATTGACGCGACCTACTGGCGCGATCTGCTTGCCCTTCGCGCACCGAGGGTGTTTGCAGCCCTGTCCGCCGGCGCAATGCTGGCCATTGCCGGCACAATTTTGCAGCGGCTCACCGGCAACGAGATGGCGAGCCCGGAAGTGCTGGGCATCAGCGCCGGCGCCACGCTCGGCGTGACGCTTGCGCTCTTCATCGTCGGCCTGCCCAGTCTGGTCCAACAGCTCGGATTTGCCGGAGTGGGGGCTCTGAGTGTCCTGGCGATCATTCTTCTCAATGGTGCGCGCGGTGGTTTCGCTCCCGAACGGGTGCTGCTTGCGGGTATCGCGCTCAGTGCCATGGCCGACGCGATCGTCGGGGTTCTGTCCTCGACAGGCGATCCACGCGCCATTTTCCTGCTGCGGTGGATGAGTGGATCGACCTACAACGTCGATCCGACTACGGCGGTTGTCGTCACCGTGTTCTGCTGCATCCTTGGTGGTGCCGCGCTGATACTGCACCGATGGGTGGATCTCTTTCCCCTTGGAGCCACGCCCGTCCGCTCGCTCGGCGTTCCTCTAGGACGTAGCCGGCTGCTGCTATTCGCTCTGGCGGGCGCGCTGAGCGCTGTCGCGACGCTGGCGGTCGGGCCGCTAAGCTTCGTCGGCCTGATGGCCCCGCATCTTGCGCGAGAGATCGGTCTGCGCAGGGCGGGCGCGCAATTGGCCGGAGCGGCATTGTTCGGAGGTGGGTTGATGGTCGCCGCGGACTGGATCGGTCGCACGATCGTGTTCCCCTATCAGTTGCCGGCCGGTCTGGTCTCGGCTTTGGTCGGGGCACCTTTCCTCATGGCGCTGTTGCGGCGAAAAGGCTGATTGTCAGGAGTGGGTTCAGGCGCGTCCACCGGGTAGCGGGCACACGATACCGCAACCCGGAACTCCGGGCAGGGTGTAGCGCAGGCAGCAGATGCGCCGGCGGCAGGCTCCGTCGCCGTGGTCGTCCGGACCCGGCTGCATCAGCCCAGCCATTGGATTCCGGAGCCCATTCGGCCAGTTGGCGGAGTGTACAAGCCCTCTTCCTTCCTCGGCGAGGCTCTGGTCCGTCAACCGGCCTATCTCTTCGACGATCCAGGCAAGATAGGCTGCTACATTGGACCAGATCAGCCGTGGACTGACACTGCCGTTCACCGCGATCGCGTGGACCAACGGCAGGATATGCCCGGTAACGAGGGACGAAAGTCCTGAGTGGATATCGAGTTGTTCCGCCACTTCTCCCGCCGATGGCAGGACAAATTTCTGCGGTTCTCCCGTCAAGGGATCGAGGCATACCGCCATTCCGTCCGGTTCGAGCGGCAGCTTGCGGCGAAGTTCCAGCCAGTAGACTGCCGCGCCGATCACCAAGGTGCTGAAGTAGTACATGGTCCACATCGAGACCACAGCGCGCCGGTCGGCGTTTCCGTGTCGTGCGGCAAAGCGATCGATGATCCTGTCAAAGAGGCCGGGATCGCGAAGATCCGCGCATCGAACCAGCTCGACACCCTCAGGACATTCGAGCAGGAACTTGCCATGACAGTACGCATATTTTTCGCCGGTCTTCTCTTTCAGGAGATGGTCGAGCAAAAAAGGATCAGCCGCGCCGAAAGACGCGGCTGACCTGGTGATGATTTGCGAGCTCGTTTGCACCTACTCACCACGTATATTTGAGCGTGCCAACCACCTTGCGGCCGTCTCCGTAGAAGCAGCTTCCGCTCCAGCACGACGTCTTGTACTCGCGATTGAAGAGGTTGGTGGCATTCACCGCGAGACTCATATGGTCTGTCACCTTGTAGTTGATGGCCGCATCGACGACCGTATAGGCGTCGACGGTCGAGGTGTTGGCGTTGTCACTGTAGGTTTGACCGACATAGCGCATCCCGGCACCGATGGTCAGATCACCACGAATCCCGTCGGCGGGAAATGTATAATCGAGCCAGGCAGACGCCACGTGAGTGGGTATCTGAGCGGGCCGATTGCCTTCGTTCGGGTCGGTGCCGTCCTCCACGATCTCCGCGTCCCAATAGGAGTAGGCAAGCGTTGCGTTCAGCTGATCGTTCAGGGCGAACTTCGCTTCGAATTCCACGCCCCTAACCTCGACTTCGCCAATCTGCTCCTGAATGCCGGGGGCGACGTAGGTGGGAACATTGGTCTGGTTCAGATCGAACAGTGCGAGGGTAAACAGGCCGTCGAAGCTGTCCGGGCGGTATTTGATACCCACTTCGTACTGCTGACCTTCCTGTGGCTGAAGCGAGCCGGTCACGGTATAGCCGTTAGCACTCGGCGCGACCAAGGGTTGGAACGATTCAGAATAGTTGGCGTAGAGCGCCAAACCATCCGTTACCTTGTAGGTAAGGCCAATGCGCTTGGTGAAAGCTTCGGCTGTGGTGTGATCCGACGTATTGGTGAGAAGGTAGTCGGCCGTCGAATCGACATAATCGTACCGGCCTCCGAAGGTCAGGATCCATCGGTTGTCGAAGGTGAGCTGCTCCTGGGCATAGACCCCGAGTGCCTTCTGCTTCACCACCCAGTCGATCCAGGGTGAAGGATGAACGCAGGCCCGACCGCAATACACAGGGTTGAAGATGTCTATACCGTCCGCAGTCCCGTAGCGGATGTCTTCGTGAGTATCGTCATAGGCATAGTCCACACCGAAAAGGGATTTGCTTTCGATGCCCTGCCAGCTGGTGTCATACTGAAGCTGGTTGTCGATGGCGAACCGATCGGCCCGGCTGTACACCGCGAAGGATTCGCGGTCGAGCGATGGGTCGGCTGATGCACCGTAGACGGTTTCGTAATCAAGATCGAGGTGGGTGTACCGCGCATTCTGGCGGAAGGTCCAGCCGTTGTCGAACTCGTGTTCGAACTGGTAGCCGATATCAGTCTGCTCGGTGGTGAAATGGTTGAAATCCGGTTCACCCAAGAACGTCGTGGGATCGAGATTGACGCCTTCCGGAATGCCGTAGGCGAGGGAGCTTTTCCGCCTCGAAAAGTCCGTCAGGATGGACAGCGAAGTCCCCTCTTCCGGTTTGATGGTGAAGGCGGGCGCGATGTAGAAACGATCGTCGTGTGAGTAGTCGGCATTGGTTTCGGCGTCCTGCCAGAGACCCGTCAGACGGTAGCTCCAGATGTCGCTGTCGGCGATCGGTCCGCCGAAATCCGCTCCCGTGCCGATGTGGTTTTCACCGAAGGTGGTGAAAACCTCGGCATGGAACTCATCCTGGGGGCGCTTGGTGATCGCATTCACGAGCCCTCCCGGACCATTCAGGCCGAAAAGCGTGGAGGTGGAACCTTTGAGTACTTCCACTCGCTGGAGACCGTAAGGTTCGAGCCGGCTTGCCGTGTACCAGGCCGGAATTCGGGCCGGCAGACCGTCTCTGTACGTGCCGAGCGCGGTCTGATCAAAGCCGCGGATTCGGAAGTAGTCGTAGCGGTCGTCCGAACCGTATTCATCAACGACCACGCCAGACGTGTAGGATATCGCCTGCTGGAGGTTTTCTACCCCGCGTGTCTCCATCTCCTTTTGCGTTACGACCGATATGGAGGCCGAAGTGTCAACGACGGCAGTTGCGGTCTTGGTGCCGGTCGCCGAGTCGCTCGCGACGATGCTGCGATCGGGACCTATGGGTTTTTCGGCACTTTCATCGACAACGATTGTCTCGAGGTTTATCGCGTCTTGTGCCACCGCAATCGGACCATTCCCGAGAATCGAAAGCATCGCGGTACCTAGAAGGAGAGGCCCTTTTCTGCAGTTCCGTCTCCCAAGATAGTCAACTCCCATGGGTCGCGGCATTCGATATGTCTCCATGTTGAAATGTATCCCAGTCCACTCGAAGGCCGCCGGATGTAACCAGCGGTTGCCCTTGTTCATGGCCGGGATCATATAAACAGGAGGAAACGAGTCAACTTATATGTTGTGCGTCACAAAGTCCGCTTTCTTAGATCGCCTAGCGGACTTTGTGATGGTTTTCAGAGAGGCTGGAATTCTCGAAGGCGGTCCGTCAGTTTGCTGATCGTTTCGGAATCCGCGTTGGCGAAGGCAAACCGGAGGTAGGCTTGCTGACCTTCCCCGAAATAGGCGCCGGGAATGCAGATCACGCCGGCCTGCTTCGCCAGCTTTTCTGCGACCTGCGCGGAAGGCATCTGCCCAAAAGGATGGCGGATGAAGGCGAAATAGGCGCCAAGCGAATCCATTTTCCACGCCGGCAGGGCGGCCATAACGGTCTTCAGGGCTTCCGCCCGGTTCAGGATCTCGTCGCGGTTGGCATCACGCCATGCTCTCAGCGCCGGGATGGCGCGGGCGACGGCGGCCTGGGGTGCACGAGGCGCGCAGATCTGCAGGTTGTCCATCACCTTGGCGATTTCCGCGACGGCCTTAGGTCCGGCCGTTACTGCCCCCAGCCTGTGGCCCGGAATGCAGTAGGACTTCGAGAAAGAGTAGAGCAGGATCAGGTTGTCTTCCCATCCGGGGATAGACAGCAGATCATGCGGGCGATCGCCGGCGGGGAGAAAATCGCGGTAAGTCTCGTCGAGGATCAGCCACGCGCCCGCTTCCCGGCAGGCGTCGAAGAACTGGCGGAGCAGGTGCGGCGGGTAGACCGCGCCGGTCGGGTTGTTCGGCGATACGATCGCCAGCGCCTTCACGCCGGTCGCCAGTATATCCCGGACGCGGTCGAGGTCGGGGAGAAAGCCGGAAGCCGGCTCGAGCGGAAGCAGCTTTCGCTCAACCCCCATCATCGCGAGCGTGGTTTCCTGGTTGAAATAGAACGGTTCGGTCAGCGCAACCGCATCGCCCGGCCCGGCGATGGCCATCGCCGCCGCCATGAAAGCCTGGTTGCAGCCGGAGGTGATGTGGATGTTGTCCGGCCGGACGCGGGTGCCGTAGATGCCGGTGACTTCCTCTGCATAGGCTGCGCGCAGGCCGGTTTCTCCTTCGATCGGTCCATAGCCCGAAAAAGCAGTTGAGGACGCCGCTTCTCCGAGCCAGGTCAGCATGTCCGGGTGCGGCGGATAGCCGGGAACGGCCTGGGAGAGGTCGATCAGCGGACCGCGCTGCCCGTTATAATCGCGCGCCCAGGCGAAAACCGAAGGTACCGGCGGCGGCGACAGTTTGGACACCAGTTCATTGAAACTTGCTGCGGTCATTTCGAGAGGCTTTCTGCTGTATGTTTGATAGTTCGGGTGCCCGTGGAGCATCTTTTATGAATGAGATCAATCGGCGACGATCGTCTCTGATGAACGTGCGTAACGTGACTGGCGTCCGCGCGGAGCAGCCCGCAATGACGGGCTCGGTCTTGACGCCTGTTCGGCCTCGATGGTGGAGAACAGCCAATCGATGAACACGCGCACGATAGGTGCGGCCCGCGCTTCGTTGCGGCTGGCCACATAGAAGGCGTCCGATGCCGGCACGGCAAGATCGAAGGGAATGATCAGTTCGCCAGAGGCGATCAGGCTGGAGGCGGTAATGCTGTCACCGAGCGCGACACCCTGACCGTGGCGGGCCGCCTCTGTTGAGAGCCGGGCGTCGCTCATGAAGTGTTCGCGCGCGCGGGGCATGTCGAGCTGGTCGGCTGCGGCCAGCCAAGTGTTCCATTCCCGTCCGTCGTCGCCGTGGAGGAGGACATGCTCGCGCAGATCGCGGATCGAGCGCAGTGGCCGGCTGTTCAACAGCGATGGCGAGACAACGGGAAAGAGGTCGAGCGTGCTCCACAGCCTGGTCCAGCAATCCTTCCAGCCGCCCGGCCCGTAGAGGATGGCGACGTCGATATCCGGAGAATAGAGGAGGGTTGGGTCGTTATTGGACGTCAGCGTCAGGCTGATGTCCGGATACTGCTCGCTGAAGGTATGCATGCGCGGGATGAGCCAAAGCGACAGCAGAGCCGGGACACAGGATATTCGCAGGTTGCCGCTGGTGGTCGGGCGGTTAAGCAGCGCGGTGGCGGAGGCGATGCCGTCGAAGGCCGTGGTGACGGCCGGCAGAAGCAAGGCGCCCTGAGGGGTGAGCCGCAGCCGCTTGCCGCCGCGTTCGAACAGTGTCGCCTTCAATGTCTCTTCGAGGGTCTTGATCTGATGGCTGACAGCGCCATGGGTCACCTTCAGTTCCCGCGCGGCGGCTGTGATCGATCCGCACCGCGCAGCGGCCTCGAAGGCGCGAAGAGGATTGAGCGGCGGTAGCCGTTGCGACATTGGAGAACCTGTTAGTTTTTCTCACGGCAAGCGCTATAACATCGTGAATTGATTTTCCATAGCTGATGCGAATTAATTGCCCACAATAGAGGCACGCGACCTAATTGCCTTTTTTATGGTACAGGTCGCGAGCCGGGAGAAAGAGGGAAGAGAACAATGACCTTCAGCGACGACAAACTCCGGGCCCTGCGTGAAAAATACGGTCGGGATGCTGCCGGTGAAATTTTTGATCCGAAGTTCGCCAAGGTTGGTGCGAAGATTTTCTCCAACGGCACGCGCGCCGCTCCCTATGCCGGCGTTCCGACTTTCCTGTCGGCGCCCCATCATCCGATCGATCCCTCCGCACCGGATTTTGGCGATCTTCAGGTGGCGATTGTCGGGGTTCCCATGGACCTCGGCGTTACCAACCGGCCGGGCTCCCGTTTCGGGCCTCGTGCGCTCCGCACCATCGACCGTATCGGGCCTTACAACCACGTTCTCGAATGCGCGCCCGTCTTCGACCTGAAGGTTGGGGATATCGGCGACGTTCCATTTTCCAGCCGCTACCGCCTCGAGCTGAGCCATGAGGACATCGAGCGTCATCTCGACAAGATTGTCGGTGCCGGCGTCCTGCCACTGTCGGTTGGCGGCGACCATTCCATCACTCATCCTATCCTGAAATCGGTCGCGAAGAAGTCTGGCCCGGTGGGTCTGATCCACATCGATGCCCATTGCGACACCGGCGGAGCATTCGATCAGACAAAGTTCCATCATGGCGGTCCGTTCCGCAACGCGGTGCTCGATGGTGTTCTCGATCCGAGCCGGACGATCCAGATCGGCATTCGCGGAGCGGCCGAATATCTCTGGGAATTCTCCTACGAGTCCGGCATGACCGTGATCCACGCCGAAGAGGTTACCGGTCTCGGCATCCCGGCCATCATCGAGAAGGCCCGCAAGATTGTCGGCGACGGCCCGACCTATCTGTCCTTCGATATCGACAGCCTTGATCCCAGCATCGCGCCCGGCACCGGAACCCCGGAGGTCGGTGGCCTGACGTCGCGGGAAGTGCTCGAACTGATCCGCGGCCTGAAGGGTATCAATCTGGTCGGCGGTGACGTTGTGGAGGTGGCTCCGCAATACGACGCAACCAGCAACACGGCGCATGCAGGCGCGCAGGTGCTGTTCGAAATTCTTAGCCTGATGGTCTATAGTCCGGCTATCAAAGGCCGCTGACGATCACGAATTTGGCCTGGAATGCCTCCGGGGCCGACCCGCAACGAAAAAAGAAGGGAGCATTTCAATGAAATCCGTATTCAACACCCCCGTCAACCGCCGTCAGGTGCTGGCGGGTGCCGCCGCTGGGTTCGGCATGCTGGCCACGCCGTCGATCCTCCGGGCACAGGAAAAGTCGCTGAAGATCGGCGTCTACGGCGGCTACTTCAAGGATTCGTTCGACAAGAACATCTTCCCTGACTTCACCAAGGCGACCGGCATTGCCGTCGAATCCATCGCTGAGCCGACCGGTGAAGCGTGGCTCGTACAGCTGGAGCAGGCAGCGAAGGCCGGACAGGCGCCGGCCGATCTTTCGATGATGTCGCAGGTCGCCATGCTGAAGGGCCAGGCGACCGACCTTTGGGCTCCGCTGGACCTAACCAAGGTCGCCAATAGCGGAAACCTGATCGACCGGTTCATCAACAAGTATCCGGACGGCCGCGTCGCCGGCATCGGTGCCGTTGCCTGGTACATCACCCTCGTTACCAATACCGACGTCTACAAGGAGGCTCCGACCTCCTGGGAAGCACTTTGGGATCCGGCAAACGAAGACAAGCTGGGTCTGCTGGCGCTCGTCTCCAACTCGTTCCTGTTGGAAGTCACCGCAAAGACCTTCTTCGGCGGCACCAATGCCCTGGATACTGAAGAGGGCCTTCTGAAAGCCTTCGAAAAGCTGGCCGAGGTGAAGCCGAACGTTCGTCTGTGGTATCGCGACGAAGCCCAGTTCGAGCAGGCGCTGAAGTCGGGTGAAATTCCGATGGGCCAGTACTACCACGATGTGACCGGCCTCGCAGCCGCCGATGGTCATCCGGTGCGGTCCACCTTCCCGAAGGAAGGCGGCATCCAGGATTCGGGCTGCTGGGCGCTGTCGCGTGCCTCGACTAAGTCGGAAGAAGCGCATGTTTTCATTGACTACATGTGCCAACCCTCGGTCCAGGCGTTGCTGTCGCGCAAGGTCGGTACTGCCCCGATCATCAAGCGCGAGCTTTTGGACCTGACCGACGAGGAATTCGCAGCAGTATCCTCCGATATCGAGCCGATTACGCCGCGTTACGACCTCTACCAGACCAAGTCGGACTGGCTGAACCAGAAGTGGACGGAACTGATCGTCGGCTGAGGCTAGTAGCAGCGCTTCATCCTTATCCTTTGCTGAATTCGGTATAAGGGACGGAGACGGCGCAAGATTTCCTTCTCCCCGTGCCAAACGGGGAGAAGGTGCCCGGAGGGCAAGGCGGAGCCGTTTCTGGTGGCGTCCGTACATGACAGAGGTGCCGCTCCGAGAAACCGGCATTCGATGTCCCTTGAAAGGGATAGGCCCGTTAGGGCAAAGACATTTATTCATTAACCTGACCTACACGCGGAGACACGATGTCCGGACTGTCGCTCAACGCGCTCTCAAAGCAATTCGGCACGTTCACGGCCGTCGATCAGGTGCAATTGTCGGTGCCGCATGGACGCTTTGTCTGTCTGCTTGGACCGTCCGGTTGCGGCAAGACCACGCTCTTGCGCATGATCGCCGGGTTGGAAAACCCGACGGGCGGATCGATTGTTCTCGACGACCAGGACATCACGGCGGTCCCGACCCACAAGCGCAATCTCGGCATGGTGTTCCAGTCGCTCGCCCTCTTTCCGCATCTGACGGTTGGTGAGAACATCGCCTACCCCTTGCGCATCCGCGGGGTGGGCCGCGAGGAACAGGCGAAACGGGTCGAGGAACTGCTCGCCATGATCCACCTGCAGGGTTATGCGAACCGGCCGGTGACGAAGCTTTCCGGTGGTCAGCGGCAACGCGTCGCGATCGCCAGGGCTCTGGCGATCTCCCCGAAACTCTTCCTGCTGGACGAACCGCTTTCGGCACTCGATGCCAAGCTGCGCGAGGCGATGCAGGTCGAACTCCGCAAACTCCAGCAACAGCTCGGTATCACCACGATTGTCGTCACCCACGACCAGCGTGAGGCCATGACCATGGCCGACACGGTGGTGGTGATGAGCGGTGGCCAGATCCGGCAGGCGGCGAGCCCAATCGAGATCTACCGCAAGCCTGCTGACCGTTTTGTCGCCGACTTCATTGGCTCGACCAATCTGCTGCCGATGACGGTGGAAGCGGGACGGACGCTGATCCTGGGGCAGGCGGTCTCGGGGCTTGACGCCGGCAAGCTGACGACGGCGACGCTGTCGGTGCGTCCGGAGGATATCAGTCTGACCGCGCCGGGCGAGGGCCGCCTTTCGGGACGGGTGACGTTCATCCGCGATCTCGGCGGCACGATCGAGACCTTCGTCGACGTCAGCGGCACGGAAGTGATCGCGGTGTCGACGCCGCGGGAGCGGCCCGTCGTCAGCGTCGGGCAGGACGTCGGCGTGGCGATCGATCCGCAAACTGCCGTGGTGCTTGCCGCATGAAGCGCGAACCTCCACAGAAGATCCTTGATTATGCCCCGCTCGCCTTTCCGGCGGGCATGCTGATCCTGTTCTTCGTCGTGCCGTTCGGCACGATGATCGCCGTCAGCTTCTTCCAGAGGCAGCAAGGCGGCTTTTACGAGCCCGCCTTTGTTTTCGATAACTATGCGCGGTTTCTGACGAGCTTCTTCGGCGGGGTGCTGAGCTTTTCACTTGGGCTGGCGATTGCCGTTGCGGTGGTCTGTGTCGTGCTGGCTCTGCCGTTCACCTATCTTCTCGCGCGTATGCAGCGGCATGTGCAGGTGGTCTGGCTGGTCGCCCTGCTTTCGGTGCTTTCCCTGTCCGAGGTGATCATCGGCTTTGCCTGGTCGACGCTGTTCTCCCGGACGGCCGGGATCACCAATCTCCTGGTTCTGATCGGTCTTATGGAAAAGCCGGTGGCGTTGATGCCGAATTTCGGGGCGGTGCTGACGGGTATGACGTATCAGGCGTTTCCCTACACCGTGCTGGTGCTTTATCCGGCGCTCGTGCGGCTTGATCCGACCTTGATGGAAGCCGCTCGCACGCTCGGAGCCTCGCCGATCCGGGCATTCTTCACAGTTCTGGTCCCGGCGCTCCGCAATACACTGCTTGCGACGCTGATCATGGTCTTCATCTTCGCTCTGGGCTCCTATCTGCTGCCGCAGATCCTGGGTCGGCCGCAACACTGGACGCTGTCGGTGCTGATCACCGATCAGGCGATCTACCAATCCAATATGCCTTTCGCGGCGGCCATGGCGGTGTTCCTTGTCCTCGTCGCACTCGGCATGGTCGCGCTGACGCTGATCGTCGGTCGTAAGGGAGAGGCCGCATGAGCCGCGTCATGACACGTCTCTACTTCGCATTGATCGCGGTATTCCTGGCCATGCCGATCTTCGTCGTCGCCGGCGTATCGATCAACGAGAAGCAGAGCCTGACCTTCCCGCCACAAGGCTTTTCGCTAGCCTGGTATGGGGCGATCTTCACGGACCCGTCCTGGCGCGCCGCACTTGTTGCGTCGGTGGTGCTGGCCCTGACGTCGGCGGCATTGGCAGTGGCGATCGCGCTGCCGCTGGCATGGTTCCTGTGGAGAAGGATCGCACCCTGGGCGCGGATTTTCCAGTTGCTGGGGATCGCGCCCTTCACACTGCCGCCCGTCATCACGGCGCTCGGTCTCCTGACCTTCTGGGCGACAGTCGGCTTTTACGGCCAACCGTGGACGGCCGTGATTTCGCATGCGATCTTCTTCGTCACGTTACCGCTGGTAACCCTGTCGCTCGGCTTCACCTCGATCGACCGCTCGCTAGTCGAGGCGGCGTCAACGATGGGAGCAGATGACCGCACCGTGTTCAGGACAGTCGTATTGCCGCTGATCCTGCCCTATCTCGTTTCGGGCTATGCCTTCGCCTTTGTGCTGTCGCTCAACGAGTACATCGTCGCCTACATGACGGTCGGGTTCACCATGGAGACGCTGCCGATCAAGATCTTCAACGCGCTGCGTTACGGCTATACGCCGGTGATGGCGTCGGTGACGATCCTGTTCGTCGTGGTCGCGGCAGTCATTTTCGGCCTCGTCGCGCGGTTCGGAGACCTGCCGAAGCTGCTGGGCGCCATGGCTGACGACCGCTGAAAGCTTGCCGGATTATCGAGGGAAGTGCTTTCTTCTCAGGCCGAAAGCGCCGCGTCGTAGGCCGCTATCACCTTTCGCGCACGCTCTATGACGATCTTGCTGTCGTCACCCGGCTTGTAGAGGCTGGACCCCAGTCCAAAGGCGCGGACGCCGGCCTTGAAGTAGCGGGAGAAGTCCACCTCGGATACGCCGCCGACGGCGCCGAGCGGAATGTGCGGCGGCAGGATCGCCTTGATCGCGCCGATGCCCTCGGCGCCGAGCACGCTGGCGGGGAAGAACTTCAGCGCGGAGGCGCCGGCTGCGATCGCGGCGAGCGCTTCGGTGGCGGTGAAAGCCCCGGGCATGGTCACCATGCCGCGCTCCGAGGCGGCGCGAATGACGTCCGGATTGGTGTTCGGTGTCACCACGAGATCGCCGCCGCAGTCTTTCAATCGCTCGACCTGCTCAACGGTCAGAACCGTGCCCGCTCCGATGAGCCGCTCCGCCGGAGCCAGGCGACGTGCCTTCTCGATCGAGACGAACGGATCGGGTGAGTTAAGTGGAATTTCGATTGCTTCGAAGCCCGCCTCGAGAAGACCGCCCACGATGGCTTCGCTTTCCTCCGGCGTGATGCCACGAAGGATGGCGACGAGATTGCGCTTCAGTGCCGGCCATTGGACGTGAGTCATGTCATCGAACTCCTGGTCACTTCGAGAATTTCAGCTTCGCAGCGGTGAACAGTCCGGCTCGGACGAGTGCTGCACCGTCCAGCACCTCGGAAGTGCGACCGGCCAGTCGGAGTGCCTCGCCGTAGAGCGCGGACAGTCTCGCGGAGCCTATCAGCCGGACGGGTCCGTCTTTGTCGAACGCCTTCTGGGCGGCGGCGATTTCCTGGCCTATGAGAAGGCCGGACAGCCGCGAGGTTGCCGCAGTCGGCGGCAGATCGGCAAGAAGTCCGCCGGCCCGGATAGAGAACAGAGCCGCCGTCAAGGAGAAATCGGGCGCTAGCGCTTCGCGAACAGCTTCGGCAAAGGTTGGATTGTCAGGCGTGGTTGAGACCGAGACATCCACCGAGAGCCGGAGGATGGACTGCCGGCCGAGCAGGTCGAAGAGCTCTCCGGTCATTACGGTAGTGAAGCGCTGCAGTACCCCGTTTTGCAGCAACGCCCACTTCGAATGCGTGCCGGGAAGGCAGTAAACGCCGTCCCCATAGCCACTGGCTGCGGCTCCGGCGAGCTGCGTTTCCTCGCCCCGCATGACGTCGTAGGGGAGAGGTGCCTTCTGACAAACGCCGGGCAGGATGTAGACCGCGCGTCGATCATGAGGCGCCCGGACGGCGCCCTCGGCGACAAATCCGAGCTTGGCCGGCGCATCCAGATAAGGCGCCTCGACCCAGCCGGTTCGGGCTCCGGCCATGCCGGCGATCATCACCGGAAGGTCGTCGTCGGCGCCAAGCACGGCCAGATGTCCGTCCAGTACACCGGCAAACTGCTCGCGGGCCAGACCCTGCATACCTTCCGGCGACTGACGTTCACCGAGGACCTGTCCTTCGGCGTTCACCAACCAGATGCGAAGATTGCTGGTGCCCCAGTCGACAAGGGCCGCGAACGCCTTGCTCATGCACTTTGCCTCAGTCGTGGAATTCGTCGGTCAGAACGCTCTCGCCGCACAGGAAGGCGTCGGCCACGATCCGGAGCGGCTGGAAGTCCGCATCCGATGTACGCGTTTCGATGAGCGAAGCAAATCGGGCGTAGATGTTGGCGTATTCCCGGTCCGGTCCGCTTTCGACGAGGGTATCATCGACATACATCTCGCTGCCACCCTTGGAGAGGCGGAGAATTCCGGCATTCGTCTTTACGGTGATGTCCCAGGTCTGGGGACCTTCCTGACGCCAGTCGAAATCGGCAGAGATCGGCACGCCGGCCGCGCTGCGCATCGCAAGCGTGGCGCCGATCGGCTGGCGCCGGTTGGAGGGAATCTCGAGCCTCGCCTTGTTGACGATGACCGGGTCGTCCAGCAATGCGGTCAGGATGGAGAGTGCGTTGATGCCGGGATCGAAGACACCGAAACCGCCCGGTTCCCAGATCCAAGCCTGACCGGGGTGCCAACGGCGTACGTCTTCCTTCCAGACGATGGAAATTTCGGCGATTTCCTTGCCCATGAGCCATGCTTTCGCCGGAGCGACCGCAACGGCAAACCGCGAATGCCAGGTCGAGAAAAGCGTCACACCGGCGGCACGAGCGAGCGAGGCCAGTGCCTCGGCTTCGCCGATGGTGGCGTGCCGGTGGTTTTTCCAGAAGCACGTCTCGGCCGGCGGCGATCGCCTTTGCAGCCATGTCGAAACGGACTTCGGGGCGGCGTGCAAAGCGAGACGGCAGTAACGTCCGGACGTGCTTTCAGAAAGGCGTCGAAGTCCTCGAAATTTTCAATGCCATTGACACGACCGTGCCGCGAGACAGCGGCATCCAGCCGGAAAGCCGGGTTGCCGGTAATCGACGGGATGTGCTGGTCGCGCGCGATCTTGCCGATGCCAACAAGGGCCAGCGAAATGGGCTTGCTCATGCTCTTTCCTCAGTGCGAGTCCTTGCCGACTGCCGAGCCACGACATCCCTTGAGGAAGTCGAAGTCGGCGCCTGTATCTGCACCCTCGACATGGTCGTGGTAGAGGCGGGCATAACCGCTTGCCGGCGCCTCGACCGTCGGCCGCCAGTTGGCGAGACGGCGCTGCATTTCCTCGTCCGAAATGTCGAGGTGGACGCGGCGTGCCTCCACGTCGATTTCGATGAAGTCACCGTTCTTGACGATCGCCAGCGGACCGCCTCGGGCCGCTTCCGGCGAGGTATGCAGAAGAACCGTGCCGTAGGCCGTGCCGGACATGCGGGCGTCGGAGATACGAACCATGTCGGTGATGCCCTTGCGCAGCACCTTCGGCGGAAGGCCCATATTGCCGACCTCGGCCATGCCGGGATAGCCGCGCGGGCCGCAGTTCTTCGATGACCATGACGCAGGTCTCGTCGATGTCGAGGCTCTCGTCGTTGATCTTGGCCTTGTAGTCGTCGATGTCCTCGAACACCACGGCGCGGCCGCGATGTTTCATCAGGTGCGGTGAGGCGGCCGAAGGCTTCAGAACGCAGCCCTTGGGCGCGAGATTGCCGCGCAGGACGACGATGCCGCCATGCTCTGTCAGGGCACGCTCGACCGGGCGGATGACCTCCTCGTTCCAGTTCTTGACGTCCTTGACCTCGTCCCAGATGCTCTCGCCGGAGACGGTCAGCGCGTCCTTGTGCAGCTTGCCGGCCTCGCCGAGCATCTTGATGACGACCGGCAGGCCACCGGCATAGAAAAACTCTTCCATAAGGTATTCGCCCGACGGCATCAGGTTGACGATCGTCGGAATGTCACGGCCAAGGCGGTCCCAGTCGTCGAGGGTGAGGTCGACGCCGACACGGCCGGCCATGGCGAGCAGGTGCACGACGGCGTTGGTCGAGCCGCCGATCGCGCCGTTGACGCGGATCGCGTTTTCGAAAGCCTTCTTCGTCATGATGTCCGAGGGCTTCAGGTCATCCTTGACCATCTGCACGATGCGGCGGCCGGAAAGCTGGGCCATGACCCTGCGACGGCTGTCGACGGCCGGGATGGCCGCGTTGCCGGAAAGCGCCATGCCGAGTGCTTCGACCATGGAGGCCATCGTCGAGGCCGTACCCATCGTGTTGCAGGTACCGCTTGAGCGCGACATCGAAGCTTCGGCCTCGAGGAATTCCTCCTGCGTCATCTCTCCGGCCTTCACGGCTTCGGAGAACTTCCACAGGTGCGTGCCGGAGCCGACGCGTTCGCCGCGGAAGTAGCCGTTCAACATCGGACCGCCGGTGACGACGATCGAGGGAATGTCGGTCGAAGCGGCAGCCATGACCAGCGACGGCGTGGTCTTGTCGCAGCCGACGAGCAGCACGGCGCCGTCGATCGGCTGGCCGCGCATGGCTTCCTCGACAGCGAGCGCCGCGAGGTTGCGATACATCATCGCCGTCGGACGGAAGGTGTTTTCGGAAGCGGAGAATACCGGAACCTCGAGCGGGAAACCGCCTGCCTCCCAGACGCCGGCCTTCACCTTCTCGGCCAGTTCGCGGAGATGGCCGTTGCACGGCGTCAGGTCCGACCAGGTGTTCAGGATGCCGATAACCGGCCGACCGTCGAAGAGGTCGTGGGGGTATCCCTGGTTCTTCAGCCAGCCGCGGTGATAGATCGTATCGCGCGAATTGCCACCATACCAATGCTGGGAGCGAAGTTTGCGGGGCCAGGCCGCCGGTTTGAAAGCACTCATGATGTTTCTCTATTCATTTCAAGGAGAAGCGGTCGCGTGGTCGCGACCAGCTCTCAGAGCATCTGGACCGCGATATTCTGAGCGGCCGCACGGGTCAGCGGGTTGCGCAACGGCAAACCGAATTGCGGAGCATCGATTTCGAAGACGTCTCCGTCCTCTGTCTTGAAGCCGTCGGCAAAGGACAGTGTGGCGGTGCCATACATGTGCACGTGCAGGTCGCCCGGCTGACGGAACAGCGCATACTTGAAATGGTGGTATTCCAGGTTTGCGATCGTGTGGGACATGTTGTCCTCGCCGGAGAGGAAGGGTTTCTCCCAGGCGACCTTGCCGTTTCTGAGGATGCGCGACGTGCCCTCGACGTGGCTCGGCAGGGGACCTACGAGAAGTTCCGGACCGAAGGCGGCGGGACGCAGCTTCGAATGGGCGAGGTAGAGATAGTTGATCTTCTCGGTCACGTGGTCGGAGAATTCGTTGGCGACGGAAAAACCGAGGCGGAACGGCGTGCCGTCCTCGCCGATGATGTAGAAGCCAGCGAGTTCCGGTTCCTCGCCGCCGTCGAGCGCGAAGGAGGGCGATACGAGGCTGTCGCCGGGGGCAACAGCCATGGCGCCGTTGCCCTTGTAGAACCATTCCGGTTGAACACCCGTCTCGCCGGCCTTTGGCTTACCGCCCTCGATGCCCATGCGGAACATCTTCATGGAGTCGCTCATGCCGGTTGTGTCAGCGTGCATGCTGTCGCGGGCCGATGCCGAACCGGTGTGCGTCAGACCGGTGCCGGTCAGGTACATGTGGGCCGGATCCGGGTGACGAACCGGGCAGTCGAGCTTACCAGCAGCGGCGAGGGCAGCGAGATCCACCGCGTCGCCCTTGCCACGCTGTTCAACGATCGCCGCGACGGAGGATTTCGCCGAGATGGCAGCTTTGGCGAGGTCATAGGTTGACGCAAAACCCGGTACCAGGTTCGCGTCACCGCCCTGCCGGCAAATCACACCGCCGGCCTTCAATTGAGACAGAAACATGCGTGTTTCCTCAGACTGCTTTGTTCTTGTTGTAGACATCGAAGTACACGGCGGCGAGGAGCACGAGACCCTTGATCAGCTGCTGGTAGTCGATGCCGATACCCATGATCGACATGCCGTTGTTCATGACGCCCATGATGAAGGCGCCGATCACCGCGCCCGTGATCTTGCCGACGCCGCCCGAAGCCGACGCGCCGCCGATGAAGCAGGCTGCGATGACGTCGAGTTCGAAGCCGACGCCAGCCTTCGGCGTCGCGGAGTTGAGGCGGGCTGCGATGATCATCCCGGCGAGTGCCGCGAGGACCCCCATGTTGACGAAGGTCAGGAACACAAGGCGCTCAGTATTGATGCCGGAAAGCTTCGCCGCCTTCTCATTGCCGCCGAGGGCGTAGATGCGGCGACCAATGGTCGAGCGCGTCGTGACGAACGAATAGAGTGCAATCAGCACAGCCATGACGACCAGAACGTTCGGGAAGCCGCGATAGGTGGAGAGCTGGAAGCCGAGGAACAGGGCAACGGCGCTGGTGATGGCCATCTGCACCACGAAGAAGGAGAAGGGTTCGTTTTCGGTGCCGTGCGCCTCGTTGATGCGGCGGTTCTTCATGCCGGCATAGATCGCATAGGCAACCAGGGCGATGACGGCGACGAGTGCGAAGTAGTTCTTGATCACGCCACCGGCCGGATCGCCGAAGGCGAAGAAATCAGGAATGAACCCGGTCGAAAGGAGCTGGAACTCCTTCGGGAACGGACCAATCGGACGGCCCTGCAGCACAACATAGGTCATGCCGCGGAAGACCAGCATGCCGGCGAGCGTTACGATGAAGGACGGAATCTTCTGATAGGCCACCCAATAGCCCTGGGCGGCGCCCATGGCTGCGCCAATGACGAGGCAAAGCGGAACCACGAGCGCGAAGTGCCAGCCCCATTTCACCAACATGATAGCCGATATGCCGCCGATGAAGGCGACGATCGAGCCGACGGAGAGATCGATATGCCCCGCCACGATGATCAGCAGCATGCCGAGCGCCATAATCACGATGAAGGAGTTCTGCAGAACGAGGTTGGTGATGTTCACCGGACGGAAGAGCACGCCTCCGGTCAGGATCTGGAACAGCACCATGATGACGACGAGCGCCAGCAGGAGACCGTATTCCCGAATGTTACGGCGCAGATAGGCGCCGAGGGATACACTGGAAGTTTCGGTTCTTGTGTCGATGGCCATTAATGTTTCTCCCCAGAGCGCATGATGGCACGCATGATGGACTCCTGGCTTGCTTCTTCCTTCGGCAGTTCGGCGACGATGCGACCGTCATTCATGACGTAGATGCGGTCACAGGTGCCGAGCAGTTCTGGCATCTCGGACGAGATCATCAGGATACCCTTACCTTCGGCGGCAAGCTGGTTGATGATGGTGTAGATTTCGAACTTGGCGCCGACGTCGATGCCGCGTGTCGGTTCGTCGAGAATGAGGATTTCGGGATTGGTGAACAGCCACTTGGAGAGAACAACCTTCTGCTGGTTGCCGCCCGAGAGGTTCACTGCCTCCTGGTAAATCGAATGGGAGCGGATGCGCAGCTGCTGGCGATAGCCGGAAGCGATACGCGCTTCCTCCCGATCATCGATGATCCCGTGCGCTGAGACGCCGTTGAGGTTGGCGAGCGTCGTGTTCTCCTTGATGTTGTTCATCAGGACGAGGCCGAGCTGCTTTCGGTCCTCCGTGACGTAGGCAAGGCCGGCATCGATCGCCTTCGGGATCGTGCTTACGTCCACCGGCTTGCCGTGCATCCGTACTTCGCCGGTGATCCTGTGGCCCCACGACCTGCCGAAGATGCTCATTGCCGTCTCGGTGCGGCCGGCGCCCATCAGGCCGGCAATGCCGACGATTTCACCGGCGCGGACGTTGAAGTTCACGTCCTTCAGGAACTGACGGTCGCGATGGTTCTGGTGGAAGACGTTCCAGTTCTTCACTTCCAGCAGGACGTCGCCAATTTTCGGCTCGCGGCGGGGATAGCGGTCTTCCATGTCGCGACCGACCATACCCTTGATGATGCGGTCCTCGCTGATGTCGCCGCCATGACAGTCGAGCGTTTCGACCGTGCCGCCGTCGCGCAGAATGGTGATCTGGTCTGCGACCTTGCGGATCTCGTTGAGCTTGTGGGAAATGATGATCGAGGTCATGCCCTGCTTGCGGAATTCCATCAGCAGGTTGAGCAGGGCATCCGAGTCGGTTTCGTTGAGGGATGCTGTCGGCTCGTCGAGGATCAGCAGGCGCACCTTCTTCGAGAGTGCCTTGGCGATCTCCACCAGTTGCTGCTTGCCGACGCCGATATCGGTGATGCGGGTGCTGGGCGAATCCTTCAGGCCGACTTTGGCCAATAGTTCGCGGGTGCGGGCAAAGGTCTGATGCCAGTCGATGACACCATTTGTGGCGACTTCATTGCCCAGGAAGATATTCTCGGCGATCGACAGAAGCGGCACCAATGCAAGCTCCTGATGGATGATGATGATGCCCAGTTCTTCGCTGTCCGCAATGGTATGGAAATTGCGCACTTCGCCGTCGAAATGGATCTCGCCCTCGTAGGTGCCGGCCGGATAAACGCCGCTCAACACTTTCATCAAGGTCGATTTGCCGGCGCCGTTTTCGCCGACGAGTGCGTGGATCTCGCCTTCCTTCACCTTGAAGCTGACATTGTCGAGCGCCTTGACGCCCGGGAATGTCTTGGTGATGCCGCGCATCTCGAGAATGATGTTGTCCATGCAGAATTCCAGCGCCGGTCGATGGCAGTTCCTGCCGACCCGCACGCGAGCTCCCTAGCCTTATGAAAAATGGGTCCGCGACGCGCCGCGGACCCACAATGTCTATCGTTCTTAGTTGTCGATCTGCTCGGCGGTATAGTAGCCGGAGGAGACCATGACGTCACGGACGTTCGTCTTGTCGACGGCCACCGGCTTCAGCAGGTAGGACGGAACGACCTTCACGCCGTTGTTGTAGGTCTTGTCGTCGTTGATTTCCGGCGTGCCGCCAGTCATCAGGGCTTCAACCATGTTTACAGCGACCTTCGCGAGTTCGCGGGTATCCTTGAACACGGTCGAGTACTGTTCGTCGGCCAGGATCGACTTGACGGACGGCAGTTCCGCGTCCTGGCCAGTGACGATCGGCATCGGCATGTCGCCCGAGCCGTAGCCAACGCCCTTGAGAGCCGACAGGATACCGATGGACAGGCCGTCATACGGAGACAGCGCGCCATGCAGCTTGTCTTCGGTATAGGTCGAGGACAGCAGGTTTTCCATGCGAGCCTGGGCGACGGTGCCGTCCCAACGCAGGGTGCCGACCTGTTCCATGCCCTGCTGGCCGGACTTGATGACGATGTCGCCGCTGTCGATCAGCGGCTGCAGAACCGACATGGCACCGTCGTAGAAGAAGAAGGCGTTGTTATCGTCCGGCGAACCGCCGAAGAGTTCGACGTTCCACGGCTTCACGTCCGGGAAGCGTGCCTTGAGACCGTCCACGAGGCTGGTGGCCTGGAGCACGCCGACCTGGAAGTTGTCGAAGGTGGCGTAGTAGTCGACATTGCCAGAGTCGCGGATGAGGCGGTCGTAGGCGATGACCTTAACGCCAGCATCAGCAGCCTTCTGCAGGATGTCGGACAGCGTGGTGCCGTCGATGGCGCCGATCACGAGAACCTTGGCGCCCTTGGTCACCATGTTTTCGATCTGAGCGAGCTGGTTCGGAATATCATCATCGGCGAACTGCAGGTCCGGCGTGTAGCCGGCGTCCTTGAACAGCTTCTCCATGGTTTCGCCATCGGAGATCCAGCGGGTGGACGTCTTGGTGGGCATCGAGATGCCGACCATGCCCTTGTCCTGCGCATAGGCAAAGGGCGTAAAGGATGCGATGCTGATTGCGAGCGACGCAATCAGCGCGCCAAGTTTCTTCATGGTAACCTCCCTGGTCATACCGCACGAGTCCAAGCTCCCCCTGGCCTCGCGTAAGAAAGAACGGGCGGCCGATACCTGCGACCCCCAGCTCCGCCGCGACTCTTATCGCGCCTGACATATCGATCAAATGAATAATTTGACATTCCTCATACCAAAGTTGATATGTGCGTCATGTCGGAACACATCGGGGTACGGCTGCAGCCGAAACATTTCAGTCTGGTTAGTGCGATTGCGGAAAAAGGCCAGCTGAGTCTGGCTGCAAACGCTTTGGCTCTCACCCAACCGGCCGCTTCGCGCATGCTGGCGGAGATCGAACGACTGGTAGGGGGTCCGGTCTTCTTCCGAACGCCGAAGGGGATGGAACCTACCGAGGTGGGTTCCGCCATCGCACGGCGGGCTCGAACGGTACTTGAGGAAATCCAGGAGGTGGCGCGCGAAATCGACGCCATTCAGCGGGGGCATGCCGGTAGCGTCCGCGTCGGCGCGGTCACCGGCGGAGCCGTAGGCTATGTCGTGCCAGCCATGCAGGCACTGAAGGCGGAGGCGGAGGCCGTCGATATTCACGTTGATGTAGCACCGAGCGGAGACCTGATCACCGCGCTGCTCGCCGGACACTACGATTTCATTCTGGGGCGCGTTCCGGTCGGCATGGACATCCGGCAGTTCGACATCATCGGGCGGCGAACGGAAGAGGTTGATCTGCTCGTGCATCACACCCATCCGCTGGCCGACACCAGAGGCCTTTCGGTCGCCGATCTGGTGCATTTCCCCTGGGTGATGCAGGCACCGGGGGCGCCGGTTAGACGGGCAGTGGAGGATGTTTTTCTGGCCAATGGTGCGCGGATACCGTCGAATATCGTCAACACGACCTCTCTGCTGGTGATGATCGCGTTGCTGGTCTCGTCAAACGCCATCGCGCCGATGTCGGTCGAAGTTTCGGATCTGCTCTGTCACGATCCCCGCGGCGCTGGATTGACAGCGCTCGATCTGCGCCAATCGATCACGGTCGAACCATATCATCTCATCACGCTGAAGGGGAAACGCATGTCTCCGCTCGCGACACGGCTCAAGGAATTGGTCGTGCGCGAGTTCGACGAACGGACGCAGGCCTAGCGCCCGGTTCCGCGGGAAGGAATGTCAATTGCTTGCCGGCATTGTTTGAGTTTCCGGCGTCAGCAGGCCGCTCGTGTGCAGGAGGCTGGCGAAGCGCCCGCCAGTTTCCTTCAGCTCATCGTAGCCGCCCATCTCGACGATGCGGCCGTGGTCGAGGAAGAGAACCATGTCGGCCTCGCGGATCGTCGACAACCGATGGGCGATGATGAAGGTCGTGCGGTCTTTGCGCAGCCTGTCGATGGCTTCTTTCACCCGCGCCTCTGTTTCGACGTCCAGTGCGCTGGTGGCCTCGTCCAGCACGAGGATCGGTGCGTTCTTCAGGATCGCGCGGGCGATCGCGATCCGCTGGCGTTCGCCACCGGAAAGCCGGTTGCCGCGCTCGCCCACGATTGTCTCGTATCCGTTCAACCGGCTTTCGATGAAATCGGTCGCTGCGGCCGCCTCGGCCGCGGCGATGATGTCGGCCTCGGATGCCTCTTCGCGGCCTAGGCGGATGTTTTCGCCGATAGAGCGATTGAGCAGGCCTGCGTCCTGGAACACGGTGGCGATGGAATGGCGGAGCGATTTGCGGGTCACGGTCGATATGTCGACGCCGTCGATCAGGATCTTGCCGTTCTGCGGGTCATAGACGCGTTGCAGCAGGTTGATCAGGGTCGTCTTACCGGCTCCGGTCGGACCGACGATCGCGACCGTCTGCCCCGCCCTGGCCTTGAACGAAACATCGTGGACGCCCTGCGTGGTGTTGGCGAAGTCGAACGAAACGTTGCGGAACTCGACATCGCCGCGAACATTGGTGAGCTCCGTTGCGCCGACCGGTTCCTCGCGCTCCTGCACCGATTCCTCCAGGCGGTAGAACTCCTCGAGCTTGGCTCTTGCCTCGAAAATCTGCGTCGCGAAGGCTCGCATCTGGTCGAGCCGCGCTATCAGCAACCCTGCAAAACCGGTGAAGGCGATGATGTCACCGACCTTCAGCTCGCCCGCCTGCACCAGCATGGTACCGATCACCAGGATGATCAGCATCGTGACTGTCGAGGCGATGCGGTTGAGAGCACTGGCGATCGCCCACCAGTCGAGAACCGGATACTGGGCCGCCAGCAGTTTTTCGGTGAACTGCTTGAGCGCCCGGGTTTCGGCTTCCACGCGGTTGTAGCTGTGCAGGACCGAAACGTTGCTGATGGAATCGCTGACGTGGGAAAAGACGGTGTGGTAGTGCCCCTCGACCGAGGCCTGCCCTTCCTTGGTCTTCTCCATCACCGTCTTGCCGATCATCAGATACAAAAGGCCGAGGACGAGCAGAACGGCGCTCAGGCGAACGTCCATCGAGAGCGCCGTCGGCACGAGCAGCATCAGGGCGACGAAAGTTGCCAGATGGGTGCGCATGAATTCGAGCCATAGGCCGAACAACGTCTCGCTCGCCCGGAGCAGCGTGTGGAGCGCATTCGAGGTGCCGCGCAGGTGATGCCAGGCGAGCGGCATGGATATGATGCGGCCGAAGGCTTCGGTCAGCAGGGAGGCGCGCCGGCCGTGCGCCAGCCTGTCGGCCTCGCGGGCGACCAGAACGTACGCAACCGTGTTGAAGACGCCAAAGCCTGCCCAGACCATCAGGATGCCGCCTGCGTCCCTGCCTTCGGAGATGGCGTCGACGATCCGGCCGAACAGCACAGGTTCGGCAATGGTGATAACGGCGAGCACGATGTTGGCCAGAACGATCAACGCCGTTTTCCCGCGGTAGGCGGCAAGGTAGCTGAGAGCCCGTATGTAAACCTGGAACAGTGACAAGCGGTGGTGTCCTACTGAATTGTATCCGGCCGACGACTTCGGCTTATTTGCACCGAAGTCAATAGGTTGCCCGGCGGTCGATCTGATTTCCGACCCGGCCAAATCATCGGTCCGAGAAACTCGCAGGTCCGTCCGGTCAAGGCCGGCCTTGGCGCGACATCTTCGGCTGGGCTATGCATTTTTGCATTGGATAGCAAGATTTGGCACTCTACGTTAAATAGTTTTCAAACGCGATATGCGCGCATTTGGACAGGATTGCGGCTTGTGCGGAATCATCCGGCAGCGTGAAGGGGAATACGGTGAGCATCGAGAAGATCTTTCAGTTCCTTGACGTCGTTGGAGAAAGCAGCACGGTGGCCGAGGTGGCAGTTGCCCTGGAGTCTTTGCTGGCACACTACCGTTTTGATTATTACGGTGTAATCCGTCAGCCCAAGCCCAATGAAAATCCGATGCAGCTGGTGTTCGCCGGACGTTGGCCGGAGCGCTGGCCCGAGACGTATATCGCCAAAAAGTATGTCCTGATCGATCCGACGATCCGCTATCTCGGCATAGCCCAGCGGGGCTTTCGATGGCGCGACACGATCACGGCTTTCCGTTCCGACCCGCACCGCACGCGCATGGAGCGAATGATGGGGGAGGCGATGAGATACGGTCTGGAGGACGGCTACATCTTCCCTGTCCATGGTCGAAACGGCTTGCTCGGAAACATGTCGGTCGGCGGACGCGTGGTCGATCTTTCTCCGGTGGAGATGGTGCTCTTCGACGCCGTCGCGAAACGTGCCTTCTGGCGTTTCATGGAAGTGACGAAGAAGTCCGAAGAGATAGAGACGGCGCAGAAAGTCGATACCAAGATGACACGGCGCGAAATGGAGGTGCTCAACTATCTGGCCGACGGGCTGACCTCCAATGAAATCAGCAAGATTCTCAATATCTCCAATCACACGGTCGACTGGTATATGAACGGCATTCAGGACAAGCTGAACGCCAAAAACCGCCAGCATGTCGTGGCCCTTGCATTCCGGCACGGGCTTATCACCTGAGACGCTCCTGTTGACGAACCCGGTAGTTGAAAGGAGGGCGTGAGCAGTCGGCCGATGAATCTTCTCCACCTTATGTGACAGGAAATTGAACTTCGCAAAGCAACACGCTATGGGTTACTTCGCACCTGCAGCATGGGACGCGGTGGTATCCGGAGGAGTTCAATTTGCCTATATCCAAGATCCTTGTCGCCAACCGGTCGGAGATCGCCATCCGCGTCTTCCGTGCCGCCAACGAGCTTGGTCTGAAGACCGTCGCCATCTGGGCCGAAGAGGACAAACTGTCCCTTCACCGTTTCAAGGCGGATGAGAGCTATCAGGTTGGCCGTGGTCCGCATCTTGACCGCGATCTCGGCCCGATCGAAAGCTATCTTTCGATCGATGAGGTGATCCGGGTCGCCAAGCTGTCCGGCGCCGACGCGATTCATCCGGGATATGGGCTGCTGTCCGAGAGTCCTGAATTTGTAGACGCCTGTAACGTTGCAGGTATCACCTTCATCGGGCCGAGCGCCGACACCATGCGGCAGCTCGGCAATAAGGTCGCCGCGCGCAATCTGGCCATTTCTGTCGGTGTGCCGGTCGTGCCCGCCACCGATCCGCTGCCCGACGACGAGGCTGAGATCCACCGGCTCGCTGCCGAGATCGGCTATCCGGTCATGCTGAAGGCGTCATGGGGCGGTGGTGGCCGCGGCATGCGGGCGATCCGCGATCCGAAGGACCTGATCCGTGAGGTGACTGAGGCCAAGCGCGAGGCAAAGGCGGCTTTCGGCAAGGACGAGGTCTATCTGGAAAAGCTTGTCGAACGTGCCCGCCACGTGGAGAGCCAGATTCTCGGCGACACCCACGGCAACGTTGTGCACCTGTTCGAGCGCGACTGCTCCATCCAGCGCCGTAACCAGAAGGTGGTCGAAAGGGCGCCTGCGCCTTATCTCAACGAGGCGCAACGGGCTGAGCTTGCAGGATATTCGCTGAAGATCGCGAAGGCGACCAACTATGTTGGTGCTGGCACCGTCGAATACCTGATGGATGCGGATACGGGAAAATTCTACTTCATCGAGGTGAACCCGCGCATCCAGGTCGAGCATACGGTCACGGAAGTCGTGACCGGCATCGATATCGTCAAGGCGCAGATTCACATCCTCGATGGTCATGCGATCGGCACGCCGGAATCGGGTGTGCCGAAGCAGGAGGATATCCGCCTTCATGGCCATGCCCTGCAGTGCCGCATCACCACGGAAGATCCGGAGCAGAATTTCATTCCGGATTACGGCCGCATCACAGCCTACCGGTCTGCAGCCGGTTTCGGCATCCGCCTCGACGGTGGCACGGCCTACGCCGGCGCGGTGATCACCCGCTATTACGACCCGTTGCTGGTCAAGGTCACTGCGTCCGGCAGCACGCCGGAGGAGGCGATCAGCCGCATGGACCGGGCACTGCGTGAATTCCGCATCCGTGGCGTCGCAACCAACCTGACCTTCCTTGAAGCCATCATTGGCCATCCGAAGTTCCGCGACAATTCCTATACGACACGGTTCATCGATACGACGCCGGAGCTGTTCGAGCAGGTCAAGCGGCAGGACCGCGCGACCAAGCTCCTGACCTATCTCGCCGACGTGACCGTAAACGGGCATCCGGAAGCCAAGGGTCGGCCGGAACCCTCACCGCTCGCGGCAAAGCCGGTGGTACCCTACATCAACGGTGACATTCCTGATGGCACCAAGCAACTTCTGGACAAACTCGGGCCGAAGAAGTTCGGCGAGTGGATGCGCAGCGAGAAGCGTGTGCTAATGACGGATACGACGATGCGTGACGGCCACCAGTCGCTGCTCGCCACCCGCATGCGTACTTACGATATCGCCCGCATCGCCGGCGTGTACGCGCGGGCCTTGCCTAATCTCTTCTCGCTCGAATGCTGGGGCGGCGCCACGTTCGACGTGTCGATGCGCTTCCTGACCGAGGACCCGTGGGAGCGCCTGGCCCTGGTGCGGGAGGCCGCTCCCAACCTGCTTCTGCAGATGCTGCTTCGCGGCGCCAACGGGGTTGGCTATAAGAACTACCCCGACAATGTCGTGAAGTATTTCGTGCGGCAGGCCGCCAAGGGCGGCATCGATCTCTTCCGCGTGTTCGACTGCCTGAACTGGGTCGACAACATGCGCGTTTCGATGGACGCGGTGCAGGAGGAGAACAGGCTCTGCGAGGCGGCGATCTGCTACACGGGCGACCTGCTGAACGCGGCGCGGCCGAAATATGATCTCAAGTATTATGTCGCGCTCGCGGAAGAGCTGGAGAAGGCGGGAGCGCATATCATCGCCGTGAAGGATATGGCCGGGCTTCTGAAGCCGGCCGCTGCCCGTTTGCTGTTCAAGGCACTGCGAGAGGCGACCAGCCTGCCGATCCATTTCCACACCCACGACACGTCGGGCATTTCGGCTGCCACGGTGCTTGCGGCGGTCGAAGCCGGCGCCGATGCCGTGGATGCAGCCATGGACGCGCTGTCGGGCAATACCTCCCAGCCGTGCCTCGGCTCGATCGTTGAGGCGCTGTCTGGCTCCGAGCGCGATCCTGGTCTCGATCCGGAATGGATCCGTCGGATCTCGTTCTATTGGGAGGCCGTTCGCAACCAGTACGCTGCCTTCGAAAGCGATCTCAAGGGACCGGCCTCGGAAGTCTATCTGCATGAGATGCCGGGCGGTCAGTTCACCAATCTCAAGGAACAGGCCCGTTCGCTCGGCCTCGAGACCAAGTGGCACAAGGTCGCCCAGACCTATGCCGACGCCAACAAGATGTTCGGTGATATCGTCAAGGTGACGCCGTCGTCCAAGGTCGTCGGTGACATGGCGCTGATGATGGTCTCGCAGGACCTGACCGTTGCCGACGTCGAGAATCCGGATAAGGATATTGCGTTCCCGGAATCAGTGGTCTCGATGCTGAGGGGCGATCTTGGCCAGCCTCCGGGTGGATGGCCCGAAGCCCTGCAGAAGAAGGCGCTGAAGGGAGAGCGGCCCTATACGGCGGTTCCCGGCTCGCTCCTGCCGCCGGCCGATCTCGATGCGGAGCGCGAGGCGATCGAGACGAAGCTGGAACGCAAGATCGACGACTTCGAATTTGCATCCTACCTGATGTATCCGAAGGTCTTCACCGATTTCGCGCTGGCCGCTGAAACCTATGGTCCGGTCTCGGTTCTGCCGACGCCTGCCTATTTCTACGGCCTCAAGGATGGCGAGGAAATGTTCGCCGACCTCGAGAAGGGCAAGACGCTGGTCGTGGTCAACCAGGCCGTGACGCAGGCCGACAGCCAGGGCATGGTGACGGTTTTCTTCGAATTGAACGGCCAGCCACGCCGCATCAAGGTGCCGGACCGTTCCCGCGCCGGGAGCAGCGCCGTGCGCCGCAAGGCGGAAACCGGCAACGCGACCCATCTTGGTGCCCCGATGCCGGGCGTCGTGTCGACGGTCGCGATCACCGCCGGACAGAAGGTGAAGGCCGGCGATGTGCTGCTTTCCATCGAGGCGATGAAGATGGAAACGGCGCTGCACGCCGACCGTGACGGCGTGGTCACGGAGGTGCTGGTGAAGACCGGCGATCAGATCGACGCCAAGGACTTGCTGGTGGTTTTCGCCGCCTGAGTACAACGAACGTGGCCGTCTATCGGATGGCGGCTTTCAAAGACAAAAGCGGGCGGCAGGGTGATCTGCCGCCCGCTTTTTTGTTCGTCTCAACGCTGCTCAGAGAGCTATACCCTTCTCGGGTTTGTTGAGTTCAACGCCGTTCACCGTCAGTGCATGACCATCAGCCGCGCGGGAGACCGCGAGCTCGATGACCTTTCCGTCGATGGTGAGCGTCGCCGAGAAACCGGACCAGGTCGCGGGAAGCTTCGGGTCGACGAACAGGCGGTTGCCGCGTCGTTGGATGCCGAGGATTTCACCGACCGCGAACTGATAAAGCCAGCCGGCCGATCCGGTGTACCAGGTCCAGCCGCCACGGCCTTTATAGGCATCCGACCCGTATATGTCGGCGGCAACGGCATAGGGCTCCACCCGGTAGAGTTCGGCGCTCTCGCGTGTCCGCGAATGGTTGATCGGGTTCAGCATTGACAGGCATTGCCACGCCTTGTCGCGATCACCGCTACGGGCAAAGGCGATGCCGAGCCAGATCGCCGCGTGGGTATATTGCCCACCGTTTTCGCGGATGCCAGGCGGATAGGCCTTGATATAGCCGGGGTCCTGCTCGCTGCTCGAGAAAGCGGGCGTGAAGAGGCGGATGATGCCCGTTTCGTGGTCGACAAGCTCGTCGAAGGCCGCCTGCATGGCCTGCGATCGCTTCTCCTCGCTGCCCTCACCGGACAGAACGCTCCAGGACTGCGCGATGGAATCGATCCGGCACTCGGCCGACTGCGACGAGCCTAGCGGGCTGCCATCATCAAAATAGCCGCGACGATAGTAGCTTCCGTCCCAGGCCTGCGTGTCGAGTGCTTCCCTGAGCGCGGTCATATGCGCCGTCCATCTGGTTATCCTCGCCGTGTCGCCGCGTTCCTCGGCGCGTGGCAGGAACACCTTCAGCGCGTAGGCCAGGAACCAGCCCAGCCAGACGCTTTCACCGGCTCCCCTTTCACCGACGCGGTTCATGCCGTCGTTCCAGTCCCCGCCGAGAATGAGCGGCAGTCCATGCGTGCCGGTCCGGGCGACAGCGAGATCCAGTGCGCGTGCGGCATGTTCATAGAGGTCAGCCTCTTCGCCGGAAACCTCCGGGGGGAAGAAGGAGTCATGCTGGCCGGCAGGCAGCGGCGGTCCCGCGAGGAAGGGAATGCGTTCCTTCAGGATTGCCTCGTCGCCCGTCGTCTCGATGTAGCGGTCAATCGCATAGGCAAGCCAGACGACATCGTCAGAAATGGAGGAGCGTACCCCAGCGCCTGTGAGCGGCAGCCACCAGTGCTGGACATCCCCTTCGACGAATTGCCGGCCGGCGGCTGCGAGGATCTGCTTTCTCGCCAGTGCAGGCTCGTGCAGCAGCAAGGCGAGTGAATCCTGCAACTGGTCGCGGAAGCCGTAGGCACCGCTCGCCTGGTAGAAACCGGCGCGGGCGAGCATGCGGCAGCCATAGGTCTGGTACGGCAGCCAGGTGTTGACCATGTGGTTGAACGCCGGGTCCTCGGTTCGTACCTGGATGCGGCCGGTGAAATCGCGCCAGAAAGCCTTCTGCTCTTCGAGAGTTTCGGTGAAGGAGATAGCTTTTGCCTTTTCGGCAAGGGATTTCGCTTCTTCCTGTGACCCCGCGTCGCCGAGGAAGAACACCAGCTCCCGGGTCTCCCCTGGCGCCAGTTCGAATTCGAATGACAGGGCTGCGCAGGGATCGCCCTCTCCGTCGATGGAGTTCGAAAGCGTCTGCAGCCGTGCGACCGCCTGGGGCAGCTTCACGCAACCGTTCCTGCCGATGAACTCCCGGCGGCTCGCGGTGAAGCTGTCGGCTTTCGCCGTTGCGCCGAACAATGCGAAGCGACCGGAATAGTCGATGCTGTAGGGATTGGTGGCGAGAAGTGCGCCGGTCTGCTCGTCATGGGTGGACAGCACGAAGGGAGCTGTTTTCTGGGAATTGTTGCCCAGAACCCATTCCACCATCCCATAGCAGCGCAGCCGACGCGCCTTGTCGGACGTGTTCGTGACCGAGAGCCGGGTCAGCTTGACCGGTACATGCCGTGCGACGGTCTGGATCAGCTCGGTTTGGATGTCTCCGTGCTTGCCCTTGAAAATGGAGTAGCCGAGGCCGTGACGGGTCTCGTAGCTGCTTTCTTCCCGAAGGTTTGTGGAGGCGACGGGCGCGTACACCTCCGCACTGTCGAGATCGGCGAGGTAGAAATTCTCCCCGGAGCGATTGGTGACCGGATCGTTCGACCATTGCGTCAGCTGATAGTCGCGCGAGTTACGGCTCCAGGTGAAGCCTGCGCCTTCGGCCGAAACATGGAAGCCGAACCCTTCGGTCGCGATCACGTTGATCCATGGATGGGGCGTCGCCTGGCCGGCGGCTAACCGGACAACATACTCACTGCCGTCCTTGGTAAAGCCGCCATAACCGTTCCAGAAGTCCAGACCGGCAGGCTCCTCGGCGGCGACATCTTCGGGCTTGCGGAGAAGCGGCACGGGGATGCGTCCCGGCCAATCTGAATCACGAGCCTCGCTGCCGCGGGGCGAGGAATAGAGCGAGACCGCGCGATTGATCTGGTCAACGATCTTGCCGTTTCGCGCATGGAAGACGACACGGGCGGTCGCCAGAAGGGTATTCCACGTACTCTCTTCCATCAGGTCCTGCCGCACCACGAAGACATGCGGCGATGCACCGTCCCCATGTCGGTGACGCAGGTTCTCGCTCATCGCATCCAGCGCATGCTGCATGTCCTGGGCGTAGGAGGAAGCCCGTTCGTTGACGATCACGAGATCGGCGATGATCCCGCGCCGGCGCAGGTATTCCTGCGCGCTGAGGGCTTCGCGCGCGATCTCCATGTCCATGTCGTCGTTGATGCGCAACGCGAAGATCGGATAGTCGCCGGAGATCGCCAGCGGCCACAGTGAATGCTGGGAAGCCAGTCCGTTGCGCACAGTCTCGGGATCGACCCGCAAATGATTTTCCGGATAGACGAGATAGCGACCGAGATGCTGGAAGGCCGCCGCCTGCTGCGATGTGATGCCAATGTGGCGCATCTCCACCTGGGCGCGGGTCCATGCATGGATGAGTTCGTGGCTGAACGAGTCAGGGTGGCGGTAACGGTCGATCGCCTGGTCAATTTCCTCCCGGTTGGGGGCAGCGATCGTCCAGAAGATCACGTTCACCTTCTTGCCGGACGGCACGCGGACGACGCGGCGCAAGCTGAGGATCGGATCGAGGGTGAAGCCTTCTGTTCCTGAAAGGCTCGCGCCGGGATCAAATGCTGCAGCATCGGAGATTGTTCGCCCCCGCCCGATGAACTTCATCCGATCGGTTTCGAACTCGGTTGGCCGACCCGGACCGGCATTGTCCACCACAAGGTGCGCGAGGCACATGTCGGGATCGCCGGGGCTACGTTTCTTCCTCTCGACACGGATCACATCCTTGCGCTTGCCGAACTCGGTGCGCAGGAACATCTTCGAGAACATCGGGTGGGCGCTGTCGGCTTCGTCCGTGCTGAGCACAGGTTCGAGATAGGAGGTGACCTCGATGTACCGATCTTCGGGGCCGGTATTCAGGAGTGTCACGCGGCGGCCTTCGGCGTCGTGCTCGGTGGCGACGATGCACTCGACGCTGCTCGATATGTCGCCGACGGTCTTGAAGAACTCGGCCTTGTCGTCGCCAAAAATGACCTTGGTCTTTTCGTCCTCTGCCCGGCGCGGGCTCGCGGTGGCGGACCACCAGTCGCCGCTTGCGGTATCGCGCAGGAAGATGAAGCTGCCGGAGCGGTCCTCGGTCGGGTCGGCCTTCCAGCGCGTGACGGCCTGGCCGTTCCAGCGCGAGAAGCCGGTACCCATGGCGGAAACGACGACGGAATAGTGGCCGTTCGACAGGAATACGAGCTCGCGATCCTTGGTGGCCGGGTCGATGACCGTACGGATCTCCGGCCGTAGAAGATCTGCCTGGCCCTTGCCCGGCACGCCGGGCTCGTGTTTCGCGCTCATCACCGGAATTTCGCGCGGCGCCTTTTCCTGAAGCAGGAGTTCGGCGGCTTCAATCACCGGATCGGAATGGAAGAGTTCGCGCAATAGGCCGTTGAAGGCGACATTGGCGATCGCGGCGATCGACATGCCGTGGTGGTGGGCATAGTAGTTGTAGACCACCGCGCAGGTCTTGCCATCCGGCACGCGGGTCGGAGTGAAGTCGACGGCGTCGTGGAAGCCGTAGGCTCCGAGTGCGCCGAGCTTACGCAGCCGTTCCAGGTTTTCGAGCGCGGCCTGCGGATAGTACTGGCTGGCGAGAATCGATGCATACGGCGCGATTACCGCGTTCTGGCCCAGACCGCGCTTGAGGCCGAGGGTCGGCACGCCGAAGTTCGTGTACTGGTAGGTCAGTTCGTGATCGCGGGCGTTGAAAGCGGCTTCCGAGATACCCCATGGCACGTTGAGGCGGCGGCCGTGGTTCATCTGTTCCAGCACGACCAGATTGTTGGTCTGGTTGAGGATGCCGCCCTGCCGCTCCTGCATGACGAGAGGAGGCATCAGATATTCGAACATCGAGCCGGACCATGAAATCAAAGCGGCGCGGGCGCCGATCGGCACGACTTGGCGGCCAAGGCGATACCAGTGCTCAGTTGGAAGATCTCCCTTGGCGATCGCGAACAGGCTGGTGAGACGGCATTCGGAGGCGAGCAGGTCGTAGCAGGCTTCGTCGAGTTCGCGGCTGTCGACGCGATAGCCGATCGACAGAAGGCGCCGTTCCGGCCGGAACAGGAAGGTGAAGTTCATCGAAAACGCGATATCGCGGCTTCGATCGCGCAACGAGATGAGCCGCTGGCGGATCGGTTCGATATTCGACAGGTCCGAGCTGGCATCGGCAATATGGGCTTCGCAGGTTGCGACCAGTGCTTCCGTCCAGCGGGTCACTTCCAGGCTCTGGTCTGACCGCACTTCATGGTGCAGGTTGGCTGCGAGCTTCTGGATGTCACGGGCGAGGACCGCAAGATTGACGATGCGGATCGAGGCGAATTCGTGCTCGCGCTTGACCGCAGCGAGCGCCGTGTTGAAGCCGGTGATACGTTCTTCGAGGCGACGGCGAAGCGGCCGGACGATCTTCCGGTCGTCGGGAAGCTGTTCCAGCACTTCGCTCAGAATGCTGCCAACGTCGCCGATGCCGTCAAGGTTGCCCTGAAGGTGGGCGGAAGGCGCTTCGGCCCATTCGCGACAGGCCGATGAGACCGCGATCAGGTGGCCGGCGAGATTGCCGCTGTCGACCGCCGAAATGTATCGCGGTCCAAGTGTCTTCAGCGTATCAGTGTAATACCAGTTGAACAGGTGGCCGCGGTATTTCTCCATCCGTTCGACGGTGGAAAGGGTCTGCTCCAGCCGTTCGACTGTCTGTTCGAAGCTGATCCAGCCGAAATGACGAGCGGAGACCACCGAAAGCAGGTAAACGCCGATATTCGTCGGCGAGGTGCGGTGCGCGACGACCGGCTCCGGTTTTTCCTGGAAATTGTCCGGCGGCAGATAGTTGTCGCCGGCAGTCACGAAGGTTTCGTAGAAGCGCCAAGTGCGGCGCGCGATCTTGCGCAGTTCGAAGAGCGTATGCGGCGGCACTTCAAGCCGGTCTTCGGTTTCGGCCGACTGGCTGACATACCAGGCGACCAGCGGAGACAGCACCCACAGGACGACGAACGGCAGGCTGACGACCACGCCGAACGTGCCGTTCATACTTGCGATACCGAGCCCGAGAAGGCCGAGGCCCGGGGCATGGCGCATGGACCTGTAATAGGCCGCGATATCTCCCTGTGCGACGGACTGGACGCTGGCGGCGGTCTTCCACTCCAGCAGCAGCTTGCGGCTGTAGAACAAACGATAGAGCGAGCGGAGGATGGCATCCGCCATCATCCATGCCGCGTCGGCGATGAAGACGATGCGAAGGGCGACCTGGGCATTGGCGGCGCGGGCTTCAGTCCAGACGGATTGGAAATGGGCGCGCGGAACGAAGTCGCTCGAGCGTGGGATGAGACCTGAGAGGAGGGAGAGGGTCGGGGCAACGAACAGGCAGAAGATCAGCAGCATCTGCCAGACCACTGCCGCCAGCGGCGTCATGGTCGCCCAACCGAGCACCGAGGCGACGAACCATGCGATCGGGGTGAGGGAGCGACGGAGATTGTCGACCATCTTCCAGCGCCCCAGCGCAGTGATGCCGCGCGTGGGGTCGAGGATATAGGGCAGTAGCTGCCAATCGCCGCGTGCCCAGCGATGCTGGCGGGAGATTTCGACCTCGTAACGCGTCGGGAAGTCCTCGACGAGTTCGACATCCGTGACCAGGGCGCAGCGAGCGAAGGAGCCTTCGAGAAGGTCGTGGCTGAGCACGGTGTTCTCGTCGATCCGGCTCTTGATGGCTGCCTCGAACGCGTCCACCTGATAAAGGCCCTTGCCGGTGAACGTGCCTTCGCCGGTGATGTCCTGATAGACGTCCGACACGGTGAAAACGTAAGGATCCAGGCCGCGGTTGATCGAGAAGACACGCTGGAAGACCGAAGCATCCTTGCCGGTGGTTAGCGACGGCGTGACACGCGGCTGCAGGATGCCGTAGCCGCTGATGACGCGTCCGGTTTCCGGATCGGCGACGGGGCGGTTGATCGGGTGGAAGAGCTTGCCGACGAGCTTCGTGACCGCCTCGCGCATCAACCGCGTATCTGCATCCAGCGTCATCACGTACTGGACGTTTTCCGGTGCCATGTTGGCGCCGGGCATGTAGGACGTATCACGATCGCCGCGCAGCAGCAGGTTCAGTTCATGCAGCTTGCCGCGCTTTCGCTCCCATCCCATCCAGCAGCCTTCCGACGGGTTGAACTGGCGGCGGCGGTGGAGAAGGTAGAACCGGGTCTTGCCGTCTTCGTTGTAGCGGCTGTTGAGCTTGGCGATTTCCTTCTTGGCGTAGTCCAGCACCTCGATATCCGCGTCGCTCTCTTCGACCGGGCTGTCGCGCCAGTCACTCAGGAGTGCGAAGTAGATCTCGCCGCGTGGGTTGGTGAGGTAATGGACTTCGAGATTGCGGACGAGTTCGTCCACCTCGTCGCGGTTGGCGATCAGGCACGGGACAACGACGAGCGTGCGGGCCTCCTCGGGGATGCCCTCCTTGAACTCGAACCCGACGAGCCGCGCCGGCTTCACGATGAAGGTGACGAGCGTGTTGAAGAGACCGGTCGCACCTTCCGACGCGGGTAGCGCGATCATCATCAGCAAAAGCAGGACAATCGGCGTCGACAGCCCGGCCTGGAACAGGAACCACCCAACGATGGCGAGTGCCGCAAAGGTGATGCTGAGGACGGGTATAGCGATTGCGAGCCAGTTCAGTTTGGTGATCAGCCTGGCGAGGGTAAGGTAGAACGGTGGCCTGTACCGGATTGCCTCTTCGAGATGGCGCCGCTGTCCTCCTACCAGAAACGCACCCACATCCGAACGGCTCGCCGTTTCGTTCGCTTCGGCCGCCTGACCGGCGAGCTCTATCGCTTTGTGGGCGATCTCAACCTCAGTCAGCGGCGAGCGCCGCGCCATTTTCTCGATCGCGTTGCGGTAAGCGTTTCTGGATCCGAAATCGAGTTCGCGATAGAGGGTATGCTTGCCGAGCACCCGGTCGACATGGCAGACCTGCTCGACCCAGACGGACCATTCGGTATCGTCGATCTCGCGCAGGCTGCGGACGATGTTGCCCATCGTCACATTGCCGGAGGACAGGCGGTTCTGCTCGGCGGTCAGCGCTTCTTCAACCGTCTTGCCGGCACGCTCCAGATGCTCCTCCAGCCAGGCGACGGCAAAGCTGGTGTTTTGCGAGCCGTTGCGAAGCCGGTAGATGAACTGCGTGGCGAAGGTATTGTCTTCCGCCAGCGTCTCGATGCGCTTCAGCAGCTCGACGCAGCCGTCGGGATCACCGATGCGGATGATCTCGTCGGCTACCTCGTTGGCACGGCGCCGCATCCGGCGCGATCGTTCCACACGGGTCGAAATTCGACGCAGGTTCTCGATCAGGACGTAGCGGACCATGGAAGGAAGGGCCCAAAGCTCGCCAATCTCCATGATCTGCGTTGACTGGAAGCCTTCCACGAGTGCCGTCAGGCTTTCTTGCGATGTCGTGCTGTGGGTGTGGGCAACATAGAGCCAGGCAAGAGCGAGCGTACGTGGGATGGCCTTGCCGTCGACCGACATGGTCGGAAGCTGCCGGTAGAAACGGCGCGGGAAGTCACGCCGGACCTCCTGAATGGCTTCCTCGATGATGTAGTGGTTGTCCAGCAGCCACTCGGCCGCGGGCGTGATTGTCGCGCCGGTTTCCACGTCCGCGGCCGTCGTTCGGTAAACACGCAGTATCTCCTGCTCGTTCTCGCGGTGTCGGGCAAAGAAATCGAACGAGAAAAAGCCGGGCAGACTGACGGAACCACCGGCGGCCAGATCCGTTGCTTTTTCCTCCAGCTCCTCGATCGTCAGATAGGTGGCGCGGATCGAATCGTTATGATCTATCTGCTTTGTCTCCAGATCGCGCGCGGAGGCCGGCTGCATGACGTCGTGAAGCATTGTCGCGGAGTATTTCCTGAGAGTTGGTCATTCGGCAGGGAACGCGTGGTGCAGGATCTTGTTCCTGCTCTGCATTTTCTCTTGCCTTTATAGTTACTTACACAGCTGAAGCCATTCGCTTGGGTTCAATCGGGTCAGGCTTTGCCCTTTTCCATCATAATGGCTTTTTTATGCTGTTTTCGTAAGCACATCGATCAAGCGGCGGGCTTGCTGCAGCCTAACCATCTGGCCTGCTCTGATAGCAGATGATGGAGAGAAAACGGATCGGCAGCTTCACCAGAACCTCCGGACCATGCGGGGCATCCGCGTCGAAAAAAAGGCTGTCGCCTGGAAGCATTGAATAGAGCCGGTCCCCGTGACGATATTTTACCTCACCCTCCAGCATGTAGAGGAACTCCATACCCTCGTGCTGGAAGGTCGGGAAGATGTCGGATTTGTCCGTGAGGGTAATGAGATAGGGTTCGACCTGCACGCCACCGGCGCTGCTGTCGAGATGTCCGAGCAGGCTGTACTGATGGCCGGCGCGGGTACCCCGTCGCTCGATCTCGACACCCTCGCCGGCTTTTACAAAGACGGCGTTGCGGACTTCCTCGAAACGGCGGAAGAAGGCGGTAAGCGGCACGCCGAGCGCACGCGCAAGGGACTGCAGCGTGGTCAGGGAGGGAGACGTGTTGCCGTTCTCGATCTTCGACAGCATGCCAAGCGATATGCCGGTCGCGTTGGCGAGGTCGGCTCCGGTGATGCCAAGCTTCTTGCGATAGGCGCGGACCTCATGGCCGATCGCGATCTCGAGATTGTTTTCCTTCGGGTCGCGTAGCGCATGCGGGTCCTGCTGCAGCGGCGTACGCTTTGTCGCGTCCGATCTGCCTGCCGTCGCAACTGCCTGCTTGCGGCGAGAGTTCGCCATCTCCTGCTTCCCCCATAATTCCAAGCGTTTCCGCTCGAAACGCTCATAGCGGAATTAAAGGCTTCTGCCTACTGAGGACGCTGGCGATCCGTTCGTCAGGGGGGGGCGCCGGCGGTATGCCGTTCGTGGATTTCGATGAGCGAGGGACCTTCGATCTCCTTCGCCCGAAGCAGGGCAGCGGGGAGGTCGGCAATGTCCGTGAGGCGCTCAGCATGCAGCCCGTAGGCTGCGGCCACCATCGGAAAATCCGGAGCGGACGGCGTCACGCCTTCCGGAACGATTCCACATTCGATCATGTAGTTGCGGATCTCTCCATAGCCGTCGTTGTTCCAGACGAGGAAGATGACATTGGCGCTGCAATCCTTGGCGGAACCGATCTCCGCCAGCGAGAACTGGAATCCGCCGTCACCGACGAGGCAGACGACGTTGGTCGCCGGTTCGGCGACGGCTGCACCCACCGCAGCCGGTGGGCCGTAGCCCAGAGCCCCGAAACCTGTGGCGGCATTGAACCAGCCGTGGATACGGTCGACCTCGAAATAGAGGTTTCCGGAATAGACGGCCTGTGTGGAATCGCCGACGATGATGGAATTCGGCAAGGTGTCGCGGATTGTTTCGAGGATTGCGACTTCGCGGCCCATCTTCTCGCCGATCTCGGCGCGGGCCTCCACGCGTGTGGATTCCGCCCGTTTCCGACCTTCATTTTCTGCTCGGACACCTTCCAGTAGTGGCAAAAGATCGTCGATCAGATTGTTGACGGTGGAATGAATGGAGAGGGCTGCGGCTGGTCCGCGCGCCAGCTGCTGGACATCTATATCAACGCGGACCAGGTCAGGCAGGTTGGGAAATCCCGCATCGTTATACATGTCGTAGTCGGTCTGTCCCATCTGCGTGCCCAACGCGATGACGAGATCGGAATCGGCGAGCAGTCGTCTGACAGCCTTCAGGCTGGGGCTTGCCGGCACGGAAAGATCGTGACCGGAAAACATGCCGCGCGCATTGACCGTCGTGACAACCGGCGCGTCCAACCGTTCTGCCAGCAGCTCGATGCCGGGAGCGGCGGAGACAGCGCCACCACCGCAGAGGATCACCGGCCTGCGTGCGTTTTTGCACCGTTCCGAAAGATCCAGAACGTCGGGCAATGCCGAACGGGGACCGGACACGGTCGGGACCCGAATACCCTCCAGCACAACCTTCTGCGCCATGACGTCGGTCGGGATCTCGATGTGGACGGGACCAGGGCGGCCCGAGCGAAGGATCGTAAACGCCCGTTCCATGACGGAGGGAAGGTCCGCAGGATCGAGAAGTGTGTGCGACATCAGGGCGAGCGTCGCGATCATTCCCCGCTGGTCGGGAAGCTCGTGCAGGCGGCCGCGTCCCTGGCCGAGGGTCGAGCGCGCGTTTACGCCAGAGATGACCAGGATGGGAACGGAATCCTGGTAGGCCTGCGCCATCGCCGTGATGGTGTTGGTCAGTCCGGGACCGGTGATGACGAGGCATACGCCCGGCTTGCGGCTGACGCGCGCATAGCCGTCCGCCATGAAGCCGGCGCCCTGTTCGTGCCGCGGAGTGATATGTCGAATTTTCGAGGCGGCGAGACCCCGATAAAGCTCCACCGTGTGAACGCCCGGTATGCCGAAGACGACCTCAACGCCGTTGGCCTCGAGAATGTCGACCAGTGCTTCGCCGACGGTCTTCGTCACGACACCCATTTGCGTCTCCCCTCGGCCATGTGGAGTTCCTCGGCCAGCTCGACCATTCGCGATGCGGCTGTGCCCAGCAGATCGTTCGCAACCGTCAGCGACACGCGGATGAAATTCTCCGCCTGGGCTCCGAATGAGGCGCCCGGCATGACCGCGACATGCTTTTCCTCAAGCAACCGCAGGGCGAAGTCCTGACCAGTCAACCCGGTGGCCGAGACGTCGATCAACAGGAACATTCCGCCTTCCGGCATCATCGGCACGAGAATGTTCTGGCCTTTCAGAGCCTGCCTTACGATCTCCGCCCGCCGGCGATAGTTGGCCTTCATGATGCCTGCCGTCTCGAAAGTGCCCGACACGGCCATCGCCGTCATGTCAGCGATGAAGGGCTGGATGCCGAACAGCATGGTTTCCGACACCGGCAGAAGGCGTTCGCAGAATTCCACCGGTCCGGCTGCCCAGCCTGAGCGGAAGCCGGGAGCCGCATGCGATTTCGAGATCGATGACACCACGATCGCGCGCGATGCCAGCTCCGGATTGTCAAAGGGTGAGGCGAACGGCTTGTCGAAAATGAGTTCTTCGTAGACTTCGTCGCAGACAATCCAGAGATCGTGCCTGATGCAGACCTCTCCGATTTCGGCGATCTCCGCAGCGGTCAGGACTGCGCCAGTCGGATTGTGGGGAGTGTTGAGCAGCAGCACACGCGAACGCGGCGTTATCGCTTTCTCCAGATCCTCGGCGCGCAGATGGAAGCCGTTTTCCGGCCGCAGCGGAACGGGGGCAATGGCGGCGCCGGTGGCGGCGATGACGCCCTCGTAGGTGGCGTAGAGCGGGTCGCCGACGATCACCTCGTCGCCTGCTTCCACGAGGCCGAGCATCACGGCGAACAGCGCCGTCTGCGTGCCGGGGAAGCAGAGGATGTTGCGCTCGCTCACCTCAGGCCGGCGTTTGCGGTATTTTTCCGTCAGGGCCGCCAGGACACTCGGTTCGCCGCGACCGTTGGAATAGCGGATGCGGCCGGCATTCATAGCGCGGCTCGCCTCGTCGAGCAGGGCCTGGTCCGGCATGATGTCAGGCTCGCCGATGGTCAGTTCGATCACCGGGGTGCCCGAAGCGGCCATCTGCCTCGCCTTTAGATGCACCGCCCACTTGCCGGAGCCGAGATGGGCGAGACGGTCGGTGATGGAGGCGTAGCGCATGGGGGATACCTTTCAGTTCTTGTCCTCGCTCAGAGGCAACCCGCCCAGGAGCGCTTCAACGGATTTAAGCGCGATACCGGGCAAGGGGGTCTCGCCGAACAGGTCCCCCGCCAGCGTGCCTTCGAGCCAGAGGCCGTCGATCAGGCCGTTGATAGCAATTGCGAGTTGGCGGCTGCGTGCCGGGTCCACTGGCTGGCCGTTCTCGGCGAGAAAGGTGGAAACCAGTTGTTCTAGCGCAGCCAGGAATGTGAGGTAGCTTTCGCGATGAATTTTGGCGAAGGCTGGATCAACCCGGACATGGCTGATGAAGGCTGCCCAGAGGGAAAGCGTTCGCCCGTCGGTCACCGGCGGGCTGAGGTTGGCAACGATGAAGTCCCTGAGGCGCGTGCGAGCATCACCCTTGCTCTGGTCCGCTGCGGTGATTGCGGCGCTGGTCATGCCCGCCATCAACTCTTCGTAGGCCGCCTCGATCATCTGATCCTTGCTGGAGAAATAGTGCCGGATCAGCCCGCCCGTCACCCCGGCCCGCGCGGCGATCTGCCGGACGGTCGCGCCCTGGAGGCCGAACTCCGCCACGCAGTCGAGTGTAGCGGTGATCAGGTCCTGTCGCCTTTCGCCTTCGCCGGCCCGGTGGAAGGGGCGCCGACTCATGACGGGTCTCTGAGGACCGGCCGGGTGAGGCAGGTCGGGCCGCCTTCGCAGGCGATGCAGAGCGCGTCCGCCGCAAAGGTCGAGACCCTGCAGCCGGCAGCTTCCATCGCGGCCTTCGTTCCGGGGAAACCGTCGATCATGATGACCTCTCCCGGCGCGGTCGGAAGCACATTGAGATTGAGGCCGCTGCTTGCGGCGAATTCTGTTTCGGGAGCGACGACGAGGTCGATGCCCTTATCCTTCAGCAGGAAATAGAAGGCCGCCGGCAGGAGAGGGGCGTGAACCAGCGCGAGGTTTCTCGTCAACGGGCTGATGACCGACATCAGGTGCAGGCAGGCTTCCTCGCCCTGCCAGAGCGGCAGATCGTAGCCGAGAACCATGATGCCGAACGGCGAAAGCATTGCCGCGAGCTGTTCGATGCCGGTCTGGTTGCTGCGTACACCGCGACCGACGGCAAGCGTCTTTTCGTCGACCCAGACGCAGTCACCGCCTTCGACGGTGCCGGGCGCGGTAATACGGCCGAGGATCGGAATCCCGGCGGCTCGATAGGCAGCCTCGTGCAGGTCGGGCTCCTTCATGCGCAGAGGCTTTCCCATGCGCAGCAGGATCGCGCCGTGTTCCGTCATCAGCGACGGATCGTGGGTGAATATGGCGTCCGCCAGTCCGTCGCCGTGGTCTTCCAGCCAGAGAATCTCGGTTCCGCTGGCGGCGACCAGATCGGCAAAGGCCTTGTACTGGGCAATCGCCTTTTCACCATCGAAGGTCGGGCCGTAATGCCACTTGGCCGGATCGGCGGAGGCGAGGCTCTGTCCGGGTCGGCGCATGAGCACACGACGAAGCTTGCCGGACATTTCCTGCGAACCATGGGCCATACGCGGCTCTCCTTAGGGATTTCTGCCGGTGATTAAATTCAGCGGCAGGACGATTTTAGTTATTATACGGTTGAATAATTACCGCACAAGTGCAAAACTCCCGTTCATCAATCGAGCGAGCGGCCGGCCTCGCATCGGTTTCAAACACAAAGCTGGCGGGGACAGTTGCAACAGCTCACCCGAATCATTCGGGGCATTGGCGGTCTGGATGAACACTGCGGCGCAAGCCATCGAGGTGCGCGACCTCTACAAACGTTTCGGTCCCCTTGAAGTACTCAAAGGGGTTTCTCTCTCAGCCAACCAGGGCGACGTGATCGCGATCATCGGCGGATCAGGGTCCGGCAAGTCGACCTTTCTTCGCTGCATCAACATGCTCGAACTGCCGACGGCCGGGTCCGTTACCGTCCATGGCGAGACGATCTCGCTGAAAAAGGATGGTCACGGTGGGCTCATGCCCGCCGATCGGCGACAGGTCCAGAGAATCCGCAGCCGCCTCGGCATGGTGTTCCAGAATTTCAATCTCTGGCAGCACATGACGGTTCTTCAGAACGTGATCGAGGTGCCGGTTCATGTCCTCGGCATGAGCCGCGACGAGGCCACGGGTATCGCCGAGGCCCTTCTCAAGCGGGTCGGTCTGTTCGAGAAATGCGACGCCTATCCGGCATTCCTTTCAGGTGGCCAGCAGCAGCGCGCCGCGATTGCGCGGGCGCTCGCGGTGCAGCCCTGGGTGATGCTGTTCGACGAGCCGACCTCGGCGCTCGATCCCGAGCTCGTCGGCGAGGTGCTGAGCGTCATCGGTGACCTCGCCCGGGAGAAGCGGACCATGATCCTGGTTACGCATGAGATGAAGTTCGCGCGGGAGGTCGCGAGCCACATCGTCTTCCTGCACAACGGCGTCATCGAGGAGCAAGGGCCGCCGGACCAGGTGTTCGGCGATCCTAAGTCCGAGCGGTTGAAGAAGTTCATCAGCTCAATCCACTAGCCGGGACAATCCGGTGTCGACAAAGCAAAAAAACAGGGGAATTATCATGAAAAGCATTCTGAAATCCGCCCTTCTGGCTCTGGTGGTCGGTGTCGTCGGGATCGGCGCAGCCGCGGCTGATGAAGTGAAGGTCGGCTTTGCGGCCGAGCCCTATCCGCCGTTCACCTCGCCCGACGCTAACGGCAAGTGGGTCGGCTGGGAAGTCGAATTCATGGAGGCAATGTGTGCCGAGGCGAAGCTCGACTGCGTGATCACTCCGGTTGCCTGGGATGGTATCATTCCGGCACTGACGTCGAAGAAGATCGACATGATCATCGGCTCGATGTCGATTACGGAAGAGCGGCTGAAGACGATCGACTTCTCGGACAAGTACTACAACACCCCGACGGGTATCATCGGGCCGAAGGATCAAGCCTTCGATGCTACGCCGGAAGCGCTGGCGGGCAAGGTCATCGGTGTACAGGTCTCGACCGTCCATGCCGATTACGCGCAGAAATACTTCGGCCCCACCGCCGCTGAGATCAAGGAATACCAGACCCAGGACGAGGCCAACCAGGATCTCGCCGCCGGCCGCATTGACGCCGTCCAGGCCGATGCGATCGCGCTCGACGCATTCCTGAAGTCGGATGCCGGCGTGTGCTGCGAACTCAAGGGCAACGTCAAGGACGATCCGGCCATTCTCGGCGCGGGCGTCGGCGTCGGCGTCCGCCAGGGTGAAACGGAGCTGAAGGAAAAAATCAACGCTGCGATCAATGCTATCCGCGCCAACGGAACCTACGACACCTTCTCGAAGAAGTATTTCGACTTCGACATCTACGGCGGCTGAGGTCACCGTTCTGGTTTCGGCCCGCGTCCTTGAAGGATGCGGGCCGATCCGTCGTTTTTAGCTTTACCGGTAGTGACCGTGGATTCCAGTTTCCTGAACCTTGATCTGCTTGCGCTTTCGCCACCCGGCTGGGGCGGCGTGCTGTTACGCGGCCTTGTGAGTTCGCTGCAGCTGGCCGTTGGCGGATACCTGCTGGGGCTGTTCATCGGAGTGGGCGGGGCGTTCGGCAAGATCTACGGCGGTCCGATTCTACGCGACCTTCTGGAGGTCTACACGACGCTGATCCGGGCGGTGCCCGAACTCGTTCTCATTCTATTGCTTTACTACGCCGGGACAGATGCGGTGAACGCCCTGTTCCAGCTTGTCGGTCTTCCGCCGATTGACATCAGCGGCCTTGTGGCTGGCATATTCGTGATCGGGGTGGTTCAGGGGGCTTATTCCACCGAAGTCCTGAGAGGCGCGATCAAGGCAGTGCCGCCCGGGCAGATCGAGGCGGGACGTGCCTTTGGCATGTCGCCGCTCAAGGTGATGTGGCGGATCACGCTTCCGGCAATGTTGCCCTTCGCCATTCCCGGTCTTGCGAACCTCTGGCTGATCGCCACGAAGGATACGGCGCTTCTTGCCGTCGTGGGCTTCAGCGAATTGACGCTCGCCACCCGTCAGGCGGCGGGAAGTACAAAAGCCTACATGCTCTTTTTCTGCGCCGCAGGGCTCCTCTACCTTATGTTGACGCTGGTCTCGAATGTGGTGATCTCCGTCATTGAACGACGCGCACGCCGCGGCATCGCGGAGCCTGTTTGAAGATGGCCGAGACACCCTCCAGCCTTCCGGTCTACGTCGCACCACGCACAAGGCGATTGCTGGAGCCGCATCGGGTGCTGCTGATCGCGATCTTCGTCGGCCTGATCTTCTGCGCCGTCTGGTTCATGCGTTGGGATTGGCTGCCACGCTACCAGACGCGCCTTATCTACGGCGTGGGCCAGACACTGTTCCTGCTATTCTCGACGGCCTTCGTCGGCTTCCTTCTGGCGGTGCCGATCGGGCTGGTGCGTGTCACGGGGCCGTGGCCTCTCTCCTGGCTGGCCGGTGGTTTCTGCACGCTGATCCGCGGCACGCCTCTGCTGCTCCAGCTGTGGCTTCTCTATTACGGCGTCGGCTCCCTGTTCGCGCAGTATCCCGAAATCCGGCAATCGTTTCTCTGGCCCTATCTCAGGCAGGCCTGGCCCTACGGTTTCACGACATTGATGCTATCCTTCGCGGCCTATGAGGGCGAGGTGATGCGCGGCGCTTTCGCCAGTGTCCCGAAGGGCGAGCTCGAGGCGGCACGCGCCTTCGGCATGGGTCGTTTCACGATGTTCCGGCGCATCTGGTTGCCGCGCGCCATCCATAGAGCCCTGCCGACGTTGAGTGGCGAGACGGTGCTCCAACTCAAGTCGACGCCGCTGGTCGCGACCATTACAGTGGTCGACGTCTATGCCGTTATTTCCAAGGTGCGGCAGGATACGTTCCTCACCTATGAGCCGCTTTTGCTGCTTGCCCTGATTTATCTCTGCCTGACCGGTGTTCTCGTCGCCATTTTCCGCTATTTCGAGAACATGATTCCAACACGTGGTGCCTGACATGAACGTTCACGTTTCAAACTATATGCCCGAGATCGTCGCCAATCGACGCTATCTGCATCAGATTCCGGAAATCGGACTGTCGGAGTTCAAGACCTCGGATTTTGTCGCCGAGCAACTGACGGCGATGGGCTACGAGGTGTCCCGTGGTCTTGCCAAGACCGGCATTGTCGCAACGCTGAGGAACGGAACCAGCAATCGCAGCATTGGCATCCGCGCGGATTTCGATGCTCTGCCGATTTTCGAGGAAACAGGCGTGGAGTATGTGAGCCAGAATCCGGGCGTCATGCATGCCTGTGGTCATGACGGACATACTGCCATGCTTCTCGGGGCCGCGAAGATCCTTTCCGAGCGCAAGAACTTCGATGGCGTGGTCCACCTGATCTTCCAGCCTGCCGAGGAAAATTTCGGCGGGGCGAGAATCATGATCGAGGATGGGCTGTTTGAGAAATTTCCTTGTGACGCGGTATTCGCGCTTCACAACGATCCGACCATCCCCTTCGGCAAGTTTGCCTTCCGCGAGGGGCCGATCATGGCGTCTGCCGACGAGTGCAAGATCACCGTCATCGGTCGCGGCGGCCATGGGGCAGAGCCGCAGGCCGCGGCGGACCCGATCGTCGCGGGGGCTAGCATCATCATGGCGCTGCAGACGATCGTGTCGCGCAACATCCATCCGCTGGAATCTGCGGTAGTCACGGTCGGCGCTTTCAACAGCGGCATCGCCAGTAACGTCATCCCGGAGCGCGCGGAAATGCGCCTGACTGTCCGGGCGCTGAACGCTGAGGTGCGGGACGAACTGGAACGGCGTATCCGGTCGATCGCCGAAGGGCAGGCCGCGAGCTACGGAATGTCCGTTGAGATCAACTACGAGCGCGGTTATCCGCCAACGATCAATCACAAGGCGGAAAACGACTACGTGCGCGATCTGGCGATGCGTTTTTCGGGAGGCGAGAATATTCTGGACTTGCCGGTACCAATGATGGGCAGCGAGGATTTCTCCTTCATGCTTCAACAGCGGCCGGGCTGCTATTTCTTCCTCGGCACAGCCAGGACGGACAACGATCCGCCCTTGCACCATCCCAAGTTCGATTTCAATGACGACATCCTGCCGACGGGCACCGCGTTCTGGGTAGAACTGGTCGAGGATTACCTGCCGGCCAAGTGAAGCTGTGGCAACGGTGAAGAGAGCTCGCAGGCGGATGCCTGCGGGTGATAGGCGGCTTGCTCAGTGCCGTGATACCAGCCTCTCGCTGAAGACGATGATTAGCCCGGCACCGCAGATCAGGATGGCGCCGACGAAGACATTGGTCGTGGGTATATCCGACCAAATCGCATAACCCAGCACGAAGGCCCAGACGAGGGACGTATATTCGAAAGGCGCCAGCACTGACACCGGCGCCCGCCGCATGCCTTCGAAGAAGGCGAGTTGCGCCAGCCCCCCGATCACGCCGATGGAGAGGGACAGAACGAGCTCTGTCGATGTTGGCGTATGCCAGACCTGCACCAGCATGGCGCCGGTCATGATGAGAAAGAACGCGTTGGTTATACTCATCTGTACAAGGGAGCGTGCGCCCATGGCGGTCTTGCGGAGTAGTACGGTCGAAAACGCCCAGAGACAGGCAGCCTGCAGCGCGAGGTAGACTGGCCAGGTGATGCGCAGTCCAGCCGGGTTGGTGGCGATGATGACACCCGCGAAGCCGACGACCACGGCCGTCCAGCGGGACAAGGTGACGCGTTCGCCAAGCATCGGCACGGCGAGTACGGTCGCGACCACCGGAGCGGCATAGTAGAGCGTTGTCAGCTCGGCGAGCTGCATGTATTTGGCGGCGTTATAGTAGGAAAGCCAGGCGGCAAGAAGCAGAAGGCTGCGGACCATCATCGGCTTGACGATGGGCGAGGTGATCGCCTCCCGCGTCAGCGACGGGCCTCCAGCCAGCAGGCATCCGGCAAGGATGGTGGCGCTGCGGAAAAACAGGATCTGCCAGACCGGTAAAGTCTCGACCAGAACCTTGATGACACCGTCATGCAGGGTGAAGCAGAAATAGGCGAGGCTCGTCAGCAATATTCCGACGCCAACTGAACTCGTCACATACGCACCTGTCAGAAAGGGGCTGTTTGGGAATGGTTGCAGCCCTGAAGCCAGGCTGTTCTTTCCGCTTTGGAATGCATTGTCAACGCAGCGCCTTGGCCGAGACGAGATTTCTCCACGATACAAAATGTGACACCGTTCCGGTGAAATGAGCTTGTCGTTACAATCGATTTAAATAGGTTGTCGGGCAAATCGAGGAGACATGCATGAACGACCAGCTGAACCGCGAAATGACGGTCTCGAAACACACCGGATTTTTCCCTCCGACCCGCGTAGCCGTCTCGCTGCTCTTCCTGCTCAACGGCTTCATAATCGGGGCTTGGGCGCCGAAAATCCCGGAATTTGCGTCGCGGCTGCAGCTCTCCGAATCCGATCTCGGACTGATGTTGCTGGTATTCGGCATCGGCTCCGTCACCCTGATGCCGCTCGCGGGCGCCCAGATAGCTCGGTATGGCTCAAGCCGAGTCGTGCAGGTTACCACCATACTGTTCCTTCCAACCCTCCTCGGAGTCACTGTCGCTCAGTCGATCTGGACAGCTGCGATCGCCATCTTTCTGTTCGGTGGGCTGACGGGTGCTATGGACGTCGCGATGAACGCCAATGCCGTCGAGGTGGAACGCAGGATGCGTCGTTCCATCATGTCGTCCTGTCATGCGTTCTGGAGCCTGGGAGGACTTTTTGGTTCGGCGACCGGCGGTTATCTTATCGCCGTGCTCGGCGTTTCGGGCCATGCGATCGTGGCCACTGTTGCCGCGCTCCTTCTCTTCGTCGCAGCATGGCCTTTTCTGCTGGTCGACAAGCCGCATCCGGACGAGGTTGCGGCCAAGGCTAAAATGCCGAGATCGATCCTGCCCTGGCTGATTGGACTGATGGCGCTGTTCTCCATGGTTCCGGAAGGTGCAATCCTCGATTGGGGGGCGATCTACCTGAAAGATGAACTCTCCGCCGATCTCACGCTTTCGGGTTTCGCGTTCGCCGCGTTCTCGCTGGCCATGGCTGCGATGCGCTTCATTGGCGACTGGATTCGGGATGGTCTCGGTGCGGTGAAGACGCTGCGCATTTGCTCGGTCCTTGCGCTCACCGGTCTGTTGATCGCTGGTACAGCGCCGACAGTGGTGGTCGCCATGATCGGCTTCGGGATTGCCGGCATCGGCATCTCCAACATGGTGCCGATTGCGTTTTCGGCGGCCGGCAACGTGCCCGGACTGGCGCCGGGTGTCGGCCTGTCCGTTGCGACGACGCTTGGCTATTCCGGCATCCTCTTTGCTCCGTCGCTGATCGGTTTCGTCGCCGAATACACCTCCCTGGCTGCGGTCTATACTGCCCTGCCGGTGCTCACTCTGGTAGTGCTCGCCTTGTCAGGGCTGGCGCGCTACGCCGACCGGGGCACGCATTGATCCGCGCTTGATCCCGTCGCCGGGCAACCGGCGGCAGGCCTTCTCAATCCGGACAAAGTGAAGGGATATTCGGTTGACAAGGAACAGGTGTTGCGCCACCTGAGTGCCAACTATTGTCTCCAGGAGACGGAAATTCATGTCCGCACCCAGTGATTTCGATCCACGGCCCCGTCGCGCGTCCGTCGCCGTCGATGTCGGCGGGGTAATCGTCGGTGGAGGAGCGCCGGTCGTCGTACAATCGATGACCAATACAGACACGGCGGATATCGATGCCACCGTCGCGCAGGTTGCAGCCCTCCATAAGGCCGGATCGGAAATCGTTCGCATCACCGTCGACCGCGATGAGAGCGCCGCGGCGGTTCCGAAGATTCACGAGCGTCTGCTCCGTCTCGGCATGAACGTGCCGCTAGTCGGTGATTTTCACTATATCGGTCACAAGCTGCTCGCCGACCATCCGGCCTGTGCCGAGGCGCTTGCGAAATACCGCATCAATCCGGGCAATGTCGGCTTCAAGGACAAGAAGGACAAGCAGTTCGCCGAGATCGTCGAGATGGCGATCCGTCATGACAAGCCGGTCCGCATCGGCGTCAACTGGGGTTCGCTGGACCAGGAACTGCTGACGCGGCTGATGGACCAGAACCAGGCGGACGGTTCACCGCTTTCCGCTCGCCAGGTGACGCGTGAGGCGATCGTGCAGTCGGCGCTGCTCTCCGCCGAGCTTGCCGAGGAAATCGGGCTTTCACGCAACAGGATCATCCTGTCAGCCAAGGTCAGCCAGGTGCAGGACCTGATAGCAGTCTATTCGATGCTTGCCACCCGCTCTGATCATGCGCTGCATCTCGGCCTCACCGAGGCGGGAATGGGATCGAAGGGCATCGTCGCGTCCTCGGCGTCGATGGGCTACCTCTTGCAGCAGGGCATCGGCGACACGATCCGCGTTTCGCTCACCCCCGAGCCGAACGGCGACCGTACCCGGGAAGTACAGGTCGCGCAGGAACTGCTTCAGGTCATGGGGTTCCGGCAGTTCATTCCGGTGGTCGCGGCCTGTCCCGGCTGCGGCCGTACGACTTCGACCGTCTTCCAGGAACTCGCCCAGCGGATCCAGGAGGACATCCGGAAGAACATGCCGGTCTGGCGCGAGAAATATCCGGGCGTCGAAGGCCTCAACGTTGCCGTCATGGGCTGCATCGTCAACGGGCCGGGCGAGAGCAAGCACGCCGACATCGGCATCTCGCTTCCGGGCACAGGCGAGAGCCCGGCCGCGCCGGTGTTCATCGACGGACAGAAGGCGATGACTCTCCGGGGAGCGAACATCGCCTCCGATTTCGAGGCTCTGGTGTCTGACTATATCGAGAAGCGCTACGGTCAAAGGACGGCGGCCGAGTAGACACGCCGCAGCGCAGGTGTCTTTCTTCATATTGCCGCAATTGTTATGTTCCTCGGCGAACGACTTGCGATGGAGAATCACGCCCGATGTTGAAGAAGCTGTCCGTCTTGGCGCTTGCCGCCATCTATCTAAGCGCCTGCACGACGACCGACCCCTATACGGGCGAGCAGAAGATGTCGAACACTGCCGGCGGTGCCATGCTCGGTGCGGCTGCCGGTGCTCTTGGCGGTCTCGCGGTTGGTGGTTCGGCGACGGGAAGGCGTGACTCGGCTCTGGTCGGTGCCGCGATTGGCGGTCTGGCCGGCGGCATGATCGGCAACTACATGGATCGCCAGGAAGCCGAACTGCGTGCGCAGTTGCAGGGGACCGGTATTTCGGTCACCCGTAACGGCGACAACATCATCCTGAACATGCCGTCGAACATCACCTTCGCCACAGACCAGTATCAGGTCGTGCCGGAGTTCTATCCGACGCTGAATTCGGTTGCCATCGTGCTGAAGAAGTTCAACAAGACGCTGATCGACGTGAATGGCCATACCGACTCGACCGGTAGCCTGCAGCACAACGAGCAACTGTCGCAGAACCGCGCGCAGGCCGTTGCCAATTACCTGTTCGGTCAAGGGGTGGAGCCCCGCCGCGTCTCGGCCATGGGCTTCGGCCCAAGCCAGCCGGTGGCGACGAATGCGACCCCCGAAGGCCGCGCGCTCAATCGCCGCGTCGAGATTCAGATCGCGCCGATCAAGGCCTGATCGGACAGATCCGGGAAGTTTGCGGAAGCGTCGTCCCCCAAGGGCGGCGCTTTTTCATATGCGCTGGTCAGAAACTTGATTCCGGCCGCGGCGCACAGCATTCCCAAAGTCGCGTCGATGCTTCGTCGGGCGGCGTATTCACCCGACGTGGCGACGATTGATGTTTCTGTTCCGAGGCTTCGTTCGTCAGTTCTTGCGCTTGGCGACGAAGCGAGCTGCGTCAGTCAGTGTACGTGCCTTGTCGCCATAGACCGCGACAAGGGTTGTCGCTTCCCGTACCAGCCTGTCGAGTTCCGCTTCCGCCCACGCCTGACCCTTCAGGGCAACGAGCGTACCTTTTCCGCGGGCTGCATCCTTTCCGGCTGCCTTGCCGAGGGTTGCCGTATCCGAGGTGAGATCGAGCAGATCATCGGCAAGTTGGAAGGCGCGGCCGATGAGTTCTCCGTAACGACGCATGCGAAGGCGATCTTCGTTTGACGCTCCTGCGACGATGGCGCCGGCCTCGCAGGCAAATCGCAGGAGGGCGCCTGTCTTCATCGCCTGCAGGGTGACAATGCCGTTTTCGTCCGGAGCGCTCTTTTCCGCGGCGAGGTCCAATATCTGGCCGCCGACCATCCCGCCCAGTCCGGCGGCGCGGGAAAGCGCCAGCACGAGGGCGACCTTGGTACTGTCGGGCAGCCGCGTTTCGGGAGCGGCGATGGTGTCGAAGGCGAGTGTCAGCAGAGCGTCGCCGGCCAGGATCGCGGTCGCCTCGTCGTAGGCGATGTGAACCGTCGGCTTGCCTCGCCGCAGGTCGTCATCGTCCATCGCCGGAAGGTCGTCGTGCACGAGGGAATAGCTGTGCAGGCATTCGAGTGCCGCTCCTACCCGCAGCGCAGCTCCGCGGTCGCCGTCCATTAAAAGCGCGCTCTCCACCACCAGGAATGGTCGAAGGCGCTTGCCCCCATTCAGCACGCCGTGTCGCATGGCGTCGAGCAGTCGCTCCGGTCGGGTGATCTCGTCTCCGGCTGCATTTTCCGAAAGCAAAGCTTCGATGATCGCGACCGTCTCGACGGCAATGTGCCTGAGATCATCTTCAAATTGCTGCGGCGTGCTCGTCATGGCCGCTCTTTGGCATGTGGACCTGCCGCTTGCAACGGGAATTTCGGGTATGATCTCCGGGAGACAGGGGTGACGCTCTGGTCAGGACGCCGGGGTACCGCTAAAGAGATTGCTGGACCGAGGCCAACGACGGAAGACGGATTGACGACCACATGGATGGCGTTCCGATGACGGCGAGTGATGTATCCCCTGCGCGCCATTGGCTCGGCCGGCTGGTGCGGTTCGCAGTCCTTTTGCTGATCCTGCCTTACTTCCTCATCTTCCTTTACGCCGTGCCCTTTGTGCGGCCGGTCTCTACGCTGATGCTAGCGGACCTCGTCACGCTTAATGGTTTCGACAGGCAGTGGGTCGCCTTCGAGGACATATCACCCAATCTGGTGCGCGCCGTGATGATGTCGGAGGACGGCCAGTTCTGCTCCCACTCCGGGGTGGACTGGGTGCAGATGAAAAGCGTGGTGGAAGATGCGTTGTCGGGTGAGACGACGCGCGGGGCCAGCACGATCCCGATGCAGGTGGCCAAGAACCTCTTCCTCTGGAACGGGCGTTCCTTCATCCGGAAGGCACTTGAGGTGCCGCTCGCAATCGTTGCGGATACGGTTTGGTCCAAGCGGCGGATGATGGAGATCTATCTCAACATCGCGGAGTGGGGACCAGGTATCTACGGGGTCGAGGCGGCCGCGAGGCATCACTTCAACGTACCGGCCTCGAAGCTCACCGCCCACCAGTCGGCTCTACTGGCAGTTTCGCTGCCCAATCCGATCGATCGTGTCGCCGGCAAGCCGAGCAGATCGATGAATCGTTTGGCCGCGGTGGTGGAACGGCGCGCCCGCAAGTCGGGCGCTTACATCATCTGCCTTTATGGCTGACTTTCAAAACATTCGTTAGTCGGCGGAATGGCGTGCGCCTAAGCTGTGGCAACAGCGAAAGGAGCAGGCATGAGCGATCTCATCCTTTATATCGGCAACAAGAACTATTCCTCTTGGTCCTTCCGTCCCTGGATTGCGCTTGACGCGTGCGCTGTGAGGTTCGAGGAGCGCCTGATCACCTTCGATTTTCCCGCCGGAAATCCCAACATTCGTGCCGTCTCTCCGACGGGGCGCGTGCCGCTGCTGCAGCATGGCGAACTGAAGGTCTGGGAATCGCTTGCAATCATCGAATATGTCGCCGAGCTTTTCCCTGATGCCGGCCTTTGGCCCGCCGCCCAACGGGACCGGGCCATTGCCCGGTCCATCTCGATGGAGATGCTTTCGGGGTTTCGGGCGCTACGCAATGCATGTCCAATGAACATCCGGCGGCCACGCGGCCGCATCGCCCTGCCGGATGGTGTGATGGATGACGTCGGCCGAATTTGCGACATCTGGCGCGAGATGGTTTCGAGGTCCGGCGGTCCCTTCCTGTTCGGTGCGTTTTCGGCCGCCGACGCAATGTTCGCTCCGGTCGTCAATCGCTTTGATATCTACGAACTCGTCGACGATCGGGACGTGCTGCGTTATATGGCGAATGTCCAGTCGCATCCTTCCTGGCTCAGATGGAAGGAGGCTGCGCTTGCGGAGCCGTGGATCGTGCCGGAGGATGAGGCGTAACCCGTCGCTGATCCGACGAAAAAATCGCGCCGGGGACTGGTCAAAGGGCGTGAGGGCATGTATAAGCCCGCGAAATTCCGAGATCGAGACATGCACGGTCCGGCCTTGCACTTTGGCCGATGAGCATGTTTTGCCCGTCATGTGGAGTAATAGAAATGGCTGTACCGAAGAGAAAAACAAGCCCGTCCAAGCGCGGTATGCGCCGCTCGGCTGACGGTCTGAAGGCTCCGACCTATGTCGAAGACAAGAATTCCGGCGAACTGCGCCGTCCGCATCACATTGACCTGAAGACCGGCATGTACCGTGGTCGCCAGGTTCTGACGCCGAAGGAAAACGCATAAGTTTTCCTGTCGCGGAATGCTTAAAAAGGTCGGCTTGTCCGGCCTTTTTCTTTTTGTGGCGTCATTCTATTGTAGTGGAAGCTGAAATGTGGATCAGGAGGCTTCCGCTCCATGCTCGCCGCACCACTTATGGTCATTCCCTTCGTTCTCTATAATATTGCGGTTTTCGAGTTTTTGGGGGGTGGCGTCACGGCCCTCGACAACGCGATCGTTTCAGCTACCCTGCCGTCCGCAGCGCTCTGGAACCTGTCTCTGGGCGAGGTTTTCCTGCTGATCGGTCTCGCCGTCCTGTTCATCGACATCCTCAAGGCGACCCATAACAGTGCGGTATCGCTGTTGAGCCACACGCTTTCGCTGCTGGTCTTCGTCGCCTTTCTGGTGGAGTTCCTGCTCGTCGACAGCGCGGCGACGCGAATATTCTTCATCCTGACGGCTATCGCCTTCATCGATGTCGCGGGCGGTCTTGCGGTTTCGGCTCGCAACGCCGGTCGCGATGTCGCGATCGGGCTCTGACGATATACACGGCTGAGGCCGGATTGCCTCGCAGAGGCAAACGGGATCAGAGATTGTCGAGCTTGTTCTGCAGGGAGCGTAGCTGCTCCTTCAGCTCGTCGATGTCCTTCGCTTCCGGCTTCTTGGTTTCCTTTGGTGCCTGGGGCGTCAGGAAGGGCGAGAACATCTGCATCGCTTGCTGGAACAGCTCGGTGTTGCGCTTTACCTGCTCCTCCATGAGCTGCATCGGCATCTGCAGGTTTTTCGACAGCGGCATGTCTCCGAATGCCTTGGTCATCTGCTCGCGCATCTGTGACTGCTGATCGGCAAAGGCCTTCATGGAATGTTCGAGGAAGCTCGGGACGACCATCTGCATCTGGTCGCCGTAATAGCTGATGAGCTGGCGCAGGAAGGAAATGGGAAGCAGGGTGTTGCCGGTCTTGGATTCCTGCTCGAAGATGATCTGCGTGAGTACCGAATGGGTGATATCTTCTCCGGACTTGGCGTCCTGAACGGTGAACTCCTCCCCCTTCTTCACCATCTTGGCCAGATCGTCGAGCGTGACGTAGGTGCTGGTCCCTGTATTGTACAGGCGGCGGTTGGCATATTTCTTGATTACGATTTCGCCATCGGCCTTGGCCATCTTTGTCTCCTAACCCATCGTTTTGATTATTGTTGCCTCTCCCAACGGCAACTGTAATCGCAAACAAAGCCTGCTGACAATCTCTTTGTGCAATGCGGGAGCCGGCGTTTTCAGCCCCTCAACCGTCATCGAGGAACTGCAGTTAACGGTCGAAGTTCTATCCTCCGTGTTTCATTTGACTCTCACATGAAGCTTTGCCAGTTTCCACGCAGGACAACAGATAAAGGTCAGAGGAGGCACCAACCCTTGAGCAGCTCATCGATCGTTATTGCCAGCGCGGCGCGAACCGCGGTCGGTTCCTTCAACGGTGCCTTCGCTGCAGTGCCCGCCCACGAGCTCGGCGCCGTTGCGATCAAAGGTGTGCTGGAGCGCGCGGGAGTAGAGGGCAGGGAAGTGGACGAGGTGATCCTCGGTCAGATCCTGACCGCCGGGCAGGGTCAGAATCCGGCCCGTCAGGCCGCGATGAAGGCCGGCATTCCACAGGAAGCGACCGCTTGGGGCATGAACCAGCTCTGTGGTTCCGGTCTGCGTGCGGTTGCACTGGGTATGCAGCAGATCGCCACCGGCGATGCCAGGATCATCGTCGCCGGCGGGCAGGAATCCATGTCCATGGCGCCGCACTGCGCGCATCTGCGCGCCGGAACGAAAATGGGCGATCTCAAGATGGTCGATACCATGCTCAAGGATGCTCTCACTGACGCCTTCTACGGCTACCACATGGGTATTACGGCCGAGAATGTCGCGCGCCAGTACCAGATATCACGTGACGAGCAGGACGCCTTCGCGCTTGCATCGCAGAACAAGGCGGAGGCTGCGCAGAAGGCCGGCAGGTTCAAGGACGAGATCGTGCCGGTGGTCGTGCCGAACCGGAAGGGTGATGTCACGGTTGATGCTGACGAATACATCCGTCACGGTGCGACTCTGGACAGCATGTCCAAACTCAAACCGGCTTTCGACAAGGAAGGCACAGTGACAGCGGCGAACGCATCCGGTCTCAACGATGGTGCCGCGGCTGTCCTGCTCATGAGCGAAGCCGAGGCTGGACGCCGCGGTCTTACGCCGCTCGTCCGCATTGCATCCTGGGCCACGGCCGGCGTCGATCCCCAGGTCATGGGAACAGGCCCTATCCCTGCATCCCGCAAGGCGCTCGAGAAAGCCGGCTGGAAGGTCGGCGACATCGAGCTGGTCGAGGCCAACGAGGCGTTCGCCGCACAGGCCTGTGCGGTCAGCAAAGACCTCGGCTGGGATACCTCAATTGTTAACGTCAACGGCGGAGCGATAGCGATCGGTCATCCGGTGGGCGCATCCGGTGCGCGTATCCTCAACACGCTGGTGTTCGAAATGAAGCGGCGCGGGGCCAGGAAGGGCCTGGCGACTCTCTGCATCGGCGGCGGCATGGGGATTGCCATGTGTCTCGAAGCTATCTGATTTTCGCGAGCAGGGTTTCTAACGAGCTTGCCGGTACACATCGACACATAACTGGCCAAGACCTCCCGAGAAGGGTCTGGCCAGAGGGGAACCGGGTCGAACGAGGGAGAACGTGATGAGCAGGGTGGCGTTGGTGACCGGAGGTACGCGCGGCATCGGCGCGGCCATCTCCTTGGCATTGAAGGGGGCGGGGTACAAGGTTGCGGCCAACTACGCCGGCAACGATGAGAAGGCCAAGGCTTTCCATGCTGAAACAGGTATTCCCACCTTCAAATGGGACGTTTCCGATTATCAGGCCTGCGTGGAAGGCATCTCCGCAGTAGAAGCGGCGCTTGGCCCTGTCGAAATCCTGGTCAACAATGCCGGCATCACCCGCGATGCGATGTTCCACAAGATGACTCCGGATCAGTGGAACGAAGTGATCGGTACCAACCTGACGGGGTTGTTCAACATGACGCATCCCGTTTGGTCCGGCATGCGTGACCGCGGCTTCGGGAGGGTCATCAGCATCTCGTCCATTAATGGCCAGAAGGGGCAGATGGGGCAGGTCAATTATTCGGCCGCCAAGGCGGGAGATCTCGGTTTTACCAAGGCGCTGGCCCAGGAAGGCGCGGCTAAGGGTATCACGGTGAACGCCATTTGCCCCGGCTATATCGGAACGGAAATGGTTCGAGCGATTCCGGAAAAGGTGCTCAGCGAACGGATCATTCCGCAAATCCCGGTCGGGCGGCTGGGAGAACCAGAAGAGATTGCCCGCTGCGTGGTTTTTCTTGCTTCGGACGATGCGGGGTTCATCACCGGTTCAACCATTTCGGCGAATGGCGGCCAGTTCTTCGTCTGACATGAAAAAAAACGAGGCTGCCGGCGGCGGCCTCGCTCCTTTCGCGACCTCGTTTTGTTTAACGGCAACGCGCCTCGTAGGTGCGGCCATAGCGGTCTCGATAGACGCAATAGCCAGGGCGATCCTGGGCCTGTCCGATCAGGGCACCTGCGACACCGCCCACGGCCGCTCCCACGGCAGCGCCTCTCCACGAATTCGACGCGACACCACCGATAACCGCGCCAGCGGTCGCACCGGTCGCCGCACCGCGTTCCGTCGCTGTGCAGGATGCCAGAGTGCCGATCAGGGCGAGGGAAAGCAGAATCTTTTTCATTTCAAAATTCCTCCTTAGTTGCAGGCGTCAGATTCTGCCCATCAGCAGCAGAATAAGGACAATGACCAGGACAAGACCGAGCCCCCCCGACGGGCCATATCCCCACGCGCGGCTGTAGCCCCAAGTCGGCAGCGCGCCGACCAGCAGCAAAATTAAAATGATGAGTAATATCGTGCCGAGCATGGATGCGTTCCTTCCTTCGTGACCTTGGCCTGTCAACTAATGAGCGTGCCGCGATTTTGTTCCGTTTGCTGAAGGTTTTGCCGGGTGAAGGCGCCGGAGCATATGTCGATGACAGATCTCTTAGGGGGCGCGCCGGGTCGCGGACTGGTTCTCGCTGCGGGTCGGGATCGGGTGATGACAATCGCGGGATCGATACAGAAGTGCGAAAAAATCCGGTTGAGATCGCTTTGGCGCTCCACCATCAGGAGATGACCGGTTTTGTTGAATAGTACCGTCATCGCGTTGGGCAGGCAGCGGGACAAACGGAGCTGATGATAAGCGGGAACCACCTCGTCGTCAGCGCCGACCAGATTCAATACGGGAACCGTCAGGCCCCTTATGTGATCCAGCAGATTGCTGCGTTGAAGCCAATAAACCACGGCGCCGACGTCTTCGGCCCGGCACCGCTGCAGTCGGGTTCGGACATCCTCAATCAGCTGAAGAGTTTCAGCTGTCTCCCAGGGGCAGGTTTTGTCGTAGACGCAATCGAGTGAGCCGAGGCGGAAGGTTTCCTGTGTCGATATCCAGCGGCGGAACAAGGTCCGGAATAGAGCTGGTCCAAAGCCGGGAACACGCAGAAGGCGCGCAGCCAGCCGTTCGCGCCCTTCAAAGCGGCCGCAGGCAAAGCCGCCGAGCAGGACAACCGAGCGAACTAGGTCCGGTCGATGGGCGGCGAGGGCCAGCGACACGAAGCCGCCAGTCGAGTGACCCACCAGGGTAACGGGTTGCCCGTCAAAATCCTGTTCGATGGCTTCGGCATAGGCCATGACCACGTCCCGCGTATTTATGGTCTGGCCAGGTAGCGGCAAGGGCCAGCTGTCGTGGCCGGGGAGAGGATAGGCTACGGATTTGTGTTCCAGAACGTACTGCGGAGCATAGAGGCGCCAGAACACTGGAGCCATGCCGAGTCCATGAATCAGGACAAAGTTGTGCCCGGAGAAATCAGACAAATATTCGGCTGGCGGACGCGGAAGTGACATGGTGTAGAACCTCGTCCGCGAAAACGGCGAGGGTTACCGAAAGTTCCGTTTCCAGGTTGAATCTCGGATTCATCATCTAGTGTCGAACATCTTCGCCGGAACGACATCTAGTCGTGAACAAATGCTGAATCGGCGTGAGTCATCGATTCGTCGCCGATTCGTTCTATGGAAGTTCTGACACAATACGGGTCACGTTTGAGGCATACTCCCATAGGTTGCCTTCCGGTGTCGCCGCCAAATTCCAATCCCTTGGACTACTCCGCGCTTGCCTTTCCTGACATTCGTCGCCATTTGAAGGCTCGACTCCGGGGCTACCCGGAAGGCTGTGTGTGGAGCTTAAGGTGACGTCGCAACCCATGATTCTGACCGGCCGCGGCGTGACCGCCGTGCTGGGGCCGACAAATACCGGAAAGACCCACTTCGCCATAGAACGGATGGTGGCGCACGGCTCCGGTATCATCGGCCTGCCGCTTCGCCTGCTTGCCCGCGAGGTTTACTCCCGGCTCGTTGAACGCGTTGGCGTTTCCCAGGTCGCTCTCGTGACCGGCGAGGAAAAGATCTCACCGCCCGGCGCCCGCTTCTCGGTCTGTACCGTGGAAGCGATGCCGCGCGAGACGAAGGCATCTTTTGTCGCGATAGACGAAATTCAGCTCGCCGGTGATCTCGAGCGCGGGCATATCTTTACCGACCGATTACTGCATCTGCGGGGTCGGGACGAAACCCTGCTTCTCGGCTCCGGCACGATGAAGTCCATCCTGCTTCAACTCCTGCCCGGGATCACGATCGTCGAGCGCCCGCGGCTGTCCCAGCTCTTTTACGCGGGTCAGAAGAAGATAACGCGCCTGCCGCAGCGCACGGCGATCGTCGCTTTTTCGGCGGACGAGGTCTATGCCATCGCCGAGTTGGTCCGGCGACAGCGAGGCGGCGCGGCAGTAGTGCTCGGCGCGCTGAGTCCACGTACGCGCAACGCACAGGTGGGCCTCTATCAATCGGGCGATGTCGAGTATCTCGTTGCGACGGACGCGATCGGCATGGGGTTGAACCTCGATGTCGATCACGTGGCGTTTGCTCAGGACCGGAAGTTTGACGGCTACCAGTTCCGAAATCTGAATCCCGGCGAACTCGGTCAGATCGCCGGCCGTGCCGGTCGGCACGTTCGTGACGGAACCTTCGGCGTCACAGGTCGGGTCGAGCCATTCGACGAAGAGCTAGTCGAGCGGCTGGAGGCGCATGAGTTCGACAGCGTCAAGGTCTTGCAGTGGCGTACCGCCGCCTTCGACTATTCCTCGATCGATGCCTTGCGCCGAAGCCTGGAAGCGCCGCCGCGGGTCGCGGGACTCGCCAGGGCCTTACCGGCGGTCGACCAGCAGGCGCTCGAACACCTTGCCCGGTATCCCGAGATTCGAGACAAGGCGACCTCAGCCGAGCGTGTGGAAAAGCTATGGGAAACCTGCGCTTTGCCGGATTATCGCCGGATTACTCCGGCACAGCATGCAGACCTGATTTCGACACTCTTTTCCGATCTTGTCCGGTATGGCACCGTCAACGAAGATTTTATGGCGGAACAGGTGAAGCGCGCCGACAGGATGGACGGCGAGATCGATACGTTATCGGCGCGGATCGCGCAGATTCGAACATGGACTTATGTGTCGAACCGGCCGGGGTGGCTTGCCGATCCGACACACTGGCAAGAAAAGACGCGGGAAATCGAGGACCGATTGTCCGACGCGTTACATGAACGGTTGACGAAACGCTTTGTTGATCGCAGGACATCTGTGCTCATGAAGCGCTTGAGAGAGAATGCGATGCTGGAAGCTGAAATCAGTGTGAATGGTGACGTTTTCGTGGAGGGCCACCTGATGGGCCATCTGGCCGGGTTCAGGTTCACGACCGTTGCCGGCACGGAGGGACCTGACGCGAAAGCCGTTCAGTCGGCAGCGCAGAAAGCTCTGCATCTGGAATTCGAAGCGCGTGCCGCGCGGCTTCATGCGTGCGGCAACAACGATCTCGCTTTGAGCTCTGATGGTACTGTCCGTTGGCTGGGCGACCCGGTCGCCCGTCTGTCCGGCAGCGACCATATCCTGCACCCGCGTGTCATCCTGCTGGCGGACGACCAACTCTCCGGCAATGCCCGTGAGCATGTGGTCGCCCGAATCGAGCGTTTCGTGAACCATCACATTGCGACCGTTCTGAAACCGCTCGACGACCTGTCGCGGGCGGAGGACCTGCAGGGGCTCGCCAAGGGGCTTGCGTTCCAGTTGGTCGAGAACCTCGGAGTGCTCTTCCGGCGCGACGTAGCCGACGAGGTGAAGTCGCTGGACCAGGACGCCCGCGCCTCGATGCGGCGTTACGGGGTCCGCTTCGGCGCCTATCACATCTTCATGCCGGCGCTGCTGAAGCCCGCTCCAGCCGAACTCATCACGTTGCTCTGGGCGCTCAAGAACGACGGGCTCGACAAGCCGGGTTACGGCGACCTCATCCCGGTTCTCGCTGCTGGCAGGACGTCGGTCGTGACAGACCCCGGTTTCGAGCGGGCCTTCTATAAACTCGCCGGCTTCCGTTTTCTTGGAAAGCGCGCGGTTCGCATCGACATTCTGGAGCGGCTGGCAGACCTGATCAGGCCTTTGCTGCAGTGGAAGCCGGGTCAAGGCGCGCGGCCGGACGGCGCGTATGACGGGCGTCGGTTTACTGCGACCACAGCGATGCTGTCGATCCTCGGGGCGACTCCGGACGACATGGAAGAGATCCTGAAGGGATTGGGTTATCGCGCCGACAGCGTTTCGGCCGCCGAAGCAAGTGCGTTTCTTGAAAAGCAGGCTGCAACCGAAGAAGCTAAGGAGACGCCTTCGGTTCCGACTGAAGCCGTCGAGCCGGCGGACAATGATGCCACTGTCGTAACCGCCGATGCGGAAAGCTCAGCGGAAGTCGTGTCCTCTGCCGAATTCTCCGAGACATCACTGCCGGAAGGCGAGGTAGAAACGGCCGAACCCAAGCCGGTCTTGTTGTGGCGACCGGGCGGTCGAGGTGATCAGCAGCGTGGAGAACGCGGCAATGGGCGTGAGGCGGGAGGACGGCGTGCCGATGGTGACCCCTCCGGAGCGCGCAATGAAAACCGGAAAAGGCAGGGGCATCGCCATGGCGGTGATCGCGACGACCGCCGTCCGCGTCCGGACAAGGGCGCACGTGGTGCCGATGGTGGCGAGCGGCGCGACAAGCCGGGGAGGGCGGACCGCGACCAGAAGTCGCAGCCTGCCCGCTTCGAGGCAAAGCCGCCTCGAAAGGAGAAGCCGATCGATCCGGATTCTCCGTTCGCCAAGCTTGCCGCGCTGAAGGAGCAGCTGAAAAAATAAAATGACCGAGGAGCGAACAGGCGGAGCACGACAGCGGATCGACAAATGGCTGTTCTTCGCCCGTATCGTGAAATCGCGCTCTCTTGCGCAGGCGCATATTGGTGCCGGACAGGTCAAGGTCAACGGACTTGCAATCCGTCAGCCGAGTCGCGGCCTAGCTTTGGGTGACCGCGTAGAAATCACGCTTGAAAGGCGCGACCTGATCCTGGTCGTCAAGGGGCTCGGTGAGCGACGAGGGCCTTACGAAGAAGCGCGGTTGCTCTACGAGGACCTCTCCCCGCCGCCGATCGAGCGGCAACCGTTCACCCGGTTGGAACAGGCGCTCAGGAAACCGGGATCGGGCCGTCCGACAAAAAGAGAGCGGCGCGAGACCGATGCGTTGCGTTCGCGCGACGTCGATGAGGGAAATTAGAAAACTGTGTCGGGTTTGGGCTATTTTCAGGAGCGTTTATCCTTGATAATCGGCTTTCAACGCAATAGCTGAATACCGCAAGCGCGCTGCGCCGGCATATGACTGTCTTCCGAGTGGATAACTCCCAAATCAGGTGCGCTCTGCTTCAGGAAGACGACCATCCTGGAGTTTTTGCATGACGTACGTCGTTACCGACAACTGCATTCGTTGCAAGTACACGGACTGCGTGGAAGTCTGTCCGGTGGACTGCTTCTACGAGGGCGAAAACTTCCTGGTGATCCATCCGGACGAATGTATCGACTGTGGCGTGTGCGAGCCGGAATGTCCGGCCGAAGCGATCAAGCCTGACACCGAGCCTGGTCTCGACATGTGGCTGAAGCTCAATACCGAGTATGCTAAGATCTGGCCGAACATCACTACCAAGCGCGAGCCGATGCCGGAAGCCAAGGAGATGGACGGGGTCGAGGGTAAATACGAGAAGTTCTTCTCGCCAAACCCTGGTCAAGGCGATTGAGGTTGTTCAACAGCTGCGAGGCAAGATCGCCGTTTGCGGCGGTGACACCAAAATATTGATTTCCGCATGTTTTTGTGGTAGCAGATAAGAACTGTTCCACTTTAGGCATCGGTATGCCCTAAATTTCACAAAAGCAAGCACACCAGGAACCGCGTTCGTGACAATCGCGATGAGTTCAGGTCGCGTCGCCGCCGCGGCATAAAGGTTTGTTCGATTTTTGTCAGCTGGATCAGAATGGAGTGACCCGACGGTTCCCCCCGTCTCATCCGGGCCTGAGTCGACCCGGCGCCGGTCATGGGCCGGAAGCATAACAGGGAGTTTGTAATTCGAATGACGAACCAGCAGAAGAAATCTCCGACCCGTCAGGGCTTCAAGACCGGCGAATCGATCGTCTATCCCGCGCATGGCGTGGGTACCATCACGGCTATCGAGGAGCAAGAAGTTGCCGGCATGAAGCTTGAGCTTTTTGTGATCGACTTCGAAAAGGACAAGATGCGTCTCAAGGTGCCGGTCGCGAAGGCCGTCAGCATCGGCATGCGCAAGCTGTCCGAAACCGATTTTGTCGATCGCGCTCTGAAGGTCGTGCAAGGCAAGGCGCGCGTGAAGCGGACGATGTGGTCCCGCCGCGCGCAGGAATACGACGCAAAGATCAATTCCGGTGACCTGATTTCGATTGCCGAAGTGGTCCGTGATCTTTACCGCGCAGAAAATCAGCCGGAGCAGTCCTATTCGGAGCGGCAGCTGTATGAGGCGGCGCTCGACCGCATGGCTCGGGAAATCGCCGCTGTCAACAAGATGTCGGAGACCGAGGCTGTTCGTCTGGTGGAGGCCAATCTCAACAAAGGCCCCAAGCGCGGCAAGGTCATAGAAGAAGACGACGCGCAGGAAGAAGCTGCGTAAGATCGAGCGTTTTCGGATGTTCAGAAAGAAAGGCGTCGGAATCTCCGGCGCCTTTTTCATTGTGCCGGAAGATAGCGCTTTCAAGCGCGATCGCGGACGTTGTAGTAGCTGAGGACTGCGATGCCCCAGATGAACAGGCCGCCGAGGAAGACGAGAAAGACGGCGAGCAGCCTGTTCGGATATTGCGCCTGCTGCGACAGGGTCGGCTGGATGAAGGTGGCGAGATAGCGCTGCCTGCTGGTCGCGTCTATGCGGGCCTTCTCGAGGCTGGCCATGGCGGCGATGTAGCTCTGTTGCGCAAACTCGCGCTCCGTCTCGAGCTCTTCGAAAACCTGCAGCCGTTCCGAGACGGCCGAATCCGTGCCGGGCCGGCTGGTTTTGCCCTGCTGGCCGACGGTCGCTGCATCTCCTGCCCCCAGACGCTGGCGCTCCTGCACGATCTGGGCCTCGAGGCTGGCAATCTGCGCCTTCATGACGCGGATCCGCGGCGTGTCCTCGGCCATCTGCTGGCGAGCCGTCGCGATATCCGCGTTCAGCTGCGCCAGCCGCTGTTCCATCGCCGCAACGAGCTGGGTCGCCAGCTTGGCGCCTTCGACAGGATCGGCTTCCTGTGACACGTCACGGAACCTGC